>Ga0224555_1001515_pt1 | contig 31698 bp, 15 predicted proteins | sample 714S23034metaG_FD_180687 | JGI IMG/M metagenome (GOLD analysis project Ga0224555, IMG submission 180687) | Peat soil microbial communities from Stordalen Mire, Sweden - 717 S2 30-34 | ecosystem: Environmental > Terrestrial > Soil > Wetlands > Peat | place: Sweden: Norrbotten County, Stordalen...
ATTCTGTCCGTCTCCGTCTTTGAGAAAACCCGGATATCATGCGCCTTGCAGCAACCCATCTCCCAAGCTGACCTGACTCGCCCTTCTAACCAACTGATCCTATTCGACATCTAACCGGACAGCAGTGATCATGTCCCCCTATTTCCCTTATTTCCTTATTTCCGTGAGCTCCGACCACCGGCCGAAACAGCCCATAGACAATCACAACAGGAGCGGTGCGGAGAAGTCGATTGGTTAGAAGGCCCTTCGACATATGAGCCATCGTACCTCCTAAACAGGTTTAGGCGAGATTAAGTTACGCGGAGCTGATACTATTTGTCAATTGAAACGCACCCGGCATGATCACAAGCGCGGCCTTGAAGCGTCCATCCTTCGACACTTCAGAATTGCTTTGTGTGCCGCGGACGAACCTGTGCAAAAACCCTGCAGTGCGGGACCGGTCCCAAGCTTCGATTGAGGTTTGAATGATGATGCGAACGGCTATGGGCATCGCCCACTTCGCCCTTCTTGCCGCTACGGTTTTCGCCCAATCTGCAGGCGGTCAAGCAGGCGGCCCGCCGGCGAGCGGCCCAGCCGCCAGTGCCCCGGCAGCAGACGCAAATCCCACATTTGTGATTGCGGATGTTCGCCCCAGCCCGCACCGTGCCATGCCGCGCGGCAGCGGATTCGTCATGGTTCGCGGCGACCGCTATCTGTTGCGGCAGACCACCATGCGCGACCTGATCGGCATCGCCTACAGCGTCAACCCCGGCCTCGTGCGGAAAGGGCCAACCTGGCTGGAGATCGAACGGTACGACATCACCGCCAAATTGCCGCCCGGGGCGACGCCGGATACAGAAAAACCGATGCTGCGGTCGCTGTTGGAGGATCGATTCAAGCTTGTGGCCCACAATGACACGGAGCAGATGCAGGCGAATATGCTGCTGCCGGGCAAAGACAAAGTCAGGATGAAGCCATCGGATGGCTCGGGCGAATCCGGTTGCAAATTCCTGCCCCAGCCTCAGGATTCGCCGGCGGGCACAGCCACAACCATGGAATTCTCCTGTCACAACATGTCGATGGCGGCATTTGTACAGAACCTGCATTACTGGATTTACGATTACTTTCCCGGTCCGATCTCCGATTCCACCGGGCTCAAAGGGACCTGGGACTTCGACCTCAAGTGGTCGAACCGAGTTCAACTGGCGACAGCCGGTGCAGAGGGCATCTCGATTTACGATGCCATCGACAAGCAACTGGGGCTGAAGCTGGGAAAGCAAATGTCGCCCATACCCGTGGTCATTGTCGACGGCTTGAATGAGACGCCGACCCCCAATTCGCCCGACCTCGCGAAAATACTCCCTCCGCTGCCACCGCCGGAGTTTGAAGTGTCCACCATCAAGCCTTCCAAGCCCGACGAGCGGATGAACGGCAGATTCAACGGCATGGAACTCAATCTGCAAGCTACGACGCTCAAATTCTTGATCGGCTTTGGGTGGAATCTCAACCCGAACGACGACGAGGCGCTCGCCGGCGCGCCGAAATGGCTGGATTCGGATCACTTCGATATCGATGCCAAGCTGGCGACCGACGCCGATGGAAAACCCCCGATCGTCGACGACGAAGATTTTCAACGCTTGCTGCGTGGGCTGCTCACGGATCGCTTTCAGATGCAGACCCATACGGAAGACCGGCCCGTCGACGCATACACCATGATTGCGGTGAACCCGAAACTGACGAAAGCCGATCCCACAAGCCATACGCGATGCGGACAAACCCCAGGACCGGACGGAAAGGATCCGAGGATCGCGAACCCGGCGCTCGACAAGCTGTGGTACTGCCAGAACGTGACCATGGCGCAGACCGCCCAAATGTTTCAAGAGCTGCTCGCGCCGGACTATATCTATAACCCGATCCAGGACGCCACGGGAATCACAGGCTCATGGGACTTCGTATTGAGCTTCAGCTCGGCCCGTCTAACCATGGGTGCCGGCATGGGTGCGCCTCCGCCAGCCGACGGCGCGACGGCGCCGCCCGAACCGATCGGCGCCGTCTCCTTTTTCGACGCCGTCAACAAGCAGCTCGGGCTGAAATTAGTGAAGCAAAAACGTCCATTGCCCGTACTGGTAATCGATCACATTGAGGAGAAGCCAACCGAAAATTGACAGCTCGGCTCGATGAAATGCTAAGCACCGGTGCTTCTCCGGGCAGCCCGCGTGAACAACCCACCTCACGCCTTTAGCTTCCGCATGTACTCGACTTCAATGCGCAGTTCTCCCCTCAAATGCCTGCGGAGCCGGTTCTGATGCAAGTGAAAGCTAGGCTGGACAGAGCAGCTTTAGGCCATTCATGGCGTTGTGCCCGAATCCGGCAACCCGACAACCGGGAAGTTGGGAATTTCGGCCTGTGACCCCAATGGCATTTAAGCGACAGAAGAATTCGGATTTTCAATGCACGTTCGGATAAGCCCGATAAGCCTCTACGGTTGCGCTCAAAGGAGTGCCCGGAACCGACGAAACCTTCAGGAGCACATCAAAGTAAGGGAATTTGTCGCCGCGCAACAGTTTTCTGAAAGCGGATAACTGGTCGTCGGATAGGAGAAAATCTCCGGCGGCTTCAGTGGCTTCGGCACTGGTACCTTCAATGAGCAATACAACTCCATTGTGGTCAGGGTTCGGCTGGTAGGAGACAACGCAATACTGGGTCGAATCGGTTTGCGTGTAGACTGCTTGTTCGCCCTTCATCGGTGCGCGATTCAAGACGGTAATCGGGCCATCCGTGGAGAATTCGGCCACAAAATTCATATGGCTTTCGAAGAGATCGTCCCAGGGATTCGAGATTCGACCGCCAATGAGAATCACGTTGTCGCGCTTGGTGAGATCGGGAAGATAGCCGCGAGCATTGTATAAATGGACCTTTGTGCCCAGTGGATCCAGGGCCAGAATGCGCCGCGCAAGTTTGAAGTCGTCCTGGTCTCCGAGATTCCAGGTTTCGATCCGCCTCAGGACCGCGCGCAGGTCAGGACTCGCATTCTGAGTTTGAAGCTGGCTGATGTAGCTGCGGTTGAGATAGTCATTAAACTGAAAGGACTTCTTGTTGATGTCCTGGAGCAGGCCGAAAGACGCGTCGGCCAGAACGATATCCGTGTCGGGCCGCGCATCTAAAATGTCGCTCCACAACTCGGCAACAGCCGGCTGGGATTGCCAGGGATACATGGACCGGTATAAGGAACGGTACTGATAGCGGAAGACGACGCAGGTTGCGGCGAGCGTGACAATGATCACGCCGGCAAGGATAGTAACCCAACGACTTCGCAGGAAGGTGGATGGGCGAACCGATGCCGCGTCGGCAGGTTCGGAAATTGGAACCACATTGGCCGGCGCGGGTTCCGGCACTTTGGCAGTCGAAGCCTCACTCGCGATTTGCGGCTTGACTGGACGATACCTGAAAACGGGGACATAACTGCCGCGAGGAATCTCTACAATCAGAGTCTCGTTCGCACCCTCGCCTTCAAAATAAGCTTCGACCCGCTTGCGGAGCTCGCTTACGTTGGTGCGAACGATATTGTCATCGCTGGTGTCGTAGTCACCGCTTCGACCAAACACCTCCACACCAATTCTCTGTTCGTGAACGGTGTCGAGGCCATCCTTGAGAGAGCACTTTCCGAGGTAAAAGAGAAGTTCCTGCAACCGGGCGGCGCGCTTCACATGAGAGCTGGAGGCGATTCGCTCCAATAGTGCCCAGCAGGTCCCGGTATCCGGCAAGTCTCGAATCTGCAGCAACGGCTCAGTCATCCGCCTAATGCCTCAAGCTCGAAGTGGGACGGTACAACCGCCCTCGACGGAGTGGAAGTTTCGGGCCACACGAGCATACGCAGCGAACTGCATAGCTCGCGGCCACCCAATTCTAATCAATACTTGTCAGAAGTGTCACGTTTAACGTGAGAAGGCGGCTTCAGAAGGCCAGGAAAGCACGTCCGCCGAGGCTCCCGGTGCCAATCCGAAAGCGATCCAAAGAATTCTGGTTTCGAGGGAGACAGATTTCTCTATAAGATACTCACTTTGAGCATGATAATGACGATCAAAGAAAATGAAGACTGGCCTTCGAACGAGTAGCAGGAGCAGGAAAGCGGGCTGCCGGCAGCCGGAAACCCCTCGATTCCATGGGGACTTCGGCAAATTGCGCACCAGTTAACAACTCTTGACTGTCAAGACTAGTGGCGACTACAGAGAATTCACTTGAATGTTGTGAATATGGCGCTGCATTCTTGGGCGTCCTTCGAGCTAGATCAAAATTGAACGGCAGCACTTCTTGCTTTTTGTTGACGGTCGGTTCCAGGATTAATTCCCCGTTTGGATTGACGGGCAAAATCAATCGTAAGCCCATGGAATGAGAAACCGGTCATCCAGGGAATTGGAGAAACCGGTCCAGCATGGACATTCCTACGTAGGACCCGCGGAACAAGCCGTGGGACAGGCCATGCAGGCGCCGCACAGAAACAACAACGCGCATCAAGCACGGCATCAACGAGATGCATTAACAACGCAACATGAAAACTGAGTCAGGAGGCAATATGGATTCGAGAATTGAAGCCCTGGCGACAAGGCCGGCCCGTTATCAGACAACAAGAGAATCCTGGACACACGTTTTTCACAATTGGAGAGCGTGCATTTCCATCGTCGTTGCTGCGGTTGCCCTCGTGGCCGGCAGCTTCGTCGCTCACGGACAGAGCGGCGCCGGCTCCATTCAGGGCACGGTTAGCGATTCGACGGGGGCCGTGATTCCCGGCGCCTCGGTGCACGTCGTTAATGGCGACAATGGAGTGACAGCTGACACAAAGACCAACGGCGTCGGATTTTACCTGGTGCCGGGCCTGTTCACGGGAACATACTCGGTGCGCATTTCCTCGCCGGGAATGAAGACATACCTGCAAACCTTCGACTTGCAGGCGAATCAAATTGGGGTCGTCAACGTGAAAATGACCCCGGGCGCCGTTACTGAGCAAGTCACAGTGAACGCCAACACCATTCAGATGATCGAAACGGAACAAGGCACCATCTCCGAGACGTTGGACAATACAAGAATCAACCAGCTTCCAGAGAACGGGCGCTACCTGCAAACACTGGTGACGGAGACAACGCCAGGCATCGAGTGTAACGGGCCCTGCAACAACCCCGGCGGCTTTGGCGGGCAATCGCGCGCCAACGGCACGATGCCCGAAGCCATGGAGTATGAAGCCGATGGCGTGCCCATGGTCAATATGAATTTTGGCGGCCAGAACAATGTCTATGGCGGCACATTGCCCGATCCGGATTCGGTCCAGGAAGTAGCTGTGGTTGCCGCCGTCGCCGATGCCAAACTTGCTCTGCCCTCCACGGCGGAGATTACCACGAAGTCGGGCACCAATAGTTTGCACGGTACACTTTTTTCGACGATGCGCAACAACGCTGTAGGCATCGCAAAATCCAGGAGCAATCCCTACAACTACTCGGCTCCGGAATATATCCGCAACGAGTTTGGCGCTTCCGCCGGCGGCCCCATCATCGTGCCGTGGCTCTACCACGGCAAGAACAAGAGCTTCTGGTTCTTCGCTTACGAACGTTTCTCGCTGGCTCAAGTCTCTTTTAACAACGGCGCTGTGCCGACGGTGGCGGAGAGAGGAGGCGACTTCAGCAACGCGACCACTACAGCAGGCCTGCAGACCGTCTACGATCCTTCGACGACTGCGCCGAACACCGGCGGCTGCGTGAACAACGTAGGTGTCACCTACGCCGGGTTGGCCCAATGGTGCCGGACGCAGTACAACTACAACGGCAAAGCGAACGTCATCAACCCCAGCCTCGAAAGCCCGGCCGCCAAGGTAATTTTCGGCATTACGCCGCTGCCCACCGCGAATGACCAGCCTCTCGCCGTGTCGGGTGGGACGAATATACAGATTCCCAACAAGTCGATCCAAATTACTCCCACGGTCACTTTCCGCCTGGATCACGTCTTCAACGAAAACAACAAGGTTTATCTACGGTATTCAGATAACTACGAGAACCAGGATGGCTTGCGATCCGGCACCTCGGCAGGAACGATCGCTTCGTCGGGAATTCCGGTCGGAGCCAGCGGGTATCAGATCATTCCGGTGACGACCTTCGCCACGGCTCTTGGATACACGCATGTCTTCTCGCCCAGTTTCTTTTCGGAAACAGTGGTGAGCCAGCAATGGCTCAGACAGGTTGTCGGCGGCCAAGCGATTCCGAATCTCGATTACCACGGAATACTCGGGATGCCCAACAACTTCGCCAGCCCCGGTTTCCCAGGGATCTCCGGACTGAATGACGGACCAAACCTGGGCGGCAACATGTTCAACTATGAGGAAAACCAGATCATCTCGCAGATCGACGAAAACCTGACCAAGACCATCGGAAAACATCAGACTGAGTTCGGCGGCCGTTACCGTCACGAGCGGCTCTACTACCTTAACAGCCGCTACGGCGATACAGCGTACTTTGGTGGCGGCCAGACGACCGGCTTGCAAAATCCCGGCTCGGGCACTTCATTGAGCGCGTGGGCAAATACCGGCTTTGCCAATGCCGACGGGTTTCTGGGCGGCGCATACAAGTACTTGGTTTACCTCGAGCCGCCTCCGAGCTGGTTCATTGACCAGGAGTACGATGCTTACGCGCAGGACTATTACCACGCCCGCCGGAACCTGACGGTGGACATAGGTCTCCGCTACGAGGCCCATCCGGCCAGAACAACTCGGGGCCAAGTGGACAATAGCATCGACCTCAAGACCCACGCCATGGTACTGGGCGCTCCGATCTCCCAGCTAATCTCCGAGGGTTGGACGACCCAGGGGATTATCAACAACATGGAGCAAATTGGCGTTAGCTTCGAGACGCCGACACAGGCGGGAATGCCAAGTACTCTCTACGACAGTTCGGATATTGTTTTGAGCCCGCGTATCGGACTTGCATGGCAGCCTTTTGGCGTCGGGCGTGGCACGGTGCTGCGCGGAGGCTATGGCAAGTACATCTATCCCATGCCGACCCGCAACTCGAATCCCGGCCCGACCTCGCTTCCATTCACTTATGGCTTCACGCAGGATTACTCGTCCGCCACGCAGACTCCCGACAGTTTGCCCAATTACAATCTTCGCTCGATGCAGAATGGTTCGAACGCGTATTCGACGCTTACGCCCAGCGGAACTGGCACCCCCATCATGGGAACGAACGCCAAAAACGTGATCAACTCAAACACCACCAATGGCGCGATTACCCCCGGAATCACTGGAGAGTTCTTCAACCCCGACCACAAGCCGGATATGGTTACAGAAATGGACGCCACACTCGAGCAGGCGCTGAAAGGCGACGCTGCGGTGCGCATCAGCTGGGTGTGGAGTCACGGGACCAATCTTGACGATGCCTTTTATCTCGACTATGCCCCCGCGGCTTACGGGTGGGAAGTCAACACGGGCACTCCACCCCCGCAAGGCGGAGCCTCGACCATTGGCACCAACCAGTATGCTGCGACGGCGACGAATCCGTGGGACAACATAGACTATGCCGGCACTACCGGCTTTATCTGGAGTCAAAAGAACGGCTGGTCAAACGACAATGCTTTGCAGGTCAACTACCAGCGCCAGTTCCACCACGGCTATGGTTATCAGTTCATCTATGTCTGGTCGCGGCCATTCCGGCTGGGCGGCAACTCGACCAGAGACGGCAACATCTACGATTACGGATCTTTTGCGACCGGTGCGCAAGCCACAACAACCTCTCTCGCCGGAGAGTCGCCGATTACACCGGGCGCTCTTCCTCCGCCTCCTGCCGGGGGTGCCCCTTCCTGGAGCGAGTACAAAGCATTGCAAAAGTTCGAGCAGTACCAGATCGACACGGCAATCCCGCAACAACATATTGAATTCAACGGAATCGTTGACCTGCCTGTGGGGCGCGGGAAGAAATTCCTGGGCAACTCCAACCGCTTTGTGGATGAACTGATCGGCGGCTTCCAGCTCGCCGGCGACGGCAATATCATGTCACAGGGCTTTTTCCCTGGCGCCGGAAACTATGGACCAAACAACCCGCTCAAGATCTACAAGAAGAGCCAGCAGACGATCACCGACTGCAGCAGCGGCGTATGCCATCCGGATTTCCTCTGGTTCAATGGATACATCTCTCCAAAGCTCCTTACTCCCGGGAATGGCGGCACCTGCACGACGAATTGTGTAACGGGGCTTCCGAGCGACTATGTTCCGTACCAAATCCCAATCGACAACAACCCCGCATTGGCTAACTTTGGAACGAACAACGTTCAAGTTTCTTCAACGGCAATCAACGCCTCAAACAAGGGAACCCCAGTCACTGTTGCCTATTCTCCGGGTTTTGCAGGGTCAAACCTCTATTCACACACCTTCATCAGGGGACCGGTGAATTTCAACTATGATCTGTCCTTGTTCAAGGTGTTCCCTATTACAGAACGGACCAACCTGAGAGTGAATCTGGACGCGTTTAATGCCTTCAACCAACAGGGGCTTCCCAATCCCGGAGGGACCAATGGCGAGCTTGGAATTCAGCCTGGCGTCGCCGGGGGCGGCAGTTCCTATTGGACTCCTCGTCAGTTGCAGCTGACGATGAGATTAACCTTTTAACCATGCTGCATAGAAACAACTGCCGGCCCCCGTGCGCTTCGTCCGGGGGCCGCAGTCTCCACCTAAACTTCTTAGAATGCAAAACACAACACTCACGGGGACGTCTTCGTTCGCAAAGCAATTGTGAAGGGAGATGACTCATAAAAAGGGTCACATTGAAGCACGTTCACCGTACACCACATAAGGCGACCCGCACGGATACAGGCGAGGCTGATGGCTGGATGTACCGGCGACAAGGATCCAGGGAGCGAATGCGATGATTTCCATTTCCTGCGCGGACTACGCGTTCCCGCTGCTGCCCAGGGAACGGAGATTCGCGCTGTTACGGCTGCTCGGCTTCGACTATGTAGATTTAGGGCTCTTCGAGCGCAGTGAGGGATTGAGGCCGGGGCAGTTGCTTGCCGAACCGCGAAAATTCGCCAGGCAACTGAAACGCGATCTCATTCACGCGGGATTGCGAGCTTCCGATGTCTTCCTGCAAACGGGCCTGACTCCCGAGGACTCAGCAGAAAACGATCCAAACCTGATTGTGCGCTCGCAGAATCGCAAAGCATTCATTCTCACACTTGAGCTATGCGAGGAGCTCGAGTGTAAACACCTGACTGGACTTCCCGGCATATTGCACAAGGACGTCGGCAATAACGACAGCTTTGATTTGGCTGTGGAAGAAATTCGGTGGCGCCAGCGCGTGGCCTGGAGTTCGGGCATTTGTTATGCGATCAAGCCGCATGTCGATACCATTTGTTCGAGCGTAGACCAGGCCCGCGCTCTGCTGGATGCCACTCCAGGCCTGACTCTGACGCTGGACTATGGACATTTCGTGTTTCAGAAAATCAGTTCCCGTCAGGTGCATACCCTTCTGCCTTATGCTTCTCACGTCCATATGCGCGGTGGCGCGCCGCACCGTCTGCAGGCGCCCGTCAATGAAAGTGAAATTGATTTCAACGGTATCATTCGGCGCCTATATAAGAACCGATATCGGGGCTTCCTTGCCATCACATATTTCCGGGATGCCTGGAAACAATGCGATCACACAGATAATGTTTCGGAGACGATCCTGCTCCGAAATCAGCTTATCGAGAATCTGCGGCCTGAGGCGGGAAAAACCGGCCAATCGGATGGGAAGTCAATTGCTGCGCCGATTCAGGGCACGTGGCCAGAGTCATCGCCGGCGGTTTGGCGAGCCTGAGCGTTGGTTGAAAGTGCGGTGATGGCTGGGAATCTTGTTTGTCTCATCCGGAGCGCGTGTGATCGAATGCAAGCGGCGGCGAGGTGCAGCACAGGGCATCCGTGTTGCCCACAAAACTGTAAAAGGAGCCCGTTTAAAAGGCACGGCGACTGGATATGAAGATGAGAAGGCGGACATTTCTTTTGCAATCGGGCACGGGGTTCGCCGTCGCCGCATTGCCGGGATGGGGGCAGACGCCAGTTCCTCGAAGACCTACGCATCATGACGAAGCGGTCCCGGCGCAAGGGACTCGCCGGCCCATCGTGCATCCCGGCATTCTGCAAACCCGAGCCGACCTTGAATTCATGAAGGCGAAGATCCAAGCCGGCGAGGAGCCCTGGAAATCTGCGTGGAGCGTGTGCATCGCGGGGGCTGTCGCATCGCTCGACTTCAAGCCGGAATCGTTTGTGCATGTGGTTCGCGGCGCCTACGATGCCGGCGACAGAGGGGGACAAGCACTCCAGCGAAGCGCGAGCGCGGCAGAAAATCACGCGCTGCAGTGGTACGTTACCGGCGACGAGGCGCACGCGCGCAAAACGATCGAAATCTTTGACGCGTGGTCGGGTACGCTGGCGGATTTTTTCGAGAATGATGCCATGCTGCTGGCCGGCTGGACGGGCGGTCAGTTCTCGAACGCGGCGGAGATTCTGCGCGCATCATATCCGGCATGGAGCCGCCCTTCGCAGGAACAGTTCAGGCGCATGCTGCGCACGGTGTATGTACCGCTGCTGCGAATGTTCTATCCCGAGGCAAATGGCAACTGGGATGCGGCGATCATGTACTCGCTACTTGCGATCGGCGTCTTCTGCGAGGATCACCAACTGATGGAGTCGGTCTACCGGAATTTCCGCACCGGCCTCGTGAACAGCGGCATCACGCGCTACGTTTACCCCAGCGGGCAATGTGAGGAATCCCGCAGGGACCAGGGGCACACGCAACTTGGGCTTGCCTACCTTGCAAACACCTGCGTGGTGGCATGGAACCAGGGCGTCGATCTTTTTGCCGAGGCCGACAACCGGTTGGCGCTGGGATTTGAATACACGTCGCGTTACATGCTGGGCGAGGATGTACCCGCGTACGGCAAGGTGAGCCAAGAGACGCGGGGAAGATTCAGCGACACCTATCACGTAATCCTGCAGCATTATCGCTACGACAAGCACATGGCGATGCCTTACACGGAGAAGGCAGCAGCAAAAGTGCTGCGTGCGCACAGCCCGGCCACGATGTTTCGCGGCGACGGCAGCAAAACTCCCGCGAACCTCAAGCCCGCGCCTGAGCCTTCAAGAATTGCTGCCACAGCGGGGGCGCAGGCAAAGCCAACAGGTGTCGTGATGGCCGCGACCGTCACCGTCGCGCCGGGCGAATCGATCCAGGAAGCACTCGACAAGCTGAAGGCAAACGGAGGCGGCACGTTGCGCCTGGCGGCGGGATTGCATCGATTGCCGGCCACCTTAAGGTTGCCGAGCGGAATCACGATCGCGGGAACGGGCATCGATTGCGAACTCTTCGTCGATCCAGTGAAAGGAAAAGGTGAGGCGGCAATCGCGAATGCCGAGCCTGACATGCACGACGTGGTGCTTCGCGATTTTGTGATTGAAGGCGGCGACGCGCCGGCGGCCTCGCGCGATCCAAACACCGAAGTAGGGAGGCGGCGGCTGGCGCACGGGCCAATTCGCGCGGGAATTGTGTTTCAGAGCGATGAGACGGCCGCTTTGCGCAATCTGAGGTTTGAACATATCACCGTACGCAACTGTACCTACAGCGCGGTGGAGTTGTCCGGGGCCGACCAGGTGGACATCATCAATTGCGATGTCTCAGGGAGCGGAGGAATGGTGCCGCCGGGGCCCGGCAAGAACCATAACCTGAAGATGAATCATGTTTCGCGCGTTGCCATTAGCGGCTCGCGGTTCGCCGATTCGATGTGGGGGCACGGGGTTGCGGTGATCTTCGGGCGCGACGTAACCATTCGCGATTGCGAGATCACACGCAACGCGCTCGACGGTGTGATGATCGCCGAAAGCCGGCATTTGACGGTGGAGGGCTGCCTCGCGGAGGGCAACGGCGGCGCGGGAATCGCGCAGGAGACCTGGATGGAGCCGAATCAGGGCGTTGTGGCAAAAAACAATGTTCTGCGCAATAACGTGTTGCCGGGGTGAGAACAGTTCTTAGTTCATTGTGTCCCTGTGGTGGCGTTAATCGGATGCCCCCCGAAGCTTCAAAATTGAAGACCACAAAGAAAAGCGGGAAGAATGAGTGGACGTAGAGAGTTTCTGAAGTCGGCAATCACCAGCGCGGCGACGTGGATGCTCGTCCCGTCGCTTTTCGAAGACGTGGCTCTCGCAGATGATCAGGCCGCAATCGGCACGAGTGGACTTGGCTTCACTTCGGAGAACATATTGGCGGAGTTGTCCAGGGACGCTCCCGAATTTACGGCGTTGAGCGTCGATGGGCTGGGAAAAGGCCGTCGCGGCGCCAATATCGTCGATCCGAAAAGCACAAGTTCCGGCTTCAAAGCGTCGAGCTTCGCATCTGGCGAAATTCTTCGCGTCGAATACCGTTCGAATGCAGCTGATAAGGATGCTCGACCGGAATGGACGGTTGAATTCACCAGCAAAAGGATTGTCCTCACATCGGAATGGTCGCCGGGCGCCGATCCCGTTCCCATGACCTTTCGCTTCAACCTGCCGCAGGTTCACAGCACCGTGCTTGGCGTCTTCAAGAGGGATAACCTGCTGGCCGTTCCTGCGCTCGTGCACTTTCCAGGCCAGGGCTCGGTGCGCATCACCGCCAATGTTCCCGAGATTGGACTGACGTTTCAGTCCACGCGGCGCCAGCCCATTGCGACACTCATGCTTCCCGGAGCGACATTCGAGCACAAGCGTGTGGTCTACACGCTGGATGTAACAGCGATCTACCCCGATGTGCTCGGGATCGCCGATGATGCCCGCTTCGACGCGTTCCGCCGCAATTGGCTGAATATCCGACAAATCAATCCAACGTACCCCGCCTTGGCCAACAACACCGCCAGCACATCCTGCGCTTTCTGCTACTACGAATTCGGCGATATCGCGGCATTGACGCCGCCGCTGGCCGAAGGTCTGACGGCTCTCGATCTCGTGCGCATGACCCTGGATAGAGTTCTGGCCGGCGGGATGGCATATGGACTGCCCATGCCGGGCAACTTTCCAACGCCATCTTCGGACACGTTCCCGTCTATGCTGATCGCCGCGGCCGACTGCGTGCGCGCGGGCAATAACGATAAGTGGCTCGCCGCAAACTACGGCGGCATCCGCGGCTGGGGTGAATCCATGCTGGCTACCGATACCGACGGGAATGGCCTGTTCGAATATAGCGTCAGCGGCAACTCCGGCATCTGGCCGGACGGATTTCCCATGGTCAGGCCGTCGAATTGGTGGGATACCATCGGCTTCGGGCACGAGGATGCGTACGGGAACGCGCTTGCCTTTCGCGCACTTCGGGACCTGGCCATGATGGCAGGGAAGCTCGGCAAGTCCGCCGATGCCGCGCGTTATCAGGCCGCCGCGGATAAACTGCGCCGCGCCTACTACGAGCGTTTCTTCGATTCCGAGACCGGCGTTCTCGGTGGCTGGCGCAGCGCCGACGGCAAACTCCACGACTACTATTTCCTGTGGGTCAATGGCATCGCCATCCACTACGGGCTTGTGGCGAAGCCGCAAGCCAATGCCATCATGGACAAGCTACTCGCCAAGATGAAAGAAGTCGGTTACGACAAATTCAATATGGGATTACCCGGCAACCTGATCACCGTTGCACTCGACGATTACGTGCACAAAGCCCCCGACGGTCGATTCGGCGGCGGCGTACTGCCCGATAACTCTGACGGTTTTCAGAACTACGAGAACGGCGGGGCCACCGGCTGCTTTGCTTTCTTCACGCTGGCTGCACTCTACGATTTGGGCCGCAAGGAGGAAGCCGATCAAATTCTCTTCGCCATGCTCGGAGAATTTGACCGCTGCGGTTTTGAAGGATTCGACGCGAAGAACCGCTCGTACGATTGGCGCCGCTGGGATGGAACCGCCATGGGCGGTGAAGGCTTTCTGGCCGACAATTACTACACTTTGCTTGCCGTTCCTCTGCGACAGTCGGAGACCACATGGCGCAGCGATTTCCGAGGGTCGTCTTTCCCATGATTACAAGGTATCTATCTCGAATTGAATTCCCTGCACCGTGCGAAAGGACGGCACATTCGATATGACGACAATCAATAGAAGAGAGATGATGGCGGGCGCGGCAGCACTGCTCGGCAGCACGCATCTGCCGTTTGCAATGGCGGCGCGACAAGCGACGGCAGCCAACGGCAAGCCAGTTAGCGTGAATCTTCCCGAGAAGCCAAAGGATCTGTTCGTTTCCACCTTCACGCCGGAGATGCTTTCCAGGACTCTGATCTCTGCGAAGGAGTGGCATCCCTATCCTAAGGCGGCGGAGCGCGAAGCGTGGCAGCAGGTGCCCAAAGAATTTGCCGACGCGCTCATAGCCCGCGCCGAAAAAGCAAATGGCGCGCCGTGGGAGTCATTCCCGGCTGCGGTTTTTCTCGATTACAAGCGCAACGGAAATCGCTCGCATTTTGAGCGCTACTATTTCACGCGCCGCGGCCGGCTCGCGGACCTCGTGCTCGGCGAATGCATTGAAGGCAAGGGCCGCTTTCTCGACGAGATGGTCAACGGCATCTGGCTGGTATGTGAAGAGACCTTCTGGGGCCTTCCCGCCCACCTCGGTTTTCAAAAAGCGCATCCGAGTTCCGGTTTGCCCGATGCTGAAGAGCCAATCGTCGATCTTTTTGCCGCCGATACCGGAGCTACGATGACGTGGATTCACTATCTGCTCGGCCCCGAGCTGGATCAGGTGAATCCGATGATCACGCGCCGCATCCAGTACGAGATCAAACGCCGCATCCTCGATCCCGCCTTCGAGCGCGATGACTTCGGATGGATGTTCAAGGAGTATAAGGGGCAGGAGCGCCACCTGGGCAACTGGACTAGCTGGATCGACTGGAACTGGATCATGGCCAATCTGCTGCTCGAACCCGATCCAGACCGGCGCAAGGCCGCCATCGTCAAGATCTGCCGGAGCCTCGATGACTATCTCAGGGATTATTCGCCCGATGCCTGTTGCGCAGAGGGCCCGGGTTACTGGAACGTCTCGGCGGGCTGTTGCTTTGACTGCTGCACGCTGCTCAATTCGGCCACGGGCGGAGCGGGCAATCCTCTCGCTGATCCGTTCGTCCACAAGATGCTCCAATACATTGTCGATGTTCATATCGCAGGTCCGTACTTCGTGAATTACGGTGATGCACCATCCAAAATGGACGTCTGCGGAGAGTTTCTCTACCGCGCAGGCGTTGCGGCCGGCGATAAAACACTGCGGGATTTTGGCGCTCTCAATACCACAGCGGCTGGGGTTCTAGACGGGGTTCTCACCCAGGGGCAGGGGCGTCTGGCAAGAGCGCTTCCCGATCTATTCATTTCGTCTGCCGCGCTTGCCGCGGAAAAGAAAGACGCGCTCGAGCGTGACTCGTGGTACCCCAGCCTCGATCTCATGACTGCGAGGACCAGGGAGGGCAGCGCTGATGGCTTCTATCTGGCCATGCAGGCCGCTCCCAACCAGCGCGCGCACGGCCATAACGACTCGGGCAGTTTTATCGTCTTCCACGACGGCGACCCCGTGCTCGTCGACATCGGCCCGGAGGCGTACACAGCACCGCGCTACAAATTCTCTGTGCAGTCGGCTTATCACAACCTGCCCACCGTCGGAGGTGTGATGCAGAGCGCGGCAAAGCCGCAGTACCGCGCCAGCGACGTGCAGTATTTCGCTGACGATTCCCGCGCCAAGGTCGCGATGAATCTTGGCACTGCCTATCCCGAAGAGGCCGGCATCATCCACTGGACTCGCACGTTAACTCTGGATCGCGTGGCGGACCGCGTCCGCCTGAACGAAGATTTCCAGTTGCAGAAGAAAGTCCCGGTTCAGCTTTCCTTCATGACCCCGCGCGTTCCTACGCAGGGCCCGATGGGAAAAGTCGTATTCGCTGCAACCGAAAAACCGGCTCGCGACGTGATCCTCAGCTACGACGCGACACTCATCGTACCCGTCATTGAAAAGATGGATGTCACCGACGACTGGCTAGTCCAGCGTTGGGGCAAAACCCTCTATCGCGTCCTGCTCACATCGGTTACGCCGACCGACAACGGCAAGTGGGTCATCGAACTTGGCTGACCCGGAAGTGGCTATGTGGAACTCCTCCCGAAATGCATCGACTGAAATCACGCTGTTGCCGATCCCCCGGTCTTTGACCGGCGGATTCGACCCAAGCCCGAATCGCTCATTTTCGATCCCTCCACGAGGTAGGCATGCCGCACTCCTTTAAGACTTTTTTGCTGATGGTTTGTGCAGGGCTCGTGCTCACCGCCCAGGCTCAAACCACGCAGACGCCTGACATTACGAAACAATCCACACTTTACGTGATTCCGTACGCGCATCTCGACACGCAGTGGCGCTGGGAGTTTCCGCAGACCATAAGCGAATACCTGCTAAAGACGCTGAAAGTGAACTTCTATTACATCGATAAGTATCCCCACTACGTCTTCAACTGGACCGGCTCCAATCGCTACCGGCTGATGAAGGAGTACTATCCAGCCGACTACGAACGGATGAAGCAGTACATCGCCAAGGGCAACTGGTTCCCGGCCGGGTCTTCCGTTGAAGAAGGCGACGTGAATCTGCCGAGCGCGGAATCGATCATTCGCCAGATTCTCTATGGCAATACTTACTACCGCAAGGAATTCGGCAAGGCCAGCACCGAATACATGCTGCCCGACTGCTTCGGGTTCCCAGCATCGCTTCCCACCATCCTGGCTCATGCCGGCATCAAGGGGTTCTCCACGCAAAAACTAAACTCCGATTGGCAGCCGGCGCCGATTGTCGGCGGGCCGGACTCTCCGGAAAAGACGCCCTTCGGTATTCCATTTAATGTGGGCATCTGGGAAGGGCCCGATGGGGAAACCGTCATGGCGGCGTTGAACCCGCTCGCATATGTCGACGGAATTCGTTACGACCTGAGCAAGGCACCGCCTCCGCCGCCGGCTGGTTCCAAACCCGTGGAGGTTTTCGGCGCGACGTCGGGTCTGACGGATTGGGTTTCGCGCATCGCGATCGATGGCAAAGAAACTGGAGTTTACGCCGACTATCACTACATCGGCACCGGCGACATTGGCGGCGCTACTGACGAAGAGACGGTCAAGTTTCTCGAAGCTCTGGCCACCCAGGGAACTATCGCTCTTCCGCCTCCTGACGAGCCTTCCGGCGGCCGCGCACTGCCGGGTCCGGAAAAATTATCTGACAATCCAGCTCGCGTGGGCGATGGCCCGGTTCGGGTTCTCTCAACCGATGCCGATCAGATGTTTCTCGACATCAAGCCGGCCATGCAGGCAAAATTGCCGCGCTACAAGGGCGACCTCGAGCTGATCAACCACTCCGCAGGTTCGCTCACCTCCGAGGCCTATCTCAAACGCTGGAACCGCAAGAACGAAATTCTCGCCGACAGCGCGGAAAAGGCTTCGGTTGCCGCGGCCTGGATGGGCGGAAGAACCTATCCCCAGATGCGCCTCAACGATGCGTGGACGTTGGTGATGAGCGGCCAGTTTCACGACACCGCTGCGGGCACTGCCACTCCGCGCGCCTACGAATTTGCGCAAAACGACGAAGTCATCGCGCTCAACCAATTTGCTGACGTGCTGACCAGCGCCACAGAAGCGGTGTCATCTGCGTTGGACACGCAAACTGAGGGCATTCCGGTTGTCATCTACAACTCGCTCAACATTCCGCGTGAGGATGTAGTCGAAGCCGAGGTGCACTTTTCCAATGGAACGCCGAAAGCTGTAAGGGTTTTCGATTCCGACGGCAAGGAAGTTCCTGCGCAACTTGAAGACGGCAAGGTGATCTTTGTAGCCAGGACTCCCTCCGTCGGTTACGCGGTCTACGAAGTTCGCGCTGCTGCCGCGCCCCAGACTTCAGCGGAGCTGAAGGTCACGTCGTCGTCGCTAGAAAATGCGCGCTACCGCGTCACCATCAATGCCGCTGGCGATGTCAGCAGCATCTTCGACAAGTCGCTCAACAAGGAGCTTCTCTCTGCACCGGTTCGGCTGGCGATATCAAACGACGCACCGCGGCAATGGCCGGCCTGGAACATGGATTTCGATCAGGAGCAGGCTGCGCCTCGCGCTTATGTGAGCGGTCCGGCTAAGGTGCGCATCGTCGAGAATGGCTCGGCGCGCGTCGCCATTGAGGTTTCGCGCGAGGCCGAAGGATCGAGTTTTGTCGAGACCATCCGTCTCGCGGCGGGCGACGCCGGCAACCGCGTCGAGTTCAGCGACGTCGTCGACTGGAGAACCCTCTCTGCGAATCTCAAAGCCGTTTTTCCGCTTTCGGCCAGCAATCCGATGGCTACCTACAACTGGGAGATCGGAACCATCCAGCGGCCCACTGCCTTCGATCGCCAGTTCGAAGTTGCGTCGCATTACTGGATCGATCTGACGGACAAGAGCGGCGCATACGGCGCCACCATTCTCACCGACGTAAAAAATGGCTCCGACAAGCGCGATGACAATACGATACGGCTCACGTTGATGCGCACGCCGGGAGCGCCTTTGCCCGGGCCCGGCGGCAATTTTCCCGACCAACTCAACCAGGATTGGGGGCACCATGAAATTCTCTTTGGCCTCGCGGGACATGCAGGCGACTGGCGCCAGGGCCAGACCGATTGGCAAGCGTATCGCCTGAGCACTCCGCTGGTGGCCTTCACCACCGAGCGTCATGCAGGCGCGCTCGGCCGCAGCTTCTCGCTGGTCAGCATCGACAATCCGCGCATCCGCATTCTTGCCCTGAAGAAAAGCGAGATGACTAACGAATTCATTCTGCGCATGGTTGAGCTGGATGGCCACGATGCACCGAGCGTCAAGGTCAAATTCGCGGGGTCCATCGTCTCGGCGCGCGAAGTCAACGGCCAGGAGTTGCCCGTTGGACCTGCGACGGTCGCCAATGGCGAGCTCGAAACTTCGTTCACTCCGCATCAGCCGCGCAGCTTCGCGCTTCGTCTTGGCGCGCCTACGGTCGAGATCAGTCCGGTGGTATCCGAGCCTGTCGCTCTCAAGTACGATCTCGCGGCGGGGAGCAACGACGATACGAAATCCATCGGCGGTTTCGACCGCAAGGGCGATGCGCTCCCGGCCGAGATGCTGCCAGCGGAACTGGACTTCAACGGCGTCAGATTTCATCTGGCTCCGGCAGCCACGGGCAAACCCGATGCCGTGATCGCGCAAGGCCAGACCACTCAACTACCGGCAGGCGATTTTAACCGAGTGTACCTGCTGGCCGCCTCAGACGATGGCGATCAGAAGGCTGTATTTCAGGCGGGCTCTCTCTCGCGTCAGTTCAGCGTTGCAGATTGGGGTGGCTTCGTCGGCCAATGGGACACGCGCCTTTGGAAGCCCGCTCCCGACACCGCCGCGGTGGGCGACCCGCCGCATCAAGTTCCTCTTCGCAAGGACTGGGCGGTGTCGGCAAACCATTCCACATGGAATGATGTGACGTATCAGGGATCGCCATGGTGGTCGCCGCGCTACCCGGAGGACTATATTGGATTGGCCCGCGGCTACATCAAGACGGCCACGTTGGCTTGGTATGCCTCGCATCATCACACGCCCGATGGACTCAATGAGCCGTACCAGTACAGCTATCTTTTTGCCTATTCGATGGAGTTGCCACCGCATGCCAGGACGCTGACTCTGCCGAAGAACGGCGACCTTCGTATTCTGGCCATCTCCGTGGCGAGGGGGAATCCTGAAGTCGAACCCGCACAGCCGCTCTACGACACGTTGAAGTGGGAAGACAGCAACGAGAAGTAACAAACCCAAGAAGGTGAAAAATGAACAGGAGAACCTTTAATAAGCTGGCAGGTATCAGCGCCCTCGGAACGATGGCGAGCAGCGCTGGATTGTATGCGCAGGAGAACGGATCCACTGGAGCCGGAGAGGGAGAGATTGTTCTCGAGGACAACGAGCTACTCGTGGCATTTGACAAGGCCTCCGGCGCATTGACGCGCATGGTGCGCAAATCGACGCAGTGGACGATCGAGCGTCGCCCTGAACTCGGGGTCTCGTTCCGCCTCCTGGTTCCCCTGCCCAAGCAACGCGCCAACTTCGTCCTGGGACAAAAGCAGCGCGCCGCATCGGTTGAAAAGGTTTCCGCGAAGCGAGTGGAGATTGTTTGGAAAGATCCGGTGAGCGAGCACGGCGGCGTGGTGCCTTTGAGGCTGTCGGCTGTCGTGGAGCTTGAGAACGGCTTTCTGACGTTCGCGGCCACATTAGTGAATGAATCCGCGCTGACGGTGGAAACGATCGATTACCCGTATTTCGGCGATCTCAATCCGCCGTCCAGGGGCGAGAAAATGGAAGCCGATCACATGTGGTACGCAAACCTGGTCGTGGACGAAATCCATCCACACTTCAACAATGCAAAGGGTTACTGGGGCGTGAACTTCCCCACCAAGTCCATCGAGTCGAAGGAGAGCCTCTTTTGCCTGATTCAGGCGGAGAAGCAGGGAATCTATGCCGAGATCGGCGATCCAACCCAGCCCTATCTTCTGGAATTCACCTTCGAACAACATCCCGGTGTCGTGGAGTCTCTAGACAACTTAACTCCAGCGCAGGACACGTTTTCGGGGCTCGATGTGCATCTGGAGTTTCGCTGCTGTCATTTCCTGTTCGTTCAGCCGCACTCCACAAAGAAAACTGCGTCCGTGAACATTTGCACTTATGACGGTGACTGGCACGGCGGTGTGGACGTGTACAAAACGAGGCGCGCGCAATGGTTCAAACAAACCCGCGTCGCCGAATGGACCAAAGATGTGCACTCGTGGCTGCAACTGCAGGTTGATGGCGCTGAGCAGGACTTCGCCGTCCCCTATCGCGAGCTTCCGAGATACATCGACGAGTGCGCAGCCAATGGAGTTACAGCCATCCAGTTAGTCGGCTGGCAAATCGGCGGCCAGGATGGCGGCGATCCCTGTCTCGATACCGACCCCGGTCTGGGCACCTGGGAGGAGTTGCATCAGGCGATCCTGCACGCGCGCAGCAAGGGCGTGAAGATGATTCTGTTTGCCAAGCCGGTTTGGGCCGATCGCACAACCGATTGGTGCAAGGATGAGCTCTATAAGTACGCTGCTACCGATCCGTACGGAATCCCCTATGAGATCGGCGGTTACAGTTACACGACGCCCACACAGTTGGCGGCTATCAATAACAGGCGGCGGTACGTTATGGATGTGCAATGCCAGGCATACCGCGACATTGCGACCCGGGAGTTCCAGAAGATTGTGAATCTGGGCGCGGCGGGCTGGCTTCACGACGAGGTTTGCTGGCACGGCCCGATCGATTATTCATTTAGCAACGATCACGGCTATCCGGCGCCGGGCTATCTCTATGCCGGAGACATGCCGTTGGCCGAACAATTCCGCGCGGCCGCAGACAAAGTGGATCCCGACTTCATCTTTGCCGGTGAAGCGCCAAGTGAATGGCTGCTGCAGCAGTACCCGGTTTCTTATTTCCGGATTGATAACAACTCACGGCCCGTCTGCCGCTACATTGACTCCCACGCGCCGCTCATGGCTGCAGCCACCGGCATGGACGATCGCGAGATGCTGAACCTGATCCTTTTGAACCGGTACATCATCAGCTACGAGCCGTTCAACTTCAAAGGACATGTAACGGACTTCCCGCTGACCCTTGAGTACGGCAAGAAAATTGACGCGTTGCGGCGCAAGTACCGCGCATTCTTGTGGGACGCGGAGTTTCGCGACACGCTCGGCGCGGCCGTGACCTCGGACGGGCGCCATCGTCATTCGGTTTTTGTTGCAAGCGGAGGGAAGCGGGCAGTCGTCGTCATCAACCAGGAGTACCGCAAAACCATCACGGCCAAAGTGGATCTTCCGAATTCCGGCAGTCTCGTGGTGGCGACGCCCGAACAGCTGGAGAGCCAGCCAACCTCGGGTACGCTGACAATTCCTCCCCGATCCGTCGCGGTGGTCATGGAGCAAGCGTAATGCAAAAGAGGCAATCGTGAAGAAAATGGCAAGCGGTTTGTCTGTTCCCGTGTCTTGGGTTCGCAGCGCGCTATTAGGGCGGCCTGGATCGGTTCTGGTCACCCTGCTCTGTTGCGGAGTGTCGGCCTATTTACCGGCGCAAACGCGGACAGTCGATGCCCCGCTTGCCGTGCTTCGACTCTCGGAGAAGAGCGGAGATCTGATCGGCGTGCGCTGGAAGAATCCCGATCTCGAAGTGATCGGGGAGCCGCGGCTGGGAGAGAACTTCCGCATCGTTCTGCCGCAGGAAGGCTACGAGGGGAACTACTTCAACAGCCGCGATCAGATGGTGAGCAAGATTAAGGTGACGCCGGACGGCGTCCTGTGCACTTACAACTCTCTCAAGAACGAGCGGGAGACGGTTCCTGTCGCAGTGCGTTACCGCATCCAGATCGCAGGAGAGCAGATTCATTTCTCGATCGAAGTGGACAATCCCACAGATCGAAAAATCAGTGAGGTGATGTACGGAATTGTAGGCGGGCAGCAGGGCATCGGAAACCGGCTGGATACCGAGTCGCTTGTTCCAAGCTGGACTTCTAATCTTGCGCCGAAACTCTTTTCACGCTTCAACGGTGGTGGATATGGAGGTGGGAATCTGGGCATTCGCTACGATGCCGGAACGTTTACCTATCCCGGCACGATGCAAATGGGCTGGATGGACGTGTATAACTCCAAAGCCGGCCTCGGCTACTACTATGCCAACCAGGATGTTGAAACCCGGCTCACACTGCTCGAAGTGGAACTGCGGCCATTCTCCCGGAGCGCCAGCGTGCAGGATAGCTGGCCCACGCGCGCCGATGCGCAGGGAGAGCCGATTGGTATCACCATCGGCTGGGTGAACTTTCCTTATGTCAGTCATGGTACGTTCCGCGCGGGCCCTGTTGCGTTGCAGGTTCACAACGGCGACTGGCACGCCGCGAGCAAGATTTATCGCACGTGGTTCGATCGGCATTTCAAGATCGACCGTCCTCCTGACTGGCTGCGCAAAGAGAACGCCTGGCAATCGATCATCCTTTCGAACAGCGAAGACGTTGTCGTGCATCGCTTCGATGAGCTGCCCAGGCTGGCCGCGGATGCCAAAAAGTACGGAATCACGACGTTTGAAATCCTGGGCTGGGACATGGGGGGAATCGATCGCGGATATCCGCAGTATCGGCCCAATCCGCGTCTCGGCACTCCAGAGGAATTCAAAAAGGCGCTGGCGGACATGCGCGCTCTAGGAGTCCATCCACTGGTCTTTTCCAACATTCAATTTGCCGACACTGCCACGCCGCTGTTCCGCGACTACTTGAAGCAATTTGCCGTTGAAGGCCGCTGGGCGCCGGATTTGCAGCTGCATGGCTGGGGCGAAGGAACGATTAGCGCGCGCTCCGGCCTGACGCGATCGTACATGACGCTCGTCAGTCCAGCGTATCCCGCATACAGGAAGTTTCTGATCGACCAGTATCTCGAGCTGGTTCGGGAGGGCGCGGACGGATTCCAATTCGATAAGACAAACAGTCTGGCCGCACTCGACTTTAATCCGCATCTTCCGGTTTCTCCAGACAAATCTCTACCGCAGGGCCTGATAGAGACCTTTCAGGAATTGATTCCCGCAGCGAGAGCTATCAACCCCGATTTCGCGATCGCATCCGAAATATGGTTCGATCGCGTATTGCCCTATGTCGATGTCTCGTACATGCGCATGGGAACTATCGATATGGACTCGACGGCGTTTCGCTACACGTTTCCTGAATGGACAGCAACGATCTTCGGAGAAAGTCCCGGCGATATCAATCCGATGAATAACGGCATGCGCTACGGCCTGGTGTGGGATCTGGCGCCGCGGCACTATAACGATTCCGCGGATGAACCGCTGACCCAGCCGCTGGCGAAGTATGTCAGCGAATTGATCAGGATTCGTAAAGAGTTTGAGGATCTTCTTTTCTTCGGACGGTTTAACGACGGCATCGGCGCAACAGTTCAAGGCGGCCCAGACATCCGCTATTCCGTGTTCAAATCGATGGATCCAGCCAGCAACGATGTCGCGAGTGTCATCGTCAACTTTGGCGACACGCCAGAAGCCGCAACGGTCAGCATCGATGGAACGAGCGGGGAAGTCGTCGTCGCGGCGCCAGATTTGCCTGATCGCCATGCCGCTCTGCCGCTGCAGATTTCGATTCCGCCGCACCAACTCGCAGTGGTCGTCAAACGGGCGTCACGCAACTAGAGCGCATTTCTGGTGAAGCATTTTAGAGCGAGGCGCTTTCATCTCATTCGGCCGACAGGTTGGGAATGTTGAGACACTCTGGAACTCGATCGTTTTTCGTGCCGGCATTCCTCCGCACGTTGGGCTTTTTCGACCTTCGCTTCAATCTGGGAAGCGCAGCAATTGTCATCGCGTTCGTAGTGGGAGCGTGCATCGGGTCAGGTCAGCAGCCGTCAGACGTGCGGACGCCAAAACCGCCGGAAACTCCTCACCTGAATGGCCCCAAGTCTTACGGCGTGCGGCCTGGTCACGCATTCTTGTATCGCATTCCCTCGACGGGAAACCGGCCCATGCGGTACGCAGCCAGGAACCTTCCCCACTCGCTCAAACTGGACCGGCGGTCTGGCATCATCTCCGGCAATGCACCCGCAGAGCCGGGCGAGTATGCCGTGGTTCTCGAAGCCGCGAATGCGCTCGGCAAAGATAGTCGTCCCTTCAAAATTGTGGTTGGGGACAGAATCGGCTTAACGCCGCAAATGGGCTGGAACGATTGGTACACGCACTACGAGCACATTACCGATGTCGATGTGCGCAACGCGGCGTCGGCAATGATCGCCTCTGGCATGGCGGATTTTGGGTACGAGTATGTCGATATCGACGACTGTTGGGCGAGAAAACCGGCATCGAATGACCCGGCGCTGAAAGGACCGGTGCGCGACGCGCAAGGAAACATTCTTCCCAACGAGCGCTTTCCTGATATGCGCGCGCTGACGAGCTACATTCACTCTCTCGGACTGAAGACCGGCATTTATACCTCTCCTGGACCGCTGACCTGTGCACGATTCGAGGGATCGTATACGCACGAAGACGCCGACGCGCATCAGTTCGCGGAATGGGGCTTCGATCTGCTCAAGTACGATTGGTGTTCTTATGGCGGAGTTGCCAAGGGCAAGACGCTAGATGATCTGGAGCAGCCCTACATCAAAATGGGCGGAATCCTCAAAGGTCTGAACCGCGACATGATCTTCAATATGTGCCAGTATGGGCGCGGAGACGTGTGGAAATGGGGCCGTCAAGTCGGCGGGAATTCATGGCGCACAACCGGAGACGTCGGCGTGATGCGCGGGACCGCGCTGCCAGGCTTCTATCAAGCCGGCTTTGCCGATGCCGCGCTGAGCGCTTATTCCGGGCCGGGCGGATGGAACGATCCCGATTACATTCTCATTGGCACTGTTGGAGACGCTACGAATATCGCAGTTCCCGCGCGCCTCACTACGTTGACCCACGAGGAGCAATACAGCTACATGTCGATGTGGTCTTTGATGGCGGCGCCGCTCATCTTCTCCGGCGATATGACCAAACTGGATGAGTTTACCCTCAATGTCTTATGCAATTCGGAGGTGATCGATATTGACCAGGACTCCTTGGGCAAACAGGGAGTCATGGTCCGCAAGACGGAGAATGAGTTCATCCTGAAAAAGCCACTCGACGATGGATCGCTGGCGGTCGGCCTGTTCAACCTGACTACCGCGCCCCGCTCCATGTCCGTAGATTGGAAAGAGCTCGGATTGACGGAAAAGCAAACAGCCCGTGATGTCTGGCGCCAGCGTAATCTCGGTTCATTTGCCAATAGCTTTTCCGCCACGGCCCTGGGGCATAGCGTCATCTTGGTGCGCCTCATTCCCGCCTCTCCGCGGAGTGCATCAGTTTCTTCGGTGATTCAGTGATGCTGGGGTCGGCGCAACCTAGGAAGCGGGCGGTGCGAACGTTATCGCGCATTATTCGCAGGGAATTTGACTCCCTATAGAGTGTCAGGAGAATGCAATTTGAGTACTGAAACAAAGATCTCGCGTCGCACTCTTGTCAAAGCAATTGCGGCTAGCGGCACCGCCGTAAGTATCTCTCCATGGGCTCAGAGCGATTTCGCTCGGGCGGATGAATTGCCCGCACATTCCTGGAAGCTCATAGAACCCGGCGTGTGGCGAACGACTATCGGCACGCCAGAACGCTATACTCCAGTGTCCAGCCGCCTTGTGCCTCCACAGACGGTCGCCTTTGCGAAGCTACCGAGCGTAGATGCCGCTCCTCTGCCTCCCATCGCAGGCAAGCGAACTACTCGTGGCTGCCTGGTTCAACTGCCATTGCGCCCGGACGAGCAGATATTCGGCTTCGGGCTGCAGCTATTGTCGTTTGCGCAACGCGGAAAGAAAAAGATCGCGCGCGTCAATGCCGATCCGAAAAGCGATACAGGCGATTCGCACGCTCCGGTTCCGTTTTATGTGACGACCGCGGGGTTCGGCGTCCTGGTGGACACGGCGCGATATGCAACGTTCTACTTCGGCGATGCCCGGCCGAAGCCCGCGCATGCTGCCACGGAATCGAGCGGCGGAGCCAACCCCGACCCGAACTATACGCACACGGTCAAGGAGAGCGATTCCGGCTCCGTCGTGATTGATGTGCCACACGCGGCCGGTGTTGACATCTACCTCTTCGCCGGTCCCGACATGCTCAATGCGGTCAAGCGCTACAACGTGTTTTCCGGAGGCGGCCATGTGCCACCGGAATGGGGCCTCGGCTTCTGGTACAGGAATGAAGCTCGTGCGACCCAGCAGAGCGTTTTGGCGTTGGCAAGCGAATTGCGTGATCGCAAAATACCATGTGATGTTCTCGGCCTCGAGCCGGGCTGGCAGTCTCATGCCTACTCCTGCACGTTTGCATGGGATAAAGAGCGATTTCCGGATCCGGAAGGTTTTGTGCGCTCTGCTCGAAGCCAGCAATACAGAATCAACCTGTGGGAACATGCCTTCACCAATCCCGCATCGCCGTTATTTCCGGCGATCGAATCGTGCTCAGGCGACTACGGCGTGTGGGGTGGGCTCGTTCCCGACTTCGCCGGCCAGCAAGCGCGCGATGCCTTCAGCGAGTTTCACGGCAGGACCCTGATCGACATGGATATCAGCGGGTTCAAGCTGGATGAATGCGACAACTCGGATTACGTCGGTGGCTGGTCATTTCCAGAGTGCAGCTCGTTCCCCTCGGGCGTTGACGGCGAACAAATGCACAGCGTTTTTGGCCCTCGTTACCAGATGGCGATTTGGGAAGCGTTTCGCAAACGGAATCAGGCCACGTATGGTCTGGTCCGCTCCAGCGGCGCTTTGGCTGCTCCATATCCGTTCGTTCTCTATAGTGACCTTTACGATCACCGGCAGTACATTCGCGCACTGGTGAACTCCGGCTTTAGTGGACTGCTATGGTGCCCGGAGGTGCGGCAAGCCGCAAGCGAAGAGGATCTCATTCGCCGCCTGCAAAGCACGGTGTTCTCCCCACTCGCCCAGGTGGATTGCTGGTATATGAAGAGCCCTCCATGGAAGCAGTTGGACCGCGCCAAAAACAATGCCGGCGAACTCCTTGAGAATTGGGAAAAGCTGGAAGCGCGCTGCCGCGAAATCATTGGCTGGAGAATGCAGCTCGTACCCTATTTGAAAGCAGCTTTCCATCGCTATGAAGAGGATGGAACTCCGCCCTTCCGGGCCCTCGTGCTCGACGCGCCTCAGGATAAGCGCCTTTATGCGGTCGACGATCAATATATGATGGGCGACCGGATGATGGTTGCGCCACTCTTTGCGAGCGAGTCAGGCCGCAAAATTGTGTTTCCCGAAGGAGTTTGGCACGACTTCTGGACAGGAGAGAGAATCGCTGGCGGCACCGAGTTATCCGTCGCAGCATCTCAAGAACGCATACCGGTCTACGTGAAGAGCGGAAGCATCGTGCCGTGGGCAGATGTGGGATTGCACATGGGCGCCCCTGAAACACGGCGCATTGCCGCACGCGTATATGGCGACGGTTCACTGCCCTTTACACTTGAAGCCGAACAGGCCACCTTGCGGTTGTATTGGGCCAACGGAAAAGGAAGCGCGGTGAGCAGTGACTACGATGTGTACCGATGGGAGCTCCTGAGATAACGCAAAACTCTATTTGGCAGCAAAGTGGCGTGGTATAGCAGTCAAGGCTCGATGCGAAAAAGCGGGCGTGGCGCGGGTAGCTCAGGCCGAGAGAATGAGTCGCTGGGACGCTGCAACGAATAAAACAGCGCTGGTAAGGAATGGGACTGAGGTACCGTCTATTTTCCACGCCCCTACCTGGCTTGGAGAATCAATGCGATGACTTCCACCGAAGAGCCGAGTGTCAACCTGTATGAACCCAGAGCTGTATCACGTGAAGGGTTCACAATCAAAAATGCTAGGGGTGTAGCAACAGAAAACTGTCTCAACAAAGGGGTTCACCCCAAAATTAGATAATCTACCAACGGAAAATCAATTTGGAATTCCTCTGATTTTTCTTGAAGGCGCCGATAGTTACAATTTCGACTATAGGGCTGTTGCGGCAAAAAGCAGATGCGTGGCCAAAGCCGGCCATATCGCTTGAAATATCTATGGCTTGTAATGGTCGGGGCGGAGGGATTCGAACCCTTTCGCCCTCTTCCCGAAAAGCCTTCAAAATCAGCAAATTGGACTGAGTTTCTCAGGGGTGATACCTAGGGTGATACCGCTTTGGCCTGGTTTTGACCATGGAAGTGAATGTCACCAAACGTATCGAAACTCCGAACGGAGACCGTTACTGCCCTGTCATCGTCAACGGCAGCGGGCGGATCAAACCCGACTGGGTCATCGTCAACGGTAACCATGAAAAGCACCCTGAAGGCTCCTATTATCTGGAATGGCGCGAGCGTGGACAACGGAAGCGGCTCTCCGTCGGCGGAGACGCAACCGTTGCCTTCAACAGCCAGATACGCAAGACGAAGGAACTAGAGGCTCGAGCCGAAGGCCTGGAAGTCCAGGCGCCCAAAGACGACCCGAACCGGTTCCAGCTTCGCTCTGCCATGGCCGATTTTCTGGAGGAGATCAAGCTGTCACGACAGGACAAAACGTGGCAAGGTTACAAGGTGTCCTTCGCCTACTTCCTGCAATCCTGCGATAAGAAATGCATCGAGGACATCCAGCGGATAGATCTGCTGCGCTTCTGCGCCTTCCTCCGGGATAGGAAAAAGCTCTCCCCTCGGACGGTGTTCAACAAATTTACCTGCGTGATGACGTTCCTCGATGCGCAGGGCATCCCAAAGCTGCTTGGAAAGAATGATCGTCCGCGCTACGTCGAAACGGAAGTCGAAATCTTCGAGGACGATCAGCTGACCGACCTCTATCGCGTCTGCTCCCTGTACCACCGGATGTTGTACGACTTCCTGCTGATGACAGGTTTCAGAGAGCAGGAAGCGATGTACATCACCTGGGAGAACATTCGTTTCGGGGCAAACATCGTCGATATGCGCTGGAAGCCCCAGATTCACTGGTCGCCAAAGGCCTATAAGGAACGCGAGGTGCCAGTACCCGATGAGTTGCTCGAAGCGCTCGAAATCTATCGGAAATCCCTCCCAGCCAGGCGTGCGGCTCCGTGCGCACTCGTCTTCAGCACGAGGAGTGGAAGACCCGATACGCATATGATTCGTGCGCTCAAGAGAAACGCCAGGAAAGCCGGGTTGAACCCGGAAGATTTCTGGCTTCACAAGTTCCGGGCGACGTTCGCAACCACGCATCTTCGCGGCGGCGTGGATCTGAAAACCGTGATGGCCTGGATGGGGCAGACCACCATGGACAGCATCATCCGCTATCTGAAGCCGGCCAGGAGGGACGAAGTCATCCACAAGGTGAACTCGAGCTTTACCGGGCCCACGTTCGCCAATCGCAGGAAGATCGGCGGCCAGTCTGCGGCTGCCGGCTAGATTCCAGCGTTCGCCAGCCGCAGGCCGCTGTCCGGCAATATTGCTTGTCCTGACGCCGAAGAGAAATCTTCGGCGCTTTTTTTGAATGGCAAATTTGACGCAATTCCTGTTTGGCAACATGGTCATCTCGCCGTTACTCCATGTCCGGCCCCGGGAAAAAGGAGGAGTTGATGCTGATCGACCAGATACTTGAGCAGAAGAAAGGTGCCCTGAGAGCAAACGACATCGCCCGCGTCCTCGATCTCTCAGAAAAACAGATCTACAAAATGGCCGCCAGTGGTGAGATCCCATCCCTGCGGATCGCAAGTTCAGTTCGATTCGATCCGCATGATTTTGCGGAATGGCTGAGAACTCGATCGAGTGCCCCGGAGATTGAGCCGAAGGCGAGGGTCTCGGCACCCCGGTCCCGCCCAAAACTGGATCGCAGTGCGAGGCATAACATGGAGACTTGACCGAGTATCGAGTTCAGGAGATGCTCCTCCCTGTTCGACGAAGAGCAGATGCCCAATCGAGCAGGGAGACGTGCAATCGCGATCTTCCCCACGTTGGCCCATATGGCGGTGCTCCATCGAATCGGAGTACCTAAGCCGACTCGTGGATTTGACTGAGTTCTTGATTCGGCCGACGATGTCTCCGTGTGCAGAGAACCAAAGTGTACCAACGAGCCTGGCAACTACGAGGGAATGTGCGCAAAGCACGCAGAAAGGAGATCTGTTCCCGATGACTCTCGATCTCGCTACTGTTCCACCTATTGCGGGTGAAAGTGCGATAAGAATCAGGGATATTCTTCGTCGGTCTCACGGAGCATTTCGCGAAGATTGGTTGTCAAGAAAGTTTCGTTATAGCGAGAGTCAGGCGCATGAAATTGCCAAGGCCATGGAATCGGCCGGATTTGTGCGGTGGGACAGAGAGCGGGAACGGCGAGACAAAAGCCCTTTTCAGTGGTACTCGGTCACCGATGCAGGCGATGACATCACGCGGGCTTCTGCGGCAAGGCGGATCAGGAGAAAAACTGCAAATGCTGCACTAATGGAATTCATGAAGCGCGTTCAAAGAATCAACGCCAGCCCAGAGTACTTGTATTCTGTCAAGCGCGTCGCTGTTTTCGGAAGTTTTTTAGAGCGTCGAGAGCGCCTCGGAGACGTTGATGTTGCTGTTGACCTCAAGTCCCGGGTGGCGTTCGACAAAAAACATAAATGGGTTGAGATCTTTCAGCAGCACGCATGGGCCACCGGAAGAAGCTTCTCTACATTCGTCGAAGAAATCTTTTGGCCACGGCGAGAGGTTCTCTTAATGCTCAAATCACGTAAGCGCAGTATCAGCATTCAGTCATGGGGTTCGTTCGTGGAAATGGAGAAACCGAAGAACTTTCGCTACAAAGTACTGTTCGGAGACGTTGATGAGGTTGGATGCGAACTGGCTCGGGCTCGACGCGAGCAAAGAATAGAGTCGTCCTGAAAAACTCCGACATGCGTTGCTGAAGACTTCGATGAGAGTGGATCATGCACCCCGGACAGCTGACTTTGGACGGGCATATCGAGGTTCGATTCCTAAGCAACATCTCACGGAGGATCGGGTCGAAAACATTCGGCTGTTAACCGAAGGGTTGTAGGTTCGAGTCCTACCTGAGGAGCCAAAGAATCAACAACTTAGAGCAGTAGAAAGCAGCAGAGAGACACGAAATTGGCCCGATTGTAGTCAATTTTGTCGT
>Ga0224555_1001516_pt1 | contig 31684 bp, 27 predicted proteins | sample 714S23034metaG_FD_180687 | JGI IMG/M metagenome (GOLD analysis project Ga0224555, IMG submission 180687) | Peat soil microbial communities from Stordalen Mire, Sweden - 717 S2 30-34 | ecosystem: Environmental > Terrestrial > Soil > Wetlands > Peat | place: Sweden: Norrbotten County, Stordalen...
TTAAGCCCGTCGCCCTTCAGAGTCACCAGGCATACTGGCTGCGTCGAGGCGTCCATGCCCAGCACCACTGGAGGCAGTGTCCCCGGCGGCAAGCGACGCAAGTCGGCCATCGCCAAGTTGGCGATGTTGCTCAAGGCCGCGTTTGGATCGGTGCCCGGCTTGAAGTAGATCTTGATGAGGCTCACGCCGGTCAACGAACGCGATTCGCTGTGATCGACGTTCGCGGCCAGAGTGAAGAACCGCTCGAAGGTGTTGGTGATGTCGGCTTCAATCTGCTGCGGAGGCATACCGTTGTAGAACGTGGCCACCACGACCACGGGCATGTCGATGTTGGGGAACAGATCGACCGGCATGCGAGCCACGTTGACCGCGCCCACCAGCGCGACCACGAGGCACAGCATGAGGATAAAGAATGGAAACCTGAGAGCAAACTTCGGCATTACTTCGCACCTCCGCTGTTCTCTTCTTCCGCTTTCATGTCGATCACGCCGCCCGCCTCGCGCATCACATCGGAGGCCGGCTCCGGAGCAAGGATCGGGGAAACCTGTTCGCCATCGCTGTACTTATCCTGCGCGCCCAGAATCACCCGGTCCCCTGGCTCAAGCCCGCTCTTGATCTCCGCAAGTCTCGATCCACGCAGTCCGACTTCAACATTGCGGACGCGAATGTGATTGCCCCCGTCCAGCAGATAAACCGTCTCCTGGTTGCCCTTGAGGACCAGCGCCTCGACAGGAATGGTGACTACCTTCTCCGCATGCCCAAGTTGCATTTCAGTATTGGCGTACATGCCTGGGGAGATGGAGAGGTCCTGGTTCTCAACATCGATTTCGGTCTCCATTGTTCGCGTTTCAAAGTTCACGTCACGTGTGAATCGCACGATTTTCCCCGTGAAAGAGCGACCAATAGCATCGACGCGAACCTGCATCGGATCGCCGATGTGAACAAACTGCACGTCGTTCTCCGGGATCGGCATGCGCAGGCGCAATAGGCCGCTCTGCGAGAGCCGGACGATAGGAATGTCTTGTTCGTTGGAATTGGTGCCGCTCTGGATCAGCGCGCCGGTGTCTGCGTAGCGCCAAACGATGACTCCATCCAGTGGCGCCATTACGTTGGTGTAGTTTTGGAGCGCTTGCACCCGGTCTTTGTCAGTGTGCGCCACCTCTGCGTGCTGCTGCGCGCCAGCCGCCGCAGCCTTGGCAGCATCCACCTCCGACTCCGAAGACAGGTCCTTGCTCTCCGCATCGTCCAGTTCCTGTTGCGCAATCAATCCTGGTTGCGCCTTTGATGTTTCAAGCAATCTCTCATAGTCCGCATGCAGCGCCAAATGGATCGCCTCCGCGCGCTTGATCTCGTGCTGGGAACGCAGCAGATCATCCTTTGCGCGCTCCACCTCGAATACAGTGCCCTTCAACTGAGCATTCAACTCCGGGACTTCCAATACCGCCAGGGTCTCGCCCTTGCGCACCCGGTCGCCAATGTCCACGTTGATCTTTACCATGAAGCCAGTGACTTTCGGATGAACATCCACCACCTGGTAAGGCTGAAATTGCCCGGCAAGGCTCAGTGTGTGCGCAATGTCTCCCCGCATTGCCGCAGCCACTTTCGCCGATGGAGTCTCTGCGGCGTTCGCACCGGGATGTTGACTCTTGAAATCGCACGCAACGATGGTGGCCAGGACAGGAAACATCATTCCCGCGGCGAGAATTGAGGAGGATCGCTTTCGCATATCTCGAATGCACCTCTAAATGAATTGTTGATTTTAGGGTCCGGGAGCGCAGCACACGTTCTCAAACAGAGAACGCGTACCTGTGCATTCGACCATTGAACCTGATCGAATACTTCAGCATTGGCTTTAGGGGAATGGCTAGACGAGAACCGGGGGAGGGCGAACGAAGTGGGCTCTTAGGTGAGCGCGACGGAGATTCCACAAACCGCTTGCGCGCTGCTGCCTCTGACCTGATATTGACGGGTTGAATATGCTGAGGACCGGCAACAGAATGAAGAAGACTGCCGTGGGAACGGTGTAGATAACTCTCGTAGATGTCCGAGTCCGAACTACAAGTGGGCTTTCCGTGGAGCTGGATTGCTCGTTTTTGGAGAGCAGTTTGGCCGTTGGAACGTGATGAGAAGCCGCCTCAGGCGGGTCGTATAGGGAAAGCTTGTATTGCAGGCCCCACGCGAAGAGGCAAAACGCCAGAGCGACGTACGCGAGTGTGGCCATGCGACCAAATGGCGGATTTTTTCTCCAACGATACATGGAAACCAGGACTTTCATTCAGGCCTGCGGGCAGTAGTTTTCGCAGCAAACTTCCGTAGCGGGGAAAGAAACCTCATATTGTTTGATATCAGAACGACACAAGAAGGTTGCTCTACTATTGTATATCCCTCACATTCATAAGAAGAAGCGTCCGATTCAGAGATTCTGCGCGGGATTATCCTGGACTGTCCCCTAAATGCCACCCGTTTGGACGGGTCACGTTGAATCCACAAGCGCTTTCCGTTCCAATTCCTATGGTTGCTCCGAATCTGGTAGCTCTAAAGGTGAATCCATCCGCCGAGGATGAGGGAAAGCGATCCCAACGCGACGAAAAGCCAGAGAAGAACTCCCTGAAGGAACGGTCGAACGCCAACTTCGCGGAGAGTCCTCATCGAGAGCCCTGTTCCAATCAGATAGAGCGTGACAGTCAGGCCGATAACGCCAAGATGCTTCAGCACCGGATAGGTGGGCTGGAAGATGTGAACGTAGGTGTTGGCGACCGCCGCGAGGCAGAAGAAGAGAATGAACCATGGCCATTGGATACGCGCTTTGCTCTTGTTTGCCATTGCAGTTCCAACTGAGAGCGGCACGATCCAAAGAGCGCGGGCTAATTTGACGGTTGTGCCAACGGCAAGAGCCACCGTTCCGTACTTCGCTGTCGCGCCGACGACTGAACTTATGTCATGAATCGCCAGCGCCGACCACAGACCAAACTGCGTCTGCGTCATGTGCAGCGCTGATCCGATTACCGGAAATGTCAGCAAGGCAACCGAGTTCAGCACGAAAACTGTTCCGAGCGAGACGGCAATTTCCTCCTGGCTCGCATTGGTGATTGGGGCAATCGCCGCAATGGCACTGCCGCCACAGATGGCAGTGCCGGCTGAGATGAGATAGGAGATTCTCTGCCTCACCCTCAAGAGCCGTCCTAACCCCCAACCCAGGAGCAGGGCAATGCTGATGCTTCCCGCGGTATAGATGAATCCGGAGCGGCCCGCCTGCATAACCTGCTGCAGATCCATACCGAATCCGAGCCCCACCACGGATGCCTGCAGCAGCAGCTTCGATAACTGCTTTGCTTCAAGATTAAAAGGATGAACGAAACTGAATCCGTAGATGAGACCGCCGGCCAATGCAATTGGCGGTGACACCAGGCCGCTGGCCGCAATAATCAATCCGATGAAGAATACATTCTTGGACACATATCCAGTGTTCCCGAAGAACGCGTCGTCGTCCAAGCAGAAGTAATCATGGCCTATTTGCTAATCTTATGAGCCCGGCAAGTCATGTTCGGCTGGTTCTGGCCACAATTCTTTGCATGCCTGCGCGCGCGATTAGAAACCTGCGGAATTCAAGGGCCAGCCCTTGCGACTCTGGGCCGGTTGCGCAAGCAACCAGAAACTGGCGCTTGATCGTCAACCCTTCGACCTCGACAATCTTGAAGTTGTTACCGAGTCTCAGGTCTTTCGCAATTGCCCAGCGGGAGACGAATCCAACTCCCAGCCCAGCTTCTACGGCGGATTTGATGGCTTCGGTTGAATCAAGTTCCATCACGATCTGCAAAGAACTCCGCTTTACGCCTTGGCGCTCCAGCGCCAATTCAATCACATGCCGCGTGCCTGAGCCGCGCTCCCGCATCAGCAGTGGAATTGAGGCGATTTCAGAACAGCAGACCGAAGTGCGCTCGGCCCACTCGTGCGCAGTGGACGCGATAAGCACCAGTTCATCCTCAAGAAATGCCTCTGTCTTGACCTCGCGGCTGCGGGCCGGGCCCTCGATGAACCCCAGCGAAATCTTCTGCTTCTCCACGGCTTCTACAATGTGCTCCGTGTTGCCGCTGACCAGCGTGGGGTGAACACGAGGATGCTCCCGGCAAAACTCCCCCAGGAGCCGAGGCAATACATACTGGGCAATGGTTGTAGAGGCGCCCAGTGCCAGTTGTCCAGAATGTTCTCCGCTCAAGGCGGCGATCTCGTGCTCAGCCTGGACGAGGAGCACATTCACCTGGACTGCGTAATCAAGGAGTACCCGCCCGGCCGGGGTTATCGTGATGTGGGCGCCAGAGCGGTCAAAAAGTTGAACGCCAAGATCCTCCTCCAGCGCCTTGATCTGGAGGCTCACAGCGGGCTGCGTGAGATACAGTTCTTCAGCGGCCTTGCGGAAGCTGAGCTGTTCCGCAACTGCCCGGAAGACCACGAGACGGAAATTTTCAAGACTCGCCATTCGATGATTAAAACACTGAGACGCGCCGATCTACGCGGGCACCGTTCCAGGGCCAGTCTAAATCAGCGTGGGATGTCAGCTGTTGGCCATCGCAGGTTCGGCTATAGCCAACTCGATCTTGATCTCCGGTGGCGTCAAGAGTGTGTTGTGAACCAGGCAGTGATGCACGGAGCGCATGAGGCCCTCCGTCTGTTCTTCCGTGAGAGAGACGGGGCACACAACATGAATGCGGAAGTTGCCAACGCGGGCAGGCTGTTTCAACTTTTCGGCGGTCACCGTGACCTCCACGCCTGTCTCCGCGAGATTGCGTGTTTTCAGATACTGCACCGCATAGAAGGCCGCGCAAGACCCCAACGAAGCGAGCAGCAACTCCGGAGGCGTCATGCCGGAGTCTTCCCCACCATTCTCTGTCGGCTGGTCACAAATAATGGAGTGAGACCGCGAATGAATGGCAAATTTGACCTTGTCGAGATGAGTAATCTTTACTTCCATCATGGTTTTCCTCTTCCATTAGAAGAAAGTCACGAGGGCGGCGATTCGTTACAGAATCGCAGTTGTTTTTTCTTTGATAGGGATAACCAGCATACGCAGATACTCGCGTGTAAGGATGGCGCGCAATCGAGGCGCGACAGCCGGGTCACAGGGTATCTCCAGGGACCGGCAGCGATCGATGGCAGCGCGCAAATCGCGCAGAAATGCCACGCAGGACGGGCATGCCTCGATATGTTCGCGCATCTGTTCGCAGGTACGCGGTTCCACTCTGCCATCCAGGTATTCGGAGAGGTCGGCAAACAGATTGCGGCATTCCGCGGGACGTTGCCCGTTCTTGGCCTTGGCAACCTTTCGCTTCTTCGCGGAGGGTTTTGCACCATTCTGATCTTCAGGAACTCCCCGCAAGAGTTGGTTCATCTCCCTGCGCACGCTTAGACGTGCCCGATGCAGCCGAATCCGAACCGTTCCTTGCTGAAGCGAGAGAACCTGCGCAACCTGCTCGGTGGCCAACTCCTCCATATCGTGGAGCACCAGCACAATGCGTAAGGCCGGCGGGACGCGCAGAATCGCCTGATGCAGCAGATGGTGCTGCTCGGCAGCAAGAAGATTGCCTTCCGGTCCCACCTCGGCATCCTCAAGCAATCTCCTCAATTCTTCATTGTCCGGCATCAACTCGTCGAGCGAAAGGAGGTTCGCCGGGGCGTTCGCGGGCTTGCGGCGCATGCGCCAGCAGCGGTTTCTAGTGACGGTGTAAAGCCAGACAGCCATCTGCTGTGGAGTCTGGATTTTGGCCAGGTGCCCCAGCGAACGGGAAAGCACTTCCTGCATCGTGTCTTCCGCATCTTCAGGATGCCCGCAGACCTTCATGCTGAAGGAATAAACGGTGTTCTGCAGCAGACTGATCGCTTCTTCGACAGCTTCCGGAGTGTTGCGGCGCAAGAGGTCTGTGGCTCGGATCAGTTCAGGTCGCATCGCATGGGGTGGTCGTGTGCAAGATCAGTATATTCTCCTGCGTCGTGTATAGAGCCCCTTCTCCCCGGAGACTCTTCGATCCACGGCGCAGAGCATTCAACATGAATGGCCCTTCGCACAGGGAATCGTCGCAACACCGGCTTTCAAAGCTGTCTCGATCATCTGAAGGCAGATTGGAGATACCTTCTTTAGCCAATCTCGCTCTTCACCGCTTTCAGTCTTGGAGTCAGCGGCCAGCCATGCGCGCACCAAGGCAAGTGCGAGCCCCATCGCGGCGCCAGTACGGCTTTCCTCCAATCGAAACATTTGGCGGTAGACCTCATCTTTGAGCTGTTCGCCTTGATTTGAAGACGGCTTATTCGACCTGACTGCCTTCCGCGGCGTCATGGCTGCATGACTCCTTCTCACTTGGCAATGCCGCAGCCAACATCCTTCAGGCCCGCAGCGCGCAGGATGTTCATGGCTGGACACCAGTTTGTGAACGCCGACTGCAACAGGTTAACCCCGACGAAAACCGTCAGCCAGAGCCAGTAGAGGGAAAAGAAATGTGCAAGAGCAAGCGACAACAGCACCATGACGCCTGCCATCAGGCGCACGCCGCGATCGACTGTCATAGGGAATCTCCTTGTTCGGTTTCAGGTTGAGGCTGGGACGGGCGCCCAGAGTGAACCATGTAGTAAAGCACTGGAATGGTTGGCCACGAGAGAAACGTAGAAGCAACCGCTCCCGCAATCAGCGATAATGCAAGCCCCTGAAAGATGGGGTCGGTAAGGATTACGCTTGCGCCAACTACGACGGCGGCCGCGGTCAATAGCATGGGGCGGAACCGAGTTGCGCCTGCATCGATCACTGCCTCGGCCAAAGGCATTCCCTGGCGAATGCGAAGCTCGATGAAATCAACGAGGATGATCGAGTTGCGCACAATGATGCCGGCGCCTGCAATGAAGCCGATCATGGAGGTTGCCGTAAAGAATGCACCCAGCATGGCATGAGCAGGCATGATGCCGACCAGGGTGAGTGGAATGGGAGCCATGATGATCAGTGGCACAATGAAGGAGCGGAACCAGCCCACCACGAGCACATAGATGAGCACCAGCACCGCGGCGAATGCCAGTCCCATGTCGCGGAAAACCTCGATCGTGATGTGCCACTCTCCGTCCCACTTCATCGAGTAGTGGTCTGTGGACTCCGGCATTGACGCGTTATAGCGGGCGAGCGTGTATCCGGCAGGAAGGGTGAGGTGGTTGAGGTCCTTGTTCATCTTCAGGATGGCGTAGACCGGGCTTTCCACCGCCCCGGCCACGTCTCCGGTGACATACACTACGCGGCGCAGATTCTTGTGATAAATGCTTGGCTCAATCGTCTTGTGTTCTACGATCACCAACTCGCGCAATGAGACCATACCTCCGTCGGCACCGGGCAGGCGGATGCTTTCCAACCCCTGCTCTGAAGAGCGGTCCGCGCGGTCAAACTCCACGATCGCGGGCACAGGCTCCCGCGCGGCCTGGTCGTGGACGAGACCGACCTCGGTTCCAGAGATCGCAAGCGCCAGCGCATGAGCCACGTCGGAGACCGCAATGCCGTGCTCGGCAGCCTTGACTTCATCCACGCGCATCAAAAGTCTCGGTTCCGGGTCTTCAACATACCAGTCGGTGTCAACCACCCCAGGGGTGTGCTGAAAGATGGTCTTGATCTGCTGTGCGACCTGGGTCTGACCAGCCAGGTCTGGACCGTAAACCTCGGCCACCAAGGTCTGCACCACCGGCGGCCCCGGTGGAACCTCGCTGACTTGAATGCGCGCGCCATACGCGTTGCCCACTGCGTCAAGCAGCGGACGAAGCCGTTTTGCAATCGCGTGGCTCTGCACGCTGCGTTGCTTAGCAGGCAGCAGATCAACTTGAATGTCGGCCTGATTCGGCTGGCGGCGCATGTAGTAGTGGCGTACCAGCCCGTTGAAGTTATATGGGCCGGACGTTCCAGTGTAGGACTGGTAGTTCAACACGTCCGGCTGCCGTGCAAGTTCGTCCCCCAACGCCTGGGCCACGCGCGCTGTCTGTTCCAGCGGTGTGCCATCGGGCATGTTGATGACTACTTGCAACTCACTCTTGTTGTCAAATGGCAGCATCTTTACTTTCACGAGTCCGAGCGGCACAAGCGCCACTGAGGCCAGAAGGAGCACCACCACTCCAATGAAGAACAGAACGCGATTGCGTGGAGACCGGATCAGCGGCGTCATGATTCGGCGATAGAGCCTGGTCCGCCAGTTTTCAGTCTCCGGCTCCAGTATTTTGGCCCCTTCAAGATGCCGGCCAACGAGCCGGAGGGCAGCCCAGGGCGAAACTACAAATGCAACCAGCAGTGAGAAGAGCATGGCTGCCGATGCACCCACGGGAATGGGTCGCATGTAAGGTCCCATCAAGCCGCGGACAAAGGCCATGGGCAGTACCGCCGCGATCACGGCGAAGGTGGCAAGAATGGTGGGGTTTCCCACCTCGGCAACTGCTTCGACCGCGACTTCACTCATCGGCCGGCCATGATTCTCCGGCAGGCGAAAGTGACGTACCATGTTTTCGACGACGACGATAGCGTCATCGACAAGAATGCCGATTGAGAAGATCAACGCAAACAACGTAACACGATTGATGGTGTAGCCCAGAAAGTAGAACACCGACATAGTGAGCGCGAGCGTAACTGGAATGGCCAGCAGCACCACGCCCGATTCGCGCCAACCCAGGAAGAGCGCGACAAGCAATGTTACGGACAATGTCGCCAAGAGCAGATGCTCAAGCAACTCATCGGACTTGTCCTTAGCCGTCTCTCCGTAGTTCCGCGTGGTGGTCACCGTCACGTCGTTGGGAATGGAGACGCCCTGCATTTGATGCACGCGCTTGAGCACGGCATTCGAGATATCGGTTGCGCTGGTCCCCTTGCGCTTGGCAACGGTGATGGTGACGGCTGGATACTGGCGCGTACCCTGCGATGCTGCGGCCCCTGCGTTGGTCGTACCGTAGACCACATAGTCCGAAGGCTCCGCGGCGCCATCGACAATCTTGTCAGCAACGTCGCGCAGATACACCGGATGCCCTCGAACCACGCCCACTACCACGGCTTCCAGATCCTCGCGCCGGGTGAAGAGGTTGCCAGCGTCGACGCGGACCTCCTGATTGTTATCGGAGAAGTTTCCTGCCTGCACGCTCGCGTTTGCGGCTTGCAAATGCCCAACGATTGCCATAGGCGATAGGCCGTAGGCACTCAGCTTTTCCGTGCTTAGCACAACGCGCATGGTGCGTGGAAGGCCGCCGATGATCGTCGTCTCAGATACATCTGAAATCTGCGCAATATTGTGTTGCATCTCGTCCGCTATGGCGCGAAGTTGATAGCCGTTATAGTGCTCGCCCCACAGCGTCATCGCCAGAATTGGAACATCGTCGATGGAGCGGGCTTTGATCAGCGGCTGCGAAACTCCGGGCGGCATGCGATCGAAGTTCGAGTAAAGCTTGCTATAGACCTTGATCAGCGCGTCTTCCTGCGGCGTTCCGACAAGAAAGCGCACAATCACCAGACTTTGCCCCGGCGCCGACGTCGAGTACACATATTCGACTCCGGAGATCTGATGCACGAGGTTCTCGATTGGCAGTGTCACACGCTCTTCCACCTCGGCTGGGGATGCACCCGGCATGGCGGTAGCGATATCCAGCATGGGAACAAGAATCTGGGGTTCTTCCTCGCGGGGAATGATGGCCACCGCGAAGATTCCGATGGCCAGGGACGCGGCAATGAAGAGCACTGTCATCTTGGAGTTGATGAATGTATGTGCCAGTCGCCCTGCAATTCCAAGGTCTTGCGTCATGGACGAACCCCTGTGCTGGTCTCTATGCGCTTGCCGGCCAGTTCCCGGTCGGAGGGTAAGTCAACGAGTTTTTCACCGGCGGAAACGCCCGACAGTACTTCGACGAGATTGCCCTGTGCCGCGCCCAGAGTGATGTAGCGAAGTTGCGCAATCCCATGGCCGTCGAGAGCATACACACAGCTGAGCGAGCCGCGCGCCACGACAACGGAACGCGGAATGAGTATCGCCTGTCTTGCACCATTGGCGAATTCGGCCGTTCCATACATGCCCGCGCGTGTCTGGCTTGAGGATGGCAGATTGATCTTGACGAGAAAGCTGTGACTGGATGGATCGGCCGCAGGGACGATCTCGGTCACTGTCCCTGCAAGGTTCGTCCCCGCACCGCTTGTTGATGCACCGCCACCGACAGCCACTTGCACCTTCATTCCCTTATGTATCGCGCCAATCACCGACTCATCCACCGTGGCGTCCAGTTGCAGTGCTCCCGCCTGATCCACTTGGAGTAACGGCACGCCCGGTGCGGCCATTGTCCCCGGATCGGCCATCCGCGACGTAACCACGCCTGCGAAGGGCGCAACCAGACGCGTGTAGCTCATCATCGTGTGCGCCCCGCTCTCCTGCGCTCGTGCCGCATCTGTCTGCGCACGCGTTACCTCCAGGCTCGCCGCCGCTGCTTCCGCTCGACGCGAGACCTCATCCATCTCCTGCGGGCTTACGCTCTTTTCGGATTCAAGCTGTTTATAGCGACCGAGTGTGCTCGCCGATAGAGCGGCGTTCGTCTGTGCGGCGGCTTGCATGTTGAGCGCAGCCTTCACGCCTGCCTGAGCCTGCTCTACTTGTGAGCGCAGCGCCGCATCGTCGAGAACCACCAGGGTCTGCCCAGCACGGACGCTGTCTCCTTCGCGCACCATCACCTGCTGGATGCGGCCCATCACCTGAGCCGATACCACCGCGGTTTCCCTGGCATGAACAGTGCCGGTCGATCGCAGACTCACAGGCACCTGTTGCTCCTGGCTTTCCACAACCCGCGCCTGCATGGTTTGTACGGTCCCTGGCGTTGCGGCAGATTCACCGCCATGGCAGCCAGCGATCATCACCCCTGAAGCGGCCAGCAAACTTGCCCATATGACATTCTTCATTGAAGTTCCTCCGCAGCATCGGGGGTCAGAGTCCCGGTGGCGTATAAAAGTTCGCAATAGGCCATGGAATTTCCGTACACGGCATGCCAGTAATTGGATTGGCTCTGCCGTTCCGCGTCCTCAGCCCGCAGCAGATCGGTGATGGTGGCAAGGCCCGCGCCGTAACGATTCTTCAAAATGCGCAGACTCTCCGCCGATTGATCTATCGCAGCGCGCGCCGTTTCTAGCTGCAGTGCCGCTGTCTGCCGGTGAATGTGAGCTTGGCTCACTTGCAGGCGCAGATGTTGCTCGGTGGCAGCCACTTGCGCGTCGATCTTCTGTTTTGCCGCGCTCTTCCGCGCCAGTTGTGCTCGCTTGCCAATAGGCAGAATGTCCACGCTGATCTGGACACCGGCCACCCAGTTGTTTCCGCCCGAGCCGCCAAACGATGTGCGGTCTTCTTCCCAGTTGCCATAGGCACTTACGCGTGGGCCGAAGTCGGACTTCGCTGCTCCCAGCGCTGATGCCTGCGCCGATTGCGCCTGTGCCAGCGCCGCTAGATCCGGTCGTGTCTTTTGGGCTGTGGCCATTTCCTCATCCAGCACGCCCTGTGGAAACGTGTGCGGCTCAATCGGCTTCAACCCGGTTGCCTTCAGATCCGGCGCACCCACAGCTTCTCGCAATGCCGCCCAACCCAGTTCCAGGTCGCCCTGGGCCGCAATTAACTCCTCTTTGCGTGCGACCACATTCACCTCGGCCGACATGCTGTCAGACTCGACAGCAAGGCCGGCCTTCACGTGCTCGTCCACTGATCTCAGCAGCGCCGCTGCCGTCTCCTGCTCGTGCTGGGCGACTTCGATCTCCCGCTGCGCATACAGCACTTGCTGGTACGCCCCGACAACGCGGTACACGATCTGCTGGTCCACCGCCTTGGCGGAAGAGACGGCGCTTTCCTTGAACAGATCGGCGCGGTGGATCTCCTTCTGGGTCTTGAGCGAATCGAAGGCCATCCACGAGCCCGAGAAGCGGGTTGAGAAATTGCCAATCGGCTGTGGCTGGTTCAGGGCGTTCAATTCGAAGTCGGCTAGGGTGAATTGATGCTGCCTCAGTTTGGACCCGAACACATAGACGGGATCGTCGCCGCGGGAGATGTCCTCAGTAAAGGTCAGCTGGGGAAACAGCGCGGTTCGAGCTAGAGTTGCCGAGGCTTTCGCATCCTGATTGCCAGCTTGTGCAATGGCAGCGTCAGGGCTTTGGCTCAGCGCCCGCTGGATCGCAAGCCGAAGCGAAAGCGGCTCTTGCGAGTTGGCGGCCAGCCCTCCCAAAAAGGCCAGAAGCGCAATCCCTGGGATTCCATATGCGCGGAGATTCATTCGGTGAACTATCCTCGTGGGTCGCATTCAGTTGCATTCACAAGAACAAAGTCACGCGATGACGCATTCGTTACAGGAATTGTAAGAACTATTTGCAAGGCAACGCTTAACGCACTTCGATAGGGTCCGCGAGGCAGGCCCAGGATTGCGGGATCTAAAGCGAACAGATGAAACCCTTCGGAAAAGCACCGAATACTTCCATGGAATTCAAGAGCGTAGCATGATCGACCGGCCTATGTTTATTCTATGGACAGCTGCACCGATGTCATTCATATAACAGAGGATATGTTTGGAAGCACACGTATGAGGACCAACGAGGTAGAAAACAGAATCCGCGAAAATCTGGGCCGCTACGAGATAATTCTAATAAATCATAGGCACAGAACCGGTCACAGTGGGCGCATCCTGGACAGATCGAAATTGCTGTAAGCTATTGATTTATTGGCTCCTCAGGTAGGACTCGAACCTACAGCCCTTCGATTAACAGCCATCGAATTTGCCGACCCTCCTGCTGCTATCGGTTCCTATAAGCCACTATATAAGATACGTTTACGCCCTGGGCGAAAATTGCGGACTGCTGTCCATACCGCCTGGATTGCGACTGATTTTGAATGAGCGTGGGCACAAAAATGGGCACATTCCGCTATCACTTCCATTTTGCGTGGAACACGACGTATTCCAACCCGCGACCCTTCCGTGACAGCGCTCCGCTTTCAGGTTTCCCAACGACTTACAAACCCATGGGGAACGCCTAAGACCACCGAAGTTGTGTAAGACCGCCCATTTTGTGGATCGGAGTTGAGGATCTGGCAAGACCCTGTCATCGCGGACTGTGACCACGGCTGTGTTGCGAGCCAGCAAGGGTGAGACCTCCAGGGATACCCAGCCATCCACTCCATCTGTCCGGTCGTGGATCTGCAAGAAGAGATCGGCAGCCTGCCGCAGGTCCTCAATCGCTTGTTCGAAGAACAACGCCTCACCCGATCTGCCTTCCTTCAGCTTCTGGCTGATGGCGTCGTCATAGTCCTGGCCGTTCTTGATGGCGTGATCGAAGATTGTTGGATTCGACGTGAGTCCCGTGATCGAGAGCTCCTGGATGTAGCGCTGAAGCGTGCCGCTGGCCAGCGGACCGTGGGTGATGTTATCGAGTCAGAGGCTCTGGCCGATCTCTTGAAGTTTTTGGATCGCTTTCATCGCATTTCTCCTGGGAAGTGCGGCGCTGCGATGGCGTAGTTGGCCACTTTGAGCGCGGGCGAAAACAGGGCTGTGTCCGGCTCATTGTCCGGATGACGCTGTGCTGCTCGGATTGTGCCAGCCGCCATCTGCAGCGATCATCGCATCAGCGGCTTTCGGACCCCAACTGAGGCGTTTGTATGAGCGAACACGGTGATGGGTCTTGAGGACCCGATCAACAACGATCCACGCGGCCTCAACCGCATCTTCACGAGTGAACAGCGCGCCGTCGCCGGCCATGGCATCTCCCAGGAGTCTCTCGTAAGGTGTTTCCTCTCCCGGCCGCTCGTCTGACAGGTAAAGCTCTCGCTGTTCTCCAACAAAATCCTGGCCAGCAAGTTTTACACGAGCGGCAAGGGCGACGGCTGAGTTGGGAGAAAGCCGAAATCGCAGGTAGTTGGACCGGCCGGTCACCGGGGACGCGTCGGCAAAAAGCCTCTGAGGCGGCGGCTTCAGTTCCACCAAGATCTCGGTTGCAGTGTCTGGCAGGTATTTACCGGAGCGCAGATACCACGGCACTCCATCCCAACGCCATGAGTCGATGAATAGCCGAATGGCGCAGAAGGTCTCAACGTCGGAGCGCTTTGCGACGTCTGGCTCTTCCCGGTAACCAGCATACTGGCCGCGAACCACGTCGTCGGGCTTCAGAGGCCGCATGGCCTTGAAGACCTTTGCCTTCTCGTTGTGCACGGCTCCAAAGTCCCGGTCCGCTGGTGGCTCCATGGCAAGGAGTGCGACTACCTGAAAGAGATGGTTCTGGATCACGTCCCGCAGGCAGCCGGCGGTTTCGTAAAATGCGCCGCGCTTCCCCACACCGAAATTCTCCGACAATGTGATCTGGACGCTAGCCACGTAATTGCGGTTCCAGATCGGCTCCAGAAACGAGTTGGCAAAGCGGAAGTAGAGGATATTCATGATCGCTTCCTTCCCTAGAAAGTGATCGATGCGGAAGATTGAGTCTTCCGGGAAGACGGTATGGGCGACTTGGTTGAGCTCTCGTGCGGAGGACAGGTCGCGTCCGAATGGCTTTTCCACAATGACGCGTGCATGCTCGGCCAGGTTCGCCGCGCCGAGACCTTTGATGACCGTCTCAAAGAGCGATGGCGGAATAGCCAGATAATGCGCAGGTCGCCGCGCGTTACCGAGCGCCTCTTTGATGGCTGTGAATGTGCCCGGGTCTTTATAGTCTCCACTTACATACTTGAGAAGCGACAGAAGATGTTTGAACGCTTGTTTGTTATCGATTCCACCCGAGCGCTTAATACTGTCCGTCACCCGATTGTGCAAACGCGCAATCCCCCACTTCGGGAAGGCAACGCCGATCACCGGAACTTTCAGGGTTCCTCGCTTTACCATTGCATAGAGTGCCGGGAAGATCATCTTGTGGGCCAGATCGCCCGTCACACCGAAGATCACCAGCGCATCTGACTGAGATCTGGCCATCACGCGCCTGCCTTGCCGGCAGCGGCCTTTTCGTCATGACCGCCGAACTGATAACGAAGGGCCGACAACACCTTTTCGGCGAAGTCGTCTTCGCCGCGCGAACTGAAGCGTTCGTAGAGCGCGGCGCTGAGGACAGGAGCCGGAACCGACTCGTCGATGGCGGCGGCGATTGTCCAGCGCCCTTCCCCCGAATCCGACACGCGGCCAGCGAACTTCGCCAAGTCCGGGCTGTCAAGGAGGGAGAGTGCAGCCAGGTCCAGCAGCCACGAAGAGATGACGCTTCCACGTCGCCAGACCTCAGCAATGTCCGCAATGTTCAAGTCGTAAAGGTAGTGCTCGGGGTTGCGCAACGGCGTTGTCTCGGCATCCGCAGCGCGCTGCTGCTTGCCAACGTTGGCGTGGTGCAGGATATTCAGCCCCTCCGCATAGGCTGCCATGATGCCATACTCAATGCCGTTGTGGACCATCTTGACAAAGTGGCCTGCGCCACTTGGGCCGCAGTGCAAGTAGCCGTGCTCGGCTGTGCCGCCTATCTTCTCTCGTCCAGGCGTACGGGACGCCGAATCCATTTGCGGGGCCAGCGCGGAAAAAATCGGGTCAATGCGCTGGACGACGGCATCATCCCCGCCGATCATCAGGCAGTAGCCCCGCTCCGAACCCCAAACCCCACCGCTCGTCCCGGCGTCTACATAGTGGATGCCCTTCGGCTTTAGCTCGGCAGAGCGGCGAATGTCATCGTGGTAGTAAGAGTTGCCTCCGTCGATCACTACATCATCTCCTTCGAGGAGAGGGATGAGGGTCTTCAGCGTCGGATCGACTACGGCGGCTGGCACCATCAGCCAAATGGCACGAGGCACTTTAAGCTTCCTGGCGAGGTCTTCGAGCGAAGTCGATCCAACCGCGCCTTCTTTGACGAGTGCCTCGACAGCATCTGGTTTGAGGTCGTAGACGACGCAATGGTGGCCGGTCCGCAGGAGGCGCCGTATCATGTTAGTTCCCATGCGGCCCAGTCCGATCATGCCCAATTCCATGTGGCCTTCCTTTCCCTTTAGAGCCGTATCGTCCGCAAGATCAGTGCCTGCTTCTGGCTAACTGCAAAACACTCAGCAGAATCCGGAATAGGTCTTCAACGCGCGAAGCACTTACCTTCCAGGGCCTGAACGGTTTGATGCAGATCCCTTGAATGGAAGTGGTTTCCAATTACTGGCAACGGAATTGATACCACACCCGGATCTAACTATGTCTGGCGAAGTTTGCGCCTACAGATGCACGCTAAGTCAGCATTGCACCTGCACAATCGCCTATCACCTACCCGCCGAGTGAAAAGACATTCATGTCGTCGTCTTCAACGCCCTGGTGAGCAGAGAACACGTCATGAATAAGCCCCGCACGCACACCAGCAATCTTGTTGGCGCAGATGGATGCGCCCACACCACTGCCACAGAGCGCTATTCCGCGATCAACTGCGCCAGCGGCTACGGCCCTGGCCAGTGGGATAACGTAATCCGGGTAATCATCGCCGGGGTTCGCTTGGAGCGCACCGAAGTCCACGACCTCATGGGTAGCACCGCGCAGTAAATCCGCGATCTTCCCTTTCAGAGCAAACCCTCCATGGTCCGATGCAACTCCTACGCGCATGACGCCTTCTTTTTGAGCTGGTCGAGCACATGATGAGCTTGTCTGCAAACGTTCAACAAATGCATGAGCCGGCTGCTTCTCACTTTCCAACTCAGGAGCATAACCCTGTGCCATCTCAGGCGGAGGCAAATTGTCCACCGGTTGCAGCACGTGTAAAACCAGGACCTCCGTATTCTCATGCCGGATCCCCACCGCCACAGCACGAAGCAGATTTTCAGCAAACCCCGAATCGTCAACTGCCACCAGCACTCTCATCACTTTTCTTCCTTCGCCCGCAATGGGCTGGACGCCCCTGCGCCAGCACACGACATTTGCAGTGTCTTTTTGCGAAATCGCCTGTCGATGGGACACCCCTTCAGACCAGGGCAAGTACTCTCCCATGGCGTCGCAAGTATCGAACAGGCCAGTTCAGGAATGCAGTTCACAATTGCTCACGAGAGACGTTCGTCATCACGGTGTCGGGGTTCACGATGCCGGCAACAGAGAAACCTGAGGTCGTGGATCTTAACTGTGCAAGAGTGCACAGTCTTTGTTCGTCTCACGGAGAATAATAAATATTCGCCGCGAATATTACACGGCTCGGAGCGATGTGAAAACTGTGTCGGATCGCTTTATGGAATGGTAGTAGTTCAGGCAGCGGTTCAGATGGCCTCTGGTGAGTGCACGACGTAATCCTTGCAATTCATTGAGCGAAGACGCATAGCAATTTTTTGGGTTGCGAGGTTATCGCAATGTCAGACTTCGCAAGGAAGACCCGCCAGATGCGTTCGATCCGATCGAGTATTGGGCTATCTATGTTCTGCCAGGTTTCCCCGAACGATGCCCTTCTTACCGATCAAAGGCTTCCTAACTAGAGTTGGGAGACCTGAATTGAGGCTACCGTGGCAGCCGGACTCCAGAATGAAGCGGAATCTCCGAATCTCGGATCGATCGTCTCAGTGCGCGGCGGCGTTATTGATGTGAGATTTGATCGCGAGCTGCCTCCAATCTTCTCCGTTCTCCACGCTGGGGCCGAAGGCAAGATCATCGTCGAAGTCATGGCCCAGCTTGACGCTACCCAGGTCCGGGGCATCGCGTTAACGCCGACGGAAGGCCTCGCCAGAGGAATGCAGGTTGAAGATTCAGGCAAGCCGCTCGAGGTGCCGGTTGGCAAGGAAATCATGTCGCGGATGTTCGACGTATTCGGCTCCGCTATCGACCGCAAACCGGCGCCGCAGAATGTCCAATGGCGGACCATCCATCGGAAGCCCCCGCCGCTGTCGGAGCGTTCGACAAAGTCCGAGATCTTCGAGACAGGTATCAAGGCGATCGATGTGCTCGTGCCGCTGGAGCGCGGGGGCAAGGCCGGATTGTTCGGTGGCGCGGGTGTGGGCAAGACGGTACTTCTCACCGAGATGATCCACAACATGATCGGCCATCAGCAGGGCATGAGCATTTTTTGTGGGATCGGCGAGCGTTGCCGGGAAGGCGAAGAACTCTATCGCGGAATGAAAGATGCCGGCGTCCTGAACAACATGGTGATGGTCTACGGCCAGATGAACGAACCGCCGGGCAGCCGGTTTCGCGTAGGCGCCGCGGCCCTGACAATGGCTGAGTATTTCCGCGACGATGAGCATCGCGACGTTCTTCTATTGATCGACAATATTTTCCGCTTTATTCAAGCCGGCATGGAAGTCGCCGGCCTTCTTGGCGAAATGCCTTCAAGACTCGGCTACCAATCAACCATGGGTACCGATCTATCGGGCCTAGAAGAGCGCATCGCCAATACGCATGCCGGAGCCATCACTTCGATCCAGGCTGTCTACGTGCCGGCAGACGATCTGACCGACCCTGCCGCGGTACATGTCTTCTCTCACCTTTCCGCATCCATTGTCCTGTCGCGCAAACGGGCAAGCGAAGGACTCTATCCCGCGATCGATTTACTCCAGTCCAGTTCGAAGATGGCGACGCCAGGCATTGTTGGCGACCGGCATTACAACCTTGCCCAGGAAATCCGCCGCACTCTAGCGCAGTACGAATCCCTCAAGGACATTGTGGCCATGCTTGGCATGGAGCAGCTTTCCCTGGAAGATCGGAACGCCGTTGCACGGGCTCGGCGGCTGGAACGCTTCCTAACGCAACCGTTCTTCACTACCGAGCAATTCAGCGGGATGAAGGGCAAGCTTGTGAGCCTGAAAGACTCGCTGGATGGCTGCGAACGCATTCTCCGCGACGAGTTCAAAGACTACCCGGAGAGCGCACTCTATATGATCGGCGCGATTGGGGAGGCCAAGAAGCCGGAGGCAAATCAGCCGGAGCCGAAGAAGCCTGAACCGAAGCAGCCCGAGGCAAATCAACCAGAGGCGAAGAAACCTGAAGAGAAGCAGCCCGACGCCAATCAGCCAGCGGAGAAAAAGCCTGACGCGAAGCAGCCCGACGCCAAGCGGCCAGAGACAGAGAAGCCGGACGAGAAAAAGCCTGAAGACCAGAAGACCGATCCACAACCAAAGGTCGCGACTGCGAGTACTCATGAATCTTAGAATCCTGCTCCCCTTTGGGGTATTTGCCGAAAAAGCCGATGTATTGCGCGTCGTCGCAGACACGACCGATGGGTCCTACGGTCTGCTGCCCCACCGGCTCGACTGCGTTGCGGCCCTTGTGCCCGGGATTCTCACTTACGAAGCGAAAGACAGCGGCACAGTCTATGTCGGAATTGATCAAGGCGTACTGGTGAAGGCGGGCGCGCAGGTGACTGTATCCGTGCGTCGCGCCATTGGCGGATCGGATTTAGGACAGCTCAAAGACGCAGTCGAGCGCGACTTCCTGAAACTGGACGAACAGGAGCGCAACGTTCGCACCGCGGTCGCGAAGATGGAAGGTAGTTTGATGGGGCGTCTGGCGGAGTTTGAAAATGACCGATGAAAGAGCGAATCAACCCCCTGCTGCAGACAGTGACTTTGTCCGGCAAGTTACCGCAAAGGCTGCTCGCAAGCTTCGCGTGCAGAAGAATGGTCAACAGACTGTCTGGTTCGGCTTGGGCATGTCAGGACTGATCGGTTGGTCGGTCGCAGTGCCAACCGTTGTTGGAGCAATGATCGGCCTGTGGTGGGACAACCATCATCCAGGAGCGCATTCATGGACACTCATCTTGCTGGCCATTGGGCTGTGCGTGGGTTGCGCAAATGCCTGGCATTGGGTGGAACAGGAGAACAAGGCCATGCAAGACGGAGAGGAGGTCAAGCATGAATGAGGCACTGATTCTGGCTGGCGATCTGTTCGCTGGCATTCTGCTTGGTGCATTCTTCTTCGGCGGACTTTGGTGGACTATTCAGATGCGTTCCCCATCGCAATGGTCCGGTCTCTTGTTCGCCGCGAGTCTACTACTCCGAATGGCTGTTGCCGTGACTGGATTCTATCTCGTGTCTCATGGCGACTGGCGGAAGCTGGTGGCTTGTCTGGCTGGCTTCTTGCTCGCACGCATCGCCGTTACGCGGCTTATACGTCTACCGTCCGCCAAAACGACCCGTATCCTCCAGGAAGGCGGACAATGATCGTCCCCACGGTGCAGCTCACGTCCGACCAGCAGATCTTCTGGCAATACGGCTTTGTCAAACTCAACGAAACCATCGTGACGACCTGGGCCATGATGATCGCGATGACATTGGGATCATTTCTGATTACCCGAAAGCTTGCCACAGAGCGGACCATCTCACGCCGGCAAAGCGCGCTTGAAATTATCGTGACCGGCATTGAGGGACAAATCAAAGAGGTTGGCCTGAGGGAACCAAGAAAGTATCTCGCTTTCCTCGGGACGCTCTTCCTTTTTATTGGGACGTGCAGCGTATGCATCGTTTTTCCTGGATTCAAACCGCCGACAGGTTCACTTTCAACCACAGCAGCCCTCGCGCTGTGCGTCTTCATCGCGGTTCCTCTGTTCGGAATCCGTGAACAAGGGATTGCCGGCTATCTCAAAACCTACATCAAGCCGACCGTAATCATGCTGCCGTTCAATATCATCAGTGAGCTCTCGCGCACATTGGCCTTGGCCATTCGTCTCTTCGGCAACATGATGAGCGGAGTCATGATCGTCGGAATTCTCCTAACTATCACGCCTTTTATCTTCCCCATCGTCATGACGCTACTCGGTCTGCTGACCGGTTCGGTGCAGGCCTATATCTTCAGTATTCTTGCTGCGGTCTATATTGCCGCCGCCACACAAATACCAAAACCCAAGCCTGCAGTTGAGGCTCAGCGGGAGCCCAGTCATGCGTAATGGCCCCCACAACAGAAAGGACTTCCAATGGATAGCGCCACCATCGTTGCAGTAGTATCCATCGCCACCGCCGGCATCACCACAGGTTTCGGCTGCATGGGACCGGCGCTTGGGGAAGGCCGTTCAGTGGCCTCCGCCATGACCTCCCTGGCGCAACAGCCTGACGCCGCGCCCACCATTACCCGCACACTGTTCGTGGGCCTCGCAATGATCGAGTCCACAGCGATTTACACCTTTGTCGTCTCCATGATTCTCATCTTCGCTAATCCGTTCTGGAATCATTTTCTATCGCAGGCCGGAGGGAAGTAAGCGATGCTTATCGACTGGTTCACTGTCGGGGCTCAGATTGTCAACTTCCTCATCCTGGTGTGGTTGTTGAAGCATTTTCTCTACAAACCCATCCTCGATGCCATCGACGCACGGGAGAAGCGAATCGCCGCTGAACTTGCGGACGCAGATGCCAAGAAGGCCGAGGCTGAAAAGGAGCGCACCGATTTTGAGGATAAAAACAAAGCATTCGATCAACAGCGGACCGCCCTACTCGGCAAAGCTACGGACGAAGCGAAAGCCGAACGCGAGCGCCTCATCGATCAAGCCAAGAAGGATGCGGAAAGCTTGCGGGTAACCCAAGCGGATGCGCTGCGTGGAGATCAAGTTCGGCTGGGTAGTGAAATCACTCTGCTGGCCGAAAAAGAGGTCTTTGCAATCGCGCGAAAGGCACTCACAGACCTCGCTACAGTCAGCCTTGAAGAACGGGTTGGGGAGGTATTCACACGCCGTCTGCGGGAATTAGATCCGAAGGCAAAACAATTGCTAGGTGACGCTCTCAAGAATTCATCACAACCGGCTCTAGTGCGCAGTGCATTCGAACTGCCCCCCGACCAGAGGGCTGCAATTCAAAACGCCCTCAACGAAACATTCTCAGCAGTGGTCCGGATCAAATTCGAAGATTCGCAGGACGCAATCTGCGGCATCGAATTAACCGCAAATGGCCAGAAAGTTGCGTGGAGCATCTCGAGCTATCTCGGTGAGTTAAGCAAGAAAGTCAGTGACCTCGTGGACGCACAATCCCTCCAGGCCATCAAATCCGAACCAAAGCCGGAGGCTGCGAAAGCGCCCAAGCCAGAGGCTGCAAAAGAGCCAGAGCCGGAGACTGCGAAAGCGCCCAAGCCGGAGGCTGCGAAAGCGCCAGAGCCGGAGGCTGCGAAAGAGCCCAAGTCAGAGACTGCAAAAGCACCAGAGCCGGAGACTGCAAAAGCGCCAGAGCCGGACACTGCAAAAGCGCCAGAGCCGAACACTGCGAAAGCGCCAGAACCGGAGGCTGCGAAAGCGCCCAAGCCCGAACCTGTCGCGCTCGTTGAGGCCAAATGACTACATTAGCCGGAATTCTGCAACCCGCAATCGAGCAGGCCTTCACAGTGCTGCGTCAGGGTCGCGAGGACTTCACGGCAAAACTGACTCCCCATGAAGTGGGCATTGTCACAAAAGTCTCCACTGGAATCGCGACATTCTCCGGTCTTCCCGGCGTTGGTTACGAGGAGATTGTGACGTTCCCCAGCGGTCTGCTTGGCATTGCATTCAATCTCGATGAAGAAGAGGTCGGTGTCATCCTGCTCGGGGACTACCAGAGCCTGCACGCTGGCGACGAGGTCGAGCGGACCGGCCGCGTGATGGACGTGCCCGTGGGCGAAGGTCTGCTGGGACGCGTGATCGACCCATTGGGCAATCCACTCGATGGCAAGGGCTCGATAGCCGCGGAGAAGCGTCTCCCCGTTGAACGTCCCGCTCCAGCCATCATGGATCGCGCGGCGGTGAGCGTGCCTTTACAGACCGGACTGAAGGCGGTCGACGCGCTTGTTCCCATCGGTCGTGGACAGCGCGAATTAATTCTCGGCGATCGCCAGACCGGCAAGACTGCCATCGCCATTGACACCATCCTCAACCAGCGCGGACAGAATGTAGTGTGCGTCTACTGTGCGATTGGCCAACGCGCGGCCGCTGTGGCAAAAGTAGTGGCCAACCTCGACAAGCAGGGTGCGATGGACTACACCGTTGTGGTTGTCGTGGAAGACAACAATGCGCCCGGCCTCGTCTACATCACGCCTTATGCGGCAACCAGCATTGCCGAATACTTCATGGAAAAAGGACGCGATGTCCTGATTGTCTATGACGATCTGACTCACCACGCTCGCGCCTATCGCGAGCTTTCGCTGCTGCTTCGACGCCCACCGGGCCGGGAAGCCTTCCCCGGCGACATCTTCTATATTCATTCGCGAATGCTGGAACGCTCGACCCATCTCAGCAAGGAACGGGGAGGTGGATCTCTCACGGCACTGCCCATCATCGAAACCGAGGCGCAGGATATATCCGCTTACATCCCGACGAACCTGATCTCCATCACTGACGGGCAGGTCTACCTTTCGCCAACTTTGTTTCAACTTGGAATCCTTCCGGCGGTCGACGTTGGCAAGTCGGTTTCGCGCGTCGGCGGAGCTGCACAGAGGGCTGCATATCGCGCAGTCGCAGGCAGCCTCAAGCTTGCTTACTCACAGTTCGAAGAACTGGAAGCCTTCGCAAAATTCGGAACCCGCCTCGACGACGCAACTCAAAAGACAATAGACCACGGACGGCGCATTCGCGCCTGCCTCAAGCAATCCGAATCTCACCCCGTTTCCATGATCGAACAGATCATTGTGCTCTTGGCGTTGACCGCGGGACTTTTCGATCAGCTGCCGCTCGACAAAGTGAATGACGCCGAGTGGGCGCTTCAGAAAGCCACGACCGATATTCCAGCGGATGTGGCGAAGCGGCTAACCTCGGCTGAGAAGTTCAGCGATGACGACCGGAAGGCGATCCTTGAAATCGCTAAACGTGCTCTGGCCCCGCTCCAGCCAGCTCCGGCGGCCAAACCCGCTACGAAGCAGGCGCCATGAGTGGAACCATCGAAAGCCTGACGCGGAAGATCTCCGGAGCGACCGATCTGGAGGCCGTCGTTCGTTCAATGAAGGCGCTTGCCGCGTCGAGCATTGGACAGTATCAAAAAGCCGTCCACTCACTTGATGATTATGCAAGCACTGTGGAACTCGCCTTGACCGCGTGCCTTCGTCAGACCGGACCAGGGTACGATACTGCAGAAACAGGGTCACTGAAGAAGCATGGCATCGGAGCAATTGTCTTTGGTTCGGATCAGGGTCTCGTTGGAAGGTTCAATGAGGTAGTCGTGGAATTTGCCGTCAAGACACTCAAAGCTCTCCCCGGCACGATCACGAAGATATGGCCGCTCGGAGAGCGCATCCACGCCCTTCTGGACGATACTGGAATGCCGACCGCCGGGATCTTGCCCGTACCAGGCTCGGTCAATGCCATTTCTGGGCTCGTCGCCCAGATTCTGATCGACGTCGAAACGACTCGGGAGCATGGTGATGTAGTGGAGGTGTATCTATTCCACAACCACCCGAAATCCGGATCGCTCTACGAACCAGTTGGCAAGCGCCTGCTGCCTTTGGATCTCGCCTGGCAGAAACAGCTTGCCGCTGCTCCGTGGCCAACCAAACTGCCTCCGGAAGTCATCCAGGGAGCCAAGTCGCCGTTGCGCGCATTCATACGCGAATACCTGTTTGTCCTGCTGTTTCAAGCGTGCGCCGAGTCGCTTGCCAGCGAAAATGCCAGCCGCCTTGCCGCGATGCAGCGAGCGGAGAAGAACATCGACGGGATCCTCGAAGACCTGAATCTCAAGTTGCATCGCATTCGCCAGGAGTCGATTGACGAGGAACTCTTTGATGTCATATCGGGATACGAGGCTCTGACTGGTGTCCGCCGGCACGTCTGATGCTCCCATAATTGCAACTCGCGACTTCTGCTTTCGCGCCTCCTGGCTAACACCTTGTGAGCTAATCCACCAAGGAGTGCAATGATCAATAATTGTTTGCCGATGCCGACCGCCGAAGAGGCGCAAGCCGCCTTCGGAAGCGATTTCAATCCTGACAAGACGCTCAATGGGGCAATCGCGCTGGCAGCGGCGGGTGATCTCGCAGGCCCAACTCTTGCGCTCATGAGGGCGGTCTTCGCCTGCCCAGCTGCCGACGCCAGGTTGCGGGAAGCGATGATTTTGCGAACCGCTGTGCGTTTGAACTGCATTTATGCTGTGCATGCTTCCACTCGAATAGCGCTCAATAGCGGGCTCTCACAAACTGAGGTGGAGGCACTCACCGCTGACGGCCCAGTAACCGAAATAGATCCGGATATCGTCCTAATTGCGCGGATGGCGGACGACATCGCGGATCGCGCGACCCTAGGAGAGGACTTGCTGGAAGAAGCCATCGAGCGCTGGGGTGTCGATAACACGCGGAAACTGATTCTGATGCTGGGTTGGTTCAATCTCGTGAACCGCTATGAAAACGCATGCCGCGTTCCTAGTGACTCCGATGAGAAGCTGGCACGATCGTCCGGACCAACCTAGCATCTTGCTGCGTAAGTTCGCTATGGCGCCTCCACACGTTTTGCGGGGAAATACATGTTCTACACCAGGCGGCTATTTTTGTAGCCAGATACTAGATCAATTCCATTGCGGCTCTTCCTGCAGCCTGCCTTGAGCACAACTGCTCAGATTCCTGATCAATCCAGTTCGATACTGAATCGGAGGGTTTTAACCACTGGTGGGACCCATTGCCCTGCCGCCATGCCATTAGGTCAATTGTCTGCAGCCAACCAGATTTGCAGGGGTTAGTGAACACCATGACGATCGGTCCGAAGACCTACCACATGCCGCCATGCAAAAACGAACTGGCGGGACAGTCGAAGGCTGCGTGAACTTCTTCGTAAACGTTCAAAGTGACCGGCCGCGGTTCGCGGTTGAAAGAACACGGCCTTGGCCGGCAAGAAAACCATTGAACGGCGACCGAAGCATCAAGACGACCCGAGAGGAAGGAAAATGCTGTACGAACTGAAGGCCTTGATTGGATCTCCCATTGCAGCCACCGATGGCGAAATAGGGAGTGTCTGCACTTTTCTCTTCGATGACCAGTCCTGGAAGGTTCGCTACCTGGTGGTTGACGTAGGAAACTGGCTGAAACGGCGCGATGTAGTTCTTCCGATTACCACACTCGAAAAACCCGACTGGGCAAACAAAACCTGCAGCGCTCATTTGACCAAGGATCAAGTGCGCAACAGTCCCGACGTTGATACGGAAAAGCCGGTTTCGCGTCAGCAGGAAATTGCCATGCATGATTACTTTGGTCCACTGGCAAGTTGGGTCGACAGCGAGTTCGGCATGCCGGCCATGCCAACAGGGATGGAATACCCGGTACAGGCCGCCGAGGTCCTCCATCTGCGCAGCACCTCAAATATGCTGGGCTATCACGTGCGGGCAACGGACGGCGACTTTGGAATTCTCGATGACTTTGTCATGGATGAGCTTAGCTGGCACCTTGGTTACCTCGATGTAAAGTGCGGAGACTGGCTTCGGAATCGATCGGTGCTGGTTCCCACTCGCTGGGTGCAGTCCGTTTCCTGGGCAGATTTCGTTATCCAATTGCACCACTCGATGGCATGAGCACAAGACGGCTTGGCGCATAGGCAAAACTGAAGGGACAACATGACGATCGATTCGAAGATCTACCACGTGCCGCCAGGCAAGAAGCTGGACCTAAGCAAGTGGCCAACGGTCGCACCGACCCTGACCAAATCGAAGAAGGACTATCAAAATCTGCTTCAAGAGCACGTGAAGGATCTCAGTGCATTGCAGCAACTTCACTACGCATCTAACCGCCATGCGCTTCTACTCATCTTCCAGGGAATGGACACCGCCGGTAAAGATGGCGCCATAAGGCATGTCATGTCCGGGATCAATCCGCAGGGATGCGAAGTATTCAGCTTCAAGCAGCCCAGCGCCGAAGAGCTGGAACATGACTTCCTCTGGCGCACCGTGTGCCGTCTTCCCGAGCGGGGCCGCATCGGCATCTTCAATCGTTCTTACTACGAAGAAGTGCTTGTCGTTCGCGTTCATCCAGAGGACCTTCGCAACGAGGGGCTCTCACAACAGCTACAGGATGATAAGTCGAAATGGGACGATCGGTATCGCTCCATCGTGGACTTCGAGAAGCACCTCGACCGAAACAGCACGCGCGTTGTCAAGGTGTTCCTGCACATTTCGAAGGAAGAGCAGCGGAAGCGGTTCCTGGCGCGCATCGACGATCCCGAAAAGAACTGGAAGTTGAGTCTCGCAGACATTCATGAAAGAAAGTTCTGGAAAGCCTATGTGAAGGCGTACGAAGAGTGCCTCAGCGCGACGAGCACGCATCACGCTCCCTGGTATGTAGTTCCCGCAGACAATAAGGACGACGCCCGCCTGATCGTCTCTCAGATCGTTCTTGATGCGCTGAAGGGACTGAAACCGTCCTATCCCGCAACAACTCAGAAGCACCGGGCCGAATTGAAATCAATCCGCAAGATGCTAGCCAAGTAATGTAGGCCTGATTGAGATGGGCCTGAATCACGGCCGCAGTTAAACAGCCTGAAGTCCGAAAGCCGCTGCCAGTATAGGAGCAGTTGCGGAGAACGAGAAAGGATACGCTACGATGGCCACCACCGAACTCCCCATCAAAGTTGAGAAGGACGACACGGCCCAACCCTTCGGCAAGAACTTCGATCAATTTGGCAATTCTTCCGGGTTCATCTTCGACGTGAGCCTGTCGACCGCGATTGCGGCCGACGGCAAGAACGAAGAGAGAGCACCAAAGCCCAAGGGACCACTCTCTCCTGAGATGCTGGACAAGATGAATCGCTACTGGCGTGCGGCGAACTATCTTTGCATCGGCCAGATCTACTTGTTTGACAATCCCCTGCTCCGCTCGCCGCTGAAAGCAGAACAGATCAAGCCAAGGTTACTCGGTCACTGGGGAACCTCGCCTGGCCAGAACTTCATCTACATTCATTTGAACCGGCTGATCAAAGAGCATGATGCGGACATCATCTATATCTCGGGTCCGGGGCACGGAGGCCCTTCCCTGAACGCCTGCTCCTACCTGGAAGGCAGCTACACCGAGGTTCACCCCGAGATCACTCACGATGAGAACGGCCTCCGGCTTATGTTCCGTAAGTTTTCCACGCCGGGCGGCGTGCCCAGCCACTGTGGGCCCCACGTTCCAAACTCCATGCACGAGGGAGGAGAGCTTGGCTACTCTCTGGTTCATGCATTCGGCGCGGCGTTCGACAATCCAGACCTGATTGTCGCCTGCGTCATCGGGGATGGCGAGTCCGAGACCTGTCCATTGGAAGGAAGCTGGAAGTCGGTCAACTTCGTCAATCCGATCCGAGATGGCGCGGTCCTGCCGATCCTTCATCTCAATGGATACAAAATCTCGGGGCCAACCGCCCAGGGACGCACCAGCGATGCCGACTTGAAGGCCCTTTATGTGGGTCGAGGTTACAAGCCCTACTTCGTTGAGGGCGACGACCCAGAAGTTGTGCATCAGCTCTTGGCCCAAACCCTTGAAGATTGCTATGCCGAGATTCGTGGAATTCAGCAGGAGGCGCGCAAGAACGGCTTCAAGAAACAGCCCGTCTGGCCCATGATCATCTTCCGTACGCCCAAGGGATGGACCTGCCCGAAGGAAGTGGATGGAATACCCATCGAAGGCACATTCCGCGCGCATCAGGTCCCGCTGGCATCAGTCAAGGATAATCCTGAACATCTGAAGATCCTTGAAGCCTGGATGAAGAGTTATAAAGCCGAGGAACTCTTCGACGCGAACGGCAGGTTCCTTGATGAACTCGCGGCTCTCTCGCCCGCAGGTAACCGGCGTATGGGAGGTAACCCGCATGTGAATGGCGGACGAGAGTTGATCACGCTCGCGCTGCCGGACTTCACAGATTATGCGCTTGAAATCCCTGGGCCAGGGCAGGTTCTTGCCGAGGCGCCGCGCAAACTCGGAGATTTCTTCCGCGACATCTTCAGAATGAACCTGACAAACTTCCGCATGTTCTGTCCAGATGAATCGAATTCCAATCGCTTGAATTCAATCTTTGAGGCAACGAAACGATGCTCGATGGCCGAGATTGTTTCGATCGACGATGAACTAGGGCCAGAGGGCCGCGTCATGGAAGTGCTGAGCGAGCACCTTTGCCAGGGATGGCTTGAAGGCTACCTGCTCACAGGCCGTCATGGCATGTGGTCTTCCTATGAAGCCTTCGCGCAGGTGGTCGACTCAATGACAACTCAACATGCCAAATGGCTGGAGCAATGCGAAGATTTCCCTTGGCGCAGACCGCTCGCGTCCCTCAATGTTCTACTCACAAGTCATGCATGGCGCAACGACCACAATGGTTTCAGTCACCAAGCTACCGGCTACGTGGACAATGCGTTGGCGCGTAGGAGTGAAGTGATCCGCGTGTACTATCCGCCGGACTCCAACTGCCTCCTCAGCGTCTTTGACCATTGCCTGCGCAGCCGCAATTACGTGAATGTCGTCACCTGCGGCAAACAGCCGCAGCTCCAATGGCTGAACATGGATGAGGCTCTCGAGCATTGCTCGCGCGGCGCATCCACATGGAAGTTTGCAACCAACGATCAAGGCGGGGAGCCGGATGTCGTGCTGGCCTGCGCCGGCGATGTACCAACGATCGAGACCTGCGCGGCCTCGTGGCTACTGCAGAAACATGTCCCTGGCATCAAGGTGCGTGTTGTTAACGTTGTCGACCTGATGACTCTGATGTTCCCAGACAAGCATTCTCACGGCATGGACGAAATGTCGTTCAACGCGCTTTTTACTGAGACAGCGCCGGTGATCTTTGCCTTCCATAACAATCGCTGGCTCATTCACACGCTTGTTCACGGGCGCTCCAATGAAAGCCGCTTCCATGTGCATGGCTACATGGATCACGGAACGACCACAACGCCCTTCGACATGGTGGTTCTGAACGAAATGAGCCGCTTCCATCTTGCGCTCGATGGATTGAAACACGTCCCGCGTCTTCGTTTGCAAGCCGAGAATGCCATCAACTTCTTTAATCAGGAATTGCAACGCCACCACGACTATATCCGCGAACACCTGGAGGATATGCCAGAGATCAGAAACTGGCAGTGGACGAAGGACTTCAGCGATGCCACTGCCCCGGCTCCGCTCGCCAAGGGGCATCCGCAGAAGGCCATGTTCACCGACAGTTAGGCTCCATCCGGCAGAAATCAAAGCGAAGGCCGCCGTCGCATAAGAGTTGCGATTGCGGTCTTCGCTTCTTGGACTTAGCACGCAGGGGGAGATATTGAACGATCCGAAGACACCATCTGATTGGTTCAAGGTTGATGGAGTTGATTCGCTGGTTGAGTTGGCGCTCAATCTTCACTGGTCCTGGAACCATGCTGCGGACGAGTTATGGGAAGCGCTCGACAGAGACCTCTGGGTAACCACTCAAAACCCATGGGTCATCCTGCGCACAGTCTCTCGTGAAAAAATCAAGGCTGCATTAGGCTCGCCAGAGTTCCGCCAAAAGCTCGACACTCTGCTCCGTCAGAATCGGGAATCCTATCGAGCCGACGCATGGTTCCAACACACGCATCCCGGCGCAGCGCTCACGACGGTCGCCTACTTCAGCATGGAGTTCATGCTGAGCGAAGCACTGCCGATCTACTCGGGCGGCCTGGGCAACGTAGCTGGCGACCAGATGAAGGCGGCGAGCGACTTGGGTGTTCCGGTGGTCGGAGTCGGCTTGCTCTACGGTCAGGGATATTTCCGCCAGGACTTCGATTCAGAAGGCAGGCAGCAGGCGCTCTATCCGGTTAACGATCCGGGCCAGTTGCCGATCAGGCCGCTGCGCCAGCCAAATGGCGAGTGGTTACGGTTGCAGATTCAGCTTCCCGGCTCAAAGATTTGGCTTCGTTGTTGGGAAGTGTCAGTGGGAAGAGCAAAGTTGTATCTTCTCGACACCAACGACTTTGCCAATACCGCAGCTCATCGCGGAATCACCAGCGAGCTCTATGGTGGCGACGCAGAGATGCGCCTGAAGCAGGAGATCGTCCTCGGCATCGGTGGATGGCGTTTGTTGCGAGCGTTGGGTCTCACGCCTGAGGTCTGTCACCTCAACGAAGGACATGCGGCATTTGCCGTGCTCGAACGAGCCCGCTCCTATATGGAGGATCACAAGAAGCCCTTCGATCTTGCCATGAATATCACGCGGGCCGGAAATGTGTTCACCACGCATACCGCCGTGAATGCCGGCTTCGACAGATTCGATCCCGCGCTCATTCGCACGTATCTGAACCACTACGCTGTCGATGAACTCGCCATCTCGGTAGACGACCTGCTCGCCATGGGAAGACAGAATCCCGAAGACTCATCAGAGCCCTTCAACATGGCGTACCTTGCTGTCTGCGGCAGCGGACAGATCAATGGCGTCAGTAAGCTGCATGGGCAGGTGAGCAGGCAGATCTTCCAGCCCTTGTTTCCCCGCTGGCCAAGGGAGGAAGTCCCGATAGGGTCGGTAACCAACGGCATTCACGTGCCGACCTGGGATTCAGCCGAAGCCGATGCCCTGTGGACCTCCGCCTGCGGCGTGAAGCGCTGGCGTGGGGATCGCCCGCACGAAGATGACGTCCGTCAAATATCTAATCAGCAGCTGTGGGAATTGCGAACGGCAGGTCGAAAAGGCCTGATCGGGCGGATGCGGAAGCGGTACCAGTGCCAACTGGCCGCGGAAGGCGCAGATCCGTCGAATGCCGCCGGTATTTTCGATGAGAATGTGCTGACCCTGGGATTTGCACGACGCTTTGCCACCTATAAGCGCCCCAATCTTCTTTTGCACGATACCGAGAGGCTGGTGCGGCTGCTCTCGAATCCTCGATGT
>Ga0224555_1001518_pt1 | contig 31643 bp, 27 predicted proteins | sample 714S23034metaG_FD_180687 | JGI IMG/M metagenome (GOLD analysis project Ga0224555, IMG submission 180687) | Peat soil microbial communities from Stordalen Mire, Sweden - 717 S2 30-34 | ecosystem: Environmental > Terrestrial > Soil > Wetlands > Peat | place: Sweden: Norrbotten County, Stordalen...
TGATGGGGACGCGGGAGTTGGCGGCCATCTCCGTGATGGTGTCGTGGGCGTAGGTGCGCAGGACGATTACGTCGACCCAGCGCTCGACGTTGCGGGCCACGTCGGCGATGGACTCGCGCTCGCCCAGGGGGGAGTTGGTTTGATCGACGAAGATGGCGTTGCCGCCCATGGTGTTGATGCCGGCTTCAAAGCTGAGACGGGTGCGCAGGCTGGCTTTCTCAAACATGAGCACCATTTGCTTGGCGTCGAGGGCATGGCGATACTCGACGGGATTGCGCTTGACCTCGTGGCCGAGCTTGAGGATGGCGCGGACCTCGGCGCTGGAGAGATCGGCGATGGAGCACATGTCTTCACCGGCGAGGCGCGCTGCGGCGGCGAGAATATCGGGGTCCTTGTGGACGGGAAGCACAGGCGTGCGTTCGAGAGTTGCTCTGCTAGCCATGGGTTTGACCTCCTTGGGTGGTTGCGGCGGAATGAGCTGCGCTTACGACGCCCGCGTGTTCGGTGAAGATTTCGTCGAGCGCGGCGATGGCGGCGTCGACGTGAGCGCGCTCAAGAATGTAGGGCGGCAGGAAACGCAGGACCGTATCGCTGGTGCAGTTGATGAGGATGCGGCGCTTGAGCATCTCGGCTACGGTGAGCTTGGCGAGATCGGCGGAGTCGAGTTCAGCGGCGAGCATGAGGCCCTTGCCGCGCACGGCAATAATGGGACTGGGGATGGCGCTGTGGCGGCTGGCGAGTTCGCGCAACTTGGATTGGAAGTAGTCGCCGACTTCTGTTGCGTGGGCGAGAAGATTTTCCTTTTCGATGTGGTCGATGACGGCGATGGCTACGGCGGTTGCGAGCGGGCCACCGGCAAAGGTGGAACCGTGCATGCCGGGGTGGAAGGCGCGCGCGACTTCTTCGGTGCAGAGCGTTGCACCGAGGGGAAGGCCACCGGCGAGGGGCTTGGCCAGAGTGGTTACGTCGGGCTGAATTCCGTAGTGCTGATAGGCGCACCACTTGCCGGTGCGGCCCATGCCGGCCTGGATTTCATCGACGATGAGCAGCGCGCCGGTGGAATCAGCGAGGGCGCGGGCTTCTGCGAAGAACTCCTGGGTGAGGGGACGGATGCCGCCTTCGCCCTGGATGGCTTCAACGAGAATGGCGCAGACCTCGGTGGAGAATTTGGCGCGCAGGTCGGCTACGTCATTGAAGCGGACGAATTCCACGCCGGGAACGACGGGGGCGAAGGGCTCGCGGTACTTTTCCTTATAGGTGGTGGAGACGGCGCCGAAGGTGCGGCCATGAAAGCTCTGCTCGAGAGCTAGGAACTTTGTGCCGAGGTTGACGCCTTCACTGCGCTTGAGGCCGGCATAGGCGCGGGCCAGCTTCATGGCGCACTCCCAAGCTTCGGTGCCGGTGTTGGAGAAGAAGGCGCGGTCAAGGCCGGTTTGCGCGGTGAGGCGCAAGGCAAGCTCCGCCTGGCCCTCGTGGAAGTAGAGGTTCGAGGTGTGGATGAGCGCGCGGCTCTGGCGGGCGATGGTTTCGACAACGACCGGGTGATTGTAGCCGAGGGCGTTGACGCCGATGCCGCTGAGCAGGTCGAGGTACTTCGTACCGTTCTCGTCGACAATGTGCACGCCTTCGCCACCGACGAATAGGATGGGGTTGCGGTCGTAGGTGGGGATGAGCAGCTTGGCTTCAGCGGCGCGAATTTGATCGAGTTTGTTCAATTTCATTTTCTCCTGTTGTGCGGCCAATAATCCATCGAGCAGATCAGGCAGCAAAAATGCAGGTCCTTCGACTTCGGCCGCTGCGGCGGCCTTCGCTCAGGATGACAGCATCAACTACTAAAACAACTCAAAGTTCACAACACTAGGCAACCATCACTTCGGTGCCGTGGGCTACGCGGGAGCTGCACAGGTCGGGCAATGAGTTTGCAGCTTCAGCGGGCAAGATTCTTACGCGCTTTACACCGTTCAGCAGGGCTTCGCGGCAGGCGCTGAGTTTGGGTAACATGCCGCCGGAGATGACGGCGCTCTTGGCCATCTCGGCGATCTGGTCGATGCTCAGCCAGCGGAGTACTTCTCCGTTTGCGCCTTTGACGCCGGGGACGTCGGTTAGGAAGACGAGAGCGTCGGCGCGGCAGGCGATGGCGCAGGCGGCGGCCATTTCGTCGGCGTTGATGTTGTAGTACTCGCCGTCGAAGCCGAGAGCGATGGAAGAGAGCACGGGCACGCCGTTCAACTGCCAGATGGACTCGATCCAGCGCGGGTCACTGGAGACGATTTCGCCGACGAAGCCGAGGTCGGGAGCGGTGCGTTTTTTGCGGGCGCGGAAGAGCAGGCCATCGCCGCCGGTGAGGCCGACCGCGGGCAGCCCGAGCGCGCCGAGTGCAGCCACCAGACCTTTGTTCACTTTGCCGCCGAGAACCATGAGGGCAATATCGCGGGTTTCGGCATCGGTGATTCTCAATCCATTGACGAATTCGCTCTGCTTGCCCAGGGCTTTGAGCATGCGGGTCAACTGCACACCGCCGCCGTGGACTACGGCTACCTGGTTGCCGTCGCGGACTAGCTCAACGATGGCGCGCATGGAACCATCAAGCAGCGACGGAGTCTCAAGGCCGGCTCCTCCTAATTTGACGACGAACTTCATTCGAGACCCTCCGCGGCGAGTTTCATTCAAGACCTTCCGATTCTGGCCAGCCGAGCATTACGTTCAGGTTTTGCACGGCCTGACCGGAGGCGCCTTTCAACAAATTATCCAAACAACTGACGATGACGGCGCGGCGGCCGTCGGCGGCTAGCTGGAAGCCGATATCGGCATAGTTGGTGCGGACCGAGTATTGAATCTGCGGCAGTGTTTTATCGTACAGGCGAACCATGGGGCTGTCCGCAAAAAAATCGCGATAAACACGGGCGATGCTTTCCGCTGTCTGTGTCTTGAGAAAGCGAACGTAAATGGTGGAGAGAATGCCGCGCGGAATGGGCAGCAGATGGGGCGTGAAGATCATCTGGCTCGAATCGATGCCGATCTGTTCCAGCAGTTCGCCGGTGTGGCGATGGGTAAAGACGCCATAGGCGGAGAGATTGTCGGCCGCGTACATGAAATGCGTTTTGGCGGTGGCGGACTTGCCGGCGCCGCTGACGCCGCTTTTGGAGTCGGCGACGATGCCGTTGGTGAGGTCAAGCAGCCCCGCGACCACCAGCGGACGGAGGGGCAGGATGATGGAGGTTGCGTAACAGCCGGGATTGGCGATAAGGCGCGCGCCTGCGATCTGGGCGCGATGCAGCTCGGGCAGGCCGTAGACGGCTTGTGCCTGAGTTGAGGCGGCAAGGTCAGAGCCTTCATCGGAGAAGGCATAGACGGCGCGATTGGCGGCTTCCGTCAGTCTCCATGCGCCGCTCAGGTCAATTACGCGAATGCCACGCTTGAGAGCCTCGGGAACCCACTCGCGGGACTGCTCGTGAGGCGTGGCCAGGAAGAGGACTTCTACACCGCGGCTGGTGAGCAGCTCCCAGGAAAAGGGCTCCTGCTTCAGGTTGCCGCTGCCGCGGCTGTCGGCTAGTTGGGGATGAATTTCGGAGAGAGGAACGCCGCCGCGCGCCGCATCTTTTTCGTCGACGCGGCCGGCAAAGACGGGGGGCTTGCCCTTGAGGCGGGGATGATGCAGCAGCAGCCGGGCCAAATCGGCGCCGGCGTACCCGGTAACTCCTACAACTGCGGTTTGGATAGATTTCGTCATGATTCGAGCATCGTCCTTAGTTTTGCTTCCACTTCGCCTGCCCGGCGCGGGTCGGGGCAGATCACCAATACGGTATCGTCGCCGGCTACGGTTCCCACTACTTCCGGCCATGCTTCATAGTCCAGGGATGCGGCCGCAGGCTGGGCTCCGCCCATCACCGTGCTCAGGACTACCTGATTCATGGCCTGCCGCACGCGCAGGCCAAAGCTCTCGATTACTTCGGCAACTGAGGGGGGACTATCGTCTTCAACCGCCGTGGCTGAACCGTGGGTTCCATTGCGATGGGGCATGGAATAGCCGCCGGGGCCCTTGGAGAGGCGCAGCTCGTGAATATCGCGGGAAAGCGTGGCCTGGGTTACCGCGAAGCCGCGGCGTCGCAGCTTGCGTCGCAGCTCGTCCTGGTTGGTAACCGCGGAACTGGCCAGCAGATCGCGAATCGCATTGTGTCTTTGAATCTTCATCGCCGTTGGTTGAGCAATCCCCTTTAGGAGAAAATCAAAAGTCGCGGCTCGCAGTCAGGCGGCCGCGCATGAATAAATATACACCATTAATGTATAAGTATGCAAGGTCGGTCGGAAATATCGGGAAAATTCTGATTCAGCGCCGATTTATCCCCGCACTCCTCCCACACCATGGCTCCGCGCTGATACACTCTCGAATGGCCGCGTTGGCGGATTTTACGCGTACCCTATTTCAATCCAATGAAAAATATTGATTCCATTTCCACTCTCAATGATCTGTTTTGCCGTGTAGCCGCGGCAGCCAACCCGCGCGCCGTGCTGTGGCAGGACGAGTTCGGGCAATGGCAACCGATTTCTTCGGACCAGATTTACCAGCGTGTGCGGGCTCTGGCCAAGGCATTTCTGGGCTGGGGCTTGCAAAAGGGCGACCGCATCGCCTTGATCGCCGAGAACCGCTGGGAGTGGGCCGTTACTGATTTTGCGGCGCTGGCCGTTGGGGCCGTGGACGTGCCCATCTATCCCACGCTTACCGGTGAGCAGATCGCGGCGCAACTGGACGACGCCGGCTGCCGCATTGCAGTGGTTTCCACGCGCCTGCAGTATGACAAGCTGAACGCTGTACGCGACAAGACGCAACTCGAGCGGATTCTGATGATGGACCCCGCACCGCCGGAGGGAGCGATTGCCTTCAGCGCGGCGATTGAGGGGGCTGACGCACTGGGCAGCGAGCGGGATGCGGTCTTCGACGCGCTGATGCGCGCCGCCGAACCCAAGGACATGGCCACGCTGATTTATACCTCCGGCACTACGGGCACGCCGAAGGGAGTGGTGCTTACGCACGGCAACATTGCCGCGAACATGAACTACGCGCCTGAGGATTTCAACTTCGATTCCTCCGACGCGCTGATTTCATTTCTGCCTTTGTCGCACGTTACAGCCCGGGCGCTGGACTACATTATGTATTCGTTCGGGGTGCAGGTGGCCTATTGCTCGCAGTTCGATAAGCTGCCCGAGGCGATGCGCCAGATCAGGCCTACGGTGTTTGTGGGAGTGCCGCGGGTCTTCGAGAAGATTCGCCAGGAGGTGGAACGCCGCGCAGCGCTTTCGCCGGTGAAGAAGCGTCTGTTTGGCTGGGCGATAGGGGCGGGAGCGGAGCAGATCGATACGGTTTATGACGGACGCAAGCCCAAGTCGCTGAAGTGGAAGCTGGCCGACAAGCTGGTCTATTCCAAGGTGCGCGAAGCCTTTGGCGGGCGGGTGAGGATCTTTGTGCCCGGCGGGGCGCCGCTGGGGATCGATACCGCCAAATGGTTTGCATCGGTGGGGATTGCTCTCTGGGAGGGGTATGGCTTGACTGAGACTTCGCCGGTGATCGCGTTGAACTCGCCGCTGCGCCACCGCATGGGAGCGGCCGGCAGGATCTTGTCCAACGTGAAGGTGAAGGTGGCCGCGGATGGAGAGCTGCTGGTGCGTGGGCCATCGGTTTTTGGAGGCTACTGGCACAAGCCGGAGGCGACTGCGGAGTGCTTCGACGAAGAGGGGTGGTTCCGCACCGGCGATATCGGACATCTGGACGGGGATGGTTTTCTTTTTATCACCGACCGCAAGAAGGAGTTGCTGAAGACTTCTGGCGGGAAGATGGTGGCTCCGCAGCCGATCGAAAGCAAGCTGAAGGTGAGCCTGCTGGTGGCGCAGGTGGCGCTGGTGGGCGATAAGCACAAGTTCATTTCCGCGCTGATCTCGCCTAATTTTGCCGCGCTGGAGGATTGGGCCAAGCGCCACGGAATTCAGGCTAAATACCGCGCTGAGCTGGTGGCCGACAGGCGCGTGATTGCACTCTACGGGGAGATTGTGCGGGAGGTGAACGCCAGCCTGGCCAACTTTGAGACTCTGAAGCGCTTCCGGGTGGTGGCCGAGGAGTGGTCGATTGAGACGGGCGAGCTGACGCCCTCAATGAAGCTGAAACGGCGCGTGATTACGGCGCAATACGAGGATGTGATCGCCGAAATTTACGCCGATGAAGCGACTTCGCGAAGCGATTAGACGGGGCGGAGTGGGAGATTTTGGTTTTGAAGAAAAGCGGCGAGTTGGCACCGCTTCGCGGGGTTGGCAAGTTGGCGGGTTCGCGGATTTTGAGATACTTTCAGAGCTTGACGGGGGATTTATAGCGTCGCGGCGGGCGATTACGGCTCAATATTCGGAGGCGATTGCCGAATTTTATGCCGACGAAGGAAGCGCACGAGGCGAATAGGCGAGACCACCCTTCCACCCAACTCGTCGCGCTTGCTCCACAGCTCCTTTAGTCCGCGGAAAAATGGCGCGCCCCATGCGCCCACGGCCAGCAGGCTGCCAAAGAGAATGACGGCGTCGATACTGAGGCGGCCGGAGCTGGACCAGTAGGCATCCGGGTCAAGATCCAGCCACATTGCGAACTCGTCGAGGGTGAGAGCGGCGCCCACGCCGTAACCGACCGACATGAGCCGGCTCAAAAAGATGGAGACCGGGGTGTGCTTTCGTCCCACGTCCATCAGCCAGCCGTAGCCCACTAGAAGCAGGATGAGGATTCCCCAGACCAGGTGGTGAATGTGGCGGCCGTGCACCATTACCCACTGGAAGTGTCCTTCATGGTTCACGATGCAGTGAACCAGAAGGCGGACTCCGGCAAAGGTGAGGAGGAAGGAGACCGAGGCGATGAACATGCGCCGCCGCGGCCGATCGGGGATGGTGGCGCGTACCAGGAACCCCAGGCGGGTTAACTGCAACAGAACCAGCAGGACGATAACGACCAGGCTGGCAAAGGCCAGCAGTATCAGCGCTCCTCGACCGGGCATGCCTAATTGAAACACTTCGGAGCGCTCTTCCCAATGGTGAAATGAGACGAATTGAATATCCATGAGCGTGAGCGTGGTCACGATATGGCTTTCGAGCGTCGAGTACACTGGATAAGGCGTCGATTCCGGCGAATTTCACGGTGTGGACGTACAAATCAAGAACTTATTCCCGGCCCGGCTTGATTGTCGCGCCTTTGACGAGGAGATTATTACGATGCGAGTTGCTTTATTGACCGGTGGCGGCGATTGCCCCGGACTGAATGCGGTGATCTATGCGGCAGTGAAAAAGGGCATCAACCACTATGGGGATGAGTTCATCGGCTTTCTAAATGGTTGGCGGGGCGTGCTGGACAATAATTTTGTGCCGTTGACGCTGGAGAGCACGGACGGGATTCAGTTGAAGGGCGGAACGATTTTGCACTCCTCGCGGACCAACGTGAAGAAGGTTCCCGGCGGCATTGAGAAGGTGCAGGAGGTTCTGAAGGCCAATAAGATTGACGCGCTGATTGCCTTGGGCGGCGACGATACGCAATCGGTCACGCTTTTTCTTAGCGAGCACGGCGTGCCTAGCGTGGGCGTTCCCAAGACCATCGACAACGACATCAATGGGACCGATCAGACGTTTGGATTTGACACCGCCGTTTCCATCGCTACCGAGGCAGTGGACCGCATCCGCACCACTGCCGACTCGCATAATCGCGTGATCGTAATTGAAGTGATGGGGCGCGATGCCGGCTGGATCGCCTATGCGTCTGGAGTAGCCGGCGGCGCTGACGTTACGCTGGTGCCTGAAAAGGACATTGATATTGACCACGTGGCGGCGCTGCTGAAGTACAACTACGATCACGGCAAGCACTACGGCATTGTTGTGGTGGCCGAGGGCTGCCATCTGCCTGAAGTGGGCCAGGTGATCGACGAATCGACCAAGGTGGACTCGTTCGGGCATGCGCGGCTTTCGGGCATCGGCGAGGCGCTGGCGGAGTTGATTGAGAAGAAGACGGGATTTGAGACTCGCTCAGTGAATCTGGGCCATACGCAGCGCGGCGGAGTTCCTACGGCTTACGACCGGCTGCTTGGACAGCGCTATGGGTTGCACGCCATCGATATGGTGCACGACAAGAAGTGGGGCCGGATCGCGGTGCTGAAGGGGCTGGACATTACCGACATCACCATCAAGGAAGCGATTGCCACCAACCGCAAGCTGGATCAGAGGTTCTTTGACGTGATTGCGGATTTGCAAGCCAAGGTCTAAACGGCAAACTGATTTTCTGACAGCAAAAAAGCCATCCTTATTGCGAGGGTGGCTTTTTTCTTTGTGGATGCAATAGAGTTGGGCTGTGAACTATCGCCTTTACTCTGCTGAAGATTTCGCGCAGCTTTATGCGATCGAGGAGGTCTGCTTTCAACCGCCGTTTCGATTTGGGCGCGGGTATATGCGGCAACTTGTGAATAGCTCCAATGCGGCTACCTGGATTGCCGAGGAGGATGGGCGGATGGCCGGCTTTGGCATTGTTGAGTGGACGCGGGAGCGGGGTGGGTTGATTGCTTATATACAAACTATCGAGGTTGCACCGGAGCAGCGTGGGCGGGGCGTTGGAGGGGAGTTGCTGCGGCGGATGGAAGATTCGGCGCGGGAGGCGGGGGCTCGGGCGATTGGGCTGCATGTGGATGAGGGAAACGGCGATGCGATCCGGCTTTACGAGGCGCACGGGTACGCTTGCGAGGGCAGGAGCGAGGATTACTACGCGAAGGGGCGGGCAGGGTTGATGTTTTCGAAAGCGCTTGGGTTTGGGCTGACAAGTTAACCGACCGAAACGCCGATTCGCTATAGCTCTGATACTGCGGCTTATTGGCAGGCTGCTTTTCGGTGATGCGGGGGCGGTCTTCGGCTTGTAGCTCTTTGGAGACTTGCTGGACTTCGCGGAAGACGCGGAGGAGATTGCCGCCGAGGATTTTGCGGCAGTCTTCGGCGGAGTAGCCGCGGGCCATCAGGGCCGCGGTGATTTTGGGGAAGTCGGCTGGAGAGTCGAGGCCTTCAGGCAACTGGCCGCTTACGCCGTCGAAGTCCGAGCCGAGGCCTACGTGGTCCACGCCGGCTACTTTGGCGATGTGGTCGATGTGGTCGATGAGGACTGAAAACGGCGGGCGGGGGATGCGGTTGGCGAACTGGCGTTGCACCTCATCGATTTCGGCGTAGGTGAGCTCCTTGCCTTCAGCCTTGTACTTGTCTTTCAGATCCTGCACGGCTTTCTTCATCTCCGGCTCCTGGGCTTTTTGCGCGTCGCGGTAGGACTGGGAGAGAAAGCCGGAGTAGAAGTTGACCTGGACGACGCCGCCTTTGGAATTGGGACCGCCGGAACGAGCCACGGCGCGGAGCATATCATCGGTCATGTTGCGCGGTGCGTTGCAGAGGGCGCGGGCGGCGGAGTGAGAGGCGATGACCGGGGCGCGGCTGATGACCAGGGTGCGGTAGAAGGTGCGGTCGGATACGTGGGAGATATCGACCATCATGCCCAGACGGTTCATCTCGTAGACTACGTCTTTGCCGAACTCGGTCAGGCCCTCCGCGGTGTGGGGAATGGAGGCGTCGTCGATGTCGCCGGAGCTGTCGGCCCAGTTGTTGGAGTTGGACCAGGTGAGGGTCATGTAGCGGACGCCGAGTGCGTAGTACTGGCGGAGGAGGGCGAGCGAGTCTTCGATGGAGTGGCCGCCTTCGATTCCGATGAGAGCGGCAAATTTGTGAGCGCGGTGAGCTTGCTCGATGCCTTCCAACGAAGTGACGAACTCGACCTGATCGGGGTGCTTGGCGGCTTGCTGTTTTACGGCGTCGATCAACTCGAGGGTGCGGTGGGAGTACTGGCCTTTGTAGAGTGTGGGCTCGACCCAGATGGAGAAGAACTCGGCGCCGAGGTTGCCCTGGTGGATGGATTCGAGGTTGAGATTGCCGGAGCCGAGGGGATCGGCTAGATCGAAGTGCTCGTCGAGAAAGCGCTGCGCGGTATCGGCGTGGGTATCGATGACGATGGCGGATTGGTGCACGGCGGCGGCGTTGGGCGTTTTTGATTTCATGGGGGATGGGTGAGGTTTGACCGGGGTTTGGGTGCTGAGTAGCGCTGGAAGGGCGAAAAGCAGGATAGGGAAAAAAGTGCGGACTCGCATAGGCCTGGGATGAGTTTATACCTCCGGCCGAGATCGTTTGTTAAGCGATGGATGCGGTTTGGTGCGCGGCATTTTCTCTTGTTGTCCGGCGGTTATGTAGACTGGGTTCATCCTCCACTTTGTCTTTCTCCCCAAGCCGCTGTGGAAATGCCGGGAAATAGAGCCCGCGAGGTGATATGGGATCGACTGCTTCTTCAAACAGTGGCTCGGCAACAAAGCCGGGCAATAGGCCTGCTTCCATACCATCGCTGGTGATGATTGGCTCCGGGGTTTTGGCGCTGGTTTTGGGCGTGGCGTTTCTGCTCGAGACGAATCCGGCGGGGAGATGGGCGCAGAGTTACGACCCGACGGGGCATTGGCAGCTATCGACGTTGATTGCGGCGCTGCCGGTGCTGGTGCTGCTGGGGGCGATGGCGGGTTTGCGGCTGAAGGCGCATGTGGCTGCGGCGCTGGGGCTGGGTACGGCGCTGGCGGTGGCGATTGCGGTCTTCCATATGCCGGTGCGACTGGCGCTGACTTCTGCCGCTTACGGGGCAGGGTACGGATTGTTTCCGATCTGCTGGATTATTTTGCCGGTGATCTATCTTTATCAACTGACGGTGAAGACGGGACATTTTGAGACGCTGCAGCAGAGCCTGGCCAACATTACCGACGACAGCCGATTGCAATTGCTGTTGATTGCGTTTGCGCTGGGGGCGTTGTTTGAGGGGACGGCTGGGTTTGGAACACCGGTGGCGGTGTGCGGGGCGATCCTGATCAGTCTTGGGTTCAGGCCGGTGGAGGCGGCGGGGCTGGCGCTGATTGCCGATACCGCTCCGGTGGCTTTTGGAGGGCTGGGGATTCCGATTGTGGCGCTGCACGGGGTGACCGGGCTGGATGTGCTGACGCTCTCAAAAGTGATTGCGATTGTGCTGACGCCGTTTTGCTTTCTGGTGCCGTTCTGGCTGATCTGGGTTTATGCGGGATTCAAGGCGATGGTGGAGGTTTGGCCGGCGATTCTGGTGGCGGGGCTGACCTTCTCGCTGACGCAGTTGTTGATGGCTACCTATACGGGTCCGGGGTTGGTGGATATTGTGGCGGCGATGGCGACGATTGTTGCGCTGATTGCGTTCTTGCGCTTCTGGAAGCCGAAGCGGGTGATCAACGCCAGGCGCGAGGTGGTGAGCGAGCAGGTAAGGGTGCGGTTTGATCATGGCGCGGCGACCACTTTCAAAGCGTGGATGCCGTGGCTGGTTCTTAGTGTGATGGTGTTTGTATGGGGGATGCCGCGGTTTGCGCAGTGGGCGGACGCGACGACTTCAGTGAAGATTGCAGTGGCGGGATTGCACAATGTTGTGGAGAGGATTCCGCCGGTGGTGGCCAGGCCGACGGCTGAAGCGGCGATCTTCAACTTGAACTGGCTGACGACTACGGGGACGGGGATTCTGGTTGCGGCGTTGCTGGCGGGGTTGCTGATGGGGTTGGGGCCGAGGGATCTGGCTGTGGCGTTTGTGAAGACGGCGTTCAGCATCCGATTTGCCGTGATGACGATTGCGGCGATGCTGGCGCTGGGGTTTGTTACCCGCTATTGCGGGCTGGATGCGACGCTGGGGCTTGCGTTTGCGCGGACGGGAGCGCTGTATCCGTTTTTTGGGACGCTGATTGGTTGGGTGGGGACGGCGAGCACGGGTTCGGATACTTCTTCCAATGTGCTGTTCGGGAGTTTGCAGCAGATGACGGCGCGGCAGATTGGGGTTTCGCCGGTGTTGATGTGTTCAGCGAATTCCGCAGGCGGCGTGATGGGCAAGATGATTGCGGCGCCCAGCATCGTGGTGGCCAGCACGGCGACGCAGAGTTATGGGCAGGAGGGTACGATTCTGCGTTATGTATTTCTGCATAGCTTGGCGCTGGCTTCGCTGGTGGGAGTGTTTGTATATCTGATGGCTTATGTGGAGCCGTTTACGCGGCTGGTGGTGAAGTAGCGGGTTAGCGAGTCAGCGGGTCGGCAAGTCAGCGGGTTAGCTCATCTACTGTCGAGATCAATGCTTTGATATTCTCCGTGGGCGCGTTGGGGGGCATTCCTCCGCCGCAGGAGACGATCAGGCGGGAGCGGTCATCGAGAGCGCCTAGCATCTCCTTTACTGAGCGGACTACGTCGGCGGGGGTTCCAGCGGCCAGCACGTCGCGCGGAGGAATGTTGCCCATCAGCGCAACGCGGTTGCCGGTCCAGGACTTCATCTCCGTCAGAGTGTGCTGAATGCCAAAGTTGACCAGATTGATTCCAGCGTCGGCGAGCATGGGCGCGCTGGCCTTCGCGGGCGCGTCGTTGTGGAAGAGCTTGACGGTCACATCGGCGCTGAAGACGCGTTGCATGTAAGGCAGGGCGAAGGTCTCGAAGTCGCGGCGGCTCACGAATCCGACGATATCGTCCAGCAGGAGAATGCCGTCAATGGAGGGGAAAGCTTCGCGCTGCACTGCGATCCAGTCGACGAGAAAGTCCGTGACGATGGAGAGCAGGTGGTGCATTTGCTCGGGGTGAGTTTTGAGGGCTTCAAGGAACTCAGATGTGCCCATCAGGAAAGAGGCGATATTGAGTGGGCCGCGGTCCACGGCAAAGCGGATTTTGTGGCCGGCTGCTTCGATCTCGGGCTTGAGGTGCTGGAGGCGTTTGATGACAAAGGGGAGCATGCCGTGTTTGCGTGGATCGGGCGTTTCGAGGCGGTCAACGTCGGAGGGAGATTGCAGGACTTTTTTGGCGAAGGGGAATTCGTTTTCGCCCCAGACGCAGACGGAGCCAAAGGCGGAGGGTCCGTTGCACATTCCGTATTCCGACCAGAAGCCGGGTATGAAGATCGCTTCCGGAAAGGCGCGAATGGCCTTGAGATTGTCTTCCAGAAAGATGCGTTCGCTGGTGTAGTAATCCATAATCGTGTGGCCCGCCCAGTTGGGGAGCCAGGCACAATCGGTGATGAAGGCTGTGGGGAGCGGGCGGAGGGTTTCTCCGCGGATTACCGAGACGATCGTTTGCCATTGCTGATCAGTCATAAGGTGAGTTTAGTTTACGCGGGTTTAGCCGGAAAAAGGACTTGATGGTCCCGCGTGTTCGGTACTATTCCCAAGGCGGCTATTCCTTCAGGAAATCGTTCCAGGAGTCCCTTTTTTCCTGCAATGTCTGGTCCAGCATGAAGACGTCTGCCGCCTTGTGCCACTGCCCGAGTTGCTCAGGGCCTTGATCGTTGAGGGCTACCTTATAAGCTCCCGGCCCGCCGTCGCCTTTGGCTGTGGCCAGGACGGTGGCGCCGAAGGCGATTCCTTTGTCTGTTATGACCATTACTTTTTGACCGACTTCGTACATGGGCGTTCCTCCGTTCTTGAATCTGTATGGGAGTCTATCCCATTGGCGCCTGCTTTTTCTCCATGGGCGGGGATTTCAACTGGCTTTCCGAGCGGGAGAATGGACAAACCTGTTGGGCGGTGATTGGATTTTGTGGTTTCCCATGCGGACTTCCAACGAAAAGCGTACCTCAGGGGTTAAAACCCCAGCCTCTGTGGGGATGTTGGATTGCCGGGGATAAATCCCCGGCCTACCGCTCCCAGTCTCCTACCCTTGCCAGTCTCCCACCCTAGCCAGTCTCCCACCCTAGCCGCAAAAACAAAAACGCGGCGAGGGTGGGACATTCGCTAAGCCATAGCCAGAGTATAAGTTACTGCATTTAACAGTAATGAACGCTTTATGTTTGCCGATAATAGGAAAGGCGGGCTTAGGCCGAGTTATCAAGCTGTGTGCGCCTGATGGGCCGCTATCCCGCTCACACGATGGTTGTATCCAAAGTCACTGCGCTGAGGGGTTGATTGCCTTGAATATCAATTCTTTGTAGCTGGTTTTCAGGGTCATGATGATCGTGAATTCGCTTTCATAAATTGTCCTGGATTTTGGAGGAAGACAAGTGGCAGGCAAGAACAAACGAAAACAGCAACACTCGGAGAAGGTGGTAACAGCTTCCGTGAAAAATCGTCACGGCTACAAGTTACCGCCGCCGGTCAACGGCAAGGCATTGCATCTGGGTAAAGAGTGCGATTACGAGCGCGAACTCCGCCGCTTGCAGGTTGAGCTGGTCAAGCTCCAGGAATGGATTCGCCACGAAAATCTGCGTGTGGTGGTGCTCTTCGAGGGGCGGGATGCGGCCGGCAAGGGAGGGGCCATCAAGCGCATCACCGAATCGCTCAATCCCCGCGTCTGCCGGGTGGTGGCGCTGGGCACGCCTACCGAGCGCGAAAAAACGCAGTGGTATTTTCAGAGATATGTTGCTCATCTGCCGGCTGCAGGCGAGATGGTGCTCTTCGATCGCAGCTGGTATAACCGCGCCGGGGTTGAGCACGTGATGGGATTCTGCACCGAGCAGCAGTACCTGGAGTTTATGCAGAGCTGCCCGGAGTTTGAACGCATGCTGCTGCGATCGGGAATCATCTTGCTCAAGTACTGGTTCTCGGTCAGCGACGCGGAGCAGGAGCGGCGCTTTCAGGATCGGATGAGTAAACCGACCAAGCGCTGGAAGCTGAGCCCGATGGACCTGGAGTCGCGCAAGCATTGGGCGGAATATTCGCGCGCCAAGGATGAAATGCTCGCGGTGACTGACACCAAGCATGCGCCGTGGTTTGTGGTGAATGCCGAGGATAAAAAATGCGCCCGTCTCAATGTGATCCGTCATTTGCTATCGAAGATTCCTTATCGCGATCTGACGCCGGAGCATCTGGTTCTGCCTAAGCTGGAAAAATCCAAGTACGTGCGGCCGCCGATGAGCGAGCAGAATTTCATTCCTGAGGTTTACTGCTAGAGGATTGCGCCTCCGGCAGTGGTTTGTTCGCCGTTGTACACTGGATTCGTGATTCGACGATTATTTGCATTTTCGTTACTTGCTTTTGTTGCGCTTGCGGGGTGCCGCTCGGGACAAAATGCGGCTACACAGTCGCCCGCAGGACAAAATTTCAAGATCTATAAATTGCGCGGCAAGGTGGTCTCGACCGACGCTGCCAAGGGCGAAGTAACTCTGAACCATGAGGCCATTCCGGGCTTCATGGATGCGATGACTATGCCGTACAAGCTGAAGGATGCGAGCATTCTGAGTGAGCTGCATCCGGGGGACATGATCACGGCAGACGTGCTGGTTTCGCCGGACCCCAATGCGGACGTTCTGCTGGATCATATTGTTGTGGTGGCGCAGGGCAGGCCTGATTACCGGCCCGCGGTCTTCTATCATGTGCCTGCTCCCGGAGATGCGGTGCCGGATTTCAAGCTTAAAAATCAGGACGGGAGGCCGATTCACCTGGGGCAGTTTCGCGGCAAGGCGCTGCTGGTCACTTTTATCTATACGCGTTGCCCGCTGCCGGATTTTTGTCCACGCGTGACGCGCAACTTTGCGCAGATCGAGAAGGAGTTGGCTGCCACACCGGCGCTCTATGCGAAGACGCACCTGATTTCGATCAGCTTCGACCCTGAACACGATACGCCGGAACGGCTGCGGGCCTATGGGGCTGCCTATATTGGCAGCGATACGAGAGGTGCATTTGCGCACTGGGATTTTGCCGTGGCGGGGAAGCCTGAACTGCTGGAGATGGCGAAGTTTTTTGATGTGGGCATTACGTATGGAGCCGATGAGACGATTACGCATACGCTTTCAACTACGCTGATTGGGCCCGACGGCAAAGTGGTGCGTTTTTATCCGGGCAACGAATGGACTGCGGAGCAGATTATGGGCGATGTGAAACAGTTGATTGGGTAATCGATCAGCTTTAAGAAATTGCTTCCTCAGGAGCTAGGGCAGTTCTCGTTGAGGGCGTGTCGAGTGAGCGTGGCCGGGAGGTCCACGCTACAGCCGGCCAGGAGGCCGGCGATCCCTATTCTTGTCGGGGTGAGCGCGGTAAGATATAGAGTGAGATAGTTTGAGCTTCGAATTTCTATTATTTCAATTTCATTTCTGGAGTGATCGGTCGATGATTAATAGTTTGAATATTCGCAAGGATGGCGAGCTGGATTTTCTGTCGTTGGGAGCGTTGGTGCACAGGCTCGATCCGGGAATCATCCCCTTCCGCAAGGCGACAGAGTGCAAGATTCACGTCAGCGGCGGCGAGTTCAATGTTGCGGCTAACCTCTCGGACTGTTTTGGCATGAGGACGGCAATCGTATCGGCCATGGTCGACTATCCCATTGGCGACCTGATCGCCGAACGAGTGCGCGCCATGGGCGTGAAGCCGATCTATAAGCACTTCAAGCACAATGGCGTTACCGGACCTAATATGGCGGCCGTGTATAGCGACCGCGGGTACGGCGTGCGTCCTCCGGTGGTCTTTTATAACCGTTGCAACGAAGCCGGGGCGCAACTGAAGCCGGGAGATTTCGATTGGAAGGCGATCTTTGCCGGAGGCGTTCGCTGGGTCCACTGCGGCGGACTTTTCGCATCGCTTTCGCCCACTACGGCGGCTCTGGCCGCAGAGATGATGAAAGAAGCCAAGGCCGCGGGGGCAGTGACTTCATACGATCTGAATTATCGCGAAAAGCTTTGGAATGTTCAGGGCGGCAACGCCAAGGCCGTTGAGACCATCGGCAAGATCGTGGAGAACGTGGATGTGCTGGTGGGCAACGAAGAGGACCTGCAGAAGGGGCTGGGCATTCCGGGACCGGAGTTAGCGGCTAAATCGAAACTTGATCCCAGCGTATTTTTCAAGATGATCGACCAGGTGGTGAAGAAACTTCCGCAGGCCAAGGTGGTGGCGACTACGCTGCGCGAGGTGCACTCCACCAATCGGCATAGCTGGAGCGCGGTGGCATGGATCAATGGCAAGACCTACTCGGCGCCGACGGCTGAGCTGGACGTGGTGGACCGCGTGGGAGGCGGAGACGGTTTTGCTGCCGGTTTTATTTATGGACTGCTCACCGGCGAATCTCCCGAAGAAGCGGTGAAGCTGGGTTGGGCGCACGGCGCCCTGTTGACTACCTTCCCCGGCGACACAACCATGGCGAGTTTGGACCAGGTGCGGGCGTTTGCAAAAGGCGGATCGGCGCGCATCCAGCGGTAAAAATACTGATCAGCGAACATTCAAGTGAGCGTGGACCGGGAGGTCCACGCTACAGCCGGCCGGGAGGCCGGCGCTACTTATTCTTGCCGGTACCGGTAAACTTCACACCGGCGGTGAATCACTGTGCACCTAATAGACGAAATGCTCGAATACACCAGTTTCAGTTATGGTATGCTGGTGCCTCCTCGGGAATCTTCGCGAAGCAGAGGTTTGCACCTCATGACCAGAGCAACTGTACAGAAGCTGCGTATTTGCATCGTTCTTTGCTGGGCAGTTGTTTGTGCCGTTGCTTGCGCACAAACGGCCACCTCAGTTCTGACGGCAACCAAACGGCAGGCCGTTCTTGGCGCGGCTACCCGCTCCTACTACAATCTGCGCAATCAGGGGCTGGTGAGCTATCAGTGCGAAGTTACGCCTGACTGGAATCTGCTGCTGCAAGATCAGCGCAAACAGAATCCAGCGGGGGCCGATACCGCCATTGGGATACTGAACCAGTTGCATTTCACCATCAATTTTGGCGCGGACGACTCCGTCAAGATTACCCATAACGAGCTCACCGGGCAAAACCCGCAGATGATGAGCGCTCTAGCCCAGGTTTATGGCGGCATGGAGCAAATGACCTCGGGCTTCTTCGACACCTGGAAGCTGTTCATGGTGAATTCGCCATTCCCGGCTGTCGATAGCGACTATCAAGTGGAAGACCTGGGGCAGCGCTACCGGCTCACCTACAAGGAAAGCGGCGCCGATGTGACCACCTCAATGGGGCACGACTACCAAATCACCAACCTGCAGGTGACGACAAAGGATTACGACAGCGCTATCCAGCCAACCTTAAGCAACAACGGCTCGGGCTATATCCTCAGCTCATATGACGCTACCTATACCTCGCAGAATGCGGCTGAAAAGACAGTTCTGACCGTGAATATGGAGTACCAGCAGGTGCAGGGATTGCAATTGCCCAAGACTCTAAGCCTCAGCGGAACCTACGGCGGCACGCCCTTTGCGGTTCACCTTACCTTTTTCAACTACCAGGTGACGAAAAAATAGGACTGCCCAGCGAACGGTGAACTGCGGCCGTCTCGCTTCGCGTAGGTGCGGCGGCGGCCAACTGATATTCTTGCCATGACGATAGATGGAGGTTTTGCATGGCAAAGATCACACTGGTTTTCGCACTTCTTCTGGTTGCTTTGGGGCTGGTTGGCTACATAGGAACAGGCAGTCTGCATCCGACCGCGCTGATTCCGGCGTGGATCGGGCTGGCGCTGGGCATCTTCGGCTTTTTGGCGATCAGCGACAACGAGAGCCGGCGCAAGCTGTTCATGCACATCAATGTGACGATTGCGCTGCTGGGCTTTCTTGGCGGCCTGGTTGAGGCGATTCGCGGTTACGTTCACGCCAAATCGGCAGGCATAGCGCCGGATCAAATCGCGTTGGCCTCGAAGCTCACACTGGCAGGACTACTGTTCATCTATGTGATTCTGTGCGTGCGGTCGTTCATTGCCGCGCGGCGCTCGGGGAAGGTCTAGCGCTTGGGCGGTTTTCGCGGCGGCGGAATGGGTATGGGCATGCGCGCCGAGCGCACGCCGCAGGGTCGCGGTGCCCGCATGGGCCAGGCGGATTTGCCCAAGCGCAAGCCGGACCTGAAGAAGCTGTGGCCGCAGGTTTGGTCGCTGATGGCGCCGCGCAAAGGTCTGCTGCTGGCCGGGCTGGGCTTGATGACAATCAACCGCCTCGCAGGCTTGATATTGCCTTTTATCTCGAAGCCGCTCCTGGACACAGTACTTTCACCGCAACACCCGCGTGCCGATCTGCTGCCTCGCATCATTTTGATTGTTCTTGCGGCTACATTGCTGCAAGCCATCACCTCATTTTCTCTTACGCAATTGCTCTCGAAGGAAGGCCAACGGCTGATCGCCGAGATGCGCCGGCAAGTGCAGCGGCATGTGGGCATGCTCTCCGTGGCCTACTACGATGAGAACCGCACTGGTACGCTGGTGGCGCGCATCATGACCGACGTGGAAGGCGTGCGCAACCTGGTGGGCACCGGGTTGGTGGACTTTGTGGGTGGAATGGTGACTGCCGTTCTGGTTTTCTTCTTTTTGCTCCACCGCAGCGTTACCGTCACGCTCACCGTCTTTGCCGTGGTGGGCGTCTTTGTCTTTGTATTGCAGTTTGGCTTCAAGAGGATTCGCCCCATTTTCCGCGAACGGGGCAAGATCAATGCCGAGGTTACGGGGAGGCTTACGGAGTCACTCGGCGGAGTGCGGGTCATCAAGGGCTATCACGCAGAGGAACGCGAGGCACAGGTCTTTGGCGTGGGCGTGGATCGGCTGCTGGCCAACGTGATGAAGTCGCTGACCATGACCAGCGTGCTTGGCTCCGCCTCCACCACGGTACTGGGCATCGTGTCTGCCTTGGTGATGTGGCTGGGCGGCCACCTGGTGTTGAACAACACCTGGACGGTGGGCTCGTATTTTCAATACAACATGTTTCTCGCCTTGATGATCGCGCCTGTCTTTCAAATCGTAAACATCGGCACGCAGTTGACGGAGGCTTTTGCAGGGCTGGACCGCACGAATGAGATTATGTCGGAGCTTGAAGAAAATAAGAGTCCCGATCGCACGTTGAAGATGCCGCCTATCCAGGGCAGGGTGAGCTTTGAAGATGTGGAGTTTGCTTATCAGGCCGACAAGCCGGTGCTGCACGGCCTCAGTTTTCTCGCACAGCCGGGAACGGTGACTGCGCTGGTGGGATCATCGGGATCGGGCAAGTCCACCATTATCAGCCTATTGTGTGCCTTCCATACTCCGACCAAGGGGCGCGTGGTGGTGGACGATATTGATCTTGCGCACGTTGATCTGAACACCTACCGCTCACAGTTAGGCGTTGTGCTGCAGGACTCGTTTCTTTTCGACGGTACGATTCGAGAAAATATCATGTTTTCGCGCCCCGACGCCAGTGAGGAGCAGTTTCTCTTTGCCTGCCGCACGGCGCGCGTGGACGAGTTTGCCGAGCGCTATCCGGATGCATACGACACGATAGTGGGCGAGCGGGGCGTGAAGCTGTCGGGCGGGCAGCGGCAGCGTCTTTCCATTGCGCGCGCACTGCTGGCAGAGCCGCGGATTCTCATCCTCGACGAGGCGACGAGTTCGCTCGATTCGGAGTCTGAATCCATGATTCAGGCGGGGCTGGTGCAACTAATGCAGGGGCGCACCACGTTTGTGATCGCGCACCGGCTCTCGACCATTCGCCGCGCCGATCAGATCCTCGTTGTTGAACAGGGGCTCATTGTGGAGCGGGGCAATCACGCTGAACTGTTCGCGATGGGCGGGCGCTACTACGACCTCTATACGCGCCAGCATGGGCTGGAGGCGAATTTGTTTCTTGCTCCGGGCGAAGGGGATGTGGTGCCGGTAGAGTAAATGACGGTAGCAATACAGAAAAAGACACGACGTACCAATAATTGACACGGTATACCAATTCCGGCAAACTGTAGGATAGTCAGGAAACGGAATAGAGGACCAATATGCGAGACGCAGCCCCTCAAGGAAGCTATAAAGTTCAGGCCCTGGACCGGGCATTTGCCGTTCTGGATCTGTTGGGAGAGAGCGAAATGCCGCTGGGATTGGCGCAGGTCGCGTCGTCTCTGCAACTGCACAAGAGCACAGCGCACCGATTTCTGATGGTTCTGGAGCGACATCGCATGGTGGAACGCACCAGCGCGGGGAAGTTTCGTCTCGGCCTGCGGCTGTTTGACTTTGGAAATCGGGCTATTGAGCAATATGATCTGCGCGACCGGGCCCAGCCGCATCTGCGCCGCCTGGTTACGGAGACCGAGGAGACGGCGCACCTTTGCATTCTTGAGGCTGCGCGGGTCATTTATATCGATAAGATCGAGCCGGCCCGGTCAGTACGCATGATTACGCGCATCGGGGCCAGCAACCCGGTGCATTGCACTTCAGTAGGGAAGGCGATTCTGGCGTTTCTGCCCGAGGACCGGGCCGCCGATATTGTGCGCCGCCTGCGCTTTGAGCGTTTCACCAACCACACCATCACCACTCCGGAGGCATTGCGCACGGAGATGGAGAAGACGCGCCGCCGCGGCTACGCCGTAGACGACGAGGAGTACGAGGAGGGGTTGCGCTGCATCGCCGTACCGCTGTTGGATGCGCAGCGCCTGCCGGTAGCGGCGATCAGCGTCTCCGGCCCGTCCTTTCGCGTGACGGCGCAGAAGCTGCCTTCCATCGCCAACCACCTGCTGCAATGCGTACGGGGGATCTCGGCGGATATGGGTTACAGTTCCACCGGGCGTGGCAGCCGGGCAGCGTGGACCGCTTAAGGTTTCGCGGTAGCCGGGATAGGGAGCTGTACGCCGCGATTTTTTCAAAAACAAGAGAGCGTGAATGAGGCGGGAGCATACTGAAGACTCCCGCCTTCTGATACACTCGTTGATGGGTCACGAACAAAATCTCTTAGCTGATTACGGGTGCGGCTGGGAGTAGTGAGCCGGTGGATCTGACGTAGCCTCATGAAGGTATGCAGTTTCATTCGCTGACGATTATGATGGTGTATCAATATGCATCCGGGGACGTAGCTCAGTTGGTTAGAGCGCTGCCCTGTCACGGCAGAGGTCGCGGGTTCGAGCCCCGTCGTCCCCGCCATACATTCCAAAGGACTTAGGAGTGTTTGGCAAGTGACATTCAAAGGTACAATAAAGGTACAATAAGGAATTTCGAATCCTCATTGGGCGGCCAGCAAAAAGAGTTTGAGCACATGATGAGGTTCCTGGCAGAAGGGGCCTCTCTGCTCTTGGTGCGGTGCGAGGCTGCCACCCAGCTAGCTTCAATTCGATGATCGCCTTACTGTCGGTCGTCGAGTTGCAAAACCCCATTGGATCCCAACACACACTCCAATTCACAGGAAGTCGCTCCTAAGCTAGCGAACCACAACGACACTTGATGAACTTCCAACATTCAAATCAGGCAGAGACACGGCAGTGTGCTGGTTCAAAGCTCCTCTATCGGATCGTCCGCTGAACAATTGTCTTCAGATGGTCGGATTGGGAAGTCGGCGGGGGTGCCCTTAATGGCTGACTGTCGTCTCGGTCACCGACCATGCATCGAAAGTCGTTCCCCTGGAGCGACGAATCCTCGGCAGACGCGCCTGTTGCCTCGTCGAAGGGTTCGATCTGAGGAGGGTGTACCGCTTGTCTTACTTGTCTCTTTCGCGACGCTGTCGTAAGACTCGCGCGCTGTGCTAACCTACCGTTGTAGGGGGGAAACCGATGATTTTGAAGCGATTGAGCGCGATCCTTCTGTGTGCCGTTGTCTTCGTTTCCGCCGGTTGCGACACCAAGAAGGCCACCTCACCATCTGCCTATCGGAATGTCAAAATCGCGCAATGGGGGCAGGAGCGTTATCTTATCTATCTTCCGGTTTACCTTGCCCAATCGCAGGGCTTCTTTGAGAAACACAACGTCCACGCTGATCTATTGTTTTCTGGGAACGACGATCAAGTATTTGCCACCGTTGTCCGTGGCGACGCTCAGTTTGGCGTTGGCGACCCCATTTTCACGGCCATCAGCACACAACGGGGACTTCCAGGCGTTGAGGTGGCATCCATTGTCGGAAGGGTAGCTCTCTGGGGCGTTGCAAAGAAGGGTGCAAAGCCGATTCGCAAACCTGAGGATCTGACCGGGCTCCGAATCGGTACATTTCCACGTCCGTCCACGACCTACACTCTGCTGGAGGACACACTAAAGCAGTCCCACGTCAACGCGAAAATCATCGAGGTCCAGATTGGCAGCGAGTTGGCCTTGCTCGAATCTGGCAGAGCAGATGTGGTTTTTCTTCTTGAGCCGGCGGCTTCGCTCGCCGAGTCAAAGGGCTACTCGATCGTTATGAGCCTCCCCGCTCTCTGGGGGAACTTCGCGTTTACGGGTCTCACCACGACTCGTCAATACGCGGTCGCGAATCCCTCGCTTACGGCAGACATGGGGGCTGCGATCGATGACGCGATGCATTTCGCCCACAGCAATACACCGGAGGCAATCGCAGCTGCTCAGAAACTGTTTCCGAATCTGGATCCAAAGGTGGTCAGTACAGCGGTCACTCGCATGATTGCCGAACAGACGCTTCCGCCTTCAGCGGCAATCGATAAAGACGGGTGGTTGCACGCCATCAGAGTTCGGCAGGAAGTTGGCGACCTTAAGACAGGCGACGATTTCCTTGAGTGCCTGCGGTCAACGAATTAACCGGTTGCCAACTGTATGGATGATACAAATGCCAAGAACACGATTGCCAAGAAGCCCCAAAAGGGTGGGTGGTCGCTTGGGCAAATCCTCCAGCATAGGTTCGCCATCATCGGTGTTCTGATTATTGCCGGAATCTCTACACTGAACATTCTATTTAAGAGAGATCTTAGCCTAGAGGACGGCTTCGGATTGTTCGCTGCTGTCATTTGTTTCTTCATTGACAACGCAACTGCCAAGAATCCTACATGGGGCCGATGGGCGCTACAGCTACTCTCCGAGCATAAGATCGCGGTCATCGGAACAGTGGTTAGCTTCCTAATCGCGATTCCCGACGTTAGAGAAAGGAAAGTCTCTCTTTCTGGCGCCTTCGGCCTATTTATTGCAACGTTCTTCTACTTTGTCGATGTGGTCCAAAGTGCCGGTGCGGATCGGGAAAAGGTCACACAGAAACTGGATCGTGTGGAAGAGTCTACAGATCTTAATACGCGCGTGTTAAGGGCTCACGAGCATATTCTTGCCATCCGAACGAAGGACAACCTCACATTGGTGGCTTTTAAGAATCTACTTGCCTATCTTCCCTTTTACCTAGCCGAAGATCTGGGTTACTTCCAGGACGAGCACATTGAGATCACGACCAAGGTGCCGAGTCTTGACGATGAAGCAACAGCTGAGACTCTCTTGCACAACGCTAGAACAGCGGTCGCAATCTGTGATCCCTACATGTGCGTGATTCATCCGGATCTTCAAGTTATCTATCCAATTTGTCACGGCGTTGCCGCATGGCCGATGACGCTCAACTGGATTGGCAGTGCCTCGGCCGCGAAGAACCAGGTTCAAATCGCCGCCTACAAAGCTCCGAGTACAACGCACGTTCTTGCACAATTGGTCGCGAAGAAGGTCATCGCCCCCTTGCTGACTAACGCACCGAGGATTAGCTCAGAGATAATCCAACTTCCAGACGAAGAGGCGCGCTTTGGGGAGGATGAGGATCGCGAAGACGTTATGAATAGGCTTCGTGGCCTACTAAAGAAGTACGACGTAACGATGCTGTGGGAGCCTCATTGCGAGTTGGCATTATCTCTCGGCGCGCGGTATCTTCACCGAGGTATATACGAGGAGGCGCTCGGTGAATTCGATTTCAAGGTGATGTATTCGGCGCTGATTATGTCCCGCGATCTGATTCGAACGAACCCGACGCTGCCAGTGCGACTCCGTCGAGCGCTGGATCGAGCCGTGTCGCGACTTCAGGATCCGGATCGTCTGAAATACTGCCAGTCGACGCTCAACGACAGAAGACTCTTGAATGGATTTAGTGATCATATTCGCGAGTCCGTTCTCAATCGACTGGTTGCGAGCATGCCTGTACCCGTTGATGCAAAAGTGGCAGGAATGGCGGGATGGAATGCGGTCATGGTGTCGTGGGCGGAAGGGATCTTCGCCGCAGACAAGCTGAGGCAGTCCGTAGCCCAGAATGTGACCGGACTCGCGACGGAGCTAAGCGTATCCGATCGTCGTTATGTGAGTGCTGGGGATTACCGGCAACTGATCTTTTCCCAAGACGATGCAGGGGGCGTGTGAGCTATGTGCGGAATTGCCGCAGCACTCTTTCATACTCCCGAGTTGCAAGACTGGGCTAAGAGGACCGTTGACTCTATGCTTGATCGGATAGGCCATAGGGGCTTTCGTTCGTTGACTCGATCCGAGATTGTTGGTCTATCCTGTATGGGGTGCGTCCGGCTTCCGATCCGGGACCCCATCGCCGGTAGTCAACCATCGTTCAATGCCGATCAATCCGTGGCAAGCCTATTTAATGGGGAGATATATAATCTCAACGAATTCTCTGGCGCCATGTATCCAAAAGGAAACAGTGACACGGCTCTCCTCCCGTTTATTTATAGGGAGTCGGCAACAGCCCCTCCCGATGAAGACAAGTTACTTGGCTGTCGCGGGATGTTTGCGATTATTATTCACGATCTCGCTGCTCGGCCGGAAACAGTGCGCCTTCTTCGGGATCATGTTGGCATAAAGCCACTTTTCTTAGCGGAGACATCGGAGGGGATCCTGATTGCGTCGGAAGCAAAGGCTTTCCTGGGCGAAGCGACGCTTTCAGTCCGTGAGATTCAGCCAGGGTCGTTTGAGACGTTGACCCATCAGAATGGTCGATGGACGCAAGCTGACATTCAGGATGTCCGTGACAGACTCCGCACTGGCTCCGGCCGCGCTTTTGACGGAAGTGCCGCCTCAATCCGGCAAGTTGTCTCACAAGCAGTCGCATCGCAGTGGCCCGGGGAAGACCTCCCAGTTGCGGTCTTGTGTAGCGGGGGAATCGATAGTTCCGTGATCGCATATGAGCTCACCAAGCACAGAAGCGAACGACAACCGCTGATTGCTTACACTGCCCGCTGTGTAGATGCGGACAGTGGTAGCTCACCCGCAGATTCAATCGCTGCGCGACGCGTCTGTGATGCATTAAAGATTCCTTGTCGCGAAATCGAAATCACATACGACGACCTCTTTAATGTACTGGGGGACGTGATTTATCACGTCGAGACATTCGAACCCAATGTCGTCAGGAATGCCGCGATTCAGTATCACATTATGCGAGAAATCGCTGGTGATGGCTTTCGAGTTGCATTTTGTGGCGAGGGAGCTGACGAGCTGTTCTGGGGATACGCCGACTTTGCGGCGTCCCCAGAGCCGAAGATATTGGGATTGCGGCTGCTCAACGATCTGCACCGTACTCAACTTCAGAGGGTTGACCGCATCGGCATGGCCCATACAGTTGAAGTTCGCGTCCCGTTCCTCGACGAGACCGTTGTGCGATTGGGATTGGATTTGCCGGCAGGTGGGAAGCATCTATCCGCCTGTGGTATGTGGCTCGGGAAGGCATTGCTAAGAGAAGCGTACGCAGATGCGCTCCCAGATGAGATTGTGTTGCGTCGCAAGGCGACCATGGCATTTGGCGCCGGATTCGGCGGGGTCGAGATGAATGACGAGCCGATGAATTGTCGCTCGGAGGCTCTTCTGAATAGCCGAGGTGAAGACACTGCATCAATGTCGGCAAGACATCCGACCGCATTCCCTGCGGGCGCCAAAACGCCCGAGCGCGCATTGTATCTTCAAATCTATTGCGCGCTCGGCTTTAAGTTGCCCTCTACATATGCAGCACCAACCGTCGCGCAACTGGAGCGGGCCTAGAGAATGGACGTCAAAGAACTTCTAGATGTCGACGAAGTGACCTATGCCTGGCGCAACGAAGGCGCGGAGCGTCCTGTGCTAGATCGAGTGACGTTTAGTTTACGAGCGTCAGAGGTATTGGCCATCACTGGGCCTAGCGGCTGTGGAAAGACTACCCTGCTACGTATCCTTGCTGGTCTCCTCCAGCCGTCTTCGGGCACAGTGCATCGTTTTCCTTCTGAAAATCAGGGTCCATCAGTTGGTTTCATGTTTCAAGACTATAAGCTGGTTCCTTGGCTAAGTGTTCGGGAGAACCTGACGTTCGGCCAGACCACCGATCATTGTGATGGTTCACAATTTGGCGAGATTATTGAATTAATGGGCCTGCAAGACCACTTGTTGGAGTATCCTGCGCGCCTTTCGGGAGGCTTAAAGGAGCGCGCGTCTCTGGGGCGGGCTCTATTGGGTAAACCAATCCTCTTGATGCTAGATGAACCATTGGGGAGCACCGATTATGTTCACCGCTTGCAGATTGAAGACTATCTTTTTGATCGAGTGACGTCGGAACGGATTGGCGCGCTAGTTGTGACGCATGATCTTGATCAGGCTGTAGCTATCGCTCATAGGGTTCTTATCCTCCCGCCAGCAGGATCATCCCGGACCCCCATTGTGCTAGATGTCCCTGAGGAATTGCGGCAACATTGCCCTTCAGAAGCTCGCCTTTCTCCTCAAATGCTGCCAGTGATGCGCGAGTTGATCGCTACCTATGAGGCGCTCTTATGATCCTGTCATTTAGGAAGGCTAGCCAGGTGCGTATTCAGTTTATCCGATGGGGTTTGATGCTGGTCGTACTCTTGCTATGGCAAGCGGCTGGCAGCTCAAGCCCAAAGGCTCACTTCTTTTATTCCACTCCGATCGAAGTTATCTCTCGCCTATTCCAGGAATTGGTTTCGGGTACTTTGCTTGCAGACACGGCAGTTACTTGCGAAGAGGTTCTCTTAGGGTTTTCAACCGGTCTGGTTGCTGGTTTTGCTCTAGGGCTGTTGCTTTGGTGGTATGGCAGTTTGGGTCGCGCCATGCGACCGTTCGTGATCGCGCTGGCCTCTGTCCCAGTATTCGCAGTGGCTCCATTACTCGTCTTTTGGTTTGGAGTCGAGCTAATTGGAAAGGTTATCGTGGTGGCTCTGTCCGTGGTGTTCATCTGCTTGCTATCAACCTATCAGGCCGCCGAACAGATCGAAAGCGATTTCTGGGAGGTCGCCGCCTGTGTCCGTGCCTCGCGACTGGAAATACTCCGGCGCATGATTTTGAAAGGTAGCATCGTGATGGGTAGCCCGTCTTATCGTCTTGCTATGGCGTTTGGATTCATCGGAGCCTTTCTCGCTGAATTGATCAGCTCGAGCAACGGCCTTGGCCACTTTATCCAGAGAAGCTCAGGGCTCTATGACGTGACAGGGATCTTCACCGGTTTGACCGCGTTCATCGTATGCGCTTTGATTGCGACTCTCCTTCTCGAATGGATCGATCGTCGATTTGCCAAATGGCGATAGCTGCAATTAGCGTTTGACTCAACGTTCGTTGAGGTTTTTAGGGAGAGAATATCTGATTGGCGGGCTGGAATCGAAGGAGAACCAAGAGGATGTTTTCAGTGATACGGAAGCGAGCAGCCGCAAAGAATCAGCTTGGTTTGAGCCGATTGCGTTGCTCGCCTCTTACCCACTTCTTCGGTCGGTTGTAGTTCGTTGCCTTACTTGTTCGATCAATCTGTCGCGCTTCATAGTGCGAAGCGGCAGCATCGCCTTCCTGTGGTCTGCTTATCTACGAGTCCGGGTTCGGAACGCCAAAGATTCCGGCAACCCGGTTGAGCGCCAATCTCTTGGCCTCTGTGCTGCCCTGCTGGTAAACGTCGAGCGTAACGCGTGATGTCGCATGCCGAAGCAATTCCTGGACTGTCTTTACACCCTCACCCTGCTGACCCAGAAGGCTGGCGAGAGAGTGCCGGAACGTGTGCCAGGTGACGCGCTTCGTGATGCCGGCCGCGACAGCTGCCGGCTTGACGTGATCCTTGAGGGCGGAATCTGGCCAATACGGGCGCTTCCCATTGGTGAATGGAGATGCAAAGACCCAATCAGCGTCTTGGTTGTAAGGCGTATGGTCACGCCAGACCAGCAAGGCAGCAGCCAGGGCCGGAAGCATCTCCATTCCCTTGCGGGATGCCTTCGTCTTCATCCTCGTCACCGACTTGGAGACGTAGCCGCGCTGAAGATTGAACCAACACCTATCCAGATCGAGATCCGCCCACTTGAGTCCACGCACCTCACTCCGGCGCAGCGCCGATGCCGACGCTACGGCAACCATGATCTTGATTGCCGCCGGTTTGATGTTATTGATGACCGAGCGCATCTCGTCAAGCGTCAAGATGTCGGGGTCTCGTTGACGGACCGAACTCTGACGGACCGGTGCGATCGGATTCAGCTTGGTGTAAAGCTCGTGCCGGATGCAATGGGAGAACAGCGCGCTCATGTGATTGCGGATCTTTGCCTTCGATGCCGGTGCGAGAGGCTTGGGAGTCGTCGCCTTCGGAGTGGCCGGCTTCGCTTCTCCACTGGCTACCTTGCGAGGTGGGGCAGGAGCCTTCGTGAGACTTCGAAGCCACCGTTCGACCGCAAGAGATTTGACCTCATCAAGCGGCACGGTTCCCCACTTCGGGATGATGTGAGCCTTGAAGTAATCCAAGTAGCTCTGAATCGTTGTTGGCGAGCGATCGACGTTCGGGTCGCGCAATTCATTGGCCTGAAAATGGGCCCAGGCCTCGGCAACCGTCATCACGGCGAGCTTCTTCTCTTCGGCTGCGTTAATTTCAGATCGGAAGTTCTCTACAGCTTGCTTCGCCTTGCCCAGAGTCGGAAAACGGGTGACGGTGCCAATAACTCTGCTGCGGTGGGTTCGAGCACCATCTGGCCTAGGGGAGTCCCACCAGCGGTAAACCCAGCGGTCGGGCCCGTTGGCGCGGTGCACGCGTTCGATAAAACCTTCTTGATAAGATGTACGATTGTTCGCCATCTTTACACCAAGTCCCCAGCGACCAAAGGTTCGATGCATGGTTGAATCTGCGATTCCGCCCAGGCTCTCAGATCGCAAGTGCGGAAGCGCCAGTGCTTGCCCAGTCTGATTGCAGGTATACCGTGGCTGCGCGCCAGGCGAAGTGCCGTCTTCGGGTGAATGCGGAGGAGATCCGCGGCTTCGATGGGTGTCAGGAGTGGCTCCCAGACACGCTTGACCTGAATGTCGTGCGAAGGTTCTGTTTCGTGCATGACTTGATCCTTCATATTGTTGAGGGTTAAATCGAATGATTGAGACCGGCCATTCATCGGAGTGGTTCCCGGGTGCCCGGCCCCTTGAGCACATGAGTGTTTTTGGCATCCATGTGCTCAAAGCGTGGCGGACTGGTGTGGAGATATTGGGCTCAGTTGTGGGCGTTATCAGAATTCCCAGTTAGACCACATGCCACCTTCCTCGTCCCAATGATCCTCAGACAGAAGATCCTCGATCTCCATTGGCAGGGGACGGGTTCTACGCCGGTCGAAGTCCTGTTGGATGCGAATGAGATGGTAGTCGGGGAAGGCAGCGTCCAGGCGCAAATCCGTGAGCTGCAAGTTGTTCTCGAAATCAACGAATCTCGTCAGCAGCTTGCAATCCTTGCAGCCGACGACACCCTTCGGTGGGCGTTCTGCGTTCCACACCTTGTTCACCTCTGTCAGGCAGCGTGTCAGGCGCTTATAGTCCAGCGGGACGTCGTGACTGCTCAGCGCGAACGGCACGTTGAAGCCCTCACCTGACTGAAGCTTCAACGGGTCCTTGACGAACGAATCGACCTGAATGTCCCCGTAGATGATCCCCGCCGCAGTGACGCTGCCGATCTTCTCAGCGTTGGCAACCCACGAATAGCCGATCACTTGGATCTGATATTGAGGCAGGAATTCCTTTCCCCCGCCGTCGGGCTTGGAGGTCTTGAGGTCGATGAGCGTCAACGACCCATCGGGATTGCTGAGGATCATGTCCGGGCGGGCTGAGACGATGACACCAGTCTCTTCATGGAAGTGATGCATGGCGTAGGGGAACTCAACCGAGCCGTTGCATCTGCTGAACGGCTTGAGATGCTTCGGCAGCGACCCAGTTCTGTTGAGATAAGCAATGATGAAGGCTTTCTCAACTTGTTCCATGTAGAACATCAAGCCTGGCATTCCGAATGCAAAGGGCATCTTCTTGATCCGCAGAAGATACCAGCAGCACCGAGGACAATACTTCGCAAGTTCGACTTGCCCGGCGTTGCGGGCGCTGATCGTGAGTGGATTGGCGGGTTGTTTCATGTCGTTGTCCTGGGAGAACTCCGTTCTCCAGGGATTTGCTCCTTTGCGCAGGTTGCGCTGATTTGACGGTAGGCTGACTGCTTGATCTACCAAAGGCCCAAGCCTGCCCGAGGGTTTGGCGACCTAATGAAAGCGCGCGCTCAGTGCCATCTTCATCACGATCCAGCGATTACAGATGCCGGAATTCGCGAGGCGAGCGAGGGATGTCAGGCACAGCATCTGGGTCGAAATACGGCCAGTGCTAACGTTTGTGGCGGCGGTTCGTGCCTGGGCATCCGGAAGGTAACTCGGAAAGACATGGTCGACTATTTCGAATGAGCCTCCCTCTCCTCAAGCCATGACTCCGTGCTGCGGACTCCGCTGGATTCGTTGAAGCTGCTGCCGTATATCCGGATGGTCGTGTTAACGTTCGAATGCCAAAGGATTTTCGACAAAGTCAGATAGTCTTTCGGGTGCTCCTTAAGCCAAGCAAACGCGAATATGTGTCGGTAGGAGTGGGGTGTTACACGCCTTCCGCCATGCCTCTGAGTCAATGTGGAAACCACCAGAACAAGCTGCGCCGCCGTAATTGCCTTTCCCTCTTGGTTCAGAAAGAGGGTTCCTGGATCA
>Ga0224555_1001519_pt1 | contig 31623 bp, 57 predicted proteins | sample 714S23034metaG_FD_180687 | JGI IMG/M metagenome (GOLD analysis project Ga0224555, IMG submission 180687) | Peat soil microbial communities from Stordalen Mire, Sweden - 717 S2 30-34 | ecosystem: Environmental > Terrestrial > Soil > Wetlands > Peat | place: Sweden: Norrbotten County, Stordalen...
CACAGAGATTGCATCTCTCGAATGCAAAACGAGTAACTGGCCATGATAACTACTTTTGGGGACGGGAACGGGTACGGGTACGGGTACGGGAACGGGGACGGGTACGGGGACGGGGACGGGTACGGGTACGGGGACGGGAAAAGTAAAAAAATCGAAACCAAAGACTTCGACCTGAGAGGGATTATTGCAGTAGCTCAAATTACCAGTCTGTTATTAGGGAGGGACTAGATCATGCCAACACTAACACAAGAAGACGTTTGCACGTTTGATGAGTTGTCCGACTCCGCAAAGGAAACGGCGAGGGATTGGATGCGGGAATCTGAGAGTGAATGCTTCAGCGACGATCAGGAATATCTTGACGCCATTACCGCCGCAGGAATACTGGGAATTGTATTCGACGACAAAGGCAAGCGCAGTGAGCCTGATATTCGCTGGTCTGGTTTTAGCTCTCAGGGGGATGGAGCGTCCTTTGTCGGATCGTACTCGCATTCCCCGAACTCCCCGGCAAGAATACGATCTGAATTCCCCACAGATACAGCTTTACACGCAATTGCAGACGGTCTCATGACGTTACAGATAGGATACCGCCTAGCAACTGGCCATTTTTTTCACGCGGATATTCGCCAGTTCGAGAACTACTGTCACGAGAGGACTATGAGCCTTGCAGATGTAACTGACGACCAAACCGGAGAGGGAGTTGAGGGGGACTGGCAGGAAGTAGAAACCCGGTTGATAGACCTAATGCGCGACTTCGCACGCTGGATTTACCGGGGTTTAGAAGCGGAGTACGACTATCGCCTAAGCGATGAAAATATCGACGAACGAATCGGGGACGGCGAATATCAATTCGACGCCGAAACAGGTAAAGTTGTTTAGGGGGATAGGATGAAAGGCGACTACAGCGAAACGTACTGGTGCCATAGAGGGAAGCACGAAGACTTGCACACAGCCATCCAAGAGCTTATTCCTACAGAGGGCAAGGTAAAATCGCCCACCAAGAATCGAGCACTAGAGAGGTTCCGAATTGCCGCAAACTGCTATTACGATCTTTACAACAATGGACTGTGCAACCGGGCTAGGAGCTTCGCAAGGGTATTTGGTTTTGGTGCCTTTACGCTCATGGCTGGAAGCCGCAAGACGGGAGGATACACGATCACCCAACCACTTATCGACCGTACTGAGACCAAGATGGATGAGATTATCCTAGCGGCCTACGCGGAACAATCTTGCGAGAAGTTAATTTCACATAATGAGGTTCAGTTTGGGCATTGGAACGGGGGTAAATTCACGCCTTGCAACAAAATTCACCCCGGCCAGCTAGTCCAAAATTGCGCGAAAAGACTCTTACATTCGGCAAGTTGAACAATATGGCAGACTATTGCTACCGATTCTACGCTTTTCCATATTTCTACCGCTGTAAAACCACTGTAGGCATCATAGTAAAAGCGCGATTAGGGAGATTTTGGAATCGTACTAAAACGGTAATTGAGTGACAGAATAAAAGTATTTTCAGTATAAATTCGCAATTCCTGTACTTAGCACTTGACACCGCGCATCCAATAGGCTTAGTATTAGAGATGGGAGGGAATATGAAGACTCACAAGACACGTTTTACAGAGTTGGGTTACTGGCAGATAGAGCCGGGATGCTGGCAATGCGTAGACCTCACCGGGGATAGACCGGCGCAGGTAGGGTATCAGTACGCAACCAAGGCCGAACTCCTGGCCAACCTCGAAGCGTATGCAACCGAGTACGGATGCGAAGGGGCAAACCCAAAGCCTGTCCTTCCCAAGCCCGAACTCACATTGGATTACCTTCGCGCTCACGGATTCGCCGTGGTTGTATTCACGCCACAGGAATTGGAAGGCGTTAACCCGAATCGCGTGGTACATCGTTTAGTGGAGTTGGGGTTGGAAGTGATTGCAGGCCTCAAGCCTGAGAGTCCTGCCGCTCCTAGCGAAGACTGTCCCGACTGTGGAGGCGCGAAGGATGTAGACAAGCCGTGCCCCTTCTGTTTCGACGTAGAGCCGATAACGACCGGCGACGAAGGGAAGAAAACCAATGCTGAATGAACTGAAAACACAAATTAGGGCGATTGATCGGAAAGTCGATGCCATCCATCGCAAGATGCGGACGCTGGAAACAATCGACCTGATGTCCGCCGCAAGCTGGCAGGCCGCGTGGGATAAGCACCCAGACCTCCACAGCCAAGAGGCAGAGCTTTACCGGCAACGTGGAGGCATACAAGCGCAGATTGCACAAGCTGAGTACGATGCTACGCGGAAACAGAAGCGGACACGGAAACCGCTGAAGCTCTATCCCGCTACCGTCAACGGTAAACACGTTATGGTAAGTATACCGGAGGATTGAAATGACTCATCCACATCCTGATAAGCAGCATGTGATTGATTCAGTAAGACGTTACATCCTTTCCGCAGGTCGGAAGTTTACAGGGCGAAGATACGGAACGGCGCGGGCACTCATCCACTACCGAGACTTGCTTGCTACTTACGTCACCGCCAAGAGAGAGGTTTAGGGATGATTCGCGCTGTCTCCTACCAGTACCCCGTAAGCACACCGCCGTATATTCCTGACCCGGAAGTGTATCAGGAATGGATGGATGCTGTATGCCGTCCTGCCGGGATGACGTTAGCACTGGTCAAGGCTCGCCAGCGGCTAGCTGTCCTGTTGACGATGAAGCCGGAAACAGTAGAGGCATACATGGCCACGTTAGATAAATAGCTTTTAGGGAGATTGCGATGTTTGCCGATAATCCAGATTTCTTTCCTACCCCCCGACCGCTTGCACGGAAGATGCTCGCCAAGATCACCAATAAGGAAGCTAAATACTTCCTAGAGCCTAGCGCGGGCAAGGGCGATATAGCGGCTGAAAAAAGAATCATCGGCAGTGTAATTATTAGATTGACACTCCGTATCCGAGTATGCAATGATAGTCAAGTATTCAGTAATTCCGGGAGGAAATACAAAATGGCAACACTCGCAATCAACCCTGAAGCTGGGACAGTCGTACCGCTGCCCTATGACCTTGCAAACGTTCCCGATGGGTATTGGGATCGGGCGACCAACCCTGACAGGCTCCGCGACCTCAAGACCGGGGCGCGGGATATGTTCGCAATTCCCCCATCCATGATCTGCGTGGAAGAGGGGCACAACCCCCGTAATTATTCTCTCCCTGAGAATCGCGCTCACTTGGACGAACTCAAGCGTTCCATCGCACAGATCGGTGTCCAGATTCCCCTGCTGGTACGTTTTGACGTTCCTAGCCCCGGCGAGAAAAAGACAGCGATACTTTTGGATGGAGAATGTCGCTTGCGTGCCGTGCTGGAACTCATCGCGGAAGGAATGGAAATCCGCTCCGTCCCCGTCATCCAAGTAGAGGGCAAGTCTGAGTCCGAACGTCTCCTGCTCGCCATCACCGCAAATACCGGAAAACCACTCTCCAAGTGGGAACTGGGCGATGCCTTCCGCCGCTTGCTTCGCTTCGGATGGTCTGAGTCCGACGTGAGCAAGAAGACGGGATACAATGCTCGCTTTGTGTGTGAGGCGGTGGAGTTGGCCGATGCGCCGGAGGAGATCAAACATCTCCTGTCCGAGCAGGCCGTAACGCCGTCCCTTGCCCTTGCCACGCTCAGGACCAACGGCTCTGAGGCTACGGCTATCCTAAAGGCAAGGGTCGAAGCTGCCAAAAGTAGCGGACAGAAGACAGCCAAGCGGGACAAGGCTCCTACTACTCCTGCCCCGGCCAAGGCAAAGGATGAGACGAAGAACGTCTCTAACCTCGTCCTGTACGCCGCTGAGGAACTTGCCAAGGCCGTGGATGTCTGGATCGAAGACGCGACAGTGGATATGGAGATCAAGCTGATTGCGGCGCACAAGGCGTATCGCAAGCTGATTCCTGCTCCGAAACAGGCAAAGGCGGCATAGCGTGACAGCCACTACCTGCCCACGATGCGATGGGACACGGATCGAGATAGTCCGTGTCCCGGATATGAAGTCTCATGTAGGGTTTCGCCAGTTCGCGGTACGATGTGACCACAAGCCGGTTACTCCTATCCGAGACGGAAAACTTGCCGCAACAGGAAAGAACTCCTAAATTGACATCCTCCGCCCCGTAAACGAGGCGGATTCCTGAGATTAGATATGCTCAAGTTGGTTCACAGTTCGACGAGAAACGCCTTTACGAGCCGAGGCCCGTTTAGGTCTTCTATTCTCTCCCTGCGCTGCAACGGTCTGTCCGACCGCCAAAATGTTATGTGCTGCGTTTTCGTCCCTGTCGTGAATCACTCCACATTCGGGGCAAGTCCACTCTCTGATAGAAAGAGGCAAAGATTCAATTACGTGTCCACAGTCAAAACAACGCTTGCTGGACGGGAAGAATCTGTCGATCTTGACCAAAGTCTTTCCATACCATTCGCACTTGTACTCCAGCATCCTAACGAAATATCCAAAACTGGCATCGCTGATCGAACGAGCAAGACAATGGTTCTTTACCATTCCTCGCACGTTCAAGTCTTCGGTTGCGATGAAATCAAATCGGCGCACAAGATCGGTAGTGACCTTATTGAGGTAGTCGTTTCTCGAATCTGCGATAGACTCTTGCAACTTTGCTACCGCGATTCGCGCTCTATCTCTACGTCCACTTCCTTTCTTGCGACGAGACATGATCCTTTGCAATCTAGCGAGTTTCTTGAGTTTGGACTTCAAGTGCTGCGGGTTTGGAATACGCTCACCAGTAGACAAAGTGGCGAGACGGTTGATGCCAAGGTCGATTCCAACCGAAGCATTGGTTTTCGGAAGATGCTCAACAACTTCATCAAGCACCAGAGTAACGTAGTACCGACCAGCGGGAGACTTGGTTATCGTGACCGTGGTAGGACTACTAGCGAACTTTCTACTCCATCGAACGTCAAGGTTGCCGAGTTGAGCAACAGAGAGAATTCCATATTTGTACTTGAACCCGCTCACCGTGTACTCAGCAGCCTGCTTTCCGCGCTTCTTCTTGAACGATGGATATTTACCTCGTTTATCGAAGAAAGACTGAAATGCCGATTGGAGATGCCGCAACGACTGCTGCGTGGGAACACAAGAAACTTCTTCAAGCCATTTAGTTTCATCGGAATGACGCAACTTTGTAAAGATAGCGGAGGATTGAACGTAGTTGATCTTTTCCCCGTTTGCGTAAGCATCAGTTCTGATCTTCAGCATTGTGTTGTACGCCCAACGACACGATCCGAACACACGCGCAAGCATAGAAGCCTGCTCGATAGTGGGATAAAATCGGAATCGTTGGCGCATCTTCACAAAAACAGTGTACAGTTAGTGAGAAGTAAAGTCAAACGAAAGGACGATGCGATTCCTCTGCCAGCTAAAGCAGGCAGTCTCCTCGCACAAAACCAATGACCAAACTACAGCCACGCTCCCTAGCCGTAGCGTTACGCGAGCATCAAGAGGAGCAGCGCAAGGATCGGGTGAAGCATACGCATGGTTGCCGTGGCAAGTATAACCGGCATTCAAGCGGTGGGTACGACGGCGCAGACGCTTGCCTGTATGAATGGGGATGCCCCTGCGAGTGTCACAATGCCGATGCCGAGGAGCAAGCCAAGAAGGACGCAGGCGACGAGCGGCTGCTGTGCGCCGTGCTGTACGAGGGGAAGGGGGAACCAAATTGATCCTCGACCCCGCCATCCACGCAGCTTGCATTCATGGCCTCAGAATCGTAGCACTCGTGTTAGGGGCGTTTTTCGCTCTTGTTCTATTCGTTGCCGGACTCGCATTTACGCTGTTCGACTACATTTGGAGGCACAAATGATTCGCATAATCCTGCTTGCCTGGGCTGTGCTGTCCATCCCCGCCACGTTCGTTCTGTGGCAATTATGCCGCGTCTGTGGGCAAAGCAGCACCAGTGAACCTGAAGAGAAACGAGGCAAGCGATGATCCACTTTATCACCACGTTCGCCCACGACAACCCGGCAGGATTTATGTTCTGCTCTCTCTTGATCGTCCTGTTCATCGTTATGCTTGTCTGTGAATGCCGCATAGAGGGAAGGATGCCAAAATGATCGTAGAGTACCAAAACGAGCCATGCACTCATCCTGATTTCGACTGGTTTAATCCTGACTTGAACTCGGATGATCCTATGGATGAAATTCTCGCCTGTACAGAATGCGGCTATGTACGTTATACAGCGCGTCAAATCGAGATGAGTAAAGAAGTTGCGGAGAGATTGGCTGCAAATAGGAAGGAACCTAAGCGTGCCGTAGATCATATAGACGGCAATATCTTCAATAATGATCCTGCCAACCTCCGTGTAATTACTTTGAGACAGAATAAAGGGAATAGATAGAATGGGAGAAATACGATGCCGAAGGATAAGCAAGAGGTACAGAAGTTTATCGACGCCCTGGAAGATGCCGGGTACGAGCCTAAGAGCTACAGCGGACGCGGCATGTTCGGGAAGGAATGTGTGTCCGTCAGTGGAGATATAACGGAGTGGGAGATCGCTCGCGCACTCTGGTTCAATGATGAACATGAGGATGTTCCTGCCCCGCGCCGGGATCAGTTGGGGCTTGGAATCGTCCTGTACTGGCCGTCTTACGAATGGCCGAAGAAGGAGGTTTAGCCATGGAGCGTATAGTCTTTACGCATGGCATGGCGGCACGGGAGAGCGATAGGTTAGGCGATTGGAAAGAGATCGACTGTGAGCCGGTCCCGCTTACTCTCGGAGAGTTGACGTTGAGTATGGGACTCGCTGCCGACCAGATTGCATGGGACACACAACGCTTTATGCGCTACATTAAATGGAGACATGTATGAGTAACCTTGCGCTGTACTCATCTATTGGAGGAGTCGTATTCCTCGCGCTTATATCCTACTTGTTCCGCAGCAAGCCGCAACACATGATGCTTGGAGAGTGGCGAGAGCGGATGAAGAAGCTGGACACTGAGAAGCCGATGATGAGCCGCATCGAGGGAAAGCCGGGGGTGTCAAGTTCGGTAAAGGTTCGGAAAGAGAAAAAAGTTGTATCAATTCGGAAGACGGGAAGCCGGTAAGGGAATAAAATGGAATACAAATACGGCGATGTAATTGTGCCTAATGGCAAATCAGGAAACTGGGAAGTATCGGACGTTTTGGTTAGCAAGTTCGATGAAGCAATATCAAGTCGGCACGGGTCTGTTTACTACTGTCCTGCTGGAATCTATAGGCGTCTCACGTATCATGGTTCTTGTGTTATGTCGAACACCCCAATGGAACTGAGAACCAATAGGGAATTTATCTGGAAGGCTAAAGGTCACGTTCACATCAACGGCTTAGGTCTAGGTGTTGTCCTGCTCGCCGTGCTGATGAAGCCGGAGGTAGAGTCAGTTACGGTAGTGGAGAAGAGCAAAGACGTTATCAATCTTGTCGCTCCATCCTTCGCGCACTTCAAGAATCTCACTATCATTCACGACGATGCTCTGACCTATAAGCCACCCGCCAAAAAGAAGTTTGGGGCTGTGTGGCACGACATTTGGAATGAAGTTTGCGCCGACAACCTCGACGACATGAAGGCACTCCACCGGAGATGGGGAAGAAAAACGGACTGGCAAGGATCATGGTCACGCGAACTGATCCGCAACTGACATAACAAATTACCATAAGGGAGAAAACAATGAAAACCAATAAAGCAAAGCATGAGGGAATGATTCGCGGATTCTATCACCTAGCCGAAGCGTGGTACGCCGATGCCAACCTTACCAACCGATACGATGGCCTGATTGACGAAGTGATGATCGGCTTCTACGGTCCTGACGGAGATCAGGGAACATCGGGAGAATTCGCCGTCAAATGGGAGCACTTGGGCGGTAAGCTGACTCCGCAACTCTGTGTCTATGACGACGCATGGGATGCCCTGACTCACTTCTCAGACCTCTTGGCAGAGATGGCAAAGCTCGACAAAATGAGTCCTTCTCCGGCAGAATTCTGCGAACTCCTCAAGCGGCTAGGGATGAAAGACCTCACTCCAAGGGACTCCTCCGTGAAGGAGAAGAAGTGAGCATCTTCCGATTCATCTTCGGGTTCCTCGTCATCTTTGCCCTAGCCTTGCTGTTGGGTTGGGCGGAGAGTAGAGTCAAGCATCCTGCGGCTCAGACCTATCTTTTTCTTAGCGCAATCGCTGTATTGCTTATTATGGGGTGGTGCTTTTGACTCCCTTCTTCAGATTTTTCGTAGGATTATTTATTGCCGTTTGCCTAGCTGTCCTTATCGGATGGACTAGGGTACATCCTGCCCGCCACCCTGTCTTACTTTGGACAGGAGTAATTATTGTCCTGATTCTTGTAAGGCTCTACTTCTGAAAGGAAAGTCAACTAATGCCCGTCAAACAAGTCACTAAAACGTTATACGAATGCACCTGCTGCTACCCTGAATGCAAGCACCACACTAAGCCGTGGTTCACGAATGCGGTTCCTGAACGCTGTGCAGGGTGTAAGCGAAGGACTTGGAATAGACCTGCCCGTATATCGTCAAGGGAACCTCTCACCTTCAATGGCGAGACTATGACGATAGCTCAGTGGTCACGGAAGCTAGGACTGGCGAAGACTACGATTCCGTGGAGGATCAAGCAGGGTTGGCCGATGGATCAAGTGCTAACCAATGAAGACTGGCGATTCAAGGAGGAGCAATGAAAACGATTGTGCTTAGTAATATCTCAGATGAACTCTATTGGAAATTGAAAATCTTCTCTTCGGCAGAGCGGAAAAATGTTACTGCTTTCGTAGTTGAAATTGTGGAAAGACAACTTATCGCTTACGAGAAGAAACATGGCAAAACGATTGTTCTATCTGTCCCTCAACCTCCAAAACTTCCACGGAGGATTGCTAAAAAAATGAAGGGGAGGGTATGAGCTACTTTGAAGACCAATATGAAGAGTGGATGGAGAACGATTGCCAAGGAAATCTTGAAGACTACGGCGATGGGTTGTCTTATGTCGAGGAGAAGAAGCCTTACACTCCTCCGCCGAACAAGGTTCGCACCTCAGCTTACGGACGCAGCCGGTCATTGCTTTCTATGTCGAAATTGGAAGAGTTCGCGGAGTGGGCAGTCAAAGATGGTTTTACACGCGAACCTACGAAGGGAGAGTATGAAGTCCTGCGGCTCCGCTGGCCGAATATGCAGCCATTCATTTACTTTAGGAGGGAAGGAGCGCAACATGCCACTAGCCAAGCCGAAGGGACACAACTCGTAGCACGTTGGCTGAAGGGTGTAAATAAATAATCCGGGAGGATTCAATGGCTTACTCAAAAATAATAATGCTTGCTCTATTGAGTGCCGAGTTATTGACTGGCTGTCATAAAAAATCATGTACTTCTACGAAGCTAGAGGCTCACAGACAAGTGCAGGGCAATGTGCCAGATCAAGGTATACCTAGCCACCTAGACATCAATGGTCAAACTTGGAACTTGGTGCCGGTAGACCACTTTGACGATAATGATGTAAATGGAGAAACCGACTGCGAAAATCGCGAGATAGATTATGCGACCTCAAGTGATCCTGCCGAACTAAGAGAGGCTATTTGGCATGAAATCTTTCACGCCGGGGCCTGTGTGCATGGCGGCGACCAGTGGTGGAACTCAGTACATCCTACCGACGATGTACATCCGGGCATCTACCACCTCGCAGACTTCATGCACAACTTTACGCATGATAATAAGCAGTTCGTATCATGGGCAGAGGAAGAATGATAACCGATGTCACAGTCCCGGCTAGGCTATGCGAGTGCCAAGTATGCCGGTATAGTTGGATCACTCTCCTAGCCCCTCCGCGCTTGCCGTCAACGTGCCAGAATAGGGAGTGCCGGTCGCGGGAGTGGAACGGCGTCAAACCGAAGTTTGTACCAAAGAAGAGGCCAACGGTGATCCTGCCGAAGCCGCGTAAAGTAAGACAGGTAGACGATGGAGATGATTTCTGATGCCCCGTAAATACACGCGATTAGAGCAACGGCGTTACAGAGAGGAACGTAGGGCACAGGCTGCCCGTGTAGCTGAGAGGCTGATGGGAAGAAAGAAAGTAACTTGGCCACTCTTCCAGAGGACGCACAGAGGACTATACTCGATTCTGGTTTACTCATTGCCGCCGTCACATCCTGATGATCCACTACGCCACTGCCGAAACCGCTGAAGACATCGCAAGGCTCTTACGGAGTCGCGGCAGGATCGTGGTTACGGCTCCTCCGCGCAGTGGGAAGACTACAGAGTTGATTCGGTACGCTGAGGAAAGGTATCCCAACGGTCGTTTCGCCGTCCTTATCTCTAAGGAAGAGGATCAGAAGCGTATCATTAAACTTCATTGGAGACTATACAATGGAATCAGTCACGTTGAAGTTGTGGCCAAACGTCTTTTAGGGCAAGAGCTAGAGGGCGAGGATGTAATGACTCCGGTGGTCGTTACTATGAAGGGGATTTACGTTGTGAGTCCTAGTTGCCCAATCTTTGTAGACGAGATAAATCTCTTGCCAGAACCTGCGCAAAGAGTTATCTTCAAGAGACGCTTATTTATCGCAGCAACTACGTCATAAAACGGGAGAATCGAATGCCGAAAAAGATCAAGACGGGCAAAAAAGTAAACTTTTTACTCATACCGGAGCAGGACGCTCAAGGAAAGGTTCCTGAGCCATACAAATTGCTGAAGGAAGTCCGTGACCTTCACCACGCTGACACAAAAGAGGCGCGGATCGCAATGGCATGGAGGCTGAGAACCAAGGCCGATAAAGACGGTCATATTGTCCTTGGCAAGTGTGTCAAAGTGTCAGACTTGTACCGTGAGTACGCTGACTATGATTTCATCATTGTTCTTAACCGCGAGTTCTACGATGAACCAACGGTCACAAAAGAGCAGCGGATAGCTCTGATCGACCATGAGATGACACATGCCGCCCCGACATACAACGATGAGACTGGGGAGCATGAGGTGGATGAGCGAGGTCGCTATCTGTTCCGGTTACGATCTCACGACGTAGCCGAGTTTTATGAGATTGTTCAGAGAAATGGTATATGGAAACGTGATCTCGCAGAATTTGCGAGAGTTTTGCAGGAGAAGAAGAAGGCTCCTTTGTTCTCTATTCCCGATCCTGCGGCGGCTCAGGACGCTCCTGCTATTCAGTAGGGAACATCCTATCAGCATAAAGGGAAGTAAAACACACAGGGATAAAATTTCTTGAGTGTTTTACTTCCCCTTGTCGATAAATTCATGCCGACTCTCGCTTGAGGATGCGGTTGACGGTGCAGCCCAGCCACGGCCCCGTTCTCTTTTTAGTTCCACGCGAAGGAATTCCGTTAGCATTGAGAGCGTCTGCAATCTTATCGCAAGAGAGTCCTGCCGCCTTTAGCGAGCGCATTTGGTGAATAGCCTCAGCCTCACCTGGCTTTGATCCGAACGGCTTCCTACCCTCACACCTCCCTAACTTTGCCTTCTGACGTTGACGGGCACCACGGAGCTTGAGGACGATCATGGCGCGATCATACTGAGCGAGTGCGCCGAAGATTTGGCGGATCAGGATACGGCTAGGATCAGTTGAGCATAGGTCAGGTTCAGCGACAGAGATAAGCGTGTAGCCATGCTTCTGCATATCGGCAATGATGGTCTCCTGAACCATTAAATCTCTTGCCAGTCTGTCTACCTGAGCGATCAAAATCGTCTTTATACCGTTTTCTTCTAGGGCGGCAAATAGGCTAGAGAGTGCAGGCCGATCTTCGAGTTCACTTTTCCCTGTCATGGACTCACGGAAAACTTCGACGATCTCATATCCGTTAGCCTTGGCATATGTCTCGCAGGCTATAAATTGACGGTCGTAGCCATCCCTTTTGGTTTGACCTATGGAAGAAACTCGCAAATAGGCGAAGCATTTAATCAAAATCATGTCGAAATTCCTCCGATATAGATATTACTCCGTTGGTTTTTCCCATACATATTCCATGATTGTGGTTGATATAGTAAAGGTGAAACCACATCATCGTTATCTAAGTGCCCATTCATCACAGAATACGGGCTTTCCTTGGCCCCGCAGGAGATGCAGGTTGTTCGGGGTCAGCATAAGGGGAACTGTTACTCCTTCCGCGCTCACAGGCTTTCCTAGTAGCCTTGCAGCCACAACGTCCGATGGTCCGATCTTGTTGAACAGAAGCCAATGTTGGCGAATGATGTGACTCTGTATTACATGGTTTAGGCACACCACCGCGAATTGTCCGTTAGGATATTTCTCCTCAGCGAACTTTAGCAACTCTCTCGTCTTTCCGCTCTGCCTTGGGGCTGTAATGCAAATAGGCTCAGGAGTAATCGCCTTTATGGTCAATTTCTCTTCGTCGTCCCACCCTGCATCCCTTCGGCTCTCTTGGCTAGAGCGCAAGAGTCTTGCAATGTCCTCCGCCGTCTGTGCAGTCGCATAGATCATAGCCCCTCAACAATGACTTCCGTCCTTGGATTATTCCTGTCCCGTTGCTTGGTCATGTGCAACTCTGTTACATGCGCGTCCGTGCTCCGCTTTCCTTTCTTGTCCAGAAGAACGCCGTTAGCCGCCAACAAATCCAAAACTTGTTTGGCATACCCGTCGATGTCACCCTTCTTCTTCGCCCCTTGGTAGATGTGAATAGTAACGGAATACTCCTTTGCGCTCACGGCAAGTCCACGGCAAGCAATCGCTCCAATCTGCTCGAATGAGATTGCCTCTGGTGTCTTGTAGTGCCGTCCTGCGCGCGTGTGGCGCACGTAATGATTAACTCCCATCGGCTCCATCGGAATGATTATTTTTATGCTCACAGATCAATCCTTCCCGCGAGAGGAGGCTTCGCCTTGCGAACAAGGAAACACGCTACCAGAAAAACGACGTGCCACGCGGCTAGATATGCTCTCCACGTCAAGCGAATCCATTCCACACGAGTCTTTGGCGACCCCATATAGACGAGTCTATGTCCGGGAAACCACCACGAGATTTCAGTGCGAAGTTTCATCAATCACTTCCTCGTAGAGCAACACTTGAGCGGATGTTGCTGGCTGATCGGGAAAATGAACTGCATATCGGGCCTCGTCTGTATAAATACTCGTGATAGTTCCAGCCTGCCCTTTGTGTCTCCAGTGTGCTGTAGATACTACGTCGCCAACTGAGCGTGATGGAGCGATCCCATACACCGCGATCCATTGCTTCACGAGTTCTTTATGAGCATCGCTCAAATCTGATTCTCCTGCGTCCATGAGGTCAACCAATTCACGATCCTCCTCCCACCCTTCCCGCTCCAATTCTCGCGCCATCCCGTATCCATCCTTGCTAAGCGATAGGACTCGCATTATTTGCTTCTGGATATGTGGAGCCTCAGATTCTATCCAGTCAGCACCAAGATAGGACTTAACCTTTGGCTCTAAAATCTCCCATGCACGAGCCTTCACAAGTTCATCGGTCGCCAGTGGTCGCTTCATCAACTCGTTTGTCTCAGCCATTAACCTAACCTCCGTATATTACCTTCCTCAATCATAAAGAAGCTGCTGTTGGGCAACTTAGGAACCTGCTCCGACGTATCAGCCACTAGTAAGATGACCTGATCCAACACGTTATCCTCCGTCATCTGGTATAGCTTCTGGTAAAGTTTCGGCCTCAAGTCGGGCAGTAGTGTATCAATTCGGTCGATTACCACGAAGCCTATTCCAGCAGTGCGAGAAACAGCGCATTGGAAGGCGGCATAAAAGAATAATTCCTCCGCCCCAGAGAGTTCAATCAGTGGGGTAGACACTCCACGATAATCCGTTATCTCGAATTTGAAGGGTTCTATGGAGAGTGAGCAACTATAGTCCCAGACTTTCAGTACCTCATTGCACTTAATCTCAAAGCCCCCGATATGTTCGGCGATTAGTTTTGCCTTTACGCCGTCTTTGTCGAAATATCGAACCAACTTGTCCAATTTGGCAGCTTTAGCTTCCAAGCGGGTAAACTGCTCTTTCTTGGTAGCAATTTCCTTCTCCCGCTCCTCTGCTGCAATGACGGGCTGGATTTGCTGAAGAATCGCTTCAATCTTACTGTCCGTGTCAGCTATCGTATTGTCGAAAGTAGAGGAGTCGAATAGTCCTCCAGCATCCTTATCAGCCTCATCCTTCGCCGCCTTTAGTTCTTTTGCCTGCTCCTCAATCTTCGCCGCGAGTTCGGACTTCTCGGCTAGTGCCGTCTTGTGCTTCTCCAGTTTCGCTATGGCTCCGTCTACGTCTCCCAATACTCCTAGAGACTGAGTTACTTTGACGTACTCATTCGCAAGTCGATTCCGTTCGGAAACGCTACTCGACATCAGTTGTGCTAATTTTGAATCATCAATCTCCTGTTCGCATGTAGGGCAAGTAGAACCAAGACCGGAAATAGCGTTGATCCTGCTCGACTCTTTCTTAGCAGCCTCCTGTTCGCCAAGCAATATCTGCTGTTCGGCCAACAGCCGATCACGCTCCGCCTTATGGCTAGCCACTTCCTGCACCGCGCTAGGATCAGGAAGAATGTTCGCTTCAAGTGTGCGAAGAGATTCCTTGTTCGCCTTGAGTACAGCCTCCAGCGTCTCAATCTTAGCCTTCGCTCTGGCCTGCTTCAATGCTCCTTCGTTCGACTTCTTAGAGGCCGCGTCTCGCTCCACAGATTGCTTCTGACGGGCTTCCTTGAGGGTTGATAACTGATATTTCAACGATTCCGAGTTGACGCCTTGTGGACGTGGTAGAGCGGCAGGGATAATGAATTCTTTGACTTTGCGATTGCAATCTTGACGCTCAGAGAAGAGCTTCTTGTAAGCTAACTCGATTACAGCGAAAGGCTCTCCATCAAAGTTGACGACTCCTTGCCCTAGAAGGTTTGTCACGTCTTCAATCGTATCTTTAGGGAAGTCATAATGTGGGGGAAGGACAAGCTGTGCCAGCAGGTTCTTTTGTGCCTTCTCATCGCCAGAATAGATCATCGACATAAACGAGCGAGTATTAATCGCTATCCCCAGCGCAGTCTTCTTCTGGTCTAGCAAATCGTCAAACTTCTTCGGATGCCAATCTACGTCGTTCAAATCCTCCGAAGATCGCGTCCTTCCCAGGCTGTTCACATTCAAAGTGCAGGTACGCCGAATCGTCCTATTCGCTCCCTGCAAGTCAGCCTCGATGGTAGCCTTAGTCTCGCCACGCTTGATCTTTTTTGCAAACTCGTCTCCCTTCGCGGAGAGTCCCCATGTTGTTGGAGTTAATGCGAGCGATAGTCCTTCCGCCAAACTTGTTTTCCCATTCCTGTTAGCTCCCCGGACACAAATGAACTTGGACTCTATACCTAAGTCTAGTGTTGTGTCACTAATATTCCTAAAGTTCTTGATTTTTAGTCTGTTCAACCTCATGCGGTTTCCTCCGCTTTCTCTTCCAACTCAATCTTGTAATGATCGGGTATAATTGCCGCAATATTTCCTGAAGTCCACGAGAGCGGCCCCGCAGCCTTGACTACCTCATTGAAAACACCCATTGCTGCGTAGATCGTATCTGGTAGTTCTCCGCCCTCATACAGTTCATCGCAGAAGTAGTCGTCATCCAGAAACCGACCATACACAGGCTTCGCGAACACCAGTTGCAAGTCCTGCGGCTGCATCTGCATCTCTTCGCAATAATCCATCAACTCGGAGTCGCTAAAGAAGAACTTGTCATCATCCCATGTGACGAGATAATCCTCGCCGTTCCAAGGCTTACTTTCCAGCGTCTTGTACTTCTCCCAACGCCCCTTAGCGAAGCACTTGTCACACTTTACCCGCGAACGCTCTACGATCTCGCCACAGTCGCATAGTTGATGAGTCGATCCAGCGTACCGCGCTGTGCGCTCGTCATCTCCATACCACCTACCATCGGATGACACCCATCCTGTAACCGTTTTGATTGAAGCGGCTTCATCCGACTCCCGCATGATGATTTTCTGTTCTTTCATTTTCCATCTCCCCTAGCAATCTCTAATAGTCGCTTAGTCTCTTTCGTGCATAATGCGATATATTGGCGCATTTCCTTTAATCTATCTAGCCTCCACGATAGATTCTGAGCATCTTCTTTACTTGAAGGATACGCCTCAGTAAAACTATTCCTAGCGGCGAGGTAAACGTGCGCCGTATCTGCGTGGTGAGATGGGTAGATAGTCGTCTGCCCGATGAAATATCGACTGTCATCCCGATTCATTCCACGGCGTATGTCGGCAACAAATCGTACAGGGTCGCGTTCAATCTCGTCGAAGCGATCATTGAGAATAGAAATCTCTGTCATAAATCCCATATTAGAACTCCTCCTCTTCGTCCTCATCCGTAATAATGTGGTCTGGAATACTGTCCAAAGGTTTCGAGATGGTAGATTTTACCTTGGTTACTTTCTCCACAATATCGTCAATGGCCTGGTCCAAAACCGCACGGCCTTTAGTCTTCAGATAACTCTTGATTGAAGTGGAGGAAATTTGTATTTTCTGCATCCATTTTGTGTCCCCCGGAGCAGCATAGGCATAGTCGGTAAGAAGTTCAACTATAGGCATCACGAGTCGATTCCCGTCTTCTTCTACTCCTGTTTCCGTTGCCTTGAACAATGAGTAGATGTCAGATGTACTCTCCACTGGCCCGAAGGTGAATGCTTTCTCATTGTAGTCGCGCAGAATAATTGGCCTTCCATTAGCCTGAACCCACGCTTTCATCCTTGCGTTATTTACTCTTGCATATGCGCTGTAGGCAAGTGCGGAACTCAACCATTCGGCTGGTTCTCCCTGCGCGTTAGGGTTGTCGCGCAGGATCGGGCACTCACGGCTCGGAAGTAGTGGGCAGTAGAAACATCCATCATTCCCGGTCGCTTCAATCTCTTTACCAGCAGCGTACTCTTCGTGGATGAATCTCTGTCTAGCACGTAAAGATTTTACCGCGTCAATCAATGAAGGAACATCTTCCCGTGTGTAAGTCACTTCTCTAACCACATTATTGAATCGAACGAAAATAAGTCTGAATTTTACCTGTTGCACCCAAGGAAAATGCATGAAACAAAACAAACTATATTCCTTCCCCTGCATACCCTTGTCGTGATCCGCAGGGCTATACGGCCTCGGATGGCTCTTAAAATCGTCCACGAGAATTCTGTATTCTTCGGGATAAAGGAATAGTCCGTCAAGGGTTCCTTCGTACGCTATTGGCTTACCGCTGTCCGAACATGTTCCATCAAACAACTCTATGACTTGGGTAGGGTTGAATTCTTCATCCAAATGCATAGTTACTTCGGTCGCAAACAAATGGGAAAAGTCAATTTTGTAGTTGTCTCTGATGCCTACAAGAATCTTTGAGGCTAAGGCTCCAGCACCTTTTGAGAATGTGTCAAAGGCGTCCATATCCATCGGAACACCCTTATGTGCGCAGTGCGATAGATACAAAGCCATCGTGGAGTGGATTTCCCTGCCACGCATCGAGTCCACGCCTCCCGGATTCTTTCGTTTCTCAATTACCTGAGTGGCATAGTTTTTCTTGCATCCCATCAGGAGTTCCGTACTTTGGTGGGTCGGCGGAATAGGAGACGCGGTTATCTGGACTAACTCGGTCTTAGCTTTCTTTGTTGTCACGCTGGTACCTCTTCCTGTTTCGGTGCAGGTTCCGGCTCCTTCATAAACGGCTCGATCAACTCCAATTGAAGAATGATGCTCTGAAGTTGCCGTTTTAGACGCACTATCTCCTCAGCCCGCTGCGCGTTGTGATGAAGCTGTGTTATCCCTTCCACTACGTTGAATATGGTTCCCGGAGCAGGAGATCTATCCCAACGTTCACGGCAGTTATTCCACTCGTAAAGAGTCTTACCAGCCAGCATATTTACTTCCTGTACGTCGGCCTCCAGGATTACGTTGCGATTGCCTAGCGCGATGATCTTCATTTCTTTCCTCCCGTTAATCTTTTTGCTACCTTGCCAGCCGTAGGATCAGGCTTCGCCTCATTCCAGAACGTATTACCGTAAACTACTTTCCCGTTCTCAGAGTGGAACACAAGTTCGTCCCCACCGTCACAGACACGCACTTCAAGTTTATTCCCGATAGCCGCTTCTGCTAGTTCCTTCGCCTTTGCGAATGAGATTTCCTCATCTGGATACTTGGCCTTACCCTCCCGAAACCACATTCCACCAGAATGAAAATGGTCCTTTCCAAAGAGATACAAACGCCATGGCCCTTTACCTGTCTCGGCGTACTGAAACTCTGTGATTTCGTGAACCACGGCATTAGGAAATTTCTCGATAAGGTCTTTCATGTTCACGCGGTAGCCTCCGCTATGATCGGCTTCCTGTAGCCGCAGACGTAGCACTTTTCATTAGGGAATAGGAGTTCGGCTTTGCGACCGCATCCGTCACATTCGTCGGGAGGTTGTGGAGCACGTTGGAATGCTGGTAGACGCTTCTCGACTAGCGCGACTAGGGTAGGAACGTCAATTCCTTCTCCGCAGTTGTCGATTGCATATTTGAGAGCCGACGTGGACAAGAAACCGAGTTGGTTGGCACGAAGGATCGCAATGGTCACTCGCAAGTCTTCGCCGCACACATCCTTGAAGAGCATCCAAATCCGAGAACCGTATATGCCCAAGGTATCCATGCTTAGTAAGTTGCCGAATCCACCAGCAAAGTCGTCTGGGTCAATCTCTCCGCCCTGCTTGAGCATTATTGCGCAGACTGAGATCGCGCCAGGATTACCCTCGCTGATCTTCATGGTGGCACTCAAGCCTGTATCGTTCAACTGAATTTTACTCATTTTCATCCTCCCGGAAGATATTCATTGGTTCGTTAGTGCTTGGTGGGCGTGTATACTGGGTGCGAATTGACTAGTGGACTCAACAGGCTCCTACTTTCTACCCAGACTCCTATACATCGTTTGAGGTCGTGCCGGATTGCCTATCGACCCCCGCCATCACTTAGCTTCCCTAAATAAGGTCGAATGCGCTTCCAGCCACCTGTGTAGCAGCGGCTCCCTCATCCGACTCTCCAGCTTGTTCGATAACGTCGGCCACAGGCGTACCAGATTGAATTACATCAGTGGTAGGCGGAACAAACGATTCCTTAGCCAACGTTTCTTCAACCGCCTTGCGACGCGCTACCTCTTCCTTGGAAGGACGACCACGACCACGCTTCGGTCCCGCAACAGGAGTAGAAGCCGCAGGAGTGGTAGTAGTCTGAGCAGGAGTAGGATCGTCCTGTTTCGCTACTTTCTCAGCCGTAGGAGCCGCCTGTGTTGGAGTAGCCACTCGCGTTCCTTGAGTCTGTGGACGAAGTTGAGCAGTCAGGTACTCCAGAAGTTCTTTCGTCCTGCCCGCGTAGGAATCTTTCAGCATCCTCTGCTGTGTAGCGTTCTTCCCCAACTGAGTTAGCAGCGCGTCAATTTCCTTGTCCAACGGAGAGCCGAAGACTTGCTCAATCGTCTTGTCTCCACGCTTGATTTCCTGACAAAGCACTTTCAGTGTAACCAAGTGCTCAATCTCCAAGTCCTTGACGCTTGGGCATTCGACCGCGTTCAGAGCCTGCAACTCAGTGACTCCCAGCTTATTCAGGTACTCCATGCAATCGGCTACCCGCTGAGCGTGGCTTACTGCTTTTCCTACCGCCGTTAGTTGTGCGGCTTCATACGCGGGAGACCAGAGAGCTTGCGGCACTCCACCCTTCAACACCGCATTCCTGCGGGCGATGGACATAGCAGCGTTTGAGGTCGTTACAATCATGTCCGCGTTGTAGCGGTTTCCGTTCTTGTCTGTGATCCGGCGAGGAACCTCAATCGAGTTCCGCAGGTTGCATTCGTAGTCGATGAATACTCCTTGTGCCGTCACTGTATCGGTCGCATCCCCTACCACACGAGAGGCTACAGCGCAGTTCTTCCAGCAGGGAGCGACAATCTCGGCAAACCGGATGCTGGCACCGATGATCTGTTTTCCTGCGCGGGGAAGACTGTAAAACATACTCAGGGCGACAGGCTGAGAATGGTTCGCATACGCCATCAATTTGTCGTCAAAGTCCTTTAGTTTCCTTCGATTCGACGGAAGGTTTGCTGTGGAAACCATTGCGGCGTGCTCGCTCTGTGTTAGTATAGCGAGCGCGTTAGGAGTAATTTCAGCTTGCTCACTACGGAAGTCTTCGGACTCAGGGGCTAGAATTTCTGCTTGCATGTTAGTATTCCTCTTCTCCTGCGGGGCAGGGTTGATGTTATTTTCCTTTAAGGGCGGCAAGAATACGCTCGACTTGTCGCTCTGTATCTTCGGGGCTTTTTGCGAGTTCCACATCCGCAATCTTGGAGGCTAAAACCTCATGCGGAATTTCCAAAATAGTAGAGATCGCCAAGAGAATTTGGCTTGCATCTGAGCGGGACAGGACGACTCCCTTTGAAGACGGCTCTGGAATGGCACGGATAAAATCGTCCGCATACGTGAATGGATAGTGAGTATCTCTCATCTTGTATGCTTTTCTCATTTAGCAAGTTCCTTCCAGTGGGAAATTACATTAGGGTGTGCAGTGGAGTTCCCGTTCAACTTCTTCGCAGCTTCTTCTTTGAGCCACGGCTTCCACTCTTCCATCGCCTTAGCCAGCTTTTCTGGAAGATCATACTGCGGATAGAGCATATCCTCAGCTTTGAGAATCATAAACGGGCCTTTCATACTCCTAGTCCGGCGCAGGAAATCCAGATCGGCGCAGGACGATTGAAATCCAGTGACTCCGAGACAGTGAGCAACATAGTTGAACGCTGCCTCAGCCGCCATGCTCATCGCGTAGCAGCAGGTTCCGTAGTCATGGGTCTTGTGGACGAGAGATTCGACGTACTCGGTCAACTGTTCGGGAGTCAGCGGCCAAGGAACCTTAGCCTCTCGCATCTCCGCCTCGGTCTTAGCCGATTCTACCATGTGCGCTGCGCGTGCTTCTTTGTCTTTCCGCTCGCGCTCCTTTTCTTCCTTGATGCGATCAGGATGCTCACGGTAGGATTTCGCCGCAGCCTCACGGTCTACATCCCAGCGATTCTGAACAATCTCCGCCGACTCGCTGGGATACGCCGTTACATCTATCTTGTTGAAGATAAAATGTACAGGGTGATGCTTCAGATTCACTAATTCCACGGCTTTTTCACACGCAGACGTGATGTGTGTACCAAGTAAGTTCTGATTTAGTTCCAATACTTCAAGCATATATTCCTCCCGGATTGCTGTTCCGCTACTTGCACTTCGCTAAAACTTCTCGGGCCTCGTTTGTAAGCGGGCTGAATCGTTCAAAACTATACTTACCGTCTTCCTCCGCCTTTATAAACTTCTCCAGCAAATCTCGCATGGCGTTCCGCTGGAGGGAAAGACGTGTGCAGATGTTAGCAATACATATCTGTTCAGAATCTCCAGAAACCCACTCATGGCTGCGATCATAAATATCCTTCGCGGCCTCCTCTAGTTCCTGTTTCGTCCACACGGTCGTCATCACTATCCTCCCGATTCACCTACGTTATTCCTGCGCAATGATTTTGTCAATGTAAAATACTAATTATTTTATGTCAAACAGATTCAATAAGATACAATTTCATCGTCCTGCGCCGTTTAGGATAACTCGGCAGGACTCTTTTGTGCTGAAAAGCGCAGAGTATCAATCGAATCATACAGATGCCGAAAGAAAGTGCTTGACGGCAGAGGAATCTGGGGGTAAGGTTGGTTACTCGTGCTCACCGGCGCGATATATGGCAAAACGTGGCCTGATCCGCTACGCAGTGGTCGGGATGCTCTGATAGGCGTCCCGGCCTGCCTTCACTATCAGGAAGGATTGGTAATGACAAAAACCGAAATGCGTGTCCCTTTTGAAATCACGCTCCCTGAGGATACGCCAGAGTACATGGCTCCAGCGTACTTTGGGTGTCTGCGCTGGGCGTTAGGGAAAGAAGAAATATTGAATCAATTTGAGAAAGATACTGGAAAGTTTATTTTGATTGCCCGATCAGGACTCGATAAATTGATTGATGAGTCCACAGGCTTCGATCCTTCCGCCGATTTCCTGCGGGCTTTCGTGCCTTGGTTTAATGAATGGATTTGGGGACCTATGGACGGGCCGGGAGAGAAATAAATACATGGCAAATCCTTGGTTCCGCATGTACGCACAATTCGCAGATGATCCTAAAGTACAGGCCCTTTCGGAAATCGATCAGCGCCGCCTTATCATGCTTTGTTGCTCTCACCACAAAGGAGATAAGCTAACTGATGAGGAGCGTGCGTTTGCTTGGCGTATTACTCCGTTAGAGCTTGGGGCAACGAGGAACGTTTTCATTGAAGAGGGATTTATTGATAAAAATTGGAACGTTTTAGGTTGGAAGGAGATGCAGCGTCCTTTGGATGAACGTCCAGCGGCGCATTTGTGGGAGATTATACGGAAGCGCATCTTCGAAAGAGACCAGTTTACCTGCCAGTATTGCGGGGCTAAAGGCAGATTAGAATGCGATCATGTAATTCCAGTGAGCCGTGGCGGAAGCCATGACGACGCTAATCTTGTTACCGCCTGCAAAAAATGCAACCAATCAAAAAAGGCGAAGTTGCTGTCGGAATGGAGTCCAGCATAAATGGCCGCTCTGCCGTACATGCAGCTTTATATAGCCGACTATCTTGCTGACACGTCGCATCTTACGACACTTCAGCATGGTGCATACCTGCTCCTGATCTTCAACTATTGGCAGCGGGGCAAACCTCTCTCTAGCACTAGCGAACGTTTAGCGTCCGTTGCACGAATGTCTAACGAGGAGTGGAAGATTATTGAACCAGTCCTAGCAGAATTTTTCAAGGTAACCGATTCTGAGTGGATACACCACCGCATCGAGAGTGATCTTTTAGATGTTTTGTCAAAATCAACTAAGGCTTCCGCCGCTGGAAAAGCCTCGGCTAGAAAGAGATATGGCAATAGAGACCTTCCGTTCAACGAACGTTCAACGGGCGATGAACCATTAAGAACAGATACAGACACAGATGCAGAACCAGACGCAGAAGAATCTTATCCTACGACGCCAAAAAACGGCGTCTCGGATGTAATTTCCAAAGAGGAAGCGAAGCGATTGAAAAAGGAGGCAAAGGATGCTGAAAGACAGGCGGCGAAAGAAATAAAGATTGCAGCGAGGACTGCGGCGAAAGAAGAGTTGAAGAAATTACGAGAAGCAAAAAAAAAGGCAGACAAGAAGGCTTCTCCTCCTACGCAAACCGAGTATGTAAAAACCCGTCACGCTGAATTCAAAGTTGCTATTTTTGAATATTGGAAATCGAAAAATAAGGAAATTGATTGTCCTTGGCAGCAGGCAGAGGGGATGCAATTGGAATTATGGCTAAAATCTAGCCCAAATACAACGATCACGAAATTTAAAGAAATGCTCAGGAATAGGTATCGTTCTGAGGTAGTGCATTCAGAGCGTCCTTCTGTGTGGATAAAAAATATTACAAGCTACGCGAATGGCCCGCTCAACACTTTCAGACAGCCACTCAATAGTGGAGGAAAAACAAATGGCAGATCAGCAGACAGGGCTTTCGCGACCGCAGCCAACGTTATCCAAGAAATCGAAGATAGTCATGGCACTCACGCAGGCGAATTGCTTTCGGGGAGCGGAGCCAACTAAAACATATTTACAGCTTTTTTCTGCCCGTCTCGAACAGGAAAATCAGGAGTATTTATTCGAGGCACTTGATATTCTTGGTGAGCGCGAACGCTCTGAGGGTGAGGGAATGTTGCTTGACCTTGCCTCTATTCTGCGAGAAATTCGGCTCCTGACCCCTCGCAAGAAAACACAGTACGAGCAGGACGCGGAAGAACTTTTTGCAGAGCAGAGAAAGGCAAGGGAGCAAGCAATTGGGAATTGAAGATTATTCCGTACCGAGTTCTCTTCCTGAGCCGCCAGAGGATAATCCTGCCCCTCGTGGGGGTGGTAGAGCGTCCCTTTCTCAACTGAGCGAATCAGAGGGGCTTCCTTCGTCTGTTCACACTGAGATCGCCGTCCTTGGGGCAATGATGCTGGAGCGGGAAGCCATGCAGGAGGCTTTCACCCACCTTGAGGCGGAGGACTTTAGCCTCGACAGCCACCAGCGCGTCTTCAAGGCAATTCTTGCCGTTACAGACGGCTATAATCTTGGCGAGTCTGAGGAACTTTTTCTCCTTGTCCGCACAGAACTCGAACGCCGCAAGGAATTGGATGCGATTGGCGGTCCAGCCTACCTCGCCTACCTTACCGAGGGAATTCCGCGCCACTTCAATATCGAATCTTACGTCCAGATCGTCAAGGACAAGAGCCTCCTGCGTCAATTGATGGGGGTATTCCACGACGGGGGGATTCGCGCAGGAGATCAAAGCGAAGATGGAATCAATATTGCAACTGAGGTAATGTCTCAAGTAGCTGAGATTGTCGAAAACAATCAGATAAAAACTGAAGTCTTCGACTCTCCTACAATGGCAATGGATGCCGCCAGTCGGCTGCTGGATAATCCCAAACAAGACCTTGCTATTCCTACCGGCTTCAAACCTTTGGATGATTTTACCAATGGGGGAATAAGGCTTGGTGAACTGTGGGTAGTAGGAGCCTCTCCGTCACGGGGTAAAACCACTCTTGCGCGTCAGATCGTAAAACATGTTGTCCGGCAAGGGATACCAGCCTACGTCCATTCAGGAGAGATGACAAAGGAATCTTGGTACGATGTTACGGCTTGTCTGTTGGTTGGGATGCCGTCGTGGAAGATTCGTGAGCCGTGGTTATTGAATCTATCAGAGAAAGAGGCACTGCGGGTAGGACTGAAAGAACTTTCTGGACTTCCATTCCATATTTCGGACGCGGGAGGAATCAATATTGATAAACTGATTTGGAATGCCTCTCGCGCTCTACGTCAACATCAAATAAAATTGCTTGTGGTAGATTATGCGCAGATCATCAACGCGACAGGTAAGGACGAAAGACAGAAAGTAACAGCAGTAGCTACTAAACTAAGAGTATTTGCAAAGGACAATAATGTGGCTACAATCCTCCTTTCGCAAAGCCCTAGACCGGAAGGAAGAAGCATCAACTCTAGACCTAATATGTTTTCCTTGAAGGAATCGGGGACTCTTGAAGAGGCTGCACACTGCGTTATTCTCCCGTTCCGTCCTGTTGATCCCGACACTAATTCTTTTACGGGAGAGGATGAGTTAGTGATTGGCAAATCCCGCTGGGGGCCTATTGGAAGTATTCCTTGCCGTCTGGATGGAAAGTATCTAAAATTTGAGGAGAGGCAAATATGAGTGATGTTTCGTACACAATAGACCCGCTCAATATTGAATGGGAAATGGATTGGTCGCAAACCGATTCAGAAGGAAATCGTAAATGGCCCGATAAGCCTGAGAAGGAAATGGTTTTCGAGGGAGAGTTGGCTGTAGCGCATCTTCTCATCAACGATGTAATATTCCTAAATTCTCATCATTATGAAAAGGAATGGACGGAGGAGGCTAGGAAGTCCACTGCCTTACTGGTCAACTGCAACGACGTGTTTGCGTGGGGATGCGCTGACGCTGAGGAAATATCTTTTGAAGAAGTAGAATCCCTGTACCGGATATGGAAGGACAACCCAACTTATGGGGCTGCCCTGTGGTGCATGATAAAGCGCCGGGAGATGCCACAAGGCCCTGTAGCTGATGCGATGCGGAAGGCTGGCGTAGACTTAGACGCCTTCCAAAAAGAACACAACTTGCGGATAAACTTCTATGACGGGTTTGGCTTTGCCTTACAGCGAGCAGGAATAAAGCACGGCGACCCAGACTATACTAACGTGCGTAATCAGTTTATTCGTGATAACGACTGGGAAGGTGACGCTAGTTTTGCAATATCGGGAGGTAAGTAATGGGAAATATAGCTAAACTTGAAGGGTTGATGGACGCTTATCCGAATGCCTACGAAGACAACCGTGGAACGATTTGGGTTTCAGAGGAAGCGTCTCATCAAGTGACCGACTCCTACCAAGATGCTTGGGTTGAGGATGTCCTTGGTTGGGATTGGGAAAATGCTTATGAGAACTTCGCCATCTGTCAGCGTGCGGCAAAGCGTAAGGCATTCTGGAAGGCGCATTCTCGCCTTTGGAGAGTTGTGCGATTCCTGCGGCGGCGAAGGAACTTCGTTATGATGTTTATCGGGATCGTATGGCGAGATTGGTACGGAAGAATTTCATGGTCTACGGCGTGGAAGATTTCTAAGGATACGTGCCTGTGATAAAACGAAGCCTAATCCGTAAAGTGCGATCCAAGCCGCGTCATGGACGCCTCAAAGGTGACGATATGGAAGAACTCCGTCAGGCTGTCTATGCCCGAGACGTGGGACACTGCCAGCGTTGTGGGATCATCACCATATTCGGAGCGCCAGAGGAGTGGGATAACAGCTTTCACCTCGCGCACCGTAAGGGTAAGCGTATGTGGGGTGACAGCCTCGAAACAACGGAGGTCAACTGCGGGAAATGCCATCGCCGATTCCACGCCTACGGCCCAAGTATGGAGAAGCCTTGTCCGCCGAAATCTGTTGACTAGGCGCAGAGTTAGGTGTACCGTTTTCCTAGCCGCGAAAGGAAAAACCGATGGAACCAAATCAGAATCCGCCAAGCGAACGAGCATGGAGCATAGCAGAGCAAGAGGAATTCTTCGCCTCTCAGGATGCAATTACTGGGGCAATAATCAGTAATGCTCCGTTTCGTGAAAATTGGTTCCTGTATCCGGCAGGAATCCACGTCACACACATCACTCCTCCAGCGCAGGGCTGGCCTATAGCGATGCACTGTCCCATTTGCAGGGAGACTACTTTCATCCTGTCGCCGTGGGCCGCAAAGCCAGAGAAGGGTGACTACTGGAGGATGAAAGAAACCTGCGGCTCTGACGTGCTTTGCGAAATGCATAATATCCAGATGGCTTATGACAAAATGAATATGGAAATTCTGAGACACCCAATCAGCCCTAAGTCAATCTACGGATACGATCCAACGGAGGAGAAGTAGATGCCTCTATACCCGCCACGAACAGCATTGACCGCCGAGAGAAATTACGGTGTCCTTACCGACTTCCTGAAGCGCGTTTCATACAAGCCGGGATGGAATATATCTATCCGACAGGAGCAGAATAACTACGGGTTTGTCGTAGAAGTGGTTTACGAAGGCTACGAATCGGAAAACGCGCCTTTTACTCCTCTCGCCGCAGAGGATATACGGGTAACAGTGAGTAGAGCTAGGCTAATAGGTAAGAAGTTCCGCCAGTCAGAGAGACGTTACTTCCGTAGGGATTTCGACATGTATACCTTGGAGAATATGACGCCTGAAAATCTTATCAAATACGTCATTGGCGACACGATCAAACAGGCGGAGATGTTCGAGTTTGATAGATGGTTCAAGGTGGATGGAGACAAGGTTTTTACAGGGAGAGAACAGGAGAAATTATGACGACCGTGAACCATCACCCCACTACCCCTACGCTCACACAGAAGCAGTTTGACGCGTGGCCGAACTGTCCAGTCAAGGGATGCACTGCAAAGGTCACTCACTCGTCCGACAAGTGCTTCCCTCATACCTACGGATGGGAAGCGGTCAGGAAGAATGTGAGAGAGCGTCTAGCTCTTGCTGAGGAGAAATATGCGAAGCACAAGACGCAGGAAAACCGCGATGAGATCAAGTGGTGCAAGGATAAATTGGAAGAGATAAAGGGATGCAAATGAGCGAAAGTATTTGGCGTGTGGTATGGAACCTTCGGGGAACAAATGGTCCACGTCAAACTACCGAGTACGCGCAGGAGAAAAATGCGATGGACTGGGCAAATGGGCTGCTCAAAGGTGGGGCGAACGGAATCTTTGTAACCGAACTAATCATGGGGAAGAGTGTCCACGTTGACAACAAAGACGCTACTCCTGTGGCTCTACTATTCCAAGACTAAAAAATAAAACTTGACATTTTCCAAATTTCGCGCATCATATAGTTATATGATGGCACTGAGCATCCAACTCGGAGCGAAAGTACAGCGCAGGAACTACAACGGCATGGATACTCCGGGGTCGGTCGTTCGCTTGAACTCTATGGAAGCTCTTGTTTTCTGGCCAGATGACGGGTTCTATGAGATCGTTCCTGTTTCGGAGTTGGAATCCTACGACGCCATGCGTGAGTTAGTCGCCGCGTAAAACCCCTAAGTGAGTCCAATTTAAAATGACTGAATTTTTCGCAACTCGTACTGAATCAACCCGCGACGATTGGCAGACGCCCCTCTATATTGTAAGTTGCCTTGGAAAGTTCGACCTTGATCCCGCTGCTAACGTGTTAAATCCGACACGCCTTGCCGTGGAGGGATACACGGTAAATGGACTCACAAAGCCGTGGACGGGACGTATATGGCTTAACCCTCCATACGGTGCTGAGTGCCGTAACTGGCTACAACGCCTAGCATCTCACGGTAATGGCATCGCGCTTATTCCTCCTCGTGTTGGTTCTAAGTGGTTCCATCGGGCTGTATTCAAAACCTGCGATGCCATCCTGTTTCTTGAGGGGCGTATCGCCTTTCTGGATGGAGGAATGAATCCCGTGGTCGGAAACAATGCTGATAGCATCCTTATCGCATTTGGCGATGAAAATGTAGAGGCTCTGCGTTCATGCGGTCTGGCTGGAGAATTCTGGGATAAACGACAAAAATAAACGTAACAGGAATTGATCCCCTTAAAAGCCAAAGCGGAACAGTACGACCGGAAGGAAGTTAACTGTTCCGCTTTAACGCGGCTGCGCGGAATAAGGGAGGAAAATCGACGCGCTAGGTGTAAGATACCAAGATTTTCACCTTCCGTCAAGCATCCTGTTCCGAGCAAGAAAAAGGGAGCCGGTTTTATCCGACTCCCTGTCAACTACTTTCTGCGCTTTATTTCCACAAAGTTTGGAGCGGGGTGAGGTAGTCGAAACCTCTATGGGATTTCTCCCTCTAGTTTGGAAAACTAGCGCCTTACCGTTCGGCCAACCCCGCTTACTTCTTCACAACGTCCTTCCAGAACTCCACAACACTCTCAATCCCCACCTCGTCCATCAACTCAAAATCTACTTCCCCGATGGACTCAATCGAAAGGTCGCAGCACATATCAACGTGAGCCTCTTCAGCCTTCTGTTGAATGACTTCCAATTTCTCTTGCGCTTGCATCACTGCGCTCACCATATTTTCAGCGCGGATTGCCATGTCTGGGACAGGAGAGCAATCGCAGGTATTGAATGAAACCATGTAGATCGGCATAAGGTTATTCCTCCGTCCGATAGGATAACACTGAATTGGTGTTCCCGCTCAGACTCGAACTGAGGTGTATCGCTAATCGGGCGATCATCCTAGCCGCTGGATGACGGGAACAAGCTTTGGTGGGGACGCTCGGACTCGAACCGAGGAATGTCTGCTTGTAGGGCAGATGGTGTAGCCGCTGGCCCACGTCCCCAAACTAATATGGCGGTTCCACCGGGAGATCGAACCCGGACTGCTACCGTGACAGGGTAGTATGCTTCCGTTACAACATGGAACCAAAATGGTGGGCGCGGCAAGGATCGAACTTGCGTATCGGAGATTTCTCCCCCTCCGGCTTCGGAGGCCGGTGCCTAATCCGCTAGACTACGCGCCCATAACTGGTGACCCCGGTGTGATTCGAACACACGTAAGAGACTTGCTCTACGGTTTAGGAAACCGTTGCCTGATCCACTAGACTACGGGGTCAAATTGGCGTCGATGAGGAGAATCGAACTCCCGTTCACGGTTAGAGAGACCGTTTTCCTGAGCCACTGGAAGACATCGACAAAAATTGGTAACGGCGGTGGAAATCGAATCCACTAACACTTGAGTGAAAATCAAGTTGCGCAGCCAAGTTGCATTCGCCGTCATAAATGATGGAGGCCCGACCGTGGATCGAACACGGGTCACAGTTTTAGAAGAACTGGCTCTATCCCTTTGAGCTATCAGGCCGTGATGATGGTGGAAGCGGGAGGACTCGAACCTCCGTCTCGCGGGGTAAAGGCCCGGACTCTAAGCCTGTTGAGTTACGCTTCCAATCTTATCTCTGTCGCGTTTGCGAATATGCGTCAGATTGTAATTCTTTGTGTACTCCCTAAAAACTGTTCGGCATAGTTCGCAAATCTCAAGTCCCCATCGTTTTTCTTTGTAGTATCCACCCATCGTCCCATGAACGAGGGGAGTCGTAGTCATAACTTGCGATTCCCTGTTTTTCTTGGCAGTTACGAGTTCGATATTCCCTATCTCGTAGTGTCCTTTATCACCTATTCGGGCGACGTTAGGACTTTCGTTCGGATGGTTCTGGTTGAACTCCTCATACTTCGGGACCGCCCATGCGAGCCATTCTTCCTTCGTTATACGAAGTTCCACATGCGCGTAGGATGGGTTCTTCCCATTTTTATTGAGGCATCGCTGCGAAATGCTGTAGTAAGCAGATTTGGCGCGGTAGAGAGGCGTTCGATGAATTGCAGGACTTTTGTATTCCATTCGCTCAGTGTAACTTAAGACAGGATGCTTTACCAGAACAAAATATGGTGGCAGCGCTGGGACTTTAACCCAGATCGAACTCCTTAAGAGGGAGGCATGTTGAATTAACACCACGCTGCCATTTGGTACCGGAAGAGGGAATCGAACCCGTCTAGCATCGGTTATCGACCGACTATATGAGGAGTATAAGGCCCCGCTGCGTCCTACGCTTTCCGGCTAATATGGTGCCAGTGGACAGGATTGAACTGTCGGCCTCGACGTTATGAGTGTCGCGCTCTAAAGCCTACTGAGCTACACTGGCAAATATGGCGGGGCGAGCAGGACTCGAACCTGCGTGACTGATTTTGGAGATCAGCATCCTGGCCGCTGAATGACCACCCCGTAAACTTGTGAATCAATTGTCAAATAGCAAAAGTAAACCACGCACTAGGCGTGGTCTGGTGGTGCCGAAATGAAGCCCAGACCTTAAAACACGAACCACCCCATGACCCGCTTATCTTCGCTGGTCCTAATGGTTATGGCGTGTTTAAAGGTTGATCTGGTCATAAAATTTGTGGCCGCTTACAGTCCGGCTCAAGACTATTCAGTTACGTTTCGTGCAACTTCAAATACTCTACCATATCTTCAACCGAAAGCGCAAGGACTAATTTATGGTGCGCCCGGAGGAATTCGAATCCCCTGCCTTTTGGTTCGTAGCCAAACGCTCTATCCAACTGAGCTACGGGCGCAAACTTTTACAAGCATACTACAAGATGGTCCGCGTGGCTCGATTCGAACGAGCGACCCCTTGGTCCCAGGCCAAGTGCGCTACCAGGCTGCGCTACACACGGATAAAACTTTGGTGCCGACTATTCGAATCGAACGAATTTGGCTGGCTTTTCAGACCAGAGCTATGACCACACTAGCTCAGTCGGCTAAATCATCTGCTTTCGTCATAGCCGCCCACTCGTTGTCATTGAAGACTTCGTGGCGACCATCGGAGAAGTCGAAACTTACAGTGTCCGAACTTCGACAGTGAGTGCAGGTTACAGTCTCTATCGTCACTGATCCGTAGCTTCCTTCTTGATCGAACGCGACAGGAATACTTGTACTCCTACTCATAATTCCCTCCTTGAATCTT
>Ga0224555_1001521_pt1 | contig 31590 bp, 22 predicted proteins | sample 714S23034metaG_FD_180687 | JGI IMG/M metagenome (GOLD analysis project Ga0224555, IMG submission 180687) | Peat soil microbial communities from Stordalen Mire, Sweden - 717 S2 30-34 | ecosystem: Environmental > Terrestrial > Soil > Wetlands > Peat | place: Sweden: Norrbotten County, Stordalen...
CCAGCAATAGCCTGCGTGCTTGTACTCATGCACTCCCTTTCGCACGGACAGCCTGTACTGCCCTGCAATCAAGAATGCTCGCCCGCCTTCAGTCTCGTCCAGACGGCCATACGTAGACGCTTACGTCTGTTCTCCACACTTGTCACAAGTGAGTGTTGTCGTTGTTACTGATGTGTGCATGCCTTGCTCCTTGAAATAAACTGCGTGCCAATTTTTGTATGGGTGACTTCCTGGACCGCCAACACGACCTTGTCCCTATTTGCTCGCGGGTTGGGTAGAATCTTCCCCGTCACAACCAGTGGCAAAGAGTACCATTTTGCCTTCAGTTTCGAGCGTCTCCAGGCGCACAGTCGCATGGCGCAACCACCGGAGCACTGCTGGATTCCTCTCCTTGACCGAAACGTAAGCCTCTCTGAGCCTTTTCCCAGTCATGTCACCGTCTACACCTGTCTCCTGGAGAAGGCGAGCCACCAAGGCGTAATGAGGATCACCTGTGATCGACTCCACATAGACCAGAGGCCAGACGTGCCCTATCCGTCCGAATTCAGCGCGGCTGAGGGAGGCAAATCCCCTCCTCGTTGCCTTCGCGCATACGGTGGCGTCAACGCCGGTTGACGACGTGTTTCGGCCACTGATCATGAAGTTTCTGGGAGCGTGTCCGCCAGAAGTGCGAGAGGCCAATGCGATCAGCATCTCAATCATCGCTGACGCGGCTCTTGAACTCATCAGCGAGGAGTTCCATTGTTCAGCCGCTTCTCCCGAACCGGCTACGGAACCCACGGAGCCGTTGCCAGGGGAAGACGCGCCGCCCACGGTGAACGCGGAGCCTATGCCGGACAGTGAACCGTCGCCCGAGCAGCGACCCGTCCTTTACAAAATTGGCGAGCCGGAGAGTGTGGAGATCATTGGGGAACCTGACCTTTCCGCTCTAACGGGCTCTCGCCGAAGGGATGTTGTTGATGACGATGGAGACAATCTCACGCTTCTGTCCACTGAGCGTAAGCCGCCTGCGAGTGAAACGAGCGATGAGGAATTCGAAGATTCCCTGGCGGTGGCCTCTTAGCAACGCTGGCGCAGCCACATCCAGACTCTCTCGTGTTTTTCAAGATTTGTCTTTGTCCCGGGAGGCACCATGAGTTCTCCCGGGCGGAAAGGTGCTCCATGAAGCAAACACTTCCAGTACGACGCCTCGTTCCCGCCATGACGGAGGATGAGGCAATCGACCTTACCAATCGGCCCACGTTGCTTACTCGTGGTGATGTGGACCACATCGTTACGACAAGCGAGATTGGATTGAAACCAGACGGCCAACCGCTCTATATCCTGATCAAGAATATTATCCCCACCCTCTCTGTGTGTCCGCCTATCCGGTAGCACTGGCCGTTGCTGGTCATTCTGTTAGCGGTGGAACTCGCGCGATTGCAGCAGGCTCGTATATGGAGCCGAGGACGCGCAAGCCCTCGTCAATAGTGTGTCCACCGAAGAGGAAGACGCTTCCGATTGCGAGGAAGAAGAGGAGGCAATTGAGGAATCTGGCCCGGTCGATCTAATAGTAGTGTGGAAGGAAGCGACTAATACCGACGTGGATCTTCTGGACTTATGGCTCATCGTTCGTGAAGAGGAATTACCCGGCAAAAACCCCGACGAATATCTAGCAGATGTTATCCGTTGGACCATGCAATTCTGGCCGGGGCGTGACCAATTGAAAGCTGGCTCCCGGAGTTTCAAGCAGCACTTTAAGGAAATCCATGAAGACTATGCCAGACACATGGGCAAGTCGCGGTCATCCAGCGGATTATCCGAAGCAGAGCAAGTGAATGAGACGCCTGCGCCCGTTGATCTGGTGCGTGAGTGGAAGGAAGTTTCCGACAAGCATGTGAGTTGCTTGGACTTCCGAGACATTCTTCGCGATGAGGAATTGCCCAGAGAAAATCCGGATGAGTATCTCGCGAAAGTGATCAGATGGACGATGCAGTCCTGGCCCAAGCGTGGAGAATTGAGATTTGGCTCCCAGAACTTTGCACGTCGCTTCAAAGAAATCCAGGAAGACTTCGCTCTCTCCATGAGTGGGGCAGAGTCATCCAGCTTGTAGGCCTAACGGAAGAGCAAGAATGTCTGCACCCCTGAAGGGGCAACACTGTGCGCGGCTCGGCCTCTTTACCAATGTGCCTTCGCTGCAGACCCAAGAATCCCCGCTTGCGCCCCGCCCGGCCACGAGAAGGGAGGCCGCTGACCCCAACATGGATGAGTCCTTGGTTTCACTCTCATTTGCGCCGGATAACCCGAACTCGTGACGACTGGCGCAACGTAGGAACGGTTGCGGAACGCACGGAGACGCGTTGAAGCGAATGTGAGGGCCTGCGGTTGGCTACAGAATCGCGTCGGTCCCGATTGCCCGTACTAGCGCGCCACTGCATGGCTAGGGCTCCGGTCAGCCACAATTTGAGGTAGGGGCGGCCATGACAGTACGCCCGGAATAATCTCGGGCCTATTGGGAAACCTTGCGAGAAGGCGACTTTTCGGTACAAATCCGCTCTACAATGAGCGCATTGGCGATTTGGCATCAAGTGAGCTTGATGCCCGGAATAGACGTTCTGAGCGGTCTGCTCTCGAAAATGGGTAGCGTCAATTCTTTCTGTCATGTCGGGTTCGTACTAGGCTTGGACGTTTCTGGATAGCTAAGTTTTCTGTATGAAGACTCTTGCAAACTCTCGACGCAAATTCCTCGTAGCGGGAACCGCTCTTGCGGTGGCTCCCTTCCTCAAAGGTGAAGGTCCAACCGGCCCGCCTGCCGACTATGTGGCTGCAAAGGAGTTTCTAGGCAAGTGGGAACATGCCTGGAACAAACACGACGCGCACCAGCTCTGTCTCCTGCACACGCCCGACGCAAATACGGTGAACAGGTTTGGCACGCTCGTGCAAGGGCGCGAAGCATTGGAAAAGGCGCTTGGTTTCCTGCACGGGGTTGGAGGACCATTTCATGATGTCACCGCGCCGCAACTGCAGCTGGTCGATCTTCGGCAGATTGCGCCGAACTTGATCATTCTGCAGGCAAGTTGGAAGAGCCCGGTGATGAATCCAGACGGCAAGCTCGATCCGGTGAAACAAGACGATATGATCGTGTCGTACACACTCCTGAAGAGCAGCGACGGCTGGAGAGCCACCCAAGTCGACCTCCACAATGTAGACAAGATGGATCTTCCTTTCTCGAACGCGGGTCAAAAAACCTAGTCCTGGCGTGGAGACACTATGCTGATGGCGGAAAGCACGATCCCGGACGTTGTTCTACAGCCATTCATCCACTGGTACGTGCAACGCGAGACCCTCTCGAACGACAAAGAGATCGTGGAGCCAGTGTTTCCTCGGGCGGGAACGATGCTGGAGTTTCAGTTTGCGGCGGTGTACGACGTAAAGGCATACGGGACAGAACTGCTTCGTCCTTCCTGGGCAACGACAGTCATCGGGCCGATCGATTCACGCAAGGTGCGGCTAGTTCTGCGGGATCGTGTGGAATCGCTGGTTGTCCTATTTCGGCCGTTCGGGCTGTACCGTTTGTTTGGGGTACCGATATCACCGCTGAGGGGAGCCGGGACGGAAGGACATGCGGTCTTCGGGCCGCAGGTCTCGCTCCTGTATGAGCGCCTGGGAAATACCAGCAGCTTTGCTGATCGTGTGAAGATCTTAGACAGCTTCTTCCTAAACCGGTTGCAACGGTCCAATCCCTTAAATTCGACGGCGCTCGCAATGCGACAACTGGTCGCTGGACGATGCAGCGTAGGTGCCGCCGCAAAGATGATCGGAGTCGGTGAGCGGCAGCTTGAGCGAAAGTCGCTGGAGTGTGCCGGGATTTCTCCGAAGATGTTATCTCGCGTCTCCCGCTTCCAGCGCGCGATAGAGAAGCACCAGGCAGGCTACGGCAGTTGGATGGAGATTGCCCACGAAGTCGGTTATTACGACCAGATGCATCTGATCAGAGACTTTCACGATCTAGGCGGAGGCCCTCCGACTCAAGTAATGAAGGAGATAGCCGATAACCATCTCATATCTTTCTCGTGCCGTTAAAGTGAGCCAGAAATGCCAGACATTAAGGATCAACCTTGACCAGCTTAGGGAATCTTCGGCAGTTCCGTATTGTGCCAAACCTCAATTAGCCAAGTGCCGCGATCCCGAACAGCGACCCATGAAAGGATGCCCATCCGAGTTCCCCAGGGCGAACCATCAGGTGCTATTGCTCCGTCCTGCTGCCAGCGCACATCGACAGCAGCCACGTCTGACCTCACCATCCGGATACTGGTGTTCAGTACTGTGAGGCGCGCATGGTAGAACGACGGAGTGTTCGGAAAACGAGTTGGAGAGAATAACCGTGCGTGGAAAGCTTCAATGGCGGTTCGGCCTTTTACGGACATCCCGACTGGGTTGGTGAACTCCCCATCCTCGGTAAAGCAGGCACTGAATCCCTTGGCGTCCTTCGCGTTGGTCGTCGTAACGAAGGTGTTGACTAGAGCTTGCAGAGCAACGCGGTTAGGATCGGGCGCTGTAGTCTGGGCCAGAAGCGGCAGTGAACAACCCAGAAGCAAGGTGAGCACAATTCGTCGATTCATCATGGTTGAACTTTGCCATAATGCAGTACCTTTTGCACCTTAACAAAACCTTGACACGTAGACTGGAGAAGGAGGGATCGTATGCGAGTCGCCTTCGGGCAGTTCGTCGTCGATACTCAGGTTGAACGCCTGTGGAAGGGGGGCGTCGAGGTGCGGCTACGCGAGCAGCCACTCCAGATTCTGCTTGTCCTTTTGCGTCATCACGGCGAGGTGGTGTCGCGCGATACGCTCCGCCAGCAACTCTGGGGCAACAGCACCTACGTGGATTTCGACAACGGATTGAACACGGCGATCAGCCGCCTGCGTGAGGTGTTGGAGGACGACCCCGCGAATCCATCATGGATCGAGAGAGTCCCGAAACGCGGCTACCGTTTCATCGGTTCGCTGCCACGCCCTGAGGCGGTGGCGGCCTACATCAAAGGGCACCACGTTATCTCTCCGCATAGTCCCGAAAACATGCGGAAGTCACTCGCCTTCTTTCGGGAAGCCATGGCTCTCGACCCGTCGTATCCGCTGGCGTATCACGGAGCAGCACTGGTCTCCATCCTGCGTTGCCTGCAAGACGATCTGCGTCCTCGCGAGGCGCTTGTGGAGGCGGACGCATATCTGCAAGAGGGACTGCGTTGTCCTCAGCAGACCGGAATGGTCTACAACACGCTTGCGTTGCTGCGAACGTTCGAACGGCGCTGGGACGAAGCCGATGAGGCGAGCCGTAAGGCTGTTGAGCTGGAGCCCGAAAACCCCAACGTCCGCATGATTCGTGCGCAATTGTTGAGTTGCCTCGGGCAGCACGACGAAGCGATCCGAGAAGCGAGGCTTGCGGTTGATCTTGATCCGATTCATCTGCGCTCGCATATGCACCTGACGAAGGTCTTGTGTCATGCCCGAATGTGGGAAGCGTGCGTTCACGCGGGCAAAAGCGGTCTGGAAGTATGTCCTGATCCCTATATCGGTATCTACGCTTCGCAGGCTCTTATCGAGATGGGCAAACCTCAGGAAGCCCTGGAGCTAAACCTGCAGACGAGGCGTGCTGGAAATCTCCTGGCGGCCGAGGTGGCCTATAACGCCTACATTGCGGCGCGTGCGGGAACTCCCAGTGAAGCGGTCTCCGCTCTCCAATATTTGGAGCAAAGCCGCGGCCATCGCTACGTTCCTGCCATCACCCTCTGTTGGCTGGAACTTGCACTCGGTCACGACGACTCCGCAATGAACTGGCTGCTCACTGCGCGTGCTGAAGGGGAACCCTATCTGGCGTTTATAGATGTCGATCCAATGTATGGCCGCTTGCGAACCCGTTTAGCTAATTTCGAGGGTTTTAAGGCGGCAGGCGTCTAACCGACGTCTCCATCGGGGGCGAGTCGCCTTCAACGAGTCTGACCGAAGACGGGTCCACCCCAGGCCATGCCGGCCATCCGCGCGGCGGGCGATTCGATGACGGGTAGATCGTCTTCCGGCCGGTCGAGATAGAAATAAGCGACTGCCGACCACTCATCATGCCGTTCGAAAGTTCCCCACTTGTTGTGCTCCATCTCTACCAGTCCGGGACCGGTTTTGTAGATCGGCTGACCGGTCTTGAAGATTGGGTCGTCCGGGTCTGGAGTTAGCTGGATGGCCCAAATGCGCCTCACAGTGCCGCTTGAGCCATGAACCTCGGCCAAGGTAACCTTTGCCCCAGCCGGCAGGTGCAACGCTCCGCTGCCCTTGCGTCCTCCGTTCGCTTGTCCGCCTTTTCCCGGTTCACCTTTAGGATTTTCAGGACTTGCCCACCGGGTCTCGACACCCACCGGCACGGTATAGAGCGGTGATTGTGCGCTGGCAAACAGGGTGGAGCCTACCGCGATCAGTAAAGCAGAGATCAAACGCATTCGGGTCTTCCGTGGATGTCTCATATCAATGCCGCTCCTGGACCGCTGCTGAAGCCGCGGTTTCGAAGGATGACGAACGATAAGCTACCTTGCCTCCGACCAGCGTCAGGACGCTCGTCGTCTTGGGCAAGTCAGGCGGCGCGGCGGTCATGATGTCCTGCGACAGGACAGCCACGTCGGCGAGCATTCCAGGCGTGAGCTTGCCTTTCTTCGTCTCCTGGAACTCGGCGAAGGCGGGTCCGCTGGTCAGGACGGCAAGCGCCTCCAGACGGGAGATCGCGTTCGGATTGCCGGGCGAGGTCATGACAGAGAACATGAAGAACGGAGCCATGCCGTGGTCCGATCCATAGGCCAAGGTAACTCCTGCGTCGAGAAAACCGCGGAAGTTTCTCCCGGGGCGAGGTTGGGCAACAACGATGCCCAGCTTATGTGCGCGGGCCAGCCGTTCGGGGGTTGTGAATCCGTCGCCGTGCTCAAACCTGACGCGCAACGGGCGCCACCGCTCGGCTGGCGCGAGCTTCTCCATCTCGTCCATCACCTCGTCGGTCATGGCGTCACCGACGATGTGCAGCATCAACTGATCCTTACCGGTCAGCGCGAGCTTTAGCTGGGTGCCGATGAAATCGACGCTAAAGTTCGGGCGGCCTCGCCATCCGGGGCGGCCGGGATAGTCCTTGGTCTCAAACGCGAGTTGATCGTCGATGGGCGTGCCGTCGAGGATCCACTTGACCCCGGCAACGCGGATGAGCGGCGTAAGCACCTCTTCTCCGGAACCGGTGCGGTCTCCATTGAGCGCGTCTTCGGCGGGAATCGGAAAGCGCATGATGCGGATGCGGATCGGTTGGTCGGCCTGGATGAAGGTCTTTTCAAGGTTGACGAGGCGCTGGTTGGTCGCCATCACCTGCACGCTGGTTACGCCCTGCTCAAGCCGCTCGTGGACGTACGGACGAAACTCGCTGACGGCCTTCTCGACCTCAGCCTGATCGGCAAGCCGCATCCAAATCGCATCCCCGGCATACTCTTCCAGCTTGCCCGTGAGATGGCCGTCGCTGTCGCGATCGTAATGGCCGCCGATTGGGTCTGGCGTTCCGTCGGTAATCCCCAGCTTGGCCAATGCCAGCCTATTCAGGATGGCTCCATGCCCGACCCAGGACTGCAGAATGACCGGGTGATCGCCCGCGGCTTTGTCGATGGCGGTCATGGTCTGGACCGGATTAGATATAGCTGGACTTCCAATCTCGCCATGAATCCATTCCCCGGCAGCCGCTCCCCCGGCCGCGACGCGTACCGCCTCGGCGACATCGTCGATGGAGGGATGCGCGGCTGGAGGAAGTTTTGTCACAGCCTCGATGCCATACCTGGCGCCGCCGACATGCTCATGTGCATCGTTGATGCCGGGCATGGCCATCCGGCCTTGGAGATCGATGATTTGGGTGTGCTTGTCCGCGGTCGCCATGACCTTGGCATTGCTGCCGGTTGCGAGAATGGTGTTGCCGTGAATCGAGATCGCTTCGACCCAGGGAATGGCGGTGTCTCCCGTGAATATATGCCCATGGTAAAGGATCATGTCAGGGCTTTGCGCCTGCGCGGCGAGGACACAGAGATGGACACACGAATAGCAGACGACATGCAATACACTTGGGCGAATCATGTAGAGACTCCTTTTGGCCTCAGCCCCGGGGCAGCCGGCTAGAACAGAAGCTAGACTAGACTGGGTACGGTCGGGCGTCCTCAGTTCGCGCTCAATGATTTCTCAGGAATTTTTCAAGGAGCTAACCTCTTGAAGGATGGGCGTTTGTATCGGTTCGGAGACTATGTGCTGGATGCCGAACGCATGGTCCTGCGTGGGGAAAACGGCGTCATTGCTCTGCCTCCCAAGGCGTTGCTCACGCTTCTTGCGCTAGTGGAAGAACATGGTGAAGTGGTCTCGAAGCAGCAGCTGATGGAGAGGGTCTGGGGCGACACCTTTGTCGAGGAGGGCAATCTCAGCCAGAACATCTTCCTGCTGAGGCGAGAGCTGAGGAAGTCGGCCGAGGGACTGGACTACATTCAAACGCTGTCGAAGCGCGGATATCGACTCAATGTTCCGGTCGAACGCGTAGCGAAGCCTGCTCCCGCCGCGATTGCCCCGGCAAATCCCGATCCTGCAGAGCCGACCGATGCACCCCCGGTTCAGCCTGCATCAGTGCAAGCTTCCAAGTGGCGAGGACGTCCGGCAATGGCAATGCTGCCGGTTCTCATTCTGGGTCTAGGGATTGCGTTTTTGTGGCGTTTTGAGACAGCGGTGCCGCGGGTCTCTGACTTCACACAGCTGACGCATGACGGAGCGGTCAAACGGGGTCATCTGCAGACATCGGCGGGGCCGGATGCGGCGTTGTTCACGGATGGCGCCCGCATTTACTTCACGGAAGGGACTAGCGATTCCCTTTCCATTGCGCAGGTCTCGGTGTCCGGAGGTGAAACGGCACAGATTCCAACTTCAATTGCTGGGCCGCAATTGTTGGATGTATCGCGCACCCAGTCAGAGCTGCTCCTCTCTGGCCGAAGCGATTCAGATTCCGCCGGAATGTTATGGGCGATTCCGACTCCCGCGGGTTCGCCGCGAGAGATCCGTGGCGTCAACGCGTCGGATGCCTCGTGGTCGCCCGATGGGAAGCGGATCGCGTTCACGTTCGGTCGAGAACTCTCCGTTGCAAACGCGGATGGTAGCAATCCGAAAAAGATTGCGGCGCTTCCCGGTTCGGCCTGGATGCCGCGCTGGTCGCCGGATGGACAGCGCATACGGCTGACTGTCTACGACACGCAGGCAAGCGGCGACTCCCTCTGGGAGGTTGGCAGCGAGGGCAGTGGGCTTCACCTGCTTCTGAAGGATTTTGTAGCCAGGGGTGAGCCAGCCGGGGTCTGCTGCGGAAGTTGGACGCCCGATGGCAGGAACTTCGTCTTTACAGGCCTGCGAGCCGGGAAATCCGAGATTTGGAGCGTTCCCGACAGGCCAAAGTGGCTCAAGTGGGTTTCGTCTCCAAAGCCAACCCAGTTGACGGGGGGACAGCTGAATTCTCTGGCGCCACTCCTCAGCCCCGACGGGCAGAAGTTGTTCGTCATCGGCCAGCAACTGCGCGGGGAGCTGCAGCGATTCGATCCGGCGACGCGGCAATTTGTTTCCTACCTGGGCGGCAAGTCGATGGACTTCCTGAGCTTCTCACGTGACGGAAAGTGGATCACTTGGGTGGAATATCCCGAACGCACCCTGTGGCGCAGTCGCGCCGATGGAAGCGAGAAGCTGCAGCTGACGTTTGTCCCGTTGCACGCCATGATGCCTCGTTGGTCGCCCGATGCAAGCAGCATCGTCTTCTACGCAGGGGGCGGAGGCGGGGGACAACGAGCGTACATCATCTCAGCGAACGGCGGGCAGCTCGTGCCTCTGGGCTGGGCAAAGGAGATGTTGCCAAACTGGTCTCCGGATGGCCAATCCATCCTGCACAGCGAGTTTCCCTTCTTTGCCGCGGATCCGCGCAGAATTACACTTCACGTCGTACATCTGAAGACGCACCAGACAGAGACAATTCCCGGTTCTGAGGGCCTTTTTGCGGCCCAATGGTCGCCCGATGGACGGTACATCGCGGCCTTGACTTTGCAGGGCTCGGCCATCAAGATATTCGATTTGGAGACAAGGACGTGGACGGAACTGGGAAAAGGATCCGGATTTTTGGTCTGGTCGCACGACTCAAAGTACCTCTTCTGCCTGCGTGACGGGACTGATCCAGCGGTGGTGAAGTTGCGGCTGAGAGATCGCCAGGTGGAGGAAGTCGCTAGCCTCAGCGGGATTCGTGAGTCTGGACAACTTGCCGGACTGGAGTTTGGGCTCAGCCCCGAGGAACAGCCATACATACTCCGAGACATTGGAACCCAGGAGATCTACTCACTGGTTTGGCACGATCGCTGAGAAGTCCTCGATTTAGTCGCTGGTGATGCCGTAGGTCCCTCTACTTCGGCCTTGGGCCCAGCGGAGCAGCGATTGGCCTGGATTGCGCTGTGCCAGTACACGAGGTTTAGTTGCCGATCCTCAACTGACAAGGCGTCAAGCAGCAGTATACGAATCGCCTCGTTCGGGCGATCCTGCAACCTCTTTTGCATTGCCTCTACCGCTCCCGACTAGTTACCCCCTGGTTCGCGAACGCCGGCAACAGCTCAGTCACGGAACTGACATCTATCGGCACCTATATGAAGAGAGTGATTTCCGGCGTCGCAAATGCCGCAGAGTCTTGCCCTCAACCCAAGATGACTTGACGCGGTCTCGTCGTACATTCCGGCACCGCATCTGGTGATAACAGTCCAATGCACTCATTCAGCGTGCTTTATGGAAAGGCGTTCGGATCGGTCCTGAAAAACGCCGCAGGGTCTGGTAGCCACCACTGACACTTCTGCGACCGGCTCGGACGGATGAGCGGAAACCAGCACATTACTAACCGCTTCGCTCTGTCCGGTCGTAGAACAGAGTATGCGAGTCGGCATTTACGCCCGTGTAGTCGCCAACTGACACTCAACTTCCGGATTTCCCGTAATTCGTTCTCTATTCCGGACGATCCACTGCTCGGTCCCTCCATGGCAAACCTGAATTCGAGGCCCTTAGCCGGCGGGGGCTCAATGCCATCTCCCACCAAACGGAAGAAGCCCCACCTGCGGATACCGTTGCGCTAGCGCAATCGTTAGAAAACACAAGGTAGAGGATTCCGTGTAGGCTGTACTGTAACCACGGAGACGTTACCCGTTTTCCTATGCTTCCGCAGCCGAGTTGAGCACAGCGAACTATGTCGCCGACCTTAACGTCCATATGATCAGAAACTTAGGATATTCATTTAGAAAATGACCTCACCACCCTCGTCTCATTTCGAAAGCCCACCACAGATTGGTCCGTTCCGCATCGTCAGCATTCTTGGTGTCGGCGGAATGGGGACCGTCTATCTGGGCGAGCGTAGGGAACTGTTCTCGCAGCGGGTTGCCATTAAGGTTCTACACGCCAAGGCGACCGATGATGCCTCGACCGCGCTCAGCAGCGAAGGCCATGTCCTGATGTCGCTCGATCATGCCCACATCGTTAGACTGCTTGATCGTGGGGTCTCCCAAGAGGGTTTGCGATACCTCGTCATGGAATATGTTGAAGGACTTCCCATCGACGAGTTCTGCGATCAACAACGACTATCTGTGCGGGACCGGATAGAACTTCTGCTGAAGGCGATGGATGCGGTCGACTATGCGCACAGGCACCTGGTGGTTCACTCCGACCTTAAGCCGGCGAACATTCTGGTTACCGCAGATGGCGAGCCTAAGCTTCTGGATTTCGGGATTGCGGCGATGCTTCCGGAACGGAGATCGCATCATGCGGAGGTGGCCTTTGTTTCTGATGGATACACGGCTTCCTTTGCCAGTCCGGAGCAGCGCGCGGGGAAAAGACTGACTGTTGGGAGCGATGTTTATACGCTTGGCGTTGTAGCGAACATACTTCTTACGGGATTAAATCCAGCGCGAGGGCTTTCCCGGCAGGATTCCCTTTCGGCCACCAGCGCGTTGAAGAAGGTCGACGCCGTTAAGCTTACGGAGATTGCCGAGGCGCGTTCGACTAGTCCTACTGGGCTGATTGCGGCTCTGGATGGAGATTTGGACTCGATTCTGGCCAAAGCGCGACGTCGGGACCCAGATGAGCGTTTTCAGAACATGGAGGAGTTCAGCGCTGATTTGAGGCTTTATCTCGACGGACGACCGATCACGGCGAGGCGCACGAGCGGGATCGATCGAACGCACAAGTGGATTCGACGTCATCGACTAGCTGTCACGTTGAGCGCGATTTTGCTCTCGGCGGTGATCTTGAGCACGGTGGGGGTGGCGTGGCAGACGGCGCATGCTGCGCGGCAACGCCGCATTGCGCAGACTCGGCTGCATGATCTGGTTCGGTTGACCGGTGTGCTGGAGGGGGAGCTTTATGACTCGGTCAATCCGCTGCCGCATGCTGCACAGGCGAAGAGTTCGCTGATTCAGGGAGCTTCTGAGACATTAGATTCGCTGGCGGCGGACGATAGCCAAGATGCGGTCCTCACCATGCAACTGGCGCAGCAGTATGAGAAATTAGCGAGACTACAGATGGCTCAGGCTGATCCTGCGATGTGGAGGCGGGCCTTGGAGGACGCTGCAAAGGCAGTTGACCTGTTGAGAAAGATTTCCAGATCCGATGCCGACTACGCGGAGGCTCAGCGGCAGATTGCGGAGCTTACGGTGCTTGAGCAGCAGATCTCGTCACGCTGACTTTACCCCACTCCCACCTTTCTTGCGCAATATTCCATTTAAACGCTTTAGCTTCTGGCTTGGGCATTTTTGGATCGCAGGCAATAGTCCTGGCGGGTGTGGAAGGGTCCGAAGACGAGGCCTGGCGGAGTGTGATGTCAAGCTTTCAGGGGCGCAGAAGATTGTTGATCTTTGCGCGCTCGTCGCTGCTTCCGATGCTGTTGGGGTGGAGTGAGAGAAGTTTGGATACTCTTTGAGCCGTCTCTTGCGATTCCGGAATAAGTCCTGCATACCGTTGGGTTTCGGCGAGGGTCAGGAGTTGGTCGACGGAGGCACTGGCGCTGGCGGCGACCTCGCGCTGGGCAAAAGATAAGGCCAGGGACGCATCATGCTTTTGATCGCGGTGCAGCCTGACCAATGCGTTGGCGGCGAGATCGAGTTCATTGGTTTGAGCGGCAGGCATCTGCGCCATGGAGAGAATGAGGGCGAGACCTTCGCTGCTAGTTCTTTCTCCCGCCTGTGTCTGTCCCAAAATTGTCTGAACCTTACCTGTATATAAGAGGGCTTCCGCACGGGCTACCTGGTAAGTTGAGCTTTTCGGTTCGCGGTGGACGAGGAAGTCCATCATCTCAACATATTCTCGATATGCGTCGAGGGCCTTGTCATATTGTTTGAGTTCTACATAGCCGTCGCCTAAGGTGACGTCGAGCGGTCCGAGGTCCCAGCGGGGGCGGCTGTCGAGTTTATCGGCAGCGACGGCAAGTTTAAACCGCTCGCGGGTCGTCTCGAGCATGCGGACTCCCTCTTCGGGGTAACCATTGCTCAGATCGACTTCACCCAGGCGATGACGTATGAAGGTATCCATGCGGCGGATGCGAGTGCTTGCCTGCTCGACAGGCGTAAAGGCGGCAAGGGTGGCAAGACCATCGCGATAGTACTCAGCGGCTTTGTCCTGATCGTCCTCCCTGCTCATCATGCCGAGCTTCCAGTATGCGAGGGCTATGCCGCTACGGCACCGGGCACAATGCGGATTGAGGGAGAGGGCATGCGCGTTGACATCAAGCGACTCCTGGTAGATACGGATTGAGGTTTTCGCACTGTGCAGGGAGAAGTCGCTTTCCTGACCATAGACATCGCCGAGGCTGTTGAGGACGTATGCGGCCTGCACCAGCATCGGCACAGTGGCATTTGGAGAAGCAGCGATACGACGGCTGGTCTCGCCCGCGGGAGCGAGGTATTGCAGCGCCTGCCTGGCTTGACCCGTTCCGTTGAGTATCTGCCCGAGCGCAGTCTGAGTCGCGGCTGAGGTCTGGAGGTATTCAAGGTTGTTGGGATCGATCCTGACGATGGCGAGTGATTCGGGGAGGATCTTCTGCAGTGTTCTGGTCGCACCTGCGGTGTCGCCGAGATTTTCTTCATAGGTATCCCCAAGAAGAATGCCCATCTCGGTGTAGGCCTGAATTTTGTCGAGTTCCATCTGGGAGCCCGACGGCGTGAGGGTGAGACTGTCGAGATAGGAGAGCGCCTGGAGGACGGCTTTGTGTTGCGCGTCAGTCGATCCGGGAATCTGCTTGAGCTGTTCGAAGTAATCGAAGAGCAGAAGATGCGCCAGCTTACGTTCCCTTTCAATACCGGCTTCTGCACGACGGGTTTCGGCGCGAGCGATGCGGTCCTGATGGACGATGGCTGCCAAGCCAACTGCAAGAACGATGAGGATTGCTGCGGCGCCAAGGACTGCGATGCGGCGATGCCGGTAAAACTTCCCCAAGTGATAGCGCAGGTTGCCTTCTCGCGCTGCGACTGGCTCGTCCTGCAACGCGTTGGATAGGTCAGCAGCGAAGGCGCTTACGCTGGGGTAACGATCCTTCGCATCGAAGCGAATCGCTTTCATGACGATTGCGTCGAGATCTTTGGCGAGGCGGGAGGGGATGTTTTTGTCTGCACTCGGCGGACTTATTTTGGTTTCGCGGAAGCGCACAAGATACTGCCCGACGGAAAGGTTGTCCATACCCCCGGGAAGGTGCCCGGCGATGAGGCGATAGAGCAACATACCGACAGAGTAGACATCGGAGGCAGTGGAGACGGCATCGCCGCGAATATGCTCCGGGCTGGCGTAACGGAGCGTGACAGAGCGCATGCCGGCCTGGGTCATATCGGAGTCTACCGCGAGCGCGCTCATTAACTTCAAAGTTCCAAAGTCGAGCAGCTTCACGATGCCATCGCTGGTCACCATGACATTGCCGGGTTTGAGGTCGCGATGCAGGATGAGGTTGCGATGCACGTAGATAACCGCGTCGCAGAGTTGAAGCGTAAGGCGGATGGTGGTTTCGATTGTCGTTGCGAGATCATCGCAGACTGCGTCTAGTCTTTGGCCGTCGATGTACTCCATGACGACGTAGGGAATATCGTCTTCGACGCCACCATCGAGGAGACGGGCGATGTTTGGGTGCTCAAGTTTAGCCAGGGTCTCGCGTTCGAGCAGGAATTGGCTGACTGCGGGAGAAGAGCGGAGATGACGAGCGATCACTTTAATGGCAACGGTTTGAGTGAAGCCTTCGGTAACGCGCTGGCCAAGGTAGACGACACCCATACCGCCGCGACCGAGGACGCTCTCGATGCGAAAGGAGCCAAGCATGCGTCCGAGCCAAGGGTCTGCCGCCGCGGGGTTCGGGCTGACCTCGGGAGATTCCTGCCTGAGGAGAAACTCCTGCCGTTCGACAGGAGGCGCGGCGGCGATGAGTTCTTCTACGGAGGAGTTCGACTCAATTAGAGCGAGAAGTTGGGCGAGGAGAGTGGAGTCTGCTCCACACCATGCTCGCGCCTGCTCGACACGTTCGTCTGAGGAATAGGTGAGGGCTCGATGAAACAGTTCCTCGGTGAGATGCCAGCGTTCGACGGAATCTGAAGATTTCTCTGAAGCTGGTTGTGATGGAGGGAGAGTCTCCATTAAAGAACATCCGTTCTGCCTGCGTGGTTGAGTTCATGGTGCAACCAACTGCGGGAGAATTTGAGATCGCGTTCGGCTGTGGCCAGTGAGATGGCGAGGACGTCGGCGGCTTCGTCCATGGTGAGGGCAAGGAAGAAACGAAGTTCGACGAGCTGAGCCTTGCGGGGATCCATCTGTTCGAGACGATCGAGGGCGCGATTGAGATCGAGAAGCTGCTCAGGCGAGGTGCCTACCCAAGCGACCTCGTCGGACAAAGGAAGGCGGATGACGTCTGCGCCTCCGCGGCGGTCGGCGAGGTGGGCGCGGGCGTGATCTTTGAGGATGTTGCGCATCATGCGGGCGGCGAAGACGAAGAAGTGGACGCGGTCGTGCCAGGTGATCTTTCTCTGATTCAGCAGACGGAGGTAGACCTCGTTGACGAGGGCGGTTGGTTGCAGGGTGTGGTCGTCACGCTCACGGCGCATATAGCCGGCGGCGATGGCGTGGAGTTGGTCGTAGACGAGGGGAATCAGATTATCCAGAACCTCGGGATCGCCCTCGCGCCAGCGTTGCAGCAACTGTGTCACTTCACCGGTTTCATCAGCCATAAAGCATAGTCTTTCGGGAGCCCATGGAGTTGAGTATGAAGCTTGCTGGCACTGTACGAGTGCTTTCCGGCCTTCTCACAGTATGCCTCAGATAGGAGTTCCGCTGGAAGAGATTTCTACGTATGCCGGTAAAAAGAGATGGGCCGCCTCTCTCGGGGCGGCCCATCCATCACGGCGTCTTCTGTTTGTCAGGAACGGCTTCAATCTGAACAGACCTTACTGCACCGTGAGCTGGAGGTTGAGTGTCATTGTGGTGGCGCCGCTGGTAACGTTCACCGGTACGGTATAGGTTCCGGCGGGCGTGGTGGCCGCGTTAGTGGTTGTTCCGCTGCTGCACCCAACCATCCCGACGAGTCCGACGGCGCTGAGGAAAACGATTGTTAGAAGCAGAATCGATCTGGTCCAGGAGTTGCCTTTGTGTGCGGCGCGGAGGAGACGGCGGGTAAGGCCGAGCGGCAGGAGAAGGATCGCTGCGACGATCTGCGGGGCAAAGGGCAGGCCCGGCAGGCTGCGCAGCGACGAGGTGGTGGCAGCTTTGGTGTTGATGGTGAGGGTGGTGGTCTGCACGGTGCTGGTTGCCGTGAAGGCCAGGGTTGTTGGCGCAAATGCGCATGACGCCGAGGCGGGCAGAGTGCCGCAGGCGAAGGTCACGGTGCCGGTGAAGCCGCCGACCGGAGTGGCGGTGATCACGGTTGAGCCTGTGGCACCATGGACGATGGTGAGGGATGTGGGTGTTTCCGCCACGGTAAAGGTGGGGACAACGACGATTTGCGTGAGTGCGGCCGAGGTGCTGCCGGTGAAGTTGGCATCGCCGCCATAGACTGCTGTCAGGCTGAAGGAGCCGGCTGCAGTGAAGGACGTGGTCACGGTTGCGGTTCCGCCAGTGCCGAGAGTGCCGGTGCCGAGCATGGTGGTTCCGTTGAAGAAGGTGACTGTTCCGGTAGCGCCTGTGGTGACCGTCGCCGTCAGGGTTATGCTCGCGCCTGTGCCAGCGGAGGCCGAGGAGGTGCTGAGGGTGGTTGTGCTCGTCGCCTTCGTTACGGTGAGCGGGGCTGAGGAGGTGAGGGAGCTTGTGCTTGATCCATAGCCGGTCGGGTTCGACACTGAAGCCGTTCCAGCGTAGCTGGCGACGATGGAGTAGATGCCGACTGGAGGTGTGATCGAGAGCGTTGCGACGCCCTGCGCGTTTACGGCCGCCGTTCCGAGGACCGTGGAGCCCGCGGTGAAGGTGACTGTGCCGCTTGTCGCCGGAGAAGAACCTGCGAGAACCGTCGCGGTGAGCGTCGCTTTCTGTCCGTAGGTGAGTGCTGCCGGGGATGCGGTAAGAGTTGTGGTTGTCGGTGTCGCAGACGAGACGGTCAGCGAAGTCGCGGTTGACACTGAGCTATTGAAGCCCGCGTCGCCCGCATAGCTGGCCGTCACGTTGTATGTCCCTCCGGCGAGAGTGCCGGAGTACACTGCTACGCCGCTCGTATTCAAGTTGCCAGTCCCGATCACAGTCGTTCCGTTGTAGAACGTCACGGTGCCAGTCGGAAGGAGCGTGCCTACGACCGTCGATGACGTTGTAACAGTCGCCGTCAGGGTTACTGTCTGCGAAGGCGTCGCCGGGTTCGGCGAGACCGTCAGCGCAGTAGTGGAGGTTTGCTGCTGGGTGATGAGCTTCATGACCCAGCCGTCGGCGGAGCCGCCGAGGCCGGTCGTGGAGAAGGCTCCGGGGGTGGCGGGGAAGCTTTGGGTGCCGTTGGTGCTGTATTGTATGGAGCCGCTGAAGTAGGCGTTCAGGTTGCTGTCGAGGTGGAGCGCGTTATTGTCGACGGATATGCCATTGGCGCCGATGAATGTCCCCATCACCTCAGTGGAGGCGGTGGGGGAGAGCTCGATGACAAAGGCGTCGTCATTTTGAGCCGGATTGGTGGTGATGGCGTTGACCAGCGGCAGGGTCGGGGAAGTGCTGGTTCCAACGACATAGACATTGTCGCTGGCGTCGACGGCGATGGCGTTGCCGACAACGAAGTTTCCGGGTTGCGTCGGTGGGCCGAAGTAGGTAGACCAGACGGTGGCCCCTGTGGGCGAGAGCTTGGTGACGTACGCTGAAGCGCAGCGTTTGCTGTTACCGTTGCCGTCGCCGAACTGAACGCACGCAGGCTGAAGCGTGTCGGCGGTGGTGGGGAAGTCATTGGCATTGGTGTCGCCGGTTGCGATCACGTTGCCCTGAGAGTCGACGGCAACGCCGTAGACGTCGCCCGCCGGATAGAGCGGGTTACCGCCGCCGTCGAGGCCGGCCGACGAGCCATTGATGTAGGTGCTGAAGAGGAGTGAGGCGGAGCCGGACTTGGTGGGGTCGAAGGCGGCGAGCCAGCCAGTCATGGGGCATTGGGAGTTCGCAGCGCCTGCGTTCGAGCAGGTGGCAGCGAACGCGCCGGCTGTCGTCGGCCAGTGGGCCGATGAGGTGTTGCCGCCGATGTACCCGATGCCGGCGGCGTTCACGGCGACGGCGATTCCATTGGTGTTGCAGGCTCCGTTACCACAGCCACCGATTACGCCGCCGCCGATGAGCGAGGAGTAGACGAAGGAATGGAGATCGGCGCTGAGAATGGTGATAAAAGCCTGCTCATCCTGGGGTCCGCCTGTATTGCCGCTGTTAGGGTCCGTTGTGGAGTACTGCTGCGACTCGGCGGTGCTGGAATAGAAGGCGTTGGAGGTGGTGGGGTAGTTGGAAATTCCGATGTCCGGATTCCCATGGTTGTCGACGGGATACGCTGGGACGTCGCCGCAGTGCGGGCCAACTGCGGAGCATTTATAGTACTGGGTCGAAGAGGTCTCACCGACGATATACGGTCGACCGGTCGCGTCCAAAACGATACTTTGGGCAATGTCATTGGCGCTTCCGCCGAGCGGCGTCCCATAGAGCTCTGTCCTGCCATCCGAGGAAAGCTTCACGAGGAATGCGTCATAGGAGCCACCATTGGCTTCGGCAGTTTCGGCGCTATTATAGCTTGGGCTGCAAAGATTCTGGACCGCGTCGCCGGTGAAGGGGAAACTGACAGCCGTGTTTGGAGCAACACCCGGAATGCTGTTATCGGCGCCGCAGCTATTGGTGTAGCCGACTACATACGCCTCATCGGACGCGTTGACCGCGACGCTCGTGGCGAAGTCATCCTGGCTGCCGCTGAGGTAGGTTGTCCAGAGTACGGTCGAGCCGTCCGCGGAGAACTTCGTCACGAAGCCGTCATGGTAGTTCGAGTTCTTGGTTCCGGAGCGGGAGGGTTGAAACTCGCCGGTTCCCGAAGGGAGCGTCGGCGAGAACGTCTGGCCCACAGCATAGAGCTGGTTGCTCGCATTCAATACCGAGCCGTTGATCTCATCCTCGCCGCTGCCGCCAAAATAACTCCCATAGCTAATAATCGGGTCGATCACCAGCTCACGCGAATGATCGTACTCGCCCACATGAAAACCGACCTCGCCATTTGCGGTGACGGTAAAGGCCCCGTCCACGGGCTGCCGCTTTCCAGCGAGTTGTTGGTAGATCTCCGGCTTTTTGAAATGCAGGTCCTCTGAGTCAGCTTTTTTGCCGAGCTGCAGGATGAGTTCGCCCTGGGAAGTCAGAATCGGCTTCGCACCTTCCATCGTCAACCGGATCGTCCTGGCATCAGTACCTGGCGCTACGACGAAGTCATACTCGAGCTGCCGTTGCGTGCCGTAATACACCAGGTCGATCCCCGGATACACGTCGGCAATGCGTATAGCAGCAAAGGTAGGAATGCCCAGTTGCCACTTCGACCGGTCGTTTCCGCGCATGTAGTTGGAATATCCCTGTAGAGGCCGCTCTGGAGACATGTCTGCTTTCGGATCGGCACCCACCAGGTTCATTTTTATTGCGTTGCCGTTTGCTGCATTCGCCACAGGAGTGCTGCCTGCTCTCGGCGTCTTCGCAGGTTTATTCAATGCGAACGTGACGGCGTCGGGTTGCAGGAAGATGGCGTATCCCTGGCCGCGCGAAAGATACTTTACGGAGCTATCTATCTGTCCCCGATTGGGCTCGAAGCTGAGGGGAATCTGGCCGAAATGTTCGTCCAGTTTGGGACTGGAAGAGGTCGGGCGTCCCTTGGCCGGGACGGACTGGGGGTAGGCAACGTTAGCGATGAGCAACAAGATAGAGGAAAGGAAAGACAGGGGCTTCGTCATAAGGCCTCACAGAGTGTGTATCTGCCTTGTATCGCGTGGAGAACGGCGAAAACCCCTCATGGGCCGGTGATTTTTATTAATTCAGACGTGAAGCAGATTCGAGACGGCCGCGGCAGTTAACCCGCAGGCTTCGGAATTCGAATTTGAAAAGCTAATGACGGTCGTTCTGTCATCGAGGTGGCCCGGCAGCGGGCAACAAGAACTTTTGATTGGATGAGGGCTTTTCTCCGCTGGTTGCGCAATATCCAGTGTCAGCCAACAGAGACCAGGAGCCAATCATGTCCAATTCGCCTCTTCTCCCGCTCTCCGAACCGAAGCCCCGCTCGATCAATCTTGTTCCGACAGGCATGAAACCCATCTTTGCCGGAGTTGCGGCGGTTGTCCTTGTGGCCGCGGCGGCCGGGGTTGCCGTTCCGCTCTACCGCAGTCATACCGGCGATGCCGCTCTCTCCCGGAGCACCGGCTCCGGCGATCTGTCTCCGGCACTGTATGAGACAGCCCCGACCGACATGAACGCCAATGGGAACGTGCCCTCCATGGCTGAAGTCTCCACTGAGGCCGAAGGAGGCAGCGGATTCCGACCCGGCGGCGGTTCGTCCGGTGCTGCAAGTTCCATGCAGCGGGTGTCGCTTGCCGACCCTGTCGTTGGGATACAGGATGCGATGAGTCTCAACATTCCCATCGGATGGAAGTTCCAAGGTGGGATCGCTCGAAACGTGCCTTGTTCGCCGGGCGATGCCTTTCCACAGATGCAGATTGCGAGCCCCGACGGCGCGTACTCCCTGACCGTGATGACGCCGTTCTTCACGACATCGATGCCGACCAGCCTCGATATGCGGAGCTGCGGCGCCGTTGCCCCGCTGACCTCAACGGCCAACATCCTCGCTCACTACGTGGTTCCGGCGCTGCGCCAAGGAGCCCAGACCTCCGCGCCCGAGGCCATGCCGAATGCAGAGAAGTTTATCCAGTCCGTCACCCACAGCAGCAACGGGATAATGATGTCCGGCGATGCGGCGCGGGTCCACGTCTCGTATACGCGGAATGGCCAGAGCGTAGAAGAGTACATCGTGGGTCTGACCACAACCTCCAGGATGCAGAGGATACCGGGTGGTACAACGGCCACGATGGTTGAGATCTACAAGGCTCCCGCGGGCAAGCTTGATGCCTTCTTCCAGCAGGCGGCGGCGACCATGGAGGCGACAACCAATCCACAGTGGGCGCAACGCAACGCCCAACTGGCCCAGCAAGCCGCCACACAGGCCGAGCGAGAGGGCGAATGGCAACGGGCAGCCATCTTGCAGAATGGACAGGATGCCGGGGCGGCCGGACGCGCGATGCTGTCCAGGACTCGCGACCAGATCCAGGCTACCGGTCAGGCGAGCATGGACGCCGCTGCGCGCAGTGAAGCGGCCCGACATACCGGCGCGGTTGGCACTGCGGACTATGTCGGCAAGCGCCCGACCTCTGTCTATTACTTCTGCAACGCCAGCGGCGGCAGGACGACCAACAATAATCCGAACTCCCCCGGTCCGGGCTGGTATCCATGCAACTAACCACAGCGTAGCATGAGTAATTTTCACCGCAACCCACGTCCAATGGCCATCAGCCTTGTGCGCGTGGATCTATGCGTCTGACTCGGTCAGTACTAGCTTCTGGCATAGAGTGATGGATTTTCGCGGTACTTGAGACATCGCCCGCAAAGTCGCGGTGTTCCAGATCTCCTTTTCCATGATGCCAGGTTGGGATGCCAATTGCACGTCATTGCTCCAAGAGATGGCCTCCGCAGATATGTGACTTCGCTCGGGTGCGTCAGTTTCCGGATTGTCGGCGATCCGGTAGTAATCCGCGTTACAAATCTCAATTAATGCATAATCGCCGATGCACGAATCCAGGGTCTGGGGTTTAAATTCAGCGGCTCCGAGCGTCCATATCCCCGAATTCGATTTTCGTCACCCGCTCAAAGCTTGAGTTTCTCGTACTGCGCCTCCGTCAGGCTCAGGAAGACCCCACCCCGGCCCATTGCGGAGCGCACCAGGGCATAGAGCGTCACTTTATTGAGGAGGGGTCAATTGTCTTCAATGCTTCTCGCGCTGTCTCTGTTAGTGCATACCAATGTTGTCCACTTCCCATGACCTGTTCCTCAGACCGCCAAAGAATCCCGTCGTTGTGAAGGTATACAACCCATTCCTCATATGGCCAAGCGATCACTTGACGACTGGCCAAAATTTCTTGAACCGCTCGCCTTTCTGCGGCAGACATTCGCTGTAATCTTGAAACCGCTCGCAGACGGACTTCACTGGCCTTCCGGCTGCTTTGCCTTTCGCTCCATGCTTTTTCCGCTCCAGACAAGACTAGGAGAATGGACCCGAACAGGAAGAGCAGCCACTCAAGACTGCGATGGTCGGCTGCAAAGGCTTCTATGTGCATCGCAACTAAATACTTCCAGGGGAGAAAGAGCAAGTCAGAATCCAATTCGGCCAGCTTATGCCAGAGTGTGGCGGCTCTCTAAAATTTGTCGTCCAGGAACGCGCCGCAGTGATGCTGGCATGGGCATAGGCGAAATCATTAGCCAAGTCCTTGGCGGACCTTGTTGAAGCCTATGAAAAGGTAAATGGGGAGATCAAGCCTCTCAATCTTCCACCAGTACCTTAATTTCGTTCCGTTGCCTCCTTGACGATCCGCGCGGCGGCCTGGTTCACGTCCTCGCGCGGTTTCCTCTTTTTGGCTGTATGCGCGTGCCTGACATGGACGCTGAATGTGAGCGCCAGCTCCCCTGGCTTATTGGGGCTTGAACTGAACTCAGCATTGCAGACAGAGCACCTATGGATTCCAGCGCAGATTCCCTGACTATCCCTTACTGCTTCAAGATGCGGTTCGTTGGCCATGTCCAAAGTCTACGCTAGATGCGAAACCTATGGAAAACCAAACTGCACCACTACCTTCTTGCCGGTAGTGGGTCAGTTTGAATTTTACAGGGGTTGCGCTCTGCGCTCGGCTGGTTCAAACTTGATTCATGCCTAGACGCTCAAGCGCAGACAGAGACTTCGCCGTTAACGCCTTCCGAGTCGTAGAACAGGCCATTGGTGAGCATATGGACGGGACGCCGTTGGAAGACCCAAATGCCGGGAAGAATCTGGGCGCCGTCGTCATTGGCAGGCTTGGTGGGCAGAAGGGCGGCAACGCGAGAGCAGCAGCATTAAGCCAAGAGCGGCGGCGGGGTTCGCTGCCTCAGTTCGGATGCCATCTGAAGGGAAGATCGGGGCGGACACGGCGGAGTGGACACAGATCATTCAAGGCCATTCGCAAGATCGGCGGCACGGGAAGCGCCAGCGTGGCGGTCATGCTGGCCTCGACATGGATTGCGGAGCATCCGTGCAACCTGGGTTGCGTTAGGAAACGTATGGCTTCTAAGCCGACCTATTATTAAACTGCTGCTTTGCGGCAATCTAGTAGTAAATGAAACAGCCTAATGGACGCATTACCATTGCGGCCGTGCGTACTTGACCATTCAAGGGGGAACGCAGATTCAAAGCTCGAATTGGCATCGGCACTTTCAAGGTTTAGCTTTTGTGCTTCATCCTGCACACGCCTCCGCAGATCGCATTGCCATTCTTCCAATGTGTCTGTTTGAACGTATCCAATCATTGCCGCTTCGGCCGAGTGGTGTGCGTAGAGCCCGCTAATGAAGCATCCCATGCCATCTGCGCTCGTATAGCGTGATGCCACAGCCTTGCTCCGATGAAGGCGCTTTGCCTCAAAACAGAACTCTGGGCGAACTCCTGCTGCGTGCCGAGAGATTGAGGCCATAAGGAAGGGGACTGCTTTTGCTCCTTTGGAAGTCGTTTCTTATCGCTTTCAGCGTGCTTTTGCCGCTGATCAATCCGCTCGGGTCGGCTCTCGTGTTTCTTGGGCTTGCCGGCGAAGCACCACCAGCCGCCTATCGGTCTCTGGCGCGCAAGATCGCAATCAATAACATCATCTTTCTGGCCATCATTGAACTTCTGGGCGCGGCCATTCTCAACTTCTTCGGAATTTCCTTACCTATTGTCCAACTCTCCGGTGGCATTGTGATTGCGGCGATGGGATGGTCTGTATTGAACGAGAGAGATGCGCGCGCGATCATTAAGAACAAGGAGGAGGAGAGCGAGGTACGAGACGAAACACGGAAACTATATCTTGAGCAGGGAGCCTTCTACCCGTTCACATTTCCCGTGACCTCTGGCCCTGGCACGCTTGTCGCGCTCCTGACACTCACCGCTCACATCTCGAATCGCGATATTTCGAGAGATGTTCTGGCCCATCTCGGCGTATTCCTTGCTGTGGTCGTTCTCAGTGTGCTCGTCTATTTCTCTTACGCGTATGCTCCAAAGATCACCAAGATCATTCCTCCGTCTACTGCGCATGGCATTCTGCGGGTGGTTGCCTTCATTTTGCTCTGCATTGGGGTGCAAATTGCGTGGAACGGACTCGCAGTCTTGATCGCTGCGGTTCTCAGACCCTGAAGACAAACAGAATGAGCAAAAGGGAGCAGATGGTTTGCCCGGCGAGTCGTTCAATCAAAGAGTCAATCATTGCAGGCTGATTGCATCCAACCTGCACACTTTGCATATCTCATGGAAATCCAGGTTTGCCATCTTCCATGGGTCGAAGACATCCAAAGTAATAGAACGCTTTTCCTGAAGGACTTATCCTCATGATTTCTCTGTTAGACCCCATTCAGATCGGCGAGATCCACCTGCCAAACCGGGTTATTATGTCCCCGCTTACTCGTTTGCGTGGCACGCCAGAGCACATTCCGACGCAACTGATGGTCGAATACTATACACAGCGTGCCGTCGCAGGCCTGATTATCTCCGAAGGCATCCCGGTTGTACCGCAAGGCGTTGGCTACGCGAATGTGCCGGGGATTTGGTCGACAGACCAAATCGAAGCCTGGAAATTGGTGACCAAGGCAGTGCACCAGGCAAGGGGCCGCATTTTTGCACAACTCTGGCATGTGGGTCGCATCTCAGACCCACGCTTTCTGGAAGGTAAACTTCCGGTTGCTCCCAGCGCGATCCGGCCTGCCGGCCACGTGAGCCTGGTGCGTCCAGTGACTGAATATGTGACGCCGCGCGCGCTTGCGACGTCCGAAATCCCGGGCATCGTTGAGGCCTTCCGAAAAGGAGCCGAGAACGCGAAACAGGCTGGCTTTGACGGTGTCGAGATACACGGAGCCAATGGCTACCTGCTCGATCAGTTCTTGCAGGACGGATCCAATCATCGTACCGACGAATATGGCGGATCGATTGAAAACCGAGCGCGCCTCATGCTTCAAGTTGCCGATGCGGTGGTCTCCGTCTGGAGCGCTAAGCGCGTGGGTATGCATCTGGCGCCGCGCGGCGATTCTCAGGATATGCATGATTCAAACCCGCCGGCTTCATTCGGCTATGTGGCGCGTGAGCTAGGCAGGCGCGGGCTCGGCTTCCTGCTTGCACGCGAGTACTTCGGACCCGACCGATTGGGTCCGCAACTCAAGAAACAATTCGGCGGCGTCTACATCGCGAATGAAAAATACACGCTGGCACAAGCGAATCAGGTCATCGAGGACGGTGAGGCAGATGCAGTAGCCTTCGGCCAACTCTTTATCGCCAACCCCGATCTGCCGGCTCGGTTTAGGAGCCATGCATCGCTCAATGTACCGGACCCAAGCACCTTCTTCACACCGGGGCCGCATGGCTACACCGACTACCCCGCGCTGAATGTATAGCGAGGGAATCAATGGAGTCATTGTCAAGTTAGTCTGTTGGATTTCTTGACTATAGTTGGTTGACACATACGAGGGACCCCGATGAATGAGACCATCCGCTTATTGGAGGCACATCACAGCAGCCGCAGCTATAAGACCGACCCAATCCCGGAGGAAATTCTTGAAGCTATCATCGAATCCGCACATCGTGCTCCGACTTCAACTAACAGCCAAGAGATATCGCTCGTGGTCGTGCGCAATGCGGACAGCCGCGCCCGCATAGCGGACATTGCCGGCGGCCAGCCATGGATAGCGCAGGCACCGGTATTCATCGCGGTCATCGCAGACCTCTACAAGACTGGCCTGGGCGTAAAGAAGGCCGGTGCCGAGCAGGTATTCCAACGCAGCCTTGAGGGGATACTGGCCGCGGTCAGCGACGCCGGGATTGCCATGGCGACGCTGATGACAGCCGCGCGCGCTTTCGGTCTCGGCATCGTACCCATAGGCGGAATTCGCCGCGACCCGCAGGCAATGATCGACCTGCTTGAGTTGCCGCGAAACACTTTTCCGGTAGACGGAGTCGTGCTCGGCTACGTTGCCGAAGAGTCTCCGCAAAAGCCCCGCATGTCGATCAAGAGTTTTCGTCATGATGAAAAGTATCACCCGGATGCCCTAAAGCCGGCGATTGACGCCTACGACCGGACCCTCCAGGAGTATTGGCAGAAGATTGGGCGCGCCGACGGGCTGTCATGGTCGGCAAATATGGCGCAGCACTACGGCACGTTTTCTCGATTGATCAAGTCTGTCGCCCAAAAACAGGGCTTCACGATCGAGGTGTAACTGGATGAGCGAGGAAAGGGATAATCGCCCCTTTGGCGTTTCCCATGGAGAACAATGTCCCCAGCCCACAACGATGAGGTGATACCCGGCCCTCGCCAGCGCGCCGCAGAACAGCTTTGATGCGTTGCTTAGCAAAATTGACGGGAGGAGGTACCTGACCAGTGAGGATAATCACATCGCATCTGCAATAGACATAAGAGGAAGGATTCTCGTGTTGGGAGCGGTTGTGTCGCCAGGAGCGCCCGTGAGCCCAGGCTACCAAATGGGATTTCACGAGCTCGAACGGACGAATAGCCGCTATGAGATCCGCGCTCGTGAGTTCTCAGGTCCAGTGGGGGAAGCGCTCGGTTGCCAGGTCTGCCCCATTGAACGGACTTTCACTATCAGCGAAGACGGAGAAAGAGTCACTCAGCGTGTCCGCTATAGCGACGGGAATGTGCGCGAGAATATCTACCTCTGGCAAAGATAAGGCTTTCTTTCGCCACCACTCAAGAGGGCCAAAGGAGAGAGAGTTTCTAGAACACGCCTTTCCTTGGGAGTCGGCTTGCTGGTCAGAGTTTCGATTTTCAAAGCGCCCATCTCCTCCCAATAACACCTGGTTCTGGAACGGCCAAAACGGCCGATTCCGGCGCCGTGGAATCATGCACTTACGAGGGCGGATTCCGGAGGGTTTTTGGAAGGGGGCTGGAGCGCCCGACAGAAGTCTTTGAACCAGAACCTGACTGACGTGCACATTTCCCCGTGCTTCGCAGCCACACCGGTACTTTACTGATGACACGGCGCGGAGCGCAGCCTGGGGGCCACCTCCGGTTTTCGTCGTTCACGGCATGTCGGCCTCGCGACTGAGATCTCACGGCCAAACCGACGATTGATGATTGTGGCGCAATGGGCGTATTCCGTTACCGATTCTACGAGGCCGGCTGAATAATGGTTGATTTGGGCCTGTCGGGGCGATAACGCTATCCCGTGGCCGTCCAGGGCGCCTGGCAGAGTGCCAATGGTCTTCAATGCATCAATTTATTGATCGGCTATTAACCGATGTATAACTGACGGTTGAGCAACCATACACCCAGAACTCGCTAATGAACGAATCGGCCTGTTTGCCATTGTTGACATCCGGCCTGTCAGCAAATCTCTGAACGGTAGCCAATTTCAATGGCAATTTGCCTCGAAAAGTGTTTGGGGATGATGCGTTGCTTACAGAACGGCACAACGCCACGTTAAACTGTCGGCCTTGAAAAACGCGCTATTCTGAATTCGGAGCTCGAATCTGTTTTCTGCTACACATACCCCCACAGCGACCCCCAAAAAGCTGGCAAAAGCCGGGAGGAATCCCGGCTCATTTGTTCTGGTTGTGCCCCTCACGCTTGCTCAACTCCGAATACATGCAAAGGGTACACGATGTGTGGCTCAGCGCAAGAGCGGCTCACCGCTATGCGATGAGCCGTCGCCTTGCCGCGCAGAAAGGGGGAAGGTTTCACTACCGTAGTTCGAATTCCGTCACAGTTACCGTGACACCCATCACCGGCTTAGAATCATTCCCATGTGTGGACGATACGGCAGACGGGCACCCGCAACGAGGTCAAGAAGCGATTGATTGAACCCTATCGCAACGGCCAGAAATCCAAGGTTGTCTAGTTTCGAACATTAGGGGTTTGCCTCGCTCCACGGCGGGGCTTTCTTTATCTAAAGTGTTGAACTGTGCGCACATCTGCTCATCTTCGACGATGAGGAGCGTGAGTACCCGTTGACGGTTAGCTTCGCTGGCTGTCATAAACACACCCATTGAATTAATGTCATCTAACTCGGCCGCGAAGTATGCTCAATTTTGCTCCCTACTCCGGGTCGTGTGAACCGGCTGCGGATTACTTTTTCCTTTCCTTCGCATCTACTGTTCAGGTGTTCAACCAGACCACATCCCGCCGATGCGACTATCTGAGGAAGCAGTGCAAACGCCCCGTCCACTTTTGGCCGTTCGACGGCTGGGAGGTTCCTGAGGGCAAGTAGGTCGTCGCTCGATAGTAGCCGCGCTTCTTGCGAAGCTCCCACTCTAGATTGCCCAAAGCCCGACAAATACTGTCTCAATTTGCTCACAATATCAGATGTCGTTGTTGGGTCCACCCCAAGTTGGACTGTACTTCACGCTTTTCACCGAACCCAGCAAAGGTTTACGATGATTTGTCCACCAATGATTGAGGTACGTCCATGAAATCGAAGAATACGTCTCGCCGCGCTTTCCTGTCCGCCGGGTTGATGCTTCCCGTCGTAGGCGCCAGTTCCCGCATGGGACTCGCGGATACCGGCATGGGGCTTTTTAGGTCGCCCGAAGAATCCACCGGGAAAGCTTCCACTCCCGCCAAGCTCGAATACCGGACCCTGGGCCGCACCGGATTGAAAGTCACCACCCTCGGATTCGGATGCATGATCACCTCGGACCCCAGCGTCGTCCAGCGCGCCGTCGATATTGGCATCAACTACTTCGATAGTTCCCGCGGCTATCAGCACGGCAACAACGAGCGCATGGTGGGCGCAGCCCTTGGCTCCAAGCGCAAGCAGGTGGTCCTTTCCACCAAGACCGACACCGGCACCAGGGATTCGATGCAGAAGGAACTTGAAACCAGCCTGCGTGAACTCAAAACCGATTTCATCGACATCTGGTACCTCCATGGCAAGGACAACGTGGCCGACGTGACCGACGAGATGATCGAAGCGCAGCAGATTGCCAAGAAGCAGGGCAAGATCCGCTTCGCCGGGGTGAGCACGCACAAGCCTCAGATATTGCTGCCCTGGATGGCGCAGAAGGGCGTCTTCGACGTGGCTCTGACGGTCTACAACTTCTCCATGGACTCCGGCGTCGATCAGGCGATTGCCACCGCTACCAAGGCCGGCATCGGCGTAGTGGCCATGAAGGTGATGGCGGGTGGATTCAAGGACATCAAGCCCAGCGATCCCCTCTATGCAAAGCTGAAGACGGATGGCGCCATGCTGGCCGCGCTGAAGTGGGTCCTCGATCGGCCCAATGTCGCCACCACCATTCCCGGCATGACCGACATGGACCAGTTGGAAGAAAACCTGAAGGCCATGGCCGAGCCCTTCTCGAAAGGCGATCAAAGGGTGCTGGCCGCGCATCTTGATGCCATCAAGCCCATCTATTGCCGCATGTGCGGCCAGTGCGATGGCATGTGCCAGAAGGGCCTGCCAGTTGCCGATATGCTGCGCATCCTCACCTATGCCGACGGCTATCGCCAGTTCGCGCTGGGACGGGAGCGGTTCCAAGAGCTGGCCGCCGAGCATCGTGCCGTCCGCTGCTGCGATTGCGCCGAATGCACGGTCGAGTGCCCGCACGGCGTGAGAGTCTCCGATCGCATGGCGCGCGCACAGGAGCTGTTCGCATGAGGGCTGTGACTTTGCTTCTCGCCATCCTGGCTACAACCGGGATGGCGAGCGCGCAGGACTACCTCAACTGCGGTCTCGCGCCCGGCTGGGAACAGACCGGGCCAAAACGCCAGTACACTCCCGACAACCTTTTCGACTACAAGGACGGCGGCGCCGAGGGCTATCTCGCTTACGGCTTCGTCGCCATGCAGGGTATCGACTGCAAGTCGGGCCCGGACACCATGTCGATCGACGTCTCCCAGATGAGCGATGCCGATGCCGCCTACGGCATGTTCACGGCCAATCGCGATCCCAATCTGCCCAACGCCAAGATTGGCATGGGCGGGCAGGTACAGATGCAGAGCGCCGTCTTTGCAAAGGGCAAGTATTTCGTTGAAATCGCCCAGGTCGCCGCCAACCCTGCCAGCGACAACCACGGCATGTTGCAGGCCCTGGTCACCAGGATTGCGGATATGCTTGAGGGCCGCAGCACCACACCGGAGACGCTGGACTGGTTTCCAAAAGAAAATCTCATCTCCGCCGGTCTCGTCCCCGAGAGCGTGCTGGGCATGCGGCTGCTCAAGCGCGGCTATGTGGCCAAATACAAGCAGGGGCAGGCATTCATTGTGCAGGAGGCCTCGCCGGAATCCGCCGCTGAAGTGATGAAGAAACTCAGAGCGCGCTTCGACGGCGCTTCCGATGCCAAGATCGGCGACGAGGCATTCCAGGCCAAGGCGCAGTACCTGGGCAGCATCTGCTTCTTTCGCAAAGGGAGCTACATTGGCGGCTACGCCAATCTGCCGGAACCCAAGGACGCGGTTTCCCAGGCCGCTCTACTCGCCGCGCGCATTCCGTAAGAATCTTGAAAGACGCATAGCGCGCGGCCGTCACTCGCGCCGGATTTCCTATCGAATGGCCTATTTTCACTCCGGCGCGCATACCCTTCTTAATTCCTAAGGCATCCTAAGCCTTCAAAGCCGGAATCAGGAAACGCACTCCGAAAGGGCATTCTAAAGCCAAAGAGGCTTACATGCTCCATTTGCTCAAAGACCACGGATATTCGTAAGCGTCTACGGCGGGCCGTATTGACTCACATCGGCGATGGCTGAGATTGTGGGAGGTCGTGTCCACAGGTTTTGAAGTGGACACGACCTGTGTGAAAGATGGCTCTCTATGTTGCGGAAGG
>Ga0224555_1001522_pt1 | contig 31576 bp, 28 predicted proteins | sample 714S23034metaG_FD_180687 | JGI IMG/M metagenome (GOLD analysis project Ga0224555, IMG submission 180687) | Peat soil microbial communities from Stordalen Mire, Sweden - 717 S2 30-34 | ecosystem: Environmental > Terrestrial > Soil > Wetlands > Peat | place: Sweden: Norrbotten County, Stordalen...
GCTGCTAAAATCGATTGAATCCACTCCTCGGAGAGGCGATGCAGGCCATTCTCGCGCTCGAAGACGGGCGCATCTTCCGCGGCCACGGCCATGGACACCTGGGCGAATGCCAGGGCGAGGTCGTTTTTAATACTTCTCTTACCGGTTACCAGGAAATCGCCACCGATCCCTCCTACGCCGGCCAGATTGTGGTCCTCACCAACCCCCAAATTGGCAACTACGGCACCAACCGCGCCGACAATGAGGCTGCGCGGCCCTACATTGAAGGCCTGATCGTCCGCGAATTCTCCGCCATCAGTTCCAACTGGCGCTCCGAGCAGGTGACCGACGAGTACATGGAACGCTACGCCGTCCCGGTTCTGGCCGAGATCGACACGCGCGCCCTCGTTCGCCATCTCCGCGATCGCGGCGTAATGCGCGGCGTGATCTCAACAGCCGAGTCGGACCCCGACGTGCTGGTCGCGAGGGCCAAAAGTATCCGCAAAATGGAGGGCACGGATCTGGCGCGCGTGGTCTCAACCGAGGCCAGCTACCAGTTCGACGCCTCCGATCCGCGCAGCCAGATGGGGGAGCCACTGCTGACAGAGGGGTTCATCCAAAGGCCTCAGACCAGCAAGCAAATATTGAATGTAGTGGCTTATGATTTCGGTATTAAGCAAAACATTCTGCGCATGTTAACACGTGACGGATGCCGCGTGACCGTGGTCCCTGCTGAGACCACCGCCGAAGACGTGCTCTCTCTCAAGCCCGACGGCGTCTTTCTCTCGAACGGCCCCGGCGATCCCGAGCCGGTCGATTATGCCGTCCGCGCGATTCGCGGCTTGATGGGCCGCGTGCCGGTTTTTGGGATTTGTCTGGGCCACCAGCTCTGCGGCCTGGCTCTCGGCGGACGCACCTACAAGCTCAAGTTCGGCCACCACGGCGGCAATCATCCGGTGCGCAACAATGCCACCGGCAAGGTTGAGATCACCGCCCACAACCACAACTTCGCCGTCGATCCCGACTCCATCAACGCCAACGAGGTTGAGTTGACCCACGTTGACCTGAACGACCAGACGCTCGAAGGCCTGCGTCACAAGACGCTACCGCTGTTCAGCGTGCAGTACCACCCCGAGGCTGCACCCGGCCCGCACGATTCGCATTATCTGTTCCGCGACTTCCGGCAGATGATGGAGGAGTGGAAGGGATGAGGCCCGCGACGCACAACATTTTCGAGATTTCAAGACAGCGGGGCATTTGGCTCCGCTGTTTTCGGGCAGGATGAACCAACGTCGCCGACACAGAGGCAAGTCGCTGACCAAGAGTTTTGAAAGGGCACGACTTTTAGTTGTGCCACTAGCGATCGCAAGAACCGCGGCTTTAGGCGCTGATTCAGTGAAGGGTACGGGCTTTAGCCCGTATATTGAACCAGCCACAGTTCCGGGGCTTTAGCCCCTGAGGGAATGGCATGCGTCCCAGGCGAGAAACAATTCGGACGAATGAATACGCCTACTTCGTCTCGACACAAACAGCAGGCCGCAAGCCCTTCTTTCGCCATGACCGCTGGGCGCGTCTCATGATTGATTTGCTGAGGCACTATGACGGAACCGGGTACATACTCCACGCCTTTGTCGTCATGCCGGACCACCTGCATCTGCTCATCACTCCGTCCGAGTCGGTTGAAAAATCTGTTCAACTGTTCAAAGGCGGCTTCTCATTCCGGGCCAAGCGAGAGCTGAAATGGAAGGGAGAAATCTGGCAGCCGGGATTTACGGACCACCGCATCCGGGACGAGGAGGATTGGAAGAGGCACCTGGAGTACATTCGGACAAATCCCGTCGAGGCTAGGTTGGCCGAAAACCCAATCCTCTATGAGTTCTCGGGCTTCCCCAGCATTGCATTCCCTCACGGGCTAAAGCCCACCAATTCTTTAGCCGGAAATGTACGGGCTAAAGCCCGTACCCTTCAAAGCTCAAAACAACCATTGGCGGTGAATCGATCCGGCGCGGCTGAAGCCGTGCCCTTTCAAAACAGCGGCACGAAGGCTTAATGCAGAACGGATAAGCAAAAGGAACAATGCCACGCAGAAATGACATTCAGAAGATTCTCGTAATCGGCTCCGGCCCCATCGTCATTGGCCAGTCGGCCGAATTCGACTATTCCGGAACCCAGGCCTGCAAGGCCCTCAAGCAGGAGGGCTACGAGGTGGTGCTGGTCAATTCGAACCCGGCCACCATCATGACCGATCCCGATCTGGCCGACCGCACCTACATCGAGCCGCTCACCCACGAGTACGTTGAAGAAATCATCCGCATTGAAGCGGAGATGCTCGCAGCGCACCCGAATTCCGGCAAGTTCGCCCTTCTGCCCACCGTCGGTGGCCAAACCGCCCTCAACCTCGCCGTCGATCTCGCCGACACCGGCGTTCTCGACCGCTACAACGTGGAGCTGATCGGCGCCAAGCTCGAAGCCATCAAGAAGGCCGAAGATCGCCTGCTCTTCAAAGATGCGATGATCCGCATCGGCCTCGATGTTCCGCGCTCCGCGCTCGTCAACAATCTGCGCGACGGCCTCGACTTCTCCTCGAAGCTCGGCTTTCCGGTTCTCATCCGCCCGAGCTTCACGCTCGGCGGCACAGGCGGCGGCATCGCCTACAACCGCGAAGAGATGATGGAGATTCTTGCCCGCGGCCTCGACCTTTCACCCGTGCACGAATGTCTTGTGGAAGAAAGCGTGCTCGGCTGGAAGGAATTCGAGCTCGAGGTGATGCGCGACCTCGCCGACAACGTCATCATTATTTGTTCGATCGAAAATTTCGACCCCATGGGTGTGCACACGGGCGACTCCATTACGGTAGCGCCGGCGCAGACGCTCACTGACCGCGAGTACCAGAAGATGCGCGACGCGGCCATCGCCGTCATGCGCGAGATTGGTGTCGAAACCGGCGGCTCGAATGTGCAGTTTGCAGTCAATCCGCAAGACGGCCGCATGACGATCATCGAGATGAATCCGCGCGTCTCACGTTCCTCGGCGCTCGCGTCCAAGGCCACCGGCTTTCCCATCGCGAAGATCGCCGCCAAACTCGCCGTCGGCTACACGCTCGACGAAATTCCCAACGACATCACGCGCAAAACACCGGCCTGCTTCGAGCCGACCATCGATTACGTCGTGGTCAAGATTCCCAAGTGGCAGTTCGAAAAGTTTCCCGGCGCCGACGAAACACTCGGTCCGCAGATGAAATCGGTCGGCGAGGTGATGGCTATCGGCCGCACTTTCAAAGAATCGCTGATGAAAGCCTGGCGCTCGCTTGAAACCGGCAAGAAGACCGGCGCAGAAATCCTGGAGCCGCGCCGCCTGACGCAGATGCTCGTCACGCCGCGGCCGGGGCGCCTCGAATACATCCGCTATGCCTTCGAGCGCGGCATGAGCGTACGCGACGTCGCACGCCTGACGAAGATCGATCCGTGGTTCCTGCATCAATTGCGCGAGGTCACGCTCGCGCAGGCGGCCATCGTCAACACAACTCCGAAGGAGATTGATGCGGAGCATATGCGCCAGCTCAAACGCCTCGGCCTCAGCGACGAGCGAATCGCGACGGAATGGAAACTCGAAGGCCACGCGGGCGTGCAGCAGGTGAGGGAACTGCGTGAAGGGCAGGGAATTCGCCCCGTCTTCAAGCTAGTGGACACATGCGCAGCCGAATTCGAATCCATGACGCCCTATCTCTACTCCACTTACGAGGAGGAGGACGAGGCGCCACCGACTTCAACACCCAAGATCATCATTCTCGGGTCCGGCCCCAACCGCATCGGCCAGGGCATCGAGTTTGATTACTGCTGCTGCCACGCGGCTTTCGCGCTCAAGGACGACGGCTACGAGACCATCATGGTCAACTGCAACCCGGAGACCGTCTCAACCGACTACGACACCAGCGACCGCCTCTATTTTGAGCCCCTAGTTCTCGAAGACGTTCTGGCCATCTACAACCACGAAGCGCAATCCGGCGCGAAGATCGGCATGATTGTGCAGTTCGGCGGGCAAACGCCTCTGAACCTTGCGCAGCGCCTTCTTGCAGCGGGCGTGCCCATCATTGGTACGTCGCCCGAATCGATCGACCTCGCTGAAGACCGCAAGCAATTCGGCAAACTGCTTGAAGATTTGCAAATTCCCCAACCGCGCGGTGGCACGGCGACCAGCGTGGAGCAGGCTCTCGCTGTCGGCGACGAAATCGGCTATCCCGTCCTGGTGCGACCCAGCTACGTGCTTGGTGGCCGGGCGATGGTGATTGCCTATGACGCCGACGCGGTCAGCCGCTACATGCGTCAGGCTGTTGAGTACTCGCAGGAACGCCCGGTCCTCATCGATCACTTCCTCGAAAACGCCATCGAGGTTGACGTCGATGCGCTCTGCGATTCAAGAGATGTGCTCATCGCCGGCATCATGCAGCACATCGAGGAAGCCGGCATCCACTCCGGCGACTCCTCCTGCGTTTTGCCTGCCGTCGGCATCAGCGAATCGACGCTTGAAACCCTTCGCGCCTACACGCGCAAGCTGGCCCTCGCGCTCAAGGTCGTCGGCCTCGTCAACATTCAGTTCGCCATCCAACGCGACGATCAAGGCAATGACCACGTTTACGTCATAGAGGTCAATCCTCGCGCCTCGCGCACTGTTCCATATGTCTCCAAGGCGACCGGCCTGCCGCTTGCGAAAATTGCCGCGCGCCTGATGACCGGCCGCAAGCTGTGCGAACTTCTGCCGGATGAACTTAAATCCGGCAAGGATCTTGGAACCGGCGAGTACTTCTATGTCAAGTCACCTGTCTTCCCCTGGTCCAAGTTTGCCGGCGTCGACACCGTGCTCGGCCCGGAGATGAAGTCGACCGGCGAGGTGATGGGCGTGGCGTCCACCTTCGGCGAGGCCTTTGCCAAAGCGCAACTTTCCGCCGGCCAGTTGCTTCCCACCGGGGGCACGGTGTTCTTCACCGTGAACGATCACGACAAGCAAGCAGTTATCCCGCTGGCGCGCCGCTACGTCGATCTCGGTTTCAAGATCGTCGCAACGGAGGGCACGGCCAACGTCCTTGAGGGCGCGGGAATGATTGTCGAACGTGTTTTCAAAGTCGACGAGGGCCGGCCCAACGCCGTGGACCTGATCAAGGAGAAACGCATTCAGCTTGTCGTAAACACACCCCGCGGCCAGGATGCGCTGTTCGACGAGAAGGCCATTCGCCGCGCCGCCGTCCTCGCGCGCGTCGCCACCATCACCACGCTGGCGGCCGCCCAGGCCGCGGCTGACGGCATTGCCTCCATGCAGAAGCATTCCATCAACGTCTACGCATTGCAGGCGCTGCACTCAGCGAACGGTCGATGATCTGGCAAGTGCGATTTCGAGGCGTTTTGGGGCCGAAAAGAGCCGTTTTGCGAACAAAAATCGATAAAAATCGACGAGGATTTTGAGGTAGATTTTTTGATTCCAAAGTAGTTAAGCTCGAATTTCGGTGTTTTGACCGCCCAAAATCACTCTTTATTTATTTTTCCCTCCTCGAACAGTAAATTTGCGAATCAACTTCTTTTGTCGAAGCTGGACCGGCGTGGAACATTGCACACGCTCGCGAGTTGGGCTTTTCCCTCATTCAAGACAAGTTTAGCGAGATCGCGGAAATAATCGGCAAAGTTGCGGAAAAAGTTAAGGGGTGAATAAGTGACGGAGAAACCAGGGAGTTAGGGTGGATTTGACGCCTGCTTATAAGGGACTGAGGGGTTGACGGCTTTTATGGCATTTCTCCTTCAGATATAGGCGTCTTGATTTTCGTGCGAGGTGGCGAATTCTTGAGGAAATCGCCACTTCAACATATCGGTTTCGGTCTACAGCAGAAGGAGAAATGCGCTAGGGTGAAACACGGCAACGCCGATTTATCTGCCGGGTCGCCGCATCGCCAGCCATGCTCCGATCGAGTAGCCCACCAGCGCCGCCGCCGGCCATGTGCCAATGAACGGGCCATCGTCGTCGATCAGCCCGCTGGGGCCGGGCAGGCTGAAGAATGTCCGCGATAGTTTCTCAGTCGCTGTGCACTGGAAGCACCGGTCAGGTCCCGTTGGCAGGTCGAGAACGTATAGGCCCACGATCATGGCCCAGATGAAACCGACCAGCCACACTGCGGTCGCCATCTCGCTGGGGTGAATCCGAGCGACGATTAGACCTACGGCAAGCGGCACGGCCAACGACAACAGAAGAACCACACCCTGCGGAATGCCGACGGGATTCACAGCGTAGCCGAGGAGCATCAGCGCGATCCACGAGGCCAGCGCCAGAAGCGAGTGCAGAAAAAACGACATGGCCTGGCTGGCCAGCGTCGGCGCCTTCTTCTCCGTCACTTCGGTGTGCATCAATGTGTCCATCGATCGGGCTTCTGCCCCCATCCTTACTCGCTTCGGGCGCTGGGCTTCGCCGCCAGTGCACAATCCTTATGCCGTGTGATTTCCAACATACACCGCATTGATTCGTGCGGCCAGTCGAGTCGCGCGGGCGCGAGGGAAAAGCGCGCGAATGCTCCGCGGCTGGCTCTACAATAAACAAATGCTTCTGGAAGGCGTATTCGCCGCGGTCACCACGCCGTTTTACCCCGACGAGCGCATTTATTTCCGCAAGATTGAGGCCAACATGGCGCGCTACTCGCGCAGCCTGCTGGCGGGAATGGTCGTCCTCGGCTCAACAGGCGAGGCCGTCACCCTCAACGATGCGGAGACTCGCGACGTCTTCCGTGCCTCGATTGAGGCCACAGCGCCGGACAAGGTTCTTATCGCCGGCGTGGGCCGCGAGAGCGTCCGCACAACGATTGAGCTGGCGGAGTTCGCGGCAACTCTCAATTACGACGCCGTCGTCGTTCGCCCGCCCAGCTACTATGGGGGCCAGATTTCGCCGTCCGCAATCCTTCATTATTTCCGCAGCATCGCCGACCGTTCGCCGCTCCCAGTTGTCCTCTACCACATTCCCAAGTTCGTCCCAATCGAGATGCCGATCGAGCTCATCGGGGAACTGGCCCAGCACCCGAACATCATCGGCATCAAGGATTCGAGCGGCAACGTGGAGCGGATCCGTGAAACAGTCGCCGCCACGCAAAACGCTCCACGGCGTACGGTTCAGGTTACGCAGGTGTTTGAAGCAGCCACAGCGCGCATGATGGCTCCGCATCGCGAAACTGGGGCGGAAGCCGGCGCCACCTTCGTCTCCGCCGGCGACCTGGCCGGGGGATCGGCCGTTGCCACAGCCCCACCTGCCGTCCCGGTCAAAACTCGTAGCAGGGAAGTTGGCTTCGAGGTTCTCACCGGCGCCGACCGCTCGATTTTCGACTCTCTCCAGGCCGGAGCGTCGGGCGCCATCGTCGCCTTCGCCGCCTTCGCTCCTCAGGCCTGCCAGGAGATTTACCTTGCCTGGAAGGACCACGACCTGAAGCTGGCGGAAGAGAAGCAGCAACGCATTCTCGCTGCAGGCAATCGCATTGTGGGTGGGATGGGCTTGGCTGGAATCAAGTACGCCTGTGACTTCAATGGCTACTACGGCGGCAGCCCGAGAGCGCCGATTCTGCCGCTCACCGCCGAGCAAAAGGCTGAAGTCGAGCAGCTATTGGCGGAAGTCCGGAATTGATCGGCGTATGGCCAATGTCCGATAACAGATATTCTGTTAACTAAAGCCAGCGAGCAAGCTCTTGCCCCCTATCTCTATGCCTGTCAGTGCGCTAAGAGGCCTCGTCCGTGTCTTCCCTCTCGAGGATGTCGCTCCCACGCCTGGGCGCACGGGCGCGCGACCCTAGGAAGCGGCGACCTTGAACAAATTCAATAGTGGCTGTTGTTGCTCCGGAACCGCCGGAAATTACATCTTGTAGCGGCCGAGGTCTTCGTCGTTCAACCCTTCGAGCCATCCACGTAGTTGCTCCGCAGTCGGCCCTTCGGGCGGGCCGCTCGTATTCAGCTTGGCGCTCTCCATCACTTTATCCGCCACATAAATCGGGCAATCGGCGCGCAACGCCAGCGCGATGGCATCGGACGGCCGTGCATCCACTGCCACCTGCTCGTCGCCCTGGCGCAGCCACAGAACCGCATAGAATGTATCGTCTTTAAGTTCTGTAATCACAACTCTTTCCAGCTCACCATTCAAGTGATGGACAAGATTTCTCGTCAGGTCGTGCGTCATCGGACGCGCCGCAGTCATCTTCTCAATTTCCAGTGCAATTGCGTTCGCCTCAAAGATGCCCACCCAGATCGGCATCACCGCGTCCGACCCCACATCCTTCAGCACCACGATCGGCATGTTTGTGGAGGGGTCCATCATCAGGCCCCGAATCCGAACCTCGATATCCATTCGTTCCCTCTTTTCCTGATCCTCGCTCCGCTCCCCTAGCCGGCGGTCAGGCCTTCCTGTCTACAACTTCCTGTTCCTTCGATCCCATCCCTCTCGGTCCCTTGGTCCCTGTTCTTAGACTGCTTCGCCAACCAGACTATTCGGATACGCTCCTATAATGCGCGCGCGCAGGTAACTTCCCGGCGCCGGAGCAATGGGCTGCGTCCAGGCAAGATTCACCGGCTTATTCTGCGTGCTGCGGCTGGCAATTTGCCCTCTCTGCGCGTTCGCCCCTTCGACCATTACCTCAAGAACATCGCCGATCTGCTTGGAATAATTAGCCCTCTGAATCTCCCGCTGCCTTTCAAGCAATACTTGAAGCCGCTTGGCCTTTTCCTCCTCCGGCACCGTGTCGATCATCACCAGGGAGGGCGTGTTCGGCCGCGCTGAATACTTGAATGCGAAGACGCAATCGTACTGCACCTCGGCCAACAGGTCCATTGTCTGAATAAAATCGTCCTCAGTCTCGCCGGGAAAGCCCACAATAATGTCCGTCGAGAGCGAGATCGGTCGTCGCGCCGCCTTGATCCACGCAATCCGCTCCAGATACCACTCCGGCGAGTACTCCCGCGCCATCCGCTTGAGCACCCGCGCCGACCCCGACTGCACCGGCAGGTGCACATGGTCGCACAGCGTCGGCACGCGGTCGATGGCTTCCACAATGTCCCGCGTAAAGTCCCGGGGATGGCTGGTGGTAAAGCGCACGCGCCGGATTCCGGGAACCTCGCCCACCGCAGCGAGCAGTTCAGCGAAGCTCGACTTCCCTTCCGGGTCGCGGTAGCTGTTTACGTTTTGGCCGAGTAACTGAATCTCCGTGTAGCCAAGGTCAGCAATTCGCCGCGCCTCATCGAGCACCGATGACGAGCTGCGGCTTCGCTCCTTGCCCCGCGTGTAGGGCACCACGCAGTAGGAGCAGAACTTGTCGCACCCCTCGATGATGGTGATGTAACCGCGGTAGGGATTCTGCCGCGCTGTGAATTCGGTCTCGAAGGTCTCGTCCGTCTGCCGGTCGTCCAGGCCGGTAATGCGGTTCTCGCCCGCCTCCAGCCGCGTAAGCATCTCCGGTAGCTTGCGATAGGAGGCTGAACCCGAGACGAGCGAAACGTAAGGCGCCCGGTCGAAGATCTTCTCGCCCTCCTGTTGCGCCACGCAGCCCAGCACTCCGAAGCGCTTCCCTTGCTTGTGCAGCTTCTTGTAGTCGTTCAGGCGATTGAAGACCTTCTGCTCCGCCTTGTCGCGAATGGAGCAGGTGTTGTAAAGGATCAGCCCGGCGTCTTCCTCGGTCTCCACTTGCCGGTATCCCTCCTGGCGCAGTGTGCCAATCACCTTTTCGGAGTCATGGGCGTTCATCTGGCAGCCGAATGTCTCCAAATAGAATGTTTTGTCGGTTGCCATCGCTTCCTCAGTATACGGTGAATCCGGTTCTGCGGCCGCGACGCGCGCGCGGTTATTGGTGTAGCAGCTTGAACGCGTGCGTCCACTCGTTCTTGGTGAACCCGAGCACGCACCACAACATGCAAAGCGGCTCAATAGCGCGCGCCGATCCCACTTTTCCCATGTCCGCCGTCTCCCAGCCGAACTGCTCCAGAATCTGCGCCGTCACCACCTTGGCCCCGTCATCATCTCCGCAGATGAACATCGTCGGCTTTCCGGCCTTGTACTGCGGATTAACGAACTGACGGTTCCCCACCGAGTTGAACGCTTTGACGAAATGCGCTTTGGGGAACGCGCGCTGCAGCCGCTCCATCAGCGAGTCGTCGAGCGTGGTAAAGAACTTCAGAACACCATTCACCGGCGGTGCGTCGGCGATGGGGTTGCACGCGTCCATTACCAGCTTGCCGTCGAGGTTCGCGCTTCCCGCCATGCGCAAAACATCGGCCGCCACCGACCCTTTCACTGCCAGCGCCAGCACCTCGCCGAACGCCGCCGTTTTGCTGAAGCTGCCCACCTGCGCCTTGGGGTTGCTGCGTTGCCACTCCGCCAGCTTTGCCGTGTCTCGCGTGCCGATCATCGTCTGGTGGCCGTGCTTGATGAACCCTTCCGCGAGCGCCTTCGCCACATCGCCTGAACCGAGAACTCCAACCTTCATGGCCGATTCTCCTCTCTATTGCTTTTGTTGATCGCCTAGCCCGGTGTGCAGATAAGCCACCACCGCATCCATCTGATCCTTAGACATCTGATACCTGAACGAGGGCATCATTCCCTTGCCCGACAACAAAACCTGCTCCACCTCTCGATCCGTCGCCGGCTCACCAGCCGGCAAGGTGTTCCGGCTGAAGAGTCCGTGCAAATTTGGCGGAACTTTCTTCAGGTGCAGGTCGTTCTCCTCGTGGCAGTGAGCGCAACCAACGTCGTAGAGGTGCTTGCCCTCAGCCTGTTGCGGCGTCAGCTTCGGCGCCGATCGGCAACCTGCCACGCCGGCCGCAACTGCCGTAGCCACAATCCCTGCCCAGGTTTTCCGAAGCCTCACTCTTTCAGCCTTCCACGCAAATCAGCTTCTCGCGCCAAGCCTGGCCGCTACCCGGAAAAATGACTCCTCGAAGACAACTCTGCTCTGAATGGTGACGCTGGGGAGTTCCTCCGGGGACTGCGGGCCTTCTGCCGGAACCCGCACCTTCAGTCTGAGCGGGCGCGCTAACCTGGGTCAAGCCGCTCATCCCGCCCGCGCGAACCGCCTCGTGCGCTCAGAGGCTCCGCGCACCGCCGGCCAAGTATGCTGGTCTCATGGCGCTGCCTTCGAACGAACACCTCACACCCTTTGCCCATTCGGCAGATAACCGCTGCTTCGGCTGTGGCCCGGCAAACCAGAATGGACTGAGCCTCGAATTCCTGCTCGCGGAAGACGGTTCCGTCGTGAGCCTTCCGGTCGTCCCCAGCACCTTCGATGGCCATCCCGGCTATCTGCACGGCGGCATTATTGCCACGCTGCTCGATGAGGCCATGAGCAAAGCGGTGCGCGCTCAGGGAAGCACCTCGATGACACGCAAGATCGAGATCGACTACCTCCGCCCGGTTCCCAGCGGAACGCCAATCCGCATCGAGGGCCGCGTGGTTCGCAACGAACCGCGCAAGCATTGGGCCGAAGCCCGCGTCGTCAATCAGAAAGGGACCGTGCTCGCGGAGGGCAAGGGGCTGTTCATTGAAGTTCGCCCACCCGCCAAAAACTAAGGGCGGCCCGAAGACCGCCCCGTAGTGAATCAGCGGAGCGCTGATTTTAATGAACCATGTTGATCGTGTCTTGCGTGACCGTGTCGAACGTGGTCACCGACTTGGCATTGGCCTCGAACGCGCGCTGCGCAATGATCAAATCGGAGAACTCGGTCGAGATGTTGACATTCGATGCTTCCAATGCATCGTCCTGCACGGTAGCCAGGCCCGACGTGCCCGAAGTTCCAACTACGGCCGTGCCGCTGGCTTGTGTAGTCAGATAGTCCCCGTTCCCCAGCAAGTTCAGGCCCTGTGAGTTGGCCACGTTAGCCAGCGCCAGTTGCCCCACATTCTGCTGCTTGCCGTTGGAGTAGCTTGCCGTCACCGTTCCATCCGACCCAATGGTGAAACTCTGGTACTGCCCGCTGGGATATCCATCCTGCGAAGTGGCCGAAACCGCGGATGCCGTGTCCACCTGGCTGATGATTGGAGTGCCCGCTGCGCCCATCAGATTCCACTGAACGTTCAATCCTGCCGCTCCATCAACCAGCACATTGTTCGCGGCGGGATTGAAGTTGAGCGCAATAGATGAGAAATCGCCCGGCGCCGTTCCGACCGTCTCCGCGGCTCCGCCGGCGGGAGTGATCGTGGTCAAGTTGCCGTTGGCGTCAAAGCCCATGGTCCCCGTGACCGCTGCCGGCGCCGCGTTTCCGCCTGCCGCAGAATAATCTCCAGCCGGCAACGCCACCGAGTAGGTCCACGTATTGGCAACCGCCGTCGGTTGGAAGGTCACTGTAGCCACATGCGGCTCGCCCAGCGAGTCGTACACCGTTACCTGCGCGGGAAACTGCGTTCCCTGCGCCGTTGTGGCGTCAAGATTTGCAGTCATTCCCATGGTGCCGGTGGCCTTTGGTTCCTGCACCTGGCCAACCGGAATGTCGATCGCTGTCAGTGGCGCATTGGTGTTTACCACGCCGTTTACCGCCGGGTAACCCATCACGTTCGCGCCGCTCGAAGTCACCAAAGCCCCATTTGAGTCCAGCGAAAAGTTACCTGCGCGGGTGTACTCGTAGCCGCCGGCGCCATTGCCGACGACGAAGAACCCAGTTCCGTTCAACGCAACATCCGTAGAGTTGCCGGTGGAATTGATCGAGCCTTGCGTGAATGAGATCTCATTCGAGGCCACCTTAGCGCCCGCGCCCACTTGAATCGGGTCGCCGGAGCCGGTCGAGCCTATCTGCTGATAGAAAAGATCGGAAAAATTCGTCGACTGCGCCTTGAAGCCCGTCGTGTTCATGTTGGAGAGATCGTTCGCTACGGTATTCAAGGCAGTGGAATCGGCCTCCAGGCCGGTCAGCGGAATTGAAAAACTTGCCATGGTCCATCTCCTCTTTGATTCGGATCAGTTTGGCCGGCCTTGTCGCCGGGCGTCACTGCGGTTATGCGGGCCATCGCGCCCGGCGGGTGAACCTGCGTTATTGCAATGCGATTGCGCTGCCTTTCACCGGCCGCGAGTGCGGTCGGCCCGACAGTGCGTGTCCCACGCGCTGTGCCGCCGGGTTCGTGCTCGGCACACCCACGTTGCCAGCGGTACGCCTGGCGGCTGTTGTTTGCGCAGTGGCTGCCGGGGCCGCGGATGCAGCGGCCGGCACCGAAGCTGGCGCGTGCGCGGCCGCCGTCGTCGCCGGTGCACTTGTGCCCGTCGCGCCGGTGGTTGCTCCGGCAACCTGTCCAGACGAGCCGGTGCCAGAGCTTGCCGGCGCGGGGCCGAGGTCCGTGGATAGCGTCTGATTAATGTTGATCAATTGTTCCAGACTGTTCACCTGCACAAGCTGGTTGATGTATTCGTTCGGGTCGGTGTCCGCCGTCGGATCCTGGTTCTGCATCTCCGTCACGAGCAGTGTGAGAAAGTCGTTGGCCGAGATCGTTGACGAATCGCTGCTTGTGTCGTCCGAGCTGTCCGTGCCGCTCGTCCCGTTTGTCCCGCTCGTTCCGCCAGTTCCATTTGTAGAGCCGGCCATCGGTGTTGCGGCCATCCCCTTCAACGCTTGCCCCGCCGTCATCATGTGATTCAAAATTCCTGTTGCCATCGCCCCTCCTGCTTTGCGTCTGCACTTCTCTGCATTCGACCAGTATTCCGTTGATGTCACCGGCCTCTCTGCCTTCCAGCTTCCCTTCCCTCTTCGCCTCCCGTTCCCCGTTTCTTGGCTCCCCGCCCTTCTTTCGAACCGATGCCCAGGTTCACGCCATCACCGAGATGTGCGTGCCACGGCTACCTCCCGCGTACGCGATCGCATCGAAGCTGGCGTTCGTCGCAGTTGGGCTCACCGCCGTGGCCGATGCGCTCGTACCAGCGCCAGGTTGCGCGACCGATTGCGGCGCTGCCGCCGGATTCTGCTCTCCATGCTGGCCCGCACTCTGTTGCATGTTCTGACCCAAGCCTGTCTCCATCCCGCTCGTGCCGGGAGCCGCCATGGTCAGCGTTGCGACCGGCGTCTGCTGTTCCGCGAGATACGCGTTCAGTCCCGCCAGATGTCCACTCAACGCCTGCGCGGCTTCCGTCGATCCCGGAACAAGCGCCGCATGCACGCTGCCCCCACTCAGATCCGCGCGCACGCCAACCCAACCCAGCGCCGGATCCTCAAAGCCCGCCTCGGCCTGACGCCCATCGGCATGAATCCAATTCGGTGTTCCCACCGCTGTCCCCGCATCGAGCGCGGCAAAGGCCTCTTGCGGCGCCGCTGCCTGCATGGGAGCCGACTCACCGCGAGCTGCTGCTGTTCCCTGCGCGCTGCCCGGATCACGCACCCAGAACGTCGCATCTGCGCTCGACCCTGACGGCTGCGCCACGACGACATGCGCCGTCCCCGCGCTCGTCCCGCCCGCGACGGCCTCATGTGGAGAACGCGCCATCGATTGCGGTGAGGGCAACGTGCCGCTGTCTCCGCTCAGCTTGTCGGCGCTCGCCGTCGCGACAGCGGGATCAGCCGAGACGCCGCTCACTAAGCTCGCTCCGCGGTGCAGGGCGAAATCTCCAACCGGCACTTTGTGCTCTTTGATGCCTGAACTCTCGTCTTGCCCACTTTGCCGGGTCGCGCTTCCCGCCATTGATGCACCGGCCGCTGGAATCGCCTGCGCCGTCGTCGAAAACTGCGGCTGTGCCGCAAATTCTTCCTGCTCGACGATCGGGGTTACCGCGCCTGCGCTCGTCTCTTCTCCGCGCATCGTACTTGGTGCTTCGCTCGCAGAAACCTGGCTCGCAGCGCGTGCACTTGCGCTCGAATTCGTCGCAATCGGTGCCGCCGTTGTCGACTGACGGCCTTTAGCAAGGATTGCCGCAATCGCTGCTTCCGGCTCCGTCTCGCTCGCGCCGCTCAAAGGTTCATCAATTCGATTCGCAGGGCGTGACGCAATCGAATCCGCCAGACTTGCGGGAGTGATTTGCGGCTGTACCGGCGCCACCGAAGCCGCGAACTCGGCCCCATCGACCCCAGATGCCTGCAGTCCATTCGCCGCTGGAATGGCTTGCGGACGGGCTCCCCCATCTTCCCCGCCGCCTGTCCGCCTCTCACTCTTCGCGTTCGCGCCCGCGCTCACGCCTCGGGAGCTGCCGGAGCCTGTTGCTGCGCGAATCGCAGCGGCGCTTTGCGCGCTTGCTTCCCCGTTCGCCATTTTGCTCGCAGCATTCACCAGGCTCTGCAGCCCAATTGTTCTCGCCGCATGGTTGGCTGGAGCGGCCGCACCCGCCATCGGCCCGTTGCTCCGGTTCGTTGTCAGCTCTGATTGCGCCGCATCAGCTTCAGCAGGCGCTAAAATCGCCAGCGCGCTGAGGGCCCCGTCTCGCAAGCTGCTTCCATCTTCCGCGCCAATCTCGCCACCTTCGCTCGCGGCTTGATCCGCCACGCCGCCGCTCGTGCGCGCCGTCACGCCCCATGCGCGCAGCATCGACTGCCAACTCGCCCTGAAACTCTCATTGCCCGCTGCAGGTTGCTCGTTCCCCTTCGCCGCCCCCGGCCAGTTCGCACCCGTTCCTTTGCCCGGAGCAAATGCCGCTGTCTCCCCATGTGCCGCACCGCCCGCACCCTCCAACGCCGCGATCTCCGCGCCAACCCTCGTGGTCCCGCCAACCCCGGTCCACGCGCCAGCCCCTGTTCCTACTCCAGGCCCCATTCCTGCTCCAGGCCCCGTGCCTGCGCCCAGTTCCATGCCAACGGCAATCGTCATAAGAAGGGTTAGTGCAGCGAGCGTGCCAAAGTGTTGGGAAAGGGGTTAGTAGATTTTCAAGTCTGGGACATTGATCCTGTTTAAGGAAACTCGCTTCCAGCTCCAGAAGTTTTCGCTCAAGTCTCCACGGCCGTCACACTCGCGACCTGGCTTGAGCGCCACCGCCGCCATCAACCTTCCTCACTCGCTTTCTCACTCGTGGCGGCGCCCTGCCGCGCCCGGCTCAGGAACCAGTCGTCGAGCTTCCGCTGCGTTCGGCGGCCGGCCGCAACTGCGTCTCCGGCCTCGGTCTTGCGGATCAGTGTCTCCACCTGGCGCCTCGCCATTCTTTTGGCGAGGAACTCCTGCCGCAGCCGTGCCACCTCAAGCTCCGCCTCCGCGATTCTTGGCCTCAGAGCCGCGCCATGACGAAGCGCCGCGCGCGCCTGCTCAAGTCCCGCGATCCGGTCGACCAACTCGCCTGTACTTACGCTCGCGGTCACCTGCCGCCGCCCGTTGCGCTCGCGCTCTTGCGCAGCCACGAGCGCCAGTTCCATGCGCCGTAAATCTCCCGCTGCCGACTCGAGCGCGGCCTGACTTAACTCCTCCTCGAGTTTCCGCACCTGGAGCAGGCGGCGCATGGCTCGCGACACCGCCATCGCTCAAACTTCCCCTGCCAGCGCGGTAAGCCGGCGCAAGCCGTCGGCAAAGCGAACATGTTCGAGCGCATCTTGCGTGAGAAACGCGCGAATTGCTTCTCTGGCTCGGAGCGCGCGGTCGAGCTCCAGGTCGGCGCCCGCCTTGTACGCTCCGATGCGCACCAGATCCTCCGAGCGCGCGTAGACCGCCATCAGTTTGCGCACCAATGCCGCCTGCTCGCGATGTTCTTCACCAGCGACTGCGGGCATCAGGCGGCTGATCGAGTCCAGCACCTCGATCGGCGGATACCATCCCTCGCTGGCCAGTGCGCGCGAGAGCACCACATGCCCGTCAAGCAGCGCGCGCACCGCGTCCACCAGCGGATCTTGCTGGTCGTCGCCTTCCATCAATACGGAATAGAATGCCGTGATCGAGCCCGTGCGAAAGCGTCCGGCGCGTTCCACCAGCCGCGCCAGCCGCGCGAAGACCGAAGGCGTATAGCCCTTCGCCGTGGGCGGCTCGCCCGCCGCCAGGCCAATCTCGCGTGCAGCCATGGCAAACCGCGTCAGCGAATCGAGCACCAGCAGCACATGCTTTCCCTGCGCGGCGAAGAACTCGGCCACCGTGGTCGCCGCCAATGCCGCGCGCATGCGCAGCAACGGCGACTGATCGGAAGTGGAAACCACCACCACCGCGCGCGCCAATCCCGCCGGGCCGAGAGAATCACGCAGAAATTCGCCCACTTCGCGCCCACGCTCGCCCACCAGGCCTACCACCGTCACCTCCGCCTCGGTGTTGCGCGTCATGATTCCCACCAGCGTGCTCTTGCCCACGCCCGATCCGCCAAAGATTCCCACCCTCTGCCCGCGGCCCACGGTCAGCAGCGCATCGATGGCACGAATGCCTGTTCCGAGGGGCTCGTGGATGGGCACGCGGTCGAAGGGCGAGCGCACCGCTCCACCGAGCGGCAACGACTTTGCGATCGAGGGCCTGCGGCCGCCATCGATTGGAATGCCTTGCGCGTTCAGCACCCGGCCCATCAGCGCCGGTCCCACCTCGATCCGCGGCATCACACCCTCGGACCACACGGGATCGCCAAAGCGAACGCCTTCGGCCGCTTCCACCGGCATCGACAATACATTCGACCCGCGAAATCCGATCACTTCCGCCGCATGAGCCCGCCCCGCCTGGTCTTGAATCTCGCAACACTCCCCTACCGAGACCGGCGGTCCCGCAGACTCGATCGTCTGGCCTACCGACTCGAGGACCTGTCCGCGCCAGCGCCACGGTTGCCTGGACTCCAGCCGCGCAAAGTAGCGTTCGAGCAGCGGCGTCATGCACGCGCGTCTCCCCGGTCCGCATCTTGATCCGCATCCGTCGCCGCGACAGCCTCACTCGTGACCGCGTCCGTGGCGCAAACCGCTGCGGTCCCGGCACGATCGAAGAATCCGCGCTCGATTTCGGCCAACTGAGAACGAACGCCCAGGTCGACCGTTCCCACCTTGCTCTCGATCACGCAGTCGCCCAACCGCATCCCTTCGCCCGCCGTCACAGCCGGCTTCATCGCCACATGGGGCAGGTGAGTGATCGCCTCTTTCCACAACTCGAGTTCCGCCGCGGGCACACGTACTTCGACCTCGGACGATCCCGCCAGTTGGCCCAGCGCAACCCGCACTGCTCCGGTCAAAAGCAGCGGATCCATCTGCGCTTCGCGGCGCAGAATGCGCGCCGCCACCGCCAGCGCCAGCTTGACCGCCTCCTGCTCCACCGCAGCCAGATACCGGTCGCGCTCTTCCGAGAATTTCGCCGCGAGCGCCGTAAGCTGCCGTTTGTAACGCTCTGCCTCGGCCGTCAATGCCGCGGCCTGCGCCTCTCGTTCGGCCTGACGCCCTTCCTGGCGGCCGCGCTCACGTCCCGCTTCAAACGACTGCCGCGCCTCCTCGACCGTTCGCTCGTCAGTCGCCGCGCCCCTGGCTCTCGCCTGCGCCTGCCCTGTCGCACCGGTTTCGTCTGCTTCCACCCAGCCGTTCCACTCCGTCGCCGGCCCCGCACCGGGATAGGCCGGGTACTCGAGCACCTCCATCTCGCCGCCGTGTTGCTCATATGCCGTCATCGTCTGCCGCAACTTCCTCTTCCTGCCGGCTCGCTGCCGGTCCTTCTCTGCTCCCTTGCTCCCTTGCTCGCTTGCTCCCTGCTTTTTTCACGCCAGCATCTCGTCGCCGGTTTCGAGCTTTAGAATTACTTTGCCCTCGGCCTCCAGCCGCCGCGCCAGATTAAGAATCTCCTGCTGCGCCTGCGCCACCTCGCGCGAGCGCACCGGACCCAGCACCTCCATGTCTTCCTTCAACATCTCCACGGCGCGCGAGCTCATGGCCTTGAAGATCTGCGCGCGCAACTCGTCATTGGCGCCGCGCAGGGCCAGCGCCAGTTGCCGCTTGTCGACTCCGGAGACGATCTCGCGGATGGTGGCCGGCGGCACGGTGATCAGATCCTCGAAAGTGAACATCAGGTTGCGGATGCTCAGCGCCAGCTCTGGCTGGTTCTCTTCGATGGTTTCCAAAATCTTCTTCGACTCCTCGGCGTTGAGCCGGTTCAGCAGGTCCGCCACCGCCTTGAAGCCCGAGTAGCTGCGGCGCGCCGTTTCGCCCACGCTCTCCAGGCGCCGGTGCAGAATCAGCGCCACCTTCTGCGCCATCTCCGGAGAAAACTGGCGCATCTCCGCCAATCGCTGGATCGAGACCACCTTGTGCTCCTCGCTCAGGTTGTCCAGCACCATCGACGCGCGCTTCGGATCGAGGTGCGCCAGCACCAGGGCGATGGTCTGCGGGTGTTCGGAGTCGAGCAGCTTGCCCAACTGCTGCGGATCGGTGCGCTGCAGCTTGGCCAGATTGCCCTGCGCCGCCTCTTGCGACTGCCGCATCAGCGCCAGCAGGTCGTCGGCGCGCTGCTTGCCGAAGGCCTCGATCAGCACCCGGCTGGCGTAATCCAGGCCTCCGTGCACCATGAAGTTCTGCGTGTCCAGCAACTGCCAGAACTCTTCCAGCACCTGGGCCGAGAGCTCCGGCGTAATGCCGCGCAGATCGGCCAGCTCTTCGGTGATCTGCTGGACGTCTGTCTCCGGCAACGCGCGCAGAACCTCCTTGGCCAGCTCCTCGCCCACGGCCACAAGCAGGATCGCAGCCTTGCGCACGCCGGAGAGATTCGCCCCCGGGCGGTGCCGCGTTGCTTCGCTCTCGATTCCCAGCTCCGCCAAGCGAAATTCCCTTCCCGCACCAGCGCATGCCGCCGTAACCTAGTCCGAGTGAATCCAGCTCTGCAATAGGCGCGAGCTCTGCGTCGGCTCGCGCTTGAGGTGGCCTCTCACCTGCTCGAAGATCTCCTGATTGCGCAGCCGCTCGGGATCCATGGGCGCGGGCTCGGGAGAACTCAGCGTCGCCTGCGATGCGGCCGCGGCCGCCAGCTCCCGCGAAGCCGATTTGGCCGGCGCTCGCGTCGCCAGCGCCGTGCCGGCGTGACGAATCGCGGGCCGCACGGCGAAGGCCACGACCACCATCAGGCCGACCAGCAGCGCGAGATATTTCACCAGCACCGGCGAGTTCTCCGCCGTGTTCAGAATCTGCTCCGGAACGGCGACTGGCGGCTGTCCCTGGTTGCCGTCAAAGGCCAGATCCTCGACCGTAACCACATCGCCGCGCGAGGTGTCGAAGCCCACCGCCGCCTGGGCCAGAGTGGTCAGGTTGCGCAGCTCGTCGGCCGAGCGCGGCTGCCAGGCGGGAGCATGATTCTTCGTCGCAGGCTGGATCAGCCGGTCGTTTACCACGATGGCCGCGGTCAGCCTCCGCACGCGGCCCGGGTTTTCGATCGTGTGCCGAACCGTCTTCGAGACGCCGTAGGTGCTTGACTCGCTCTTGGCGGTTTGGGGCGGTGCCGTCTCGTGCGGATAGACGGGGAGTGCCTGTGTGTTGGGCGCATTCGACGCCGCGCCGGGAACTCCGGCAGCGACCGGCTGCGCTCCCGTGGTCTGGTCGGTGCGCTGCATGGCGAGCGTCACCGTCTTGTCCGGATCGTAGGTTTCCGCGGTTTCATCGGTGGCTGTCTCGTCGTAGTCGAGCGTCACCGAAGCGCGCACATTGCCCGCACCCGTCACCGCCTCAAGCGTCGACACCAGCTTGTCCTCAAGAGCCTGCTCGGCGCTCAATCGCATCGCGTCGGGAGTCTTTGGTCCAAGAGGAAGATTGCCCGAAGCGTCCACCAGGACCACATGATCCGGCGTCAGGCCGTCCACGGCCGCGGCCACCAGGTTGCGAATCGCCTCCGGCTCGCCGTCGGCCAGCGAACTGCGGCGCAGCTTGAGCACTACCGAAGCTTTGGCCGGTCGCTCCTCGCCTTGAAAAAGCGAATCGTGCGGCAGCACCAGATGCACGCGCGCCGACGCAACGTCGGAGAGCGTCCCCACCGTATGTTCGAGCTCGCCCTCGAGCGCTCGCTGGTAGTTCACCTGCTCGTCGAACTCCGACCCCACCCAGTTCGGCTTGTCGAAGATCTCAAAGCCCAGCCGACCGCTCTTGACGCCCCCCTTGGCCGCGGTCGCCAGGCGCGCCTTGTCCAGTTGCGCGGCGGGAACCAGGATTCCCGCGCCATCGGCCGAAGGCTCAAAGGGAATCTGCGCCTGCGCGAGAATCTGGCCGATCTGGCGCGCATCGTCCGGGTCGAGGTTCACGTAGAGCGTGCGCCAGTCGGGACTGAGTGCGAACCACGTCAGGCCGCCGATGAGCGCGAGTAGCATCAGCGCGCTTACCACCACCCACCCGCGCTGTCCGGCGGCCATCTGCGCCCAGCGAACCCGGACCAATCCCCAAAGCCCTCTCCACTGCCCGCCCGCCTGCACCCTCCCCGGCACTGAAGGCGGGCTCTTTTCTAACTGTGTACCCGTGGCCATGGTTCCCGTTTCTCGTTTTTACGCCGAGCTTCCAGCTCCCGGCTATCCGCTCTATCTAGAACTGCATTCCCATCACGCTCTGGTAGGCCTGAACCGCCTTGTTGCGCACTGCCAGCGCCAGTTCAAAGGCCATGTCCGCCTTCTCGGTGGCGATCATCGCCTGGTGCACATCGACGCCCGTACCGGTCATCAGGCCGCTGACCGCCGCATTGGCCTGTTGCTCAAGCTGGCTCACCTCGCCCACCGCCCCCGTAATCAGATCGGCGAACGGCGCCGCGGAAGCTGCTTGTGCTCCACCGGCAGAAAACAAGCTTGCCCGTTCAGCGCCGGTCGGCCCTGCGTTTGAAGCCGCCGTTACCGCATTCAATGCCGTCAGCATCGATTTGCGCCTCCTTCGCCAACCACTGGCTCTCAATTCCCTACTGCCTGTTCCCTGCTTCCCCTACCCCTATTTCCTACTGCCTGCTCCCTAGCTTTTCGCGATCTCCAGCGCCGACGTGATCATTCCCTTCTCGGCCTGCACGGCGGAGCCATTCAGGCCATATGCACGCGTCGCCCCCATCAGGTCCACCATTTCTGTAAGAGGATTAATGTCGGGATAGGCGACGTAGCCGTCCGGTTCGGCGTCGGGATGCCCGGGATCGTAGCGTTTGAGTGGCGGCGATGGATCCTCGACCACCTGCGCGATGTGCACGCCCGGCGCCACATTTGGGGCTCCGGGCAACGGCAGCAGCGGAGGCAGAGCTGCAGATCGCGCCAGCTCCCCACTCGCGCCCCCTGTTCCGCCGTTGGCCGTCGCTGCCGTCATCGATTCGGTCATGGAATTCGTCATGGAATTGAGGAAGTCCGCATTGCCTCCGTTGGCGGCGAAGACCACTTCCTGACGGCGATAGGGACCTCCATCAGCGGTGCGCGTCGTCTCCGCGTTGGCCATGTTGGCCGCCACCACCTCGGCGCGCATTCGTTCGGCCTCCATCGCCGAGCCCGATGTCTCCATCAATCCAAACAGGTTCATGGCTCACACTCCCCTCTCGTGATTCGTGTGTCGTGGATCGTGTTCACGGCTCGCGGAACGCGATTCACGCATCACGACTTGTCCGCGTGGATCGCATCCATCACGCGCTGATATTCCTGGCGCAAAAGAGCCACGCCGGTCCTGAACTTCAGTTGCGCTTCGGCCAACTGCAGGCTCTCGCGGTCGATGGAGACGTTGTTCCCATCCGGCCGCGCAATCAGTCCATCCACTTCCGTCACGCGCACCTTCCTCGGCCCACGCCCCCGGTCCACGTCGTCCATGGCCCCGCGCATTTCGGCCTCAAAGTCCATGCCCACGGTGCGGTAGCCCGGCGTGTCCACATTGGCCATGTTGGCCGCCGTCAGCTTGGCCTGGGAGGCGGCCAGATCGAGGTAGCGCGCAATCTGGTCGCTCAACTGCGTTTCGATCTCCATGCTCATGCCGCCCTCCTCCCTCTCGCTCTTCGAAGCCTTCCGCCCCCTGCCGACCCTTCCTGCCGACCTTCAATTCACCGACAGGCCAAAGTCGATCTCGCGCGAGGTCAGTACCGGGTTGTCTCCGGCAAGAATCACGCCGCGCTCGAGCACGTGCTCGAGTTCGCGCACGTTCCCCGGCCAGTCGTGGGCAAGAAGTTTCGCGAGCGCACCCTCGTCCACGTGCTTCATGGGCGCGTCCCGGCCCATCTTCTCGAAGAAGTGCTGGATCAGCAGCGGCAGATCCTCTGCATGCTCCAAGAGCGCCGGGGTGCGGATAAGGAAGACGGCCAGCCGGTAGTAGAGATCGGAGCGGAAGCCGCCCGTCTGCGCCTGCGCAGCCAGAGGCCGATGCGTGGCGGCGATAATGCGCACATCCACTCTGACGGTTTCGTTGTCTCCCACACGCTGCAGCTCGCCGCACTCCACAAAACGCAGCAGCTTCGATTGCAGCCCCAGCGGCATTTCGCCGATCTCATCCAGAAACAGCGTTCCCCCGTCGGCGGCCTCGATGCGGCCGGTGCGTCCCTGCACGGCGCCGGTAAACGCGCCCCGCGTGTGCCTAAAAGCTCGGCTTCGAGCAGCGATTCCGGAATGGCCGCGCAGTTGATGGCCACAAACGCCTTGCGGCTGCGCGACGAGAGCCGGTGCAGCGCCTCGGCCACCAGTTCCTTGCCCGATCCCGTCGGGCCTTCGATCAGCACCGGCGTCATGCGCGGGGCTACAAGGCGCACCCGCCGGCTCACTTCGAGCATGCAGGGGGCATTCCCCACCATCTCCGGCAGGCGCTCGGCGGAACAGGCCTCGGCTGCGGAAGAAGTCGATCCGCCACGAATCGGAACGGTCTTCGGTGCGCTGGCTACCAAGCTCGACCCAATCGGCGCTGCGCGGCGCGCGGCAAAATCTGTCGCGACGAACTCCGCCGGACGCGCTGGCTTCGGCAGTTCGATTTTCGGCAGATCAATTTTGGGCAGGTCAACTTTGGGCAATCCCAGCACCGTCCGTCTTGCGTCCATTGCGGGAGCCGCGTTCCACGCCGCTGTGTCGTTCTCCTGGCTGCGGCGCAGTGCGTAGAGCAATTCCTGCCGGTAAGGTCCGCGCGGGCTCTCTTCGGCGCTCGCGCCTTCTGCAGTCACCACATCAACTCCCGGAAACTTTCCTCTGAAGTCACTCAGGAACTCGCGCAAATCCAGATCCGGCAGCCACGAGTCGACAATCACCGCCTCGGGATGCGCGGCCTCGGCCTCGCTCCACGCCTCGGCGCCGCCCTCTGCCTCGCGAACCTCCCAGCGCAGGCTGGTGAGGATCTGTGTGAGCCGTTGGCGGAAGCTGCGGTCGGCGCTCGCGACCAGCGCGGTACGGGGCCGGATGCGCGGATGCGCAGGAAGAACAGGAACGGAAAAAGGCTGCATGAAAGTTCTCCTTGAAAAACGCAAATGAATCGATCAACCCGCGAACCAGGCAGTGAACCAGCAAGCGTCAGTGCGCAGCGGCCGCCGGAGGAGTGGAAGGTATTTCAGTCGATGAAACCGGAGCGACCATCGCAATGGCATCGCCAATTTGCGCCGGCGGAGACAGCTCCGCCTCAGACGGAACGATATAGCCCCGTCCCCGCACCGTCCGGATCAAGCGGCCCGGCGGCGGATCCTCCAGCTTGCGGCGGAGATAGTTCACATACACGTCGACGATGTTCGTCGTCTGCGTCGGCTCCAGGTTCCACACCGAATCCAGCAGCTCCACCCGCGAGACGCATTCGCCGCGGTTGAGCATCAAATGTTCAAGCAGCGCAAATTCCTTGTTGGTCAAAACGATCTGCCGTCCGCCGCGCCGCGCCGTGTGTTCCAGCCGGTCCAGCTCCAGATCGCCCGCGCGCAGTTGCAGCCGCGTCTCCCGCTTGCGCCTCAGCAGCGCCCGGCATCGCGCGCGCAGTTCGTGCAGGCTGAAGGGCTTGGTCATCAGATCGTCCGCTCCCCGGTCCAGGCAGCGCACCCGCGTGTCCACTTCCTGCCGCGCGGTCAGCACCAGCACCGGCAGATTCGCATCCAGCGTCCGCACCTCTTCGAGCACCTGCTCGCCATCCTTCACCGGCATGTTCAGATCGAGAATGGTCAGATCCGGCAACTCCTGTCGAAATGCCTCCACCGCCGCGCCGCCATCGTAGGCCAGGTGGACGCGATGTCCATCGGCCTCAAGACCGCGGCTCAGGAACTGCCCCAGCGCCTTGTCGTCTTCGGCAATGAGTAATCTCATGAGAGTCCTTCCATCACTCGGTGCCCTGCATCCGCTGCATCTTTCTCTCCGGTGCACTCTCTTTGTCTCTGCCACAGAGCGCCGCGGCGAGCAAGGTTCCCTTTCACCTTCCCGCGTTGAGGAGAGGAACTCAAGGAAGAATAGGGAAAAAAGGAAGGAACAGATTCAGAAACGACTTCGCGGGAAGTAGGTGTCCTTTAAAGGGTGTGCAAACGCTGGACTGTGATGGCGGGCACAGAAAAGCGACGGGCCACTGAGCAATGTCGAGCCATCGCCCGCGCACAAGCCCCCTGCCTACGACCCTGAGATGCTCGCGTCAGGCCACTTTTTGCCGCCCCGCCGCCTTCTCCTCATACATCGCGGCGTCGGCCCGGGCCAGCAACTCCTTCATCTCTTCGCCCGCCGCTCGTTCCGCCAATCCGATCGACGCATCCACACGCAGCTTGACCTCGCCCGCCTTGCCCCGCACCGTGTAGTTGCCGCAGATCCATTTACGCAGTCGCACGGTCTGCCCCTCCGCCTCCGCCAGCGCGCAATCGAACAGCAAAATAAATTCGTCGCCGCCCCAGCGGCCAATCACATCCGTCGCGCGGCAAGCCGACCTAAGCTCCGTGCTGAACTGCTTCAGCAGATCGTCCCCGGTCACATGCCCGTGATCGTCGTTCACTTTTTTGAAGCGGTCGATATCGACAATCGCCAGGCAGAACGGTGCCCCGCCTCCCATCCGCTTCTCGATCTGGCCCTCTACATAAAGCCGGCTGCTCAACCCCGTCAGCGCATCGCGCGAGGCGATCTCCTCGGCCTCCTCCAGCTTGGTCTGATAGCTGGTCACCTGCTCCTTCAGCTGATCCAGCACCGCTTTGCCTTCAGCCGTCATCCGGTCGATCGACGTCTTTAGCTCCGACGCGCTCTTCTCGATCGAAGCACGAATCTCCGTCAAATCGTCAAGGCTCGCGATCGCCTTCAACCGCTCCGTCACCTCGGTCATCTGACCCGCGCATCGCTGATCGCGCGCCCCCACTGACTCTGCGGTACGCGCCATCATCAGCAGAATTTCTTTCACTTCGCAGGCCTTCTGCTGATAGTGCTTCGCCGTCCCCCGGCCCCACCCGCGCAACTGCTCCCGCACGCCCGCGTCGGTCGCCGAAAGAGCCGCCGAGCTCATGCCGGCCGAAAGCCCCGACTTGAACTCGCCCAGATGCAGCTTCAGCTCATCGCCCATTCCGGGACACGCATCCAGACTCGCATGGCCCATTTCAAGCAATGCAGAACCAAAGGCGTCGACGACCGCAGGGAGCAGATCGCCCTCCGTAGGCTCGACAGTTCTTCGCGAATCCTGTTGTTGCGAGTCGAGGTACTTTTTCAACGAGATCATTGCAGCCTCTGCGGCGATCCCGAGCTCCGCTCTTGCTCTTACACCGCGCATCGAGCTTTATCGGCAACAGCTCTGGTTTTCTTTAGTCAGGGTGCGCTTCGGTCTTTCAGCAGGCGAGACCGTGAGGCCCTTTCTATCGCGAACTGAAGAGTTTGCGAAGCTCGACTGAAAAAGCTTGAGGAAATCCCCAGCCCAGCCCTTGTTGCTGACGTCGAATTGCCTCCAGTTTTGCGCTTTTTCCACTCCGTTTATCGAGAATTAACTCATTTAATTCGTTGAAGCTCGGACGGTAAGGTTACCAAAGTGTATACTGGTGCCTGAAGTGTCCTACAAAAGCGCTATCGCCCTTTCTTAGAAAATCGCCGAATCTATCCTTAATAGAGATTAAACAAAGCGCGGCGCAACGCCTGCGCATGACTGGAGTGCCTTGGTTGACTGGAGCAAACTTCCTGATTTGGGAGCCGTCGGGCTCCTCACTGTCGCGTTTGCGTCTGTCGCGCGGCATGGCCGGAAATCGGTCTCGGCCGTCTGGCTCACCGGCTGGCTGCTGATCGCACTCCATTTTGCGGCCTTCGCATTTCTCGACTCCCCCGGAAACTGGGCCAGCCTCGCCTATTTCATCGGACTTGCCGCTCTTGCCTGTGCCGGCGTCTTGTTTATGTGGGCGGCGGTGCCCCATCGCAAGCTGCAGCGCTCCAGCCAATGGTTGCTCGCCGTTTTCCTGACGACCTATACGCTCTACTTCGGACTTCTCGTCATCGACCCCGTCGCATCCTGGGCTTTGACGCCCGTAGCGGCGCTCATTGGCGCTTTGCCACTCGCCATTTTGATCCTCAGCTGGCGTCATTTCAGGCATCCGTTGCGCTGGACGATCGTCGCCCTCAACGTAGGCCTCTCGATCTTCTTGTTGATCTTCCAAAACCGGCCCGGCGTGGGCACAATGCTTGCGTTCGAGGCGGTACTCTTCACCGTCTATCTCGGCTGCGCAATCCATTTCGGGTTCACCTACAGGCGCGCCACCGCGGGAGCCTTCATCACCATCGCCGGCTTCTTTGCCTGGGCGAGCGTCTTCGTGGCAGGACCATGCGTCCTCTACTTCTTCCCCAATCTCCACCTCGAAAACGAGGTCTGGAATCTGCCCAAATATGTGGTGGCAGTGGGCATGATCATGCTTCTCCTCGAGGACCAGATCGAACACAACAAATACCTGGCCCTGCATGACGAACTGACCGACCTGCCCAACCGGCGCCTCTTTCAGGATCGTCTCGATAGCGCGATCGAGCGCGCCCGCCGTACCGGCTCGCATGTCGCTTTGCTTCTCATCGACCTGGACAACTTTAAGCTAGTGAACGATACCGCCGGCCATCACGCCGGCGACGAGCTGCTGAAACACGTGAGCGATCTTTTCACCGGCCGCGTGCGCCGCTCCGACACCGTGGCGCGCACCGGCGGAGACGAGTTCTCCGTGATTCTCGAAGAGCCTATGACCCGCGCCGACGCCGCGCGCGTAGGCAAGATCCTCACCGATCTTCTCGATGAACCCCTGACCGTCGGCGGAAACGCACTGCGTGTCGGCGCCAGCGTGGGCATCGCCGTCTTTCCTGACGACGCCGCGGATGCCGAATCCCTGCGCATCGCTGCCGACCTCCGCATGTATGCCGGCAAGAACGCCGCCAGGGAGAACGGGGTGCAAGAACTAGCTCAACCGCATAAGAAGAAATCACCGGTCAGCGTCAAGCCGCAGCAGGGACTTCAAAAGGCAGCGAATACCCCACCTCCGCAAACCGTTTGACCGCCTGAGAAGCCGCGACCCAAAACTTCGCCCCAGATACGAGGACTCAGACACGAAGACCCGGACATATCGTCCGGGTCTTCTTTTGTTCTAGGGTGTATCGCCATATACAGGCGGCAGCGACGGGAGCCATTTTCTTTCAGTTCTAGGAACGAGGAGCGACGGATACCGGGTGTCTCCTAGCGACGAGTGACGACGAAATGAGGGGAAATGGCCCCGTCCCTTCGGGTTGCGGAGAAAATCTGGCCATAATTCGTTGTCATCCTCGAATGTAAGCCCGCCACAGCGTTCGGACTTCGCCTCGTCTGGCCGGATTTTCGCTCGCAACGCTGTCTGTCCGTATATGTCGATACACCCTAGAGAGCAGGTTCTTCATCCCTGTCCGCCGCCGGGTGCGCGTCTGCCCCGCCGCCGTCTGCGCCGGTTATTGGCAGCGCCGGCACCGGCGCTTCCGCCGGGCCTTCCTCCGCCGCTTAACGGTGGGCTGCCGGCGGGGACAACCGGAGCTCCATCGACGCGGTTGAAGTTCGGCTCGTTCGTCTCGTCGAACTCAACGCCGTCTTCCTCTTCGAAGTCGTCTCCGCCCTCGATCAGAATCGTGCTCTGGTTGGAACTCGGCTGGCGCTCGTCGAACTCATTGCGCGGCGCGGCGCCTCTAGGGCTCGAAGGCGCCGCCTTTACGACCGGCTGCGTAAATTCCACTTCGTCCGCCTCCGCTGGGGCCGACTGCGAAAGCTTTGCCTTCTGCTCCTTGATGAGCGCCTTCCGGCTCAGCTTGATGCGATTGCCTTCGATGGCCAGCACCTTCACCATCACCTGGTCGCCCTCGCGCAGCTCGTCCTTCACTTCCTTCACGCGATGCTCTGCGATCTCGGAGATGTGCAGCAGTCCATCCGTTCCGGGGAAAAGCTCCACAAATGCGCCAAACTCAGCCAACCGAACCACCTTGCCCAGGTACGTCTTGCCCACCTCGGGAACCGCGGTCAGGTTGCCGATGATCGCCAGTGCCTTCTTCAGGCCCTCGGCGTCGCTCGATGCCACGCTCACCTTGCCCGTGTCGTCCACGTCGATCTTCGCGCCCGTCTGCTCCACGATGCCGCGGATTGTCGCTCCGCCCTTGCCGATCAGGTCGCGAATCTTGTCCGTCGGGATCATCACGGTCTCGATGCGCGGTGCATACTTCGAGCGCTCCACGCGCGGCCCGTCCAGCACCGCGTCCATCTTGTCCAGCAGGAACAGCCGGCCTTGCCGTGCTTGCTCCATCGCCTGCCGCAGAATCTCGCGGGTCAGGCCGCCGATCTTGATGTCCATCTGCAGCGCGGTAATTCCCTTGCGCGTTCCGGCCACTTTGAAGTCCATGTCGCCGTAGTGGTCTTCCGCGCCAGCAATGTCGGTCAAGATGGCGTAATCGTCGCCCTCCTTCACCAGGCCCATCGCCACTCCGGCAACCGCGCCCTTCAACTTAATGCCGGAATCGAACAGCGCCAGGCTCGCTCCGCAAACCGAAGCCATCGACGAAGATCCATTCGACTCCAGAATGTCGCTCACGATGCGGATCGAATAAGGCGACTCATCGGCGCTCGGCAAAACCGCGCTGATCGCGCGCTCCGCCAAAGCTCCGTGGCCCACTTCGCGGCGTCCCACGCCGGTCATGCGGCCTGTCTCGCCCACGCTGAAGGGCGGAAAGTTGTAGTGCAGCATGAAGTTCTTCCGCTGCTCGCCCTCGTAGCTTTCCAGCCTTTGCCCGTCGTCCGCCGTGCCCAGCGTCGCCGTCACCAGTGCCTGCGTCTCGCCGCGCGTAAACAGCGCTGAGCCGTGCGTCCGTGGCAGCACGCCCGTCTCGATCGTGATCGGACGAATCTCGTCGAACGCGCGCCGGTCGGGCCGGATGCGCTCCTTCGTCACTTGCTCGCGGAACATCCGCTCGCGCATCAGCTCGTAATAGTGCCCCAGTTTTTTCTTCGCAATCGGATCGTCGGCCGGCAGTTCAGCGGCCAGCTCGTCTTTAATAGCTTTGACGAGCGCATAGCTTTCCGTCTTGCCGTGCGTCTTGGTGTCCAGCGCGTCCTTCAGCCGGTCGCCAATCTTGGCCTTCAGCTCGCCGTAATAAGCCTCGTCGACTTCTGGCGCAGTGAAAGCCCGCTTCTGCTTTCCGGCCTTGGCCACCAGTTCTTCGATAGCCGCGACAATCTTCTTGATTTCGGTATGCGCAAACTCGATCGCCGCCAGAATGACCTCTTCGGTCTCCTCCTTGGCGCCCGACTCGATCATCACGATGCCGTCCTTATGACCGACCACCATGATGTTCACAGTGGTGGCCGCACGCTCAGCGTACGTGGGATTCACGACGAATTCGCCATTCACGCGCCCCACGCGCACCGCTCCAACGATCGCATTAAATGGAATATCCGACAGAGCCAAAGCAGCGGCCGCCGCATTGATTCCAATCACGTCAGGATCGTTCTCCTTATCGGCGGAGAGAACCAGCGCGATCAACTGCGTTTCATTGCGAAATCCATCGGGGAACAGAGGCCGAAGGGGCCGATCGATCTGACGGCAAGTCAGAATCTCTTTTTCGCTGGGGCGGCCTTCGCGCTTGATGAATCCGCCGGGAATGCGTCCGCCGGCGTACGTGTACTCGCGGTAATCAACCGTGAGCGGGAAGAAGTCGATTCCTTCCCTGGGGTCGGGAGATGCCACTGCAGTGGCCAGAACGACACTTTCGCCCGTGCTCACCAGCGCGGCGCCGGATGCTTGCTTGGCCATGCGGCCGGTCTCAAAGACCAGTCGCTTGCCGCCTGAAAGCTCGACGGCTACTTCATGTTTTGTAGACATAGTGTCCTCGTTTCGTTTTTTTCGCTTGGGAAAATTGTGTTGGGAAGGCGCGACCATGCGCGCAAAGAACACCTCTGCGCAAACTCAGGCGTCCTCTTCAGGCCGCCCGGCGCGCCTTGGTCCGGTATTCCATGTTGTATGGGGACCGTGACCAGTGTCCGGTCTGAATGCTTCCGGTTCAATGTCAGCTTTCGTCGATTACTTGCGGATTCCGAGTTTGCCGATCACGTCGCGATAGCGGTCCGTGTCGTGCGTCTTCAGGTAATCCAGCAGGCGGCGGCGCTTGCTTACCAGCATCAACAGCCCACGCCGGGATGCATGATCCTTCTTGTGGGCCTTGAAATGCTCGGTCAGGTCGTTGATCCGCTCGCTCAGAATCGCGATCTGGACTTCCGGCGATCCGGTGTCCGTTTCGTGGGTTCGGAAGCGTTTGATCAGGTCAGTCTTTTTCTCAATCGCCAGCACGGCGTTAATAACTCCTCATTCTCTCTCGTGTCCACTCTTCAGTGTCTACTGAAAGATTAACATGAAC
>Ga0224555_1001523_pt1 | contig 31573 bp, 22 predicted proteins | sample 714S23034metaG_FD_180687 | JGI IMG/M metagenome (GOLD analysis project Ga0224555, IMG submission 180687) | Peat soil microbial communities from Stordalen Mire, Sweden - 717 S2 30-34 | ecosystem: Environmental > Terrestrial > Soil > Wetlands > Peat | place: Sweden: Norrbotten County, Stordalen...
TTCACCGCGCGGCGACGCCGCTCGTTCAGTACCGCTTCCGCTAGCTTCCTGCCGTCTGTTGCATCCATACCAACTTAGACGAAATAGAGAGCCATAAAGTCGCAGTCGTTTCATGCCGGATCAGTAGAGCAGATTGCGGAAACTTTGCGCCTTAACATTAAAGAATACTCATTAGAACTTTGATTACTGAAGGATTCCCATTCCGGAAGCTCACGTGCCCATAAAATGCTACGGCCGTCCAGCTTCCGCATAGAGTTTTTCGCAGGAGATTGCAAGGCGAACTGGCTGCCTCAACGTGGAGCGCCGCCTATGTTCGACTTCCGCTTCTGTCCCTTGCGCCGCATGGCAGCCAGGCTCCTGGCCTTGCTCGCCTTGCTGGCGCCGGCCCTGGCGCTGGCCGGAGGGCCGAAGTTCGTGGCCGGAACGAGCTACTTCAACGCCGGCGTGGTGGGCCAGCCAGCGCATTGGGCCAACGGGCAGTTGAATTATTACGTCGATCAGGGCCCGCTGAACAGCTCGGTCACCAACCAGCAGGCGACGGCCATGGTGGACGCGGCGGCGGCCCTGTGGAGCGCGGTTCCCACGGCCGGGGTGACGCTGACCGACAAGGGGCCGTTGGGTGAGGTGGTCAGCTCGAACATCGTGGTGAGCGGCACGAATTTCACCGTGACCAACGAGCAGCTTAACCAGGTGGGCGTGATCGCCGCGCCGGCCGACGTGGCTCCCTCGGCAACCGGCTTCCCGGTGGGGGTAATCTACGACGCCGATGGCTCGGTGATCGACGCCGTCTTCGGCACCAGCGCCAGCGACCCGGTCAGTTGCGAATATAACGACGTCTTCATGTGGGTGGACAACGTCAACCCGGATGCGACCATGGCCCACGCCATCATCGTGCTCAACGGCCGGTGCGCCACCGACGCCAGCCTGCTGGCGATGATGAGCTACGATCTGGAGCGGGCCTTCGGGCGGATTCTCGGCCTGGACTACGCGCAGGTGAACCCCGGCGCCGCAACCAGCGGCGAGGCGAACGCGACAGAGAAGGAGGAGGGCTGGCCGGTGATGCAACCGGAGCCCACGGCCTACTGCGGTCCTGACGGGCCGGCCTGCATCCCCGACCCCACGGTGCTGCGCTGGGACGACATCGCCGCGCTCAACCGCATCTACCCCATCACCGCCAGCAACCTGGCCAGCTTTCCCGGCAAAGAGATTACCGCGGCCAACACGGTCTCGATTCAGGGGACGATCAGCTTCAAAACCGGCCTGGGGATGCAGGGCGTGAACGTGGTGGCCCGCCCCCTGGACGCCAGCGGCAATCCGCTCTACCAGTACACCGCGACCTTCGTCTCCGGCGCCTGCTTCAATGGCAACCACGGCAACCCGGTGACCGGCTGGGTGGACTCAAATGGCAATCTGCTGACCATGTGGGGATCGAACGACACGGCGATGCAGGGCTACTTCGACCTGAGCGGAATGCCGCTGCCGCCGGGCATGACCACGGCCAGCTATCAGGTCACCTTCGAGACGGTCAGCCCGATGTACATTTACGCCGAAGCGGTCGGCCCCTACCTGGACGGCTCGCCGGAGCCCTCGGGAACGCTTGCGGCCATTTCCGTGCCGAGCCTTTCGGCGGGCGGCGCGCAAACGCTCACCGTCAATGTCGACGACTCGGCGGTGGGCGGCTATGACGATGCGATAGGAACCCAGGCCGAGCCGCGCGTGATCGCCACCAGCGGGCAGTGGAGCGGGCGGCTGAGCCAGGTGGGCCAGACCGACTGGTTTACCTTCCCGGTGCGCGGCGGGCGCACCTTCACCGTGGTCACCGAGGCCTTGGACAAGACGGGCACACCCACCAATGCCAAGGCCATGCCGGCCCTGGGCCTCTGGGACACCTTTGAAGCGGTGGGCTCGACGGCGGCGGCCGCCGCTCCGGGGCTGAATGGACTGGCCACGGGCGAGAGCTGGCTGCGGGTTGCGACCTCGGGCGACGACGTGGTGCGCCTGGGGATTGCCGATGAGCGCGGCGACGGCCGCCCCGACTACACCTACCAGGGCTGGGTGCTCTACGCGGACACGGTCCAGCCGGCGCGGTTGCCAGCCTCGGGAGGGGCTATCGTCATTCAGGGCATGGGCTTTCGCCCCACCGACACGGTCGAGGTGGGCGGCCAGGCGGCCCTGGTCACCAGCATCTCGCCCAACGAGATTACGGCCATTGCGCCTGCGGCCGCCTCCGGCGTCACCGGCTCGGTGGACGTCGAGGTGGACGATCTGCCGGTTTACACGGCGTCGGCGGTCATCAGTGGCGGCCTCAGTTACGACTCCGGAACCGGCGATGCGCTCACCCTGGTCACCGCGCCCACGAACACGGTTCCGATTGGCGTGCCGGAGCCATTCACGGTCACCGCCCTGGGAGCAGCTTCGGGCTCGAATCTGAGTCCGGCCGGCGGAGTCTCGGTGATCTACACCGTGAGCAGCGGAACGGCTACCCTGGGCTGCGGGCAGAAGAGCTGCACGGTCACGGCCACCGGCGACGGCCGGGCGACGATGAACGCGACGGCGATCGACGGCACCTGGTCGATTGTGACGGCTTCCTTGACCAACGGATCGAGCCTGCAGGCGCAGTTCCAAGGCGGAACGCCGCCGGTGCTGGCCTCGCTTTCGCCCACCCTCTCGGTGGCCGCCGGAGCCACGGTCACCTGGACGGCCGAGGCCCTGGCGCTGAACAATGGCCTTCCGCTGAGCGGCCAGACGGTGACCTGGCAGACGGCCGCGAGCGGCATCACCGCGGAGAACGTCACCGCCTCCCTCGTCACTTCGAGCGGCAGCGCCACCACGAACAGCAGCGGGATCGCCGCCCTGGCGCTCACTGTGGGACCGCTGACCGAGGGGCAAACCGTGACCGCGACGGCCTGCCTGAACGGCACCAGCCAGTGCGTCACCTACACCGCCTACGGAGCGCGGCCCGAGTACGCGACCCTGGAGGCCGTCTCGGGAACTGCGCAGAGCCTGGCCGTCAGCGGTACTCCCAGCCAGATCACGCTGCGCGTGCTGGACATGGACGGCAATCCCATGGCCGGCGGCACGGTCGCGCTCTACCAGGCGCTCTACGCCTGGGCGCCGCCCTGCCCCGCGCAGGGCCGCTGCGACCAGAGCGAGTTGCTGGCCACGCAGTCCGCGACGGCCACTTCGGCTGTGGATGGGAGCGTCACCTTCAGCCCGGCCTCGATTCCCGGCGTGGCCACCGACCTGCTCGGCCTGGCCGTTACCGGCGACGCTGGCAGCGTGAACATCGCCATCGTGCAGGGATCGTGAAAGCAGCCGCTAGCTGCTCAGACCGTGTGAATTGGTAATGGTTCCAGATCGAATGCGGGCGTGGACGCCCGCACGACAGCCGGCCTGGAGGCCGGTGCTACATTCCGGCCATTACAAATTCATGCGGTCACGCTTCTAGCTGCTAGCCGCTAGCCTCTGGCCCTCACAAAACTGGGTGCCCCATCCTTGCGACGTTCTTGTTTTTGTCGCAAGGGTGGGAGTCCACAAACCTGAGGAATCTGGCATTTCGCCGCAGTCGAGTAAATCAGTCGGGTAAACTGGTAAGGCGATGCTCGATTTAGGATTTGTCCGTGCCAACCTGGAAGTAGTTGAAGAGAAACTGCGCGCGCGCGGGGCCGACCCGGCTGCGTTGCTGGGCAACTTCCGCGCCCTGGACCAACAACGGCGTGAAACGATTACTAAATTTGAACAATTGAAGGCTCGTTCGAATGATCAGAGTCAACGTATAGGCTCCTTCAAAAGATCATTGCGTGACACATCGTTAAGAATTGATGAGAGAAATGTTCTCCTTCAAAAAGCCAAGAAATTGGTCCAACGTGCCGAAGATTTAACAAGTGCTGGACAAAAGATTGATTCCATTGAAGTTCCACCAGTGATAAAAGAAATCCAATCACTCTTGTTGGTTCTCGAAGAAAAAACTGAAATTGTTGACTCTCTACAAAGAACAGAAAAGGAAATCTCAACTCTAGAAAATGAAGGTCGCAAACTCGGTGAAGATATTGTAGTTTTCGAAAACACTTCGAAGGCACTCGTAAATCAGATGAACCTCAGCCTTTCAAGCATTCCCAACCTGACCCGCGACGAAGTGCCCGTTGGGCTTTCAGAGGCCGACAACCACGTGGAGAAGGTCTGGGGCGAAAAGCCGGTCTTCGATTTTGCGCCCAAGCCGCACTGGGAGCTGGGCGAGTCGCTGGGGATTCTGGACCTGGAACGGGCGGCCAAGCTGAGCGGGGCGCGGTTTGCGGTTTACATGGGCGCGGGAGCGCGGCTGGAACGGGCGCTGGTCAGTTTCATGCTCGATCGGCACACCGGCTCGCGTGAGGCCGGAGGCCACGGCTACACGGAAGTGCTGCCGCCCTTCATGGTCAACAGCAAGAGTCTCTTCGGAACCGGGCAGTTGCCCAAATTCGCCGAGGATTTGTTCCGCTGCTCGGACGCCGACGCCGAAGCCACGGCCCGCGGCGAGTACAAGGACAACGACCACTGGCTGATTCCCACCGCCGAGGTTCCGGTTACGAACCTCTATCGCGACGAAATCCTGGACGAGGCGCGGCTGCCCATCTGCCTGACGGCCTACACGCCCTGCTTCCGCGCCGAGGCCGGAGCGGCGGGCAAGGACACGCGCGGCATTATCCGCCAGCACCAGTTTCAAAAGGTTGAACTGGTCAAGTTTGTCCGGCCCGAGGACTCCGACGCCGAACACGAGAAACTGACCCGCGACGCCGAAGAGATTCTGGAGGCGCTCAAGCTGCCTTACCGCCGCATGCTCCTGTGCACCGGCGACACCGGCTTCTCATCCTCGAAGACTTATGACCTGGAGGTTTGGCTTCCCGGCCAGCAGCTTTACCGGGAGATCTCCTCCTGCTCGAACTTCGAGGCCTTCCAGGCCAGGCGGGCCAATATCCGCTACCGGGCAACTTCCGGAATAGGCGGGCCCAAGGGCAAGCTCGAATTTGTTCACACATTGAACGGCAGCGGACTGGCCGTGGGACGCACCTGGCTGGCGATCATCGAAAACTACCAGCAGGCCGACGGCTCGGTCCTGATTCCAGAGTTGCTGCGGCCCTACATGGGGGGGCTGGAGCGGATTACCCGGTAAGGGGTGGCATGAAAAAGATTCTGAAGAGCTATTTTTACTGGACCTACCCGCGCGGCTGTTTCCACTATGACGTGATGGTGACGCTGATTCTGGCCTTCATCTTCATCACGCCGCACCTGTGGGATTACGGCGACAAGCCGTCGAACGCGGCCGGTCCCCGTAACCCGATCCAGGTGGTCGGCGATGGCGGCCACGGGCTGATTGTGACCGTGCGCGCCTCGGATGTGAGCCTTGACCCGAATACCAGGGCCTCGTACGCGGTGGTGAAGAAGGCCCTGCGCAAGGCCATCGAGCCGGTGACCGGCGACGCCGTCTCGGTGGACAATTGGAAGACCGTGACCGACGCCCAGGGCAATCTGGACTGGAAGGTCTGGGCGCGCCGGTAAAACAGCTTCTAGCTTCCAGTGCGGTGATCGTGTGGTTTTGTAATATCGCCGCGAAATTATGGGTGCCCCAGGTCCCGTTTTTGGGGCCTGGGAGATCACCAATTCATACGGTCGCTGTACTAGCGAATGAACAAGGAAAACTTATGCATAAAGCAGGAAAACTGATTTTTTGCGCCACGATGGCGCTGCTTCTACTGGCGGCGCGCACCGTGATTGCCGCTCCCGCCACTCCCGACGCGAAGGACAAGGTGCTGCGCCGGCTCGATGAAGCGGCCAAAGGCTTCCACTCCACCTCGGCCGACTTCGAATTCAACTCGGTCGAAACCGACCCGGTCTTCGACAAGGACGTGCAGAAGGGCGTGGTCTATTACGAGCGCAAGGGCGGATCGTACCAGATGGCGGCGCACATCCGCGAAGAAAACGGCAAGCCTGTCCCCAAGGTCGTGCTCGTCAGCGGCGGAAGCGTCAAGCTCTATGAAAAGCTGATCGACCAGGTGACCATCCTCAGCAAGCTCAGCCAGTACCAGAGCTGGTTCATGCTCGGCTTTGGCGCCAGCGGCAAGGATTTGGAGCAGAAGTGGGAGATAAAGTACCTGGGACCGGAGACGATTGACGGGGTGAAGACCGAGAAGCTGGAGATGGTTCCCAAGGATTTGGCCATCAGGAAAAATCTTCCCAAGGCGACCGTGTGGATCGATCCCGAGCGGGGCGTGAGCCTGAAGCAGGTCTTCGACGAAGGGCCGGGGCAGTACCGGGTCTCGGTCTACTTCAACATCAAGGTCAATCAGCCCCTGCCGGCCGACGCCTTTGTCCTTAAAACCGACAGCAAGACCCAGTACGTGAACCGGTAAGGGGTTTTCCGAACTCCCGCCGGTCGAAGCCGATGTGTTCGGGCCGATGCGTTCGAGCCGATGCGGCCATCAGGGAGCGGCGGTCCTGCGCTTCTCCCCAAGGGTCGTGCACCTTCGGAATACGCCATGGAGGGCGACGCCGCCCAGCGCGAAGAGCATGGGGAAGCATTCGATCGTGTAGCGGGTTTCGGGGGCTTCCACGGTCATCAGCAGGGCGCTGCGCAGCAGAAAATAGGCCAGCATCGGCCCCCAAAAGCGCGGCCGCAGGCAGAGTCCGGCCAATCCCAGCAGCAGGTAGAGGGCGTTGAGCCCGGCGTAGGCCCAACTGAAGAGGGTCTCGGTGTCGTGGTGCTCGTAAACCCACCAGTCCAGGTCGATGGGAAGGTTTTCGACGCGCGGCCTGAGCCACATGTCCCCCATCCGCCCCAGCGGCAGCCAGAGGGCTGAACGCAGCGGGTGGGCGGCGTTGCGCTCCTCGGCCAGCCTTCCAAAGCGCGCATCGATGGCCGGCGCGAGGCTCTGGCCCTGGCTGTTGTAGTCAGCCGCCAGCGCGGCGGTTTCAGCCAACTGCGCCGGAGAGTCGAAGGCCCGGCTAGGCAGCTTGGTCAGATCGAGCGGGCTGCCCGGCACCGGCCAATACACCTCGTAGGTGGAGGCGAAATCCAGGCACCAGCTCTTGACCCAACTCTCCCAGCCGGGGTGGGTCTCCTCGCCGGGGTCGTTGGCCAGCCGCGGGGCCAGCGGCTGAAAGACATGGAAGACCTGCCAGTTGCGCCAGCTCCAGGCGGCAAAGGGAGCAAGCGCCAACAATGTGCAAACCAGGGCCATGCGGACAAGACGGGGGGCTTTTCGGGCCGTGGAATGCCCTGCAGTCTGGAAAGAGCGCGGCTTTAGCCCTCGTGGAAATTTATTTTCAACAATGTGCATTCCCACAGGGGCTAAAGCCGCATCCATTATTGGCTCACTTGCGGCGCGGCTGAAGCCGCGCCCTTTCAAAACAGGCAAATTTTCCTTGTGGCCAAGTTTTTCCGCTGTCTCCGGCTTTCCTTCTGCGCGCCGCAAGCTCATCACCAGCGCCGGGGCCAGCACCACGCCAATCAGCGCGCCGTCGGGGCGGAGCAGGGCCGCGTAGGTGACCGCAAAGGTAAACCAGAGCGCATGGCCCCATCCCGGCCGTTCACTGAAGCGCGCCGCCGACCAGAGCGCCAGCGCCAGCACAAATAGAGTTAGCGACTCGGTGAGCGGCTGGGCGGCGTAGATGGCGGTAAAGGGGCAAAGCACGGCCAGCCAGAGCGTACTGTGCGCTGCCCCACGCTGGAATGCTGTCCCGCGGCGGAGAGTGGAGCTGGAACGGAACTCGGAGCCGGAGCCGAGCGCGGACCTGGAGCCAGGCGCGGAACCAGAGCGGAATTCAGAGCCGCTGCGGAATTCGGACTTGGGGTGAAATGCCTCCCTGGAGCAAAGTACTGATCTGAAACGCAATGCGATTCCCGAGCGGAGCGAAACCGGGGCAATCTGGCGGGCAAGAACCGGCACGATGCGGCCGGCAAAATCGGCCAGGAGCAGGCAGCCGGCCAGATCGAGCGCAATCTGCACCCAGGCGGCCGCGACATAGTTTTCCATCCCAAAGAGCCGGAAGCAGAGGGCCAGAAAGAGCGGGTAGCCGGGCAGCCGGATCAGCGTGGAGTAGATTTCGCCGCTGGGCGCGGTGAGGGCGTAGCGGCCGGAGAGCAGCAGGTTTTTGGCCAGGCCGCCGTAGACCAGCGGGTCGCCATCGACGCCAAAAAACTGTTTCAGCATCCACAGCCGCAACCCCAGGCCAGCGGCCAGGGCCAGGGTTACGGAGAGCGCCGCATACAGGCGGACTGAGGCCGGGCGCGGGACGGGCAATTGACTCTCGGGGGCGGCTTCCATACGATTCGTACTGTATAGCGTAGACCGTTTTTCCGGTTTTCGTACTCTCGGTTTTCATATAAAAGGATGAGCCAGACCGTTCATGCCCAATAAACAGATCTTCTTCGATCCCGAACGCAAGCGCTGGAAGCGGCTGCGCCGCGTTCTGGACGTGACAGCGGTGGCTTCCACGCTGGTTCTGGCCGCTTTCATCTTCAATGTGCTGCGTTATCAGCAGTTGCCGGAGTTGCTGCTGCCCATTCCCAAGCACAACTACAAGGCGTTGCTGCCGGACCGGTCGCCGCTCCTGCGCAACGCAAAAGACCAGCGTCCCGCGCACCGCAAGACCGACCGCAAGCCCTCCGAGATTCCCTTAAACAGCGGCGAAGGCCTGCGCGCGGCTTACTACGTTCAGGAAGATCCAGCCAGCTATTCCTCGCTCAAGGAGCACGTCCACCAGATCGATCTGCTCTTTCCGCAGTGGCTGCACGTCAATGCGCCCCAGGGAACACTGCTGGCCACGAGCGTCGACAGCCACCGCGAGTATCCGGTAGTGGACGGCGCCACGGTGCATGATCCCGACGACCTGAACAAGGTCAAGCGCGTCATCCAGGCGGCCAAGGAAGACACTGAAATCTTCCCTCACCTGAACAACTACAATTCCAACACGCAAAGCTGGGATCCGGCCATCGCCCTGGTCCTGAACGACGCGAACAAGCGCGCCGCGCTGCGCCAGCAGATTGTCCGCTTCCTCACCGCCTTTCCGGCTTACCGCGGCCTCTCGCTGGACTTCGAAAGCCTGCCCGACAACGCTTCCCCCGGCTATCTGAGCTTTATCCAGGAGCTCTATGGTGACCTGCACTCGCGCAATCTGCGGCTTTACGTCAACACCGTGGTCTCCACCACCGACGACGATCTGAGGCAGATTGCCGCCAACTCCGACGGCGTGGTGCTGATGAACTACGACCAGCACCAGACCACCAGCAGCCCGGGACCGATCGCCAGCCAGGACTGGTTCGTCGGCAACCTGCTGCGCGTGCTCAAAATCGTCCCCAAGGAAAAGCTGATCTGCGCCATCGGCAACTACGGCTACGACTGGACGCTCTCGATCCCCAATCCGCCCAAAAACAAGCGAGCCCGCCGGCATCCCCGGCATCCCCGGCATCCCCAGCAGCCCCAGGTGCCCCAGGTGCCCCAGGTGCTCAACACGGAAGACCTCTCGGTCTCCGACGTATGGCAGCGCGCCTCCGACGCCGACGCCGATCTGGACCTCGATTACGACAGCCTCAATCCGCACTTCGAGTACATCGACGAGGATCTGCACCAGCGCCATGTGGTCTGGTTTATGGATGGCGTCACGGTGCTGAACGAGCTGCGCGCCGCCCGCGCGCTCGGCCTGCAGACCTTCGCTCTCTGGCGCCTGGGCGAGGAGGACAGTTCGCTCTGGGATGTGTGGGACAAGCCCAGCAGCCCGGACGCGCTGCAGGCTCTCGGCCAGGCTCAACCCGGCCATGCTGTGGACGACGAGGGCGACGGCGACATTATCCGCGTCACCGGCCTGCCCCAGCCCGGCAAGCGCTCTGTCACGGTAGACACCGACGAGCCTGATCCGCGCAAGAAGCTCATCATCGATGAGCACATGGACGTGTATCCGCGCACCTACACCATCCAGCAGTACGGCTATCACCCCAACGAGGTCGCGCTCTCCTTCGATGACGGCCCCGATCCCAAGTGGACGCCGAAGATTCTCGATGTTCTCAAAAGCAAGGGCGTCAAGGGCACGTTCATGATGATCGGCAGCGAGGCCCAGGAGAACGTCAGCCTGATGAGGCGGGTGATGCGCGAGGGCAACGAGATCGGCAACCACACTTACACGCATCCCGACATCAGCGGAATCTCCAGCCGTCAGCTTGATCTCGAGTTGCAGTTGACCGAGCGCCTGTTCGCCAGCAAGCTGGGCGTCCAGCCGCTTTACTTCCGCCCGCCCTATGACGTCGACGAGGAGCCGGACACCGACGACCAGGCCGCTCCGGTCGAGCGCATCCAGCGGGACGGATACATCATCGTCGGAAGCAAGATGGACACCAACGATTGGAACGAGCAGCCCCGCAAGACGCCGGCCGAGATCACCCAGTCCATCCTCGATCAGTTGGAGATCATGAAGACCAAGCCGCAGTTCCGCGGCTCCATCATCCTGATGCACGACGGCGGCGGCGACCGCTCGGTGACGGTGGCCACGCTGCCGGTGCTGATCGACGCCCTGCGCGCCCACGGCTACTCGGTCGTGCCCGTCTCCGCCCTGCTGGGCAAGACCACCGCCCAGATCATGCCCAAGCTCACCTTCCGCCAGTACCTGCGCGCGCTGCCTGACTCCATTGCCTTCTCCAGCCTGGCCGTCATCGGCAAGTTCATCGTGCTGGTCTTCTTCGTGGGCGACATTCTGATGAGCGCGCGGCTGCTGCTGGTGGGCCTGCTGGCCATCATCGACCGCCTGCGCCGCCCCCACGCCCAGGCCTCGCCCGGCTTCAACCCCCGCGTGGCCGTGCTCATCCCCGCCTTCAACGAGGAAAAGGTCATCGTCCGCACCATCCGCTCGGTGCTCAACTCCGACTACGCCAATCTTCACATCATCGTCATCGACGACGGTTCGAGCGACCGCACCGCCGAGGTGGCCCGCCAGGCCTACGCCGCCGAGATCGCCGCGGGGCGCGTCCAGGTGCTCACCAAACCCAACGGCGGCAAGGCCGCCGCGCTCAACTACGCCCTGAATCTGCTCTCCGAGGAGATCTACGTCGGCATCGACGCCGACACCGTCATCGCCCCCGACGCCATCAGCAAGCTGATGCCCCACTTCGAGGATCCGCTGGTCGGCGCCGTGGCCGGCAACGCCAAGGTGGGCAACCGCGTCAACCTCTGGACCCGCTGGCAGGCCCTCGAGTACATCACCAGCCAGAACTTCGAGCGCCGCGCTCTGGACCTGTTCAACGTCGTCACCGTGGTTCCCGGAGCCATCGGCGCCTGGCGCACCGCCCCGGTCAAAGCCGCTGGCGGCTACCCCATCAACACCGTCGCCGAGGACGCCGATCTGACCATGGCTCTGCTCGAAATGAGCCTGAAGGTGGTCTACGAGGACCGCTCGCTGGCCTTCACCGAGGCCCCTATCGACGCCAAGGGACTGATGCGCCAGCGCTTCCGCTGGTCCTTCGGAACCTTGCAGGCCGTCTGGAAGCACCGCGCCGCCTTCGTCCGCAACAAGGCGATGGGCCTGTTCGCCCTGCCCAACATTCTGATTTTTCAGATGCTGCTGCCGCTGGTCTCCCCATTTATCGACCTCATGTTCGTGGCCGGCGTCCTGCGCTACTTCGTCGATCGCCACTATCACCCCGAGGCGGCCTCGGCGGCCAGCTTTGAAAAGCTGCTGGCCTACTTTGGCGCCTTTCTGCTGATCGACTTCGTCACTTCGTCGATTGCATTCAGCCTAGAGCGCCGCCATCCGGCCAACAAGGGCGACGGCTGGCTGCTCTTCCACATCTGGCTGCAGCGCTTCGCCTACCGCCAGGTCTTTTCGATCGTCCTGTTCAAGACCCTCAAGCGCGCCATCGACGGCAAGCCCTTCAACTGGGAGAAACTGGAGCGCACCGCCAAAATGAGCAAAACGACCGACGCGCTGACCGAGATGACTTGATGCAAGGCGGCGGAAAATGGGCCAAACCCAGTAAGGGGCTGTGCGTAATTAAGTGCTTCATTGATTTCGGCTGTTGATCGTGTCAGGGCACGACTTCAGTCGTGCCGAAAACGCAGCAAATTGAAGATTGAGCTTTAGCCCCTGAGGAGCGGTTTTCGAGATTCTTCACTGAACGCAGCCTTTTCCGCAGGGGCTGAAGCCCGCATTCTTTTCAGGTCCTTTACGGCACGGCTGAAGCCGTGCCCTGACACAATGCCAAACCGTTGAAGTACTTATTTATGCACAGTGCCTAACCCAAAGCGCAAATCTCCAAGTTGGCGGCTGGAACCGCTGCACTTTCTATAAACCCGCCAGCCGTTGTTGCCGTCTATCAGCAATGGGGGATTGTCGTGGAGACTCGATTTCGCTGCCCGTGCTGCGGTTACCGAACGCTGGAGGCGCCTGGCGCACTGGCTTTGTGCCCGGTCTGCTGGTGGGAGGATGATGGCCAGGAAGACAGCGACGCCGCCGAGGTCCGGCTGACGGTCAACGGCGCCCTCAGCCTGGATGAGGCCCGGGAACACTATGCCCGATGCGGCGCGGCCCATCCCCGCTTTCTGCCCTACGTTCGCAAACCCCAGACCACGGAGCTGTGACAAAACCCGCCTCGCGGAGCTGTGATAAACCCCTCTCGCCATGCCCTCCGGAGCCCAAACGGAAGGCTCACCGGCGTCGAAGACTCCGAAAATCAGCCCTGCCGGTTTGACCCCGTCAGCAATCCCTCTTAACATGAGAGGAGGTGTTTTCCTGGCCGCATGGCGTTGGTTTCGCTCATGAGCGGCAGCCTAAGGCGGGAGTATGCCGCCAGGGTTGGCGGTTTGTAGCCCTGAAACGGCAGTTTGCACCCCAGTTCCTACAGTTTGTTGGCGCGTCTTGCGCCTGGAAGGCAAAACGTTGAGCTCTACCGACGCAGTCGAAAACAACTCCCCATCCGAGGCGGCCCAGGCGACAGAGACAAGCCCTGATCACGGCCAAGAAGGCCACGTACATGGCCCCGAATGTGAAGGCCACGACCATGGCCACGCCACCGAGTTTGCGAAGGGCATGAACCCGGAGTGTACCCGCGAGCTGGTGCTGGACATTCCCGCTGAAGAGGTTTCCAAGGCCTATCGGACCATCACCGACAACTACAGAAAGTACGCCAAAATTCCTGGTTTTCGTGCCGGCAAGGTGCCCGACTCGGTAGTTCGGCGCCGTTTTGCCGTGGAGATTCGCAAGGAAGTGATCGATAATCTGCTCCCCGAGCGCTTCAACAAGGCGGTCACCGATACGGGCTTCTTGCCCGCAGGGCAGATGCAGGTGGTCGAGCTGACGGTCGAGGACGGCCAATCGCTGCACGTCAAGGCGCTCTTCGAGCGCGTCCCGGATTTTTCCATCGAGGGCTATCAGACGGTCACCGTGGAAAGGCCCTCGGTGGAACTCACCGAGGAGGAGTACCAGCGCGAGCTCGAGCAGTTGCGCGAGTCGCGCGTCGCCGTCGAGCCGGTCGAGGAAGACCGCGCCCTGGTGGACGGCGATTGGGCCGAAATCTCGTACAAAGGCGAGGTCGAGAGCGAGGCCAATGCCTCCCCGGTGACCGGCGAGTCCGCCCTGATCCAGGTCGGCGGCAAGGACACCGTAGAGGCTTTTTCGACCGCCCTGCGCGGCGCCAAGCCCGGCCAGGAGCTGAAGTTCGAGGTCATCTACCCGGCCGATTACGCCGAGGCCTCGCTGGCCGGCAAGACCTTGGCCTATGACGTCGAGGTCAAGGCCATCAAGAAGCGCATCGTGCCGGAGCTGAACGACGATTTCGCCAAGGAACTGGGCCACTACGAGAGCCTGGCGGAGTTGGAAAAACACGTTCGCGAGCACATGGCCAATCGCAAGCGCCACAGCCTGGAAGGCGAGGCCAAGAGCCGGCTTTGCACCGCGCTGGCCGAGCGCTACCCGTTTGCGATTCCCGAGTCGATGGTGCAGGAGCAGATTGACCTGCGCCTGGAGCGCGGTCTGCGCGCCCTGGCGGCCCAGGGCATGGACACCGAGCAGATGCGCAAGTTGGACTTTGGCCGTCTGCGTACCTCCCAGCGCGATGGCGCCATCGTCGATGCGAAGGCTGCAATCCTGATGGACCGCATCGCCCGTGAGGAAAAGATCAGCATCAGCGACGAGGAACTGGACAACGAGTTGCAACTGGCAGCCATACAGGCCGGGCAATCGATCGAGGCCTTGCGCTCGCAGTTGACCGAAGAGGGCAGACTGGATAATATTCGTGAGCAAATGCGGCGCGAAAAAACCGCGAGCCTGCTCTACGAACGGATGCCCGCCTAGGCGCGGAAGCCAGGCGGAATGCGCCGTGCGGCCCGGTAGTTGAACCTCCGGGCCATGCGGCTGACGATCATCGGGGAGCAACGGCCCCCAACCGAAGAGTGAGAAGAAGACCCAATGGCATTGGTTCCCATGGTGGTTGAGCAGACGAGCCGGGGCGAGCGCGCCTACGACATCTACTCCCGTCTGCTGCGCGACAACATCATCTTTCTGGGTACGCCCATTGACGACCAGATTGCCAACCTCATCGTGGCCCAGATGCTGTTTCTCCAGGGCGAGGACCCGGAAAAAGACGTTTCGCTCTACATCAACTCCCCCGGCGGCTCGATCACCGCGGGGCTGGCCATCTACGACACCATGCAGTTCATCAAGAACAACGTGGTCACCTACTGCATCGGCCAGGCGGCCTCGATGGGCGCCTTTCTGCTGCTGGCTGGCACCAAGGGCAAGCGCTTTGCCCTGCCCAACTCGCGCATTCTCATCCACCAGCCGTCGATGGGCGGATTGAGCGGCCAGGCCACCGACATCGACATTCATGCCCGCGAGATTCTGCGCATTCGCGAGATCACCAACAACATCATCGCCCGGCACACCGGCCAATCGCTCGATCAGATCGAGCACGACGTCGAGCGGGATTTCATCATGAACGCGCAGCAGGCCAAGGAGTACGGCATCGTCGACGAAATCATCGACCGGCCGAGAACGTAAAATGCGCGTCCGCGGGCCGGCTGACCTGCTAACTCGCTGGCTTGCTGGCTTGCTGGCCTGCTAAAATGGACGGCCGGCATGAACTTGACTTGAAGATCACTCATCCAAAGGGAGCAGAAAAAATGAAAACGCGCACGGGACCCGAAGAAGCACTGCGCTGCTCGTTCTGTCACAAGTCGCAGGACGCCGTGGCCAAGCTGATTTCATCGCCCAGCGACTACCCGCGCGCTTACATCTGCGATGAGTGCGTGGCTGTCTGCAACTCGATCCTCGAGGACGACCGCGGCGATGCGGCCCATCCGGCCGTCGCCGCCGGCCACCTGCCCAAGCCGCAAGAAGTGAAGAGCTTCCTCGACGACTTTGTGATCGGCCAGGACCAGACCAAGAAGAAGCTGGCCGTCGCCGTCTATAACCACTACAAGCGCATTCAGATGAACAAAATGCGCAACAATGAAGTCGAGCTGGCCAAGTCGAATATTCTGCTGATCGGCCCCACCGGCTCGGGCAAGACGCTGCTGGCGCAGACCCTGGCCAAGATGCTCGACGTGCCCTTCGCTATCGTGGACGCGACCACCCTCACCGAGGCCGGCTACGTGGGCGAGGACGTGGAGAACATCATCCTCAAGCTCTTGCAGGCCGCCGAGGGCGACGTAACGCGCGCCCAGCAGGGCATCATCTACATCGACGAGATCGACAAGATCGGCCGCAAGGACGAGAATCCCTCGATCACCCGCGACGTCTCGGGCGAGGGCGTACAGCAGGCCTTGCTGAAGATTCTTGAAGGCACGGTGGCCAATGTGCCGCCGCAGGGCGGGCGCAAGCACCCTCACCAGGAGTTCACCGCCGTTGACACCACCAACATTCTCTTCATCTGCGGTGGGGCCTTCGTGGGCCTGGAGCGCGTGGTGGGCCGGCGCGTGGGCAAAAAGGCGCTGGGTTTCAAGACGATCGACGCCTCCGAGGGCGATGCCGCCACCAGCCGTTCGCATCGCGACACCGAGCTGCTGCGCCGCACCGAGCCGCAGGATCTGATCAAGTACGGACTGATTCCCGAATTTGTCGGCCGCCTGCCGGTGATGGGCATTCTGGACGAGCTGGACGAAGCGGCGCTGATCGAGATTCTCACCAAGCCGCGCAACGCCATTCTCAAGCAGTACCAGAGACTGTTCGAGTTCGAAAACGTCCGCCTGCACTTCACCCCGGAGGCCTCCGCCGCCCTGGCGCGCGAGGCCCTGGCCCGCAAGGTGGGCGCGCGCGGATTGCGCATGATCCTGGAAGAGCTGATGCTCGACCTGATGTACCACCTGCCCAACAACAAGCGCGTCCGCGACATCGAAATCACGCGCGAGATGGTCGAGCGGCGCGATCTGTCGCTCTGCCTGCTGGAAAAAGCCGGCTGAAGCCGTTATGCGGCGCAGAGCGCTCCGCGAGGGGCGCTCTGCATTCCTAGCGTCCGTCCATTCCGCTGTACAATCCCAGCATGTGATTTTCCGCAACTGGAGCCGCCTTCGCGCGTCTAACACTAAAGGTGTCCCTATGACCGCATCCCGCGAAAAGACCGAAACACGCAAGCTGCCCATGATGCCCATTCGGGACATGGTGATTTTTCCTTATATGATGACGCCCTTTGTGGTGGGCCGCGAGTCCAGCGTGCTCGCGCTGGAAGAGGCGCTCTCGGGCGACCGTAAGATTTTTCTCGCCACCCAGCACGACGCCTCGATCGACGAGCCCAAGGCCAAGGAAATCTACCAGATCGGCTCGATCTGCAACATCGTGCAGAGCGTCAAGATGCCCGACGGCAACATCAAAGTGCTGGTCGAGGGCGTGGAGCGCGCCAAGTCCATCGAGGTCAACGACCGCGACGGCTTCTTCGTGGCCACGGTGCGCGCCGGCAAGAGCCAGTTTGAGATGACCCCGGCCGTCGAGCAACTGATGCAGCGCGTCACCGGCCTCTTCGAGCAGTACGTCAAGCTGCAGCAGTCGCTCAACTACGAAACCATCATCGCCTCGGTGCACATGGACGAGGCGGCCAAGCTGAGTGACACCATCGCCGCCAATCTGCAACTGGGCATTGAAGAAAAGCAGGAGCTGCTGGGCATCTTCGACCCGGCGATGCGGCTGGCGCGCATTGCCGATGTCCTGGACATCGAGATCGAAAAGCTGGATCTGGACCGCAACATTCAGTCCCGCGTCAAGCGGCAGATGGAGCGCGCGCAAAAAGAGTACTACCTGAATGAGAAGATCAAGGCCATCCAGAAAGAGCTGGGCCGCGGCGAGAAGAGCGAGTTCGACGAGCTGCGCAAGAAGATCGAGGCCGCTGGAATGCCCAAGGACGTGCTCGACAAGACCATCCAGGAGCTGAAAAAACTGGAGGCCATGCCGCCCATGTCGGCCGAATCGACCGTCAGCCGCAACTACATCGACTGGCTGCTGGCCGTGCCGTGGAAGAAGCGCTCCAAGGAGACGCGCTCCATCGAATACGCCGAAAAGGTGCTGAATACCGACCACTACGGCCTGGAAAAGATCAAGGACCGCATCCTGGAATTCCTTGCGGTCCGCCAGTTGGTGAAAAATCCCAAGGGCTCGATCCTCTGTTTCGCCGGGCCGCCAGGGGTGGGCAAAACCTCGCTGGGAATGTCGATCGCCAAGGCGACCGGGCGCAAGTTCGTGCGGCTTTCTCTGGGCGGCATCCGCGACGAGGCCGAGATTCGGGGCCACCGCCGCACCTACATCGGAGCCATGCCCGGCCAGATTATCCAGCACATGAAGCGGGCCGGCACCAAGAACCCCGTCTTCCTGCTCGACGAAGTGGACAAGATGGCCTCGGACTTCCGCGGCGACCCGGCCTCGGCTCTGTTGGAAGTGCTGGACCCGGAGCAGAACACCACCTTCCAGGACCACTACCTGGACGTGGATTACGACCTCTCGCAGGTGCTGTTTGTGGCCACGGCCAACGTGATGCACACCATCCCGGCCGCGCTCCAGGACCGCATGGAGGTTTTACACCTGCATGGGTACACGGAGCAGGAAAAGCTCGAAATTGCACGGCAGTACCTGGTGAAAAAACAGCGCGAGCAGACCGGCTTGACCGAGAAAAACCTGGTTTTTGCCGACGACGCGATTGTCGAAATCATCCGCAACTATACACGCGAGGCAGGCGTCCGGAATCTGGAGCGCGAGATCGGCAACATCTGCCGCAAGGTGGCCCGCCGCGTGGTCAAAAATGGCGTCAAGCACAGGGAAGAGCTGACGGCGGCCAACATTCACGAGTTTTTGGGCGTGGCCCGCTTCCGCGACTCCGAGATGCACGAGAAGAGTGAGATCGGCCTGGTGACCGGCCTGGCCTGGACCGAGGTGGGCGGCTGCATCCTCACCACGGAAGTGCAGGTGCTGGATGGCAAAGGCAAGCTGACCATCACCGGCCAGTTGGGCGACGTGATGCAGGAGTCGGCGCAGGCCGCGCTCAGCTACATCCGCGGCCGCGCGCAGGCGCTGGGGCTGAGCCGCGAGTTCTATCGCAACGTGGACCTGCACCTGCACGTTCCCGAGGGCGCGATTCCCAAGGACGGACCCTCGGCCGGCATCACCATGGCCACGGCCCTGGCCAGCGCGCTGGCCAAGATTCCCGTGCGGCGCGACATCGCCATGACCGGAGAAATCACGCTCCGGGGCAAGGTGCTGGCCATCGGCGGATTGAAGGAGAAGCTGCTGGCCGCGTTGCGGGCGGGCATCTTCGAGGTCATCCTGCCCCGCGCCAACGAGAAGGATGTAACCGAGCTGCCGGACAACATCAAGAAGTCGATGAAGCTGCATTTTGTCGATCAGATGGATGAGGTGCTGGCGTTGGCTTTGGAAGGTCCGCTGCCTCCGCCATTGCCCGCCGAGGCTGAAGTGCTGGCCGCTGTGCCGCCACCGGAGCTGACCGGCAATCTGCCGGCCCGGCAGTAGGGCACACACAAGAACTCCCAGGCCGCGGATCTCGATCCGGTGACCTGGGAGTTCGGCGATTTCCCCGCCGCAAGGACTGAAAAACCAGAAAAAACTACTTGGTGGCCAGCGCTTCCCGCGTCCGCGCCGCGCTCATCCGCCGCACCAGCACCGGAACTCCGAAGGCCAGCCCGGCGACGAGTGCCGTCGATAGCAGGTCGTTGCGATAGAAGGGCACCGCGGCGGCGTAGCAGGCGGCCAGCCCAACCAGCGTCCGCGGATAAATCCAGCCGCTTGCCCAGACCGCGTAGTTCGAGACCACGAAAAACGAGGTTGGCCCCAGCAGCGCTCCGGCCGCCACGCGCGACAGGCTAGTCCGGCTCTTGAGCAGAATCCGCCCCAGCGCCATCGCCGCCAGGTACCAGGCCCAGGTGGTCACATAGCCCTGCCAGTGGAAGCTGAAGTGGTAGACCGAGAGGGTGAGGAAGCAGTCGGTGGCCACCAGCGCGGCCAGGGGAGCCAGCATCTCCCGCCAGGGCCGCCGCGCGCCAAAGTAAAGCAGGACACCGCCCACGGCGGTAAAGTTCCACCACCCAGGATGGGGCAGCAAACGGCTCAATACGGCAACCAGCAGGAGCAGATAGGCGGGCATGATGACCTCGGATTTCAGGATTTCCGCGTCTCATCACGCGAAGTAAAGACGCGCGCGTGACGCAACGGCACTGTTTCCATTCTGCGGTCCACGCGCCGCCGGGTCAACCGGAAAGATTGACGCAATGAACAAATCGTTTCATTTGAAGCAGGGACTTGTTTACCGCTGCTGCTGCCCGTTCATTGCCTCGCCGGCATCGTAGCGGCCGTCCACGATATAGACCCAGCCGCTCAAAGGAGGCCGGCTGGGGGTTCTGTCCGCGCCAAGATAGGAATAGTCAAAGCGCAGGTCGGTGAACTCGACGGTCGTCCAGGTGTGGTTGGGCGGCAATTGCGGCGGGTTCAGGCCCGGCACCGGACCTGGAATCGGTTCAGGGCCCACATCGCGCACCACGGCCCACGTGCCCCAGTCGAGAAAAACCTGGCCCAGCCGAGTGCCTTTGGCGGCCTCGGCAGCCGCGGTCGAGGGAGGCTTGTAGAGCGCCTGCCGTGGGTCGCTCACGATCTCGCCGGTGCGGGTGTTGATCTCGGCGGTCTGATAAAAATCGGCCGTCTCCAGAATCGCGTGCCAGCGAAAGGGGTTAATGGGATAAGGTTCCAGCGCCAAGCGCTTCACCGGAGCCGTCGTGATCCCGGCAGTCTCAACCAGTGTCCGCGCCTCCTCCTGCTCCCACCAGCGCCATCCCCAGAGCAAGACCATCCCGCTGAGCGCAAAGATCGCCCAACCCTGGCCGCGAAAGGCCGCCCGCGGCGCGTCCGTCTTCCGGCCGATGAGAGCGAAAAGCCAAGGCAGAATGAAAGCCAGAAAAAACAGCGCCCACAGCACCGGCTCGGCGATAAAAACCAAATTGCCCGCATACCAGCGCGGATTAAAGGGGAAAAAAGGCCGCAAACCGTAGTTGTTTGTCCAGTCCAGCAGCAGGTGGCTCAACGCGGCAATCAAGGCCGTCAAATAGAGCCAACCCCAGCACAGCGGCTGGGGCAGTTCTGGGCCGGGCGCGCCTGGGTTCTTCAGCGCCGGAGGAGCTTGTGCGTTTTGGCTGAGAGCGTTGGCTCTTCGATCACTCCGCGCCCGCAACCAGCGGTCCAGCAGCCACACCGCTCCCACTGCCACCGCCGCCACCACCGGAACGGCGATAAACGTATGCGTGATACCGCGATGGCGCTTCAGCTCCTCGACCGGCCCACGCAGCCCCCAGAGGACATCGATGTCGGCGGCTTCGGCAGCCAGAACGGCGGCCAGCGTCGCGTAGGCCGTCTTGCGGTTCAGCCCCGCGCGGCCGATGCAGGCTCCAGTCAGAAAGTGGGTGATGGGCTCCATGGTTGTCTGCCAACCATACTACCCTGCCCCGCCGCCTCCTATAATTCACCCTATGGGCGAACCCGACAACCCAAACTCTGCTTCGACCCGGCGCGCGGCCGAGTTGCGCGACCAGTTGCGCCGCCACGAGCACCTGTACTACGTTCTCGACAAGCCGGAGATCACCGACGCCGCCTACGATGCGCTGATGAACGAGCTGAAGCGGATCGAGGCCGCGCATACGGAACTGCTTACTCCCGACTCTCCCACCCAGCGCGTGGGCGGAAAACCGGCCGAGGGCTTCCAGAAGGTGCGCCACTCGCGCCCCATGCTCTCGCTGGACAACGCCTACTCCGAAGAGGAGCTAGCCGCCTGGGACCGCCGTGTGCGCGAGCTGGCCGACGGGCTGCCGGTCGAGTACGTGGCCGAGTACAAGTTTGACGGCCTCAGCGTGGCGCTGCGCTACGGTCCTGCGGACGGCGGAGGCTCAAGGCTGATTGCTGGCTTGACCCGCGGCGACGGCCAGACCGGCGAGGACGTGACCGCGAACATTCGCACCATTCGCAGCGTGCCGCTGCTGATCCTGGCTGAGAAGCTCAGAGAACTCCGCCTGCCGCAGGCATTCGAGGTGCGCGGCGAAGTGGTGATGCCCGAGGCGTCCTTCCTGCGCCTGAACGAAGAACGCGAGCAGGAGGGCCTGGCGCCGGCCGTCAATCCCCGCAACGCCGCCGCAGGAACGCTGCGCACTCTCGATCCGGGCATCGTCGCCAATCGCCGCCTGGTCTTCCTGCCTTACTTTTTGCTGGTTGAGGGCGAGTATTTTCTTCAAAGCCAGAGCGCTACCCTCGATGTGCTTTGGAGGCTCGGCTTTAAAAGAGAGTTTGCCCGGACAGTGAAGGCGCAAACCGTCGAGCAGATGATGAACTTCATCAACCAGACGGAAGCCAGCCGCGCCAATCTGCCCTACGAGATCGACGGCGTGGTCTTCAAAGTGGACTCCCACGCCACTCAGCAGCAGCTTGGCTATACCGGCCGCGCGCCGCGCTGGGCCATCGCCTACAAGTTCACCGCCCAGTCAGGTGTGACGCAGCTTCGCGCCATCACCGTGCAGGTGGGCCGCACCGGCAAGCTGACCCCGGTGGCCGAACTGGAGCCGGTCTTCATCGGCGGCACCACCGTCAGCCGCGCCACGCTGCACAACGCCGACTTCATCGAGCGACTGGGGCTGAAGCTCGGCGACTGGGTGCGCGTCGAGCGCGGCGGCGACGTAATCCCCAAGGTCGTCGAGGTCCTGGAGGATGCAGAGCATCCGCCAGGAGTCTTCCACTTTGTTTTCCCTTCGGTTTGTCCAGAGTGCGGAAGCGCTGCCGTTCGCGTCGAGGGCGAGGTGGACTTCCGCTGCGTGAACGCGGATTGCCCGGCCAAGCTGCGCGAGAGCCTGCTCCACTTTGCCTCGCGCGGCGTAATGAACATTGACGGGCTGGGCGAGGCGGTGGTGCAGCAGTTGCTCGATCGCGGCCTGGTGAAGAGCGTCGCCGATCTCTACAGATTGAAGAAAGAAGACCTGCTCGCTCTGGACCGCTTTGCGGAAAAATCGGCGGCGGCCTTGCTCGATGAGATTGAAGGCTCCAAAAAATCCGGTCTGGCCCGTCTGCTGATGGGCCTAGGCATTCGCTTCGTGGGCGAACGCACCGCTCAACTGCTAGCCCAGGAATTCGGCTCCATCGAAGCGATTGAAAGGGCCACGGCTGAAGAACTGGAGCGCGTCGAAGAGGTCGGCCCGCGCATTTCCCAGGCAATTCTCGAGTTCTTCGCGCAGCCGGCGAACCGGGCGCTGATCGAGAGCCTGAAGGCGGCCGGGGTGAAAATGACGGCCGAGAAAAAACCGCGTTCAGCTCATTTGGCGGGGCTGACCTTTGTGCTCACCGGCACTCTGCCCACGCTCACCCGCGAGGAGGCCAAGGCGAAGATCGAGGCCGCCGGGGGCAAGGCGGCTGCGGCCGTCAGCAAGAAGACCTCCTACGTGGTGGCCGGCGAGGAGGCCGGCTCCAAGCTGGACAAGGCGCGCGAACTTAAAATTCCCATGCTGGATGAGGCTGGCTTGCTGGCGCTGCTCGAAGCCGCGCCGTTTCCGCATTGAGCTCCGCATTATTCGTGCGCGAATACAGGGCAGGATTATCTCCCCCTCAATTCAGGCCACGAAATTCAGGGCTCGGCATTCAGAGCGTCGCGGCTCTGCAATAAACTGCCTTGTCCTGCGCATCATCGGACTGGACGGCCAGAGGAGCCCAAGCCACCCCGCCCATGCGGCGGCCTTCATCTGTTAGGAACTGCGGCGGCGGGCGGCCATGCCCGGATGATGCTCGACAGCGCTCATTTCGCGCTCCCGCTCACGCTCCCAGGCTGCGGCGCGCCAGTTGCGCGAGGCATAGCGGGGCGGCTCGCCGACGGCGGGAAGCGCGGACTCCCCGGAGCGAACTGCAACCTCTTCGGAGCGCGGTCTGGCTGGCGCGGCAATCACTTCCATCGGCATTCGAAGCGGGGATCGCGCGGATGCGGCCGGCGCGGGCGTGGGGATGAGCCGCGCGGAGGACTCGAACTCATCAGAGGCCGCGTAGGCCGCATAGGCCGCATCCGAGGTCAGGCTGGTGTCGGTGGCCCTGACGCTGGTGGTCCTGGTGTCAGCGGTTCTGGTGTTCGCGGCCCAGGTGTCGACAGCCTTGGCGTCGGAGGCCGGGCAGGCGCCGGTGCGCGCCATCTGCTCAACGGGCTCCGTTTCAGCGTCGTTCTGCGCCGTTGACGGCGCACGCACCGCCAGCGTCTTGGCCATGAAATCGTCCACCAGCTTGTGCAGGCAGGTTTGTCCGCACAGATGCTTTGCCCCTGGACGCAGCCGGTTGCGCGAGCTCCATCCGCTCACCCGCAGCTCACCCCCCTGGTCGTAGGCCACAAACCAGTGGTTGGTCTGCTTCTTCTCCATTCCGCAGATGTCGCACGATATCGCCTGCCGGATCACCGCATTTCCCCCCTAGAGCATTTTCGGAATAAACGTGGCTCTTTGAGTGCATTGAAAGGTGGCTTTTCCTTAAGGAAAAAGCCACTTGAGTGTGAGGTTTCGGCCTACAGCAATTCCGAAAATGCTATAGTCCGCACAGCCCTTCCGCAGTCTGGCCAGCTCCTGTCTTTCCCTTGTTTCCCCGCGTGGCCAGCCGCTTCAAAAAGCCGCCAGCCGCGCGGACAAACCCGATAAAGCGCTTCTGGAGCCGCCCACATTTATTTCATCGCAAATAGTGCGTTATCAGAGAGAAAAGAATAAAAAGAATCCAGAATTGAGGCAATTGCGGACAGTAAGGCGGGGAAATGTCCTGAAACGGAACGCATGGTGAGATTTAATTAAAAGGATGGAAGGGAGTAGATAGAGGGATCGCGGTTTACAGCAATTTCTCCAGCAGGGTGGAGCAAATCACGAGGCTCAAGCGGCTCTTTCTAAAAAGAGGCACAGACTTGTTACCATTTGGATTGGAGAGAAAAGTTCTCGCAGTTTTATTGCCTGAGCCGACAATGCCCGCCGAAAACTCAAGAATAAACTGCTTTTCAGAGTTTTACGCGCCTTCGCGGTGCTCCAGAAAACGCTCTGCCTACACGCCCAAGCCGAACTCACTGGCCTGCTGTTCGCCGGCGTTGGCGTAGAAGTCGTAGGGGGTGCGGCGCTTGAACCGGTAGCGGTTGCACAGCTCGCGGCCGGCAAAGAGGCCGAGCGCGGCCACCGCGATTCCCACCGAGAGCCAGCCGATCACTCGCAGGGCACAGCATTCCCCCTTTTCATCTGAAGGGGTCTCTTCCGCGGCGGTCAGGGCTTCGGGTTCAGTGGGCATGGGCTTGTCTTCCTCCTGCTTAACCATGATAGCGCAGTTCGGAGTGGGGTCGCTTCTATCCCAGGTTCCAAAAGCGGGATCTGAGGCGCGCAGTTCTGTTCGCTCGGCGCCCGGTTCTGTTTACTCTATCGAATCGATCCGAATGAGCCATGCGGCTTTTGTCTCTGCGGGCAGAAAGCTGGCGCGGATGGAGTGGCGGGCGAGTTGGCGGAGTTCGTCGCGGGTAAATTGCTGCTCGGCGTGGGCCAGCAGGTACTCGTTGGCCAGGTCGGAGCCGAAGAAGGCCGGGTCGTCGGAGTTGAGTGTGACGGTGAGGCCCAGGTCGAAGTAGCGGCGCAGCGGGTGGGCGGCAAATGAGGCGCAGAGCCCGGTGCGGACGTTGGAGGTGGGATTCAGCTCCAGCGGCACGTCCTGCTCCTTCAAGTCCTCGATCAGGTGAAAGTCCTGAATGGCCGAAATGGCGTGGCCGATGCGCTCCGAGCCGATCGAAAGCGCTTCCCGGATGGCCTCGGGGCCGGTGGTTTCGCCGGCGTGGTTGGTCAGCCGCAGACCGGCTTCGGCGGCCTGCGCATAGAGGTCGCGAAAGGGCTCGGAGCCGGCGCGGCGCTCGTCGCCACCCAAACCGATGCCGATGATCGAGGGGTGCGCGGGCCGGAGTTCGGCGGCCTTCTGGAAGACCCGTTCGGCTTCTTCGACGGTGAAGTGGCGCACGGCGTCGAAGATCCAGTAAAGCGAGACGCCCAACTCGCGCTCGCCGCGCTCCCTGGCCCGTTCCAGGCCGGCGAAGATGGGATCGAAGGATTGGGGGTCGTAGTTGCGCCAGAGGTAGATGACGCCCACCGAGATGAAGACCTCGGCGTGGACCACGCCCTGCGCGGAGAGGTGCTCGATCATCCGCCAGGCGGCCAGTTCGTAGTCTTCCGGGCCGATCAAGAGGCGCGTAACGGCCCGGAAAGACTCCAGAAATTCGGAGAAATTCGTGAAATGGTAGAGGCTTTCGGCTTCAGCGAGCGTGAGCGGGCGCGTGTCGTGGCGGGCGCTCAACTCGACCAGCGTCGCGGGCAGAATGGTGCCTTCCAGGTGCAGATGCAACTCTGCCTTGGGCAGGCGGCGAATGAAATTTTTAATTTCCGGCGTCATATTAGCCTACTTTTTCCCCGCAAACTCCGACCGGTGGCGGCTGTAAAGAAAGTAAATCACCAGGCCGATCACCAGCCAGATGAGGAAGCGGAGCCAGGTAATAATGGGCAGCCCGGCCATCAACAGAAAGCAGAAGATGACGCTGAGCGCCGGAATGACGGGGCCAAAGGGGACGCGAAAGCCGCGGCGGCGTTCCGGCTCGCGCACCCTGAGCACGATCACGCCGACCGAGACCAGGACAAAGGCGAAGAGGGTGCCGATGTTCGAGAGGTCGGCCAGGGTGCCAATGTCGAAGAGCCCTGAGGGGATGGCAACGACAATCCCCGCCACCCAGGTGGAAAAGGCCGGGGTGCGGAAGACCGGATGGACGTTCGAGAAGACCTTGGGCAGCAGGCCGTCCCTGGACATCGAGAACCAGACGCGCGATTGGCCGAGCTGGTAGACGAGGATCGAGGAGATCATGCCCATGATGGCGCCAAACAGGACCACCAGCCTGATCCAGTGGAGCGCGTGGCCGCCGGGGAGGATGGAGAGCTTTTTGAGCGCGTTGACCACCGGCGCGGCGTCGCCCACCATCGACTTCCAGGGCACCAGGCCAGTAAGGCAGACGGCGACGGCCACATAGAGCACTGTGCAGACGGCCAGCGTGGCGATAATGCCGATGGGCAGGTCGCGCTGCGGGTTGCGGCACTCCTCGGCGGCCGTCGAGACCGAATCGAAGCCAATGTAGGTGAAGAAAATGATTGACCCGCCGGTCAGAACCCCCCCCCAGCCATTGGGCATGAACGGGTGCCAGTTGCCGGGATGGATGAAGCTGATGACCGCGAAGATGAAGATCAGAATGGCGATCAGCTTGAAGCTCACCATCATGTTGTTGGTGCTGGCCGACTCGCGGATGCCGCGCACCAGAACCACGGTGAGCACGAGCACGATGAGAAAGGCGGGAATGTTGAAGCCGAAGTGCCAGCCGGGATGGTAGAGCCAGTTGCCGGCCAGATCCTGCAGGCCCTCGGGCAGGTAGGCGGGCGAGATCCAGAGCGGCGCCGGGTGCAGGCCGAACCAGTCCAGCAGGTCCACCACGTGGGCGGCAAAGCCCACGCTGACGGTCATGTTCGAGCCGGCGTACTCCAGAATCAGATCCCAGCCGATGACCCAGGCGATCAATTCGCCCAGGGTGGCGTAGGTGTAGGTGTAAGCCGAGCCGGCGATGGGAATCATCGAGGCCAGTTCGGCGTAACAGAGGCCGGTGAGGGCGCAGACGATGGCCACCAGAATCAGCGAAACGGCGATGGCCGGACCGGCGCCGGGGCGGCCCGCCATCGCGGTGTGGTGAATGATGAACTCGGCCAGCGGCGTATTGACCACGCTGGAGGAGTCGAACTGCTCGCCGGAGATGGCCGTGCCGATGACCGTGAAGATGCCCGAGCCGATCACCGCCCCGATGCCCAGCGCAGTCAGAGACCACGGGCCCAGGGTCTTTTTGAGCCTGTGCTCGGGCTCTTCCGAGTCCCGGATCAACTTATCGATGGACTTGCGGGCAACAAGCTGGCTAAGCAGGACGGTTCTCCTCATCCCGCTGCCGACTGAAACCTGTGCGTGGCAGAACCCTGCCAGTCAGGGGGATTCCCTCGTTCAAGGAGCCTCCGGCGCAGTGTGCCGGGAGGGGGAAAGTAAGCGGGACTCCGCGCCGGAGGCAATCTTGCTCGCGGGAGCGGAGTCTCAGTCGCTTTTGCGGGGGCAGACCTTTAGAGCGAAACCAGAGTGAACGTGTAGAGCGAAACCAGAGTGAACGTGCCCTTGCCAAGAATATTCGAGGTGGCTTTTCCTTCCACCCCAGCGACGAAGACCTGTCGCCGGGGGCCCCGGAGAGGAAAAAGCCACTTGGCGGGCTTGCCTTTGGGTACAACTACTCTAGTTTCGCTTTAACGCTTGGAGATGCCGCGCGCCATCTTCTTCACTTTTTTCTTTGCCGAGCCGCGCGGTTCCGTCCGCTTGGCCTTGGGAGCAGCCTTTTTGCGGGCGGCGCGTTTCAGCTTCTTTCGTTCCTGCGTATCTTCAATCTTGGTGGTGTCGGCCACTTGTAACCTCTTTCACTCGAATCTCTTCAGGGTCTCCCGCAAACCGGGCGGATATTACTCTTAATGTTAACAGGGTTTGCGCGGCGGCGAAAGCGGAGCGGGCGCGCGCGCAGGGCTTTAGAGCGGTTCTCCAATTCATGTATACTGACCAACTCTGTGCAAGGTGGCTTTTTCTTGAGGAAAAAGCCACTCAGCGGCTGTGGTTTCGGTGTATAGCAGTTGGAGAACCGCTCTACCGGCTTGGATGGCGGCGGCTCGGGCTGCGCGGCGGCCCGGCGCGCGTGAAAAGCGGCGCGGGCTCTGTTTCCGGGGTACAATGAAAATAGAGCTGAGTCTCAAGATATAATTTTTTAAGAGAACAGCAGCCTGCTCGGCTCTTGCCTTCCCACTGCTCCTGACGAGCTCCGCACCGCACGCAACAACCACCTGTTGACCGGAGTCCGCTATGCGTTCCGACCAGATCCACCGCGCGCTCGCGCAGGGAATGAACCGCTTTGAAGTCTGTCAGTTAGTCGCCAAAGGGGTCAAGGCTACCCATAAGACCGGCGCGCGCTTTGAAGATTCGATCAACGATGTGCTGCAATACCTGGGTACGCACGATACCCCCAGAGAAGGCCTTCATCCGGCCATTCCGCAGGTCAGCGTCAAAAGCCTCAAGCCCGCCGCATAGCCCGTCAGAACCCAGCGGCCTACGGGACTATAGCGGTTCTCCAGTTGCTATACCCCGAAACCACAGCCGTTGAGTGGCTTTTTCCTCAAGGAAAAGCCACCTTGCACAGAGTTGGTCAGTGTACGTGTACTGGAGAACCTCTCTAGGGCCTTGTGGCCATTCCGGCGGCAATCGCTTCCAACAAGCTTTCCAGCCTCGTTCGCCGGGGCCGAAAATCCGCCTGAGCGGTTCCCCTGCTAACGTAAAGTTTCGATGACCGTGCCAGGTGGCTTTTTTTGAGGAATGAGCCACTCAGCCACGGTGATTTCCCTCCACAGCAACTGGAAATCCGCTATAAACGCAAAAGAGGGACGGCATCGCTGCCGTCCCTCTCTGTTTGAATCCGAACTGATTGGAAGGGGGTAACCCTTAGATAACCTGAACGTTTTCAGCCTGCCAGCCCTTGGGGCCCTTGGTCACGTTGAACTGGACGCGCTGGCCTTCTTGCAGCGAACGGAAACCGTTCGACTGAATGGCGGTGTGATGGACGAATACGTCCTCGCCGTTTTCACGGCTCAAAAATCCAAAACCCTTGGCGTCATTAAACCACTTGACTGTGCCTGTTTCCATTGTGTGTTGCTCCTGTATTACCGATTTACCGCGAACGCAATGTGGAAGTTTGCGAGTAGGCGGTTACCGGAACAGGCAAGAACTTCAAATCGAATTCTACGATTAAATAAAGTGTAGCACGGATTTGAATTCTGGCCCGGAAAGATTGGGGCTACGGCAAAAGGTTGCCGCGAGGGTTTTATTTCGAGACCGGAGGCGGTCCAGGCAGAAAGCGGTCCCGAGCGTGTTGCGCGACGACGAGGAGCAGGCGCAATGTGGCCTGGAGGCAAATGTCGGAAACAAGCCTGGGAACGAGCCTGGAAACGATTCAAGCCGCAGTGTATCGTGAGGGAATATGGCGACAGAACTCCCCGGTCCTTCCCAGGCCGGTCCTTCCCAGGCGATGGCCCCGCCCTTAGCCGAGTCGACGGCCCGGGTGCTGAGCGTCGCGCAAATTCTGAATGCTCTGGGAATCGATTACGGCAGCGACGCCCACGGCACCGCCGTCGAGAAGCCAGAACCCTACCTTGTGATTCCGGGGCACGACGGCCCCCGCTGGCTGATTCCAGCGCGGTCGAGCGCCGCCGCATCGGTGTTGCGCGCATGGCATCCCTACAACCTCTCCAGCCGCATGAAATGGTTCGCCATCTGCACCGCCGCGCGCGCCGGTTTGTTGCGGCTTACGGGCTCCGTCGCGAGCGTGGCCGTCTCCCGCCGTGGGGCGCTACGCTGGTTTGAGAGGTGCGGCATTCGCTCGCGGACTGGCGAGATGGTGATTCTGGTAGGCAATCCATCGCCCGACAGGAAACTGGTCGTATTCCTGCTCCACGACACGCATTCAGGCGACACGCATTCAGGCGGCGCGCATCCAATCGCCGCAGTGCTCAAGGCCGGGCTGACGGATGGGGGCGGACAGAGCGTCCTCTACGAAGCCGAAGTCCTCCGCAAGCTGGAGCCGTACAGTTGGGCGCCGCGGCTGCTCTCGGTTCACCCCGAGCTGCGGGCGGCGGCGCAGAAATTTGTGCCTGGCGCCATGCCCGATCGCCGATTCCGGCCGGAATACATGGAGATGCTCTGCCATCTGCCGCGCAGCGGAGCGGGCAAAAACCTGGCACAGGTGGCCGACGAAATGGCGCGGCGGCTCAGCCCCTTCAAGGCCCGGTTGGATGCGCTGGCTCCCGGCCTGCTCGACCGCTCTTTCGACGCTCTCGATCACGATGCTTTTGTTCCCACCATTCTGGTGCATGGGGACTTCGCGCCCTGGAATATGCGCCACAACGCCCAGCTGGGTTATGTCCTGGTCGATTGGGAGTGGGCCGACTTTGTCGGCCTTCCGGCCTACGACCTGCTGCACTTTCAGTTCAACGACGACCGGCTCTTCGGTGAAAAATCCGGCGGCTATGCGGCCATTCGATCCAGGCCCATCTGCGCCGAATACCTCCGCCGCATGGACCTCGACCCGGAATTGCTGCCGCGGCTGGCCATCGCCTATCTGCTCGACCAGCTTGAATCCCATTGCCGGCAGCGGGGTTCCCAGCTCACCGCCTATACCTTGCGGCAACTGGAGGCCGTAGCCGGCTAGCCAGGTGCTGTGGCGCAATGGGTGGGCGGGGCCCGGGCGGAGCCACGCAAAGGCGGAGCGCGGGCCCGGTACGCCGTTGTGGGAGATGGTGGTCGACAATCTTCGCGCCAGCCTCAGTCCCGAGCAGATTGCCGGCACCCTCAAACGCATGGCCCCGGCGCTCCCTCCCGTCCGGCTCTCGCATGAAGCGATCTATCAGCCATCTATGCCATGCCCCGCGGCGAGCTGCGCACCGAGGTCATCGCGCTCCTGCGTCACGGTCACATCGACGTGAGTCACGGCTCCGGCTTCGAAACCGGCATCTCCTATAACTCATGCCGCTCGCGCTGCTGTCCCAAGTTCCAGGCGCATGCACGCCTACGCTGGATCGAGGCACGAAAACGGGATCTACTCCCGACCAACTACTTTGCACTCCCAGCCGAATCACACGCGACGGATGAGCCACACAACCAGCACAATCACAATAATTGTTCCTACCAAACCCAAACCCAACATAGCGCCTCCTAGCGGACACATAGGACGTCAAGGTTACCCACGCAGGTACGATAGGCCTGGATTCCAGCTATTGTCAAGGCCGGAGTAAAAGGAAACCACTGGGGCGGAGTAAAAGGGAACCAGATTGGAGTGCCCGGCGCCTTTTGTACCAGTTGAGGTGAGAGAAACTGGTATGAAAGGAGCCTTGAATGGCACGAGGGAAGAAGCATACGCCAGAGCAGATCGTGAGCCTGCTTCGTCAGGTTGAGGTTG
>Ga0224555_1001524_pt1 | contig 31526 bp, 25 predicted proteins | sample 714S23034metaG_FD_180687 | JGI IMG/M metagenome (GOLD analysis project Ga0224555, IMG submission 180687) | Peat soil microbial communities from Stordalen Mire, Sweden - 717 S2 30-34 | ecosystem: Environmental > Terrestrial > Soil > Wetlands > Peat | place: Sweden: Norrbotten County, Stordalen...
GCTCGAAGCAAGGAAACTCTCGATCAGGCCATCACCGAGGCTCTCCCACACATCACCCCCGCCAACGCTCACGCTTGGTTCAGGCTCGCTCTAAATGGTCTACAGTAAAACGGAAAATGCTCTAGAAAAGCGAATCACAGAGAACACAGAGTAAAAGAGGGCACGGGGGATGCGTGGCATTGCTGAGACTCGTGTTTTTGTCAATCAGCTATCAGCTATGAGCTGTCAGCTATGAGCAGGGCGGTGGGGCGCGATCGATCAAGGCTTCCCGGTTGGGACGGGGACCAGTTTGAGCTTGAGGGTGTATTGGGTGAGGAGTTCGACGGATTGGAGGCTGTCGGCGTAGGGGCCGTCGACTTTGGGTTCGTAGCCGGGCTCGAAGAAGATGGGCGGGTCGCGGCGCAGGGGATAGATGGAGAGTGTGAGTTTGCCGCCGGACTGCGTGAGCTGCGGGGCGAAGCGGGTGAGGCCAACGAGCCAGGGGCGGCCGTCGGCGAAGTTGTCGTCGAGGAGATGGCCGTTGATGGAGAGGCGGGCGACGTCGCCGGTGTAGCGGATGCTGAGGAAGTGCTGAGCACCGGTGGAGGGGGTGTCGGCGAGGGCGGATTTGGGGAGGGGGATGGAGTAGGTGGCGGCGCGGGACCAGTCGGCTTCGGTGGGCGCGGCGGCGACGACGCGGGGGCGGGATGAGGGTTTGAAGTCGGCGGGGAGCGGGGCGGGGGGCGAGGCGGGTTGGGTTTGGGATGGACTGAGTAAGACTTGCTTGGCGAAAGATTCTGTCGTAGGTTCCGGAGTTTCATACATGCCCAGTTTCGTGTTCCATCGAAGATGGGCATAGTCCTCGAGCGGGACCAGATGCGCGTTGTTGGGAATCACGGACGCGGCGAAGTATTTCTGGCCGAGGTCTTGAAGAGTCGCGGTGTCTCCGTCGACGAATGCCGACTGTGTGCTCCACAGAAGATATGTGCTGTTTCCATCTGTCATCTTCCAGCTACACAGCGCTGCTGGCATTAAGAGCAGTCGGATACCTATGGTTTTTCCATTGGGAAGCGTAAAGAGCAAACCGTGGTCCGGATCGGGCTGGACATCTGAGATCCAGATTGAGCCGTCACGGTGCTCGACATTGCGCGCGCCAGTGATCTTTAGGCCTGTAGTCTCGTCGATGACGAATTCGGCAGGGATGCCGGGCTGGGCGAAGAAGGCGTAGACGGGCGCGGCGGCGGTGCCGAGGATGGCGAGGGGTTGGGCGGTGGCGAAGCGGAGGTGCAGGCCGCTGAGGTCCATGTGGAAGGGCCAGACGAAGTAGGCGTCGGCGGGGAGGGTGACGGGCTTGCTGGGGAGGGTGAGGGTTTCGCCGGCGGGGAGCTTGATGGTGACCTGGAAGTTGGGGCGGGCGGGCATGGGATAGTCGCGGACGTGGTTGTTGACGAAGAGGAAGCCGCTCGAGCCAAGGGTGCGGGCGGCGATGCGGGGGACGGAGAGATCGCGTGCGCCGGCGGGAAGGACTTGCGGCGCGTGGGGCTGCATGGGGGCTAGGGTGGGGCCGAAGTCGTTGAGGAAGTAGTTCCAGGTTTTGAGCTTGAGGAGGGATTCGCGCTCGTCGCCGAACTCGCCGATGGGAGCTTCGAAGTCGTAGGTCTTTTGCGGGAGGTCGTTGGCGTAGTGGGTGGCGAGGGATTCCTGGAGGGTGGTGAGCTTGCCCGAGGGATTCTCGCCGCCGTGGAACAGGTAGGTGCCGTAGAGGTTGACGCCGGAGCCGAGCATGACGGGCATCATGGCGGCGATGTCGTCGGCCGAGACGATGGGGCGGCGATGGTAGGTGACCTGCATGCCGCCGCCCATTTCGGCGGTCATGAAGGGCGTGTCGAGGGTGAAGTTGGCGGCGTTGCCGGTGGGCGGGCCGCCGATGGCTCCCATGGCTGGCGTTTGCGGGGCGCCGACGGCGCCCATATCGCCGGTGACGCGGCTGCCGAAGCGGAAGGCGTAGACCTCAGAGGGCGGGAGCTTCTGGATGGAGGCGTCCCAGGGTGCGTCGGGATAGCCGCCGTAGACGGGCAGGACATCGCCATGGGGGATGGAGGCGCCGTCCCAGCCGGTGACGGTGTAGAAGGGCACGCGCAGGCCGGCCGAGCGGGCGAGTTCCTTGAGCTTGAGGATGTGCGCGGTGCCGCGGTTGGGGCCGCCGCCGCGGTATTCGTTCTCGATCTGGATGGCGATGACCGGGCCGCCCTCGCTCCACATAAGGCCTTTGAGCTGGGCGGCGATCTGCTGGTAGTAGAGATCGACGTAATGGAGGTAGGTGGGGTCGTTGGAGCGGGTCTGGCTGGTCTTGGTGAGCAGCCAGTCGGGGAAACCGCCGTTGCGGACTTCGGCGTGCGACCACGGGCCGATGCGGGGGACGACGTACATGCCGTGCCTGGCACAAAGCTCGACGAAGTGGCGGAGATCTTTCTGGCCGGACCAGTCCCACTGGCCTTCGACTTCCTCGTGGAGGATCCAGATGATGTAAGCGGAGACGATCTGGACGCCGGCAGACTTCATCTTGAGAATTTCGGTCTCCCACTCGGCCTCGGGGACGCGGGAGTAATGCATCTCGCCCATGACGGGGAGCCAGGGCTTGCCGTCGAGGGTGAGGTATTGCGCGTTGAGCGAGAGCACGTGGCCGTCAGGGGAGCGGGCGTCGGCGGGATCGTAGGTATAGTTTGCGGGACCGGGAGCGGGAGTGGCGGCCGAAGCGTCGATGACGAGGGGCTGTGGGGCCGGGGCTTGCGCGGAGAGTATGGCGGCGGACCACAGGACGGCGAACCCTGCGGCGACGATCGTCAGCACGGTCTTTGAATTCATCGGCTTGCTCATGCCAGCCATGCTCGCAGGTAGACGCGGGCGCCGCAAGTGGGAAGGCGAATGTGGTCGGACCGCCTTGACAAGGCCGTGGGGGCGAACCTAGGGTTTCGAGTTGCGATTTGTTTCTCTCTGGAAACAAATTCAAACGTCGAAATTGGAGTCGTCCCGCCATGGTCACAAGGAATGTATCGTCCGCCTGTCTGTTGGGTCTGGTTGCGCTTGCTGCAAGTGGACAGGCACCTCCTGCGACACCAGCACCGACCGCGCCGCCAACGCCTGTGGCCCGGCCGGTGCCTACGGGGCCTCCCGCGGAGACGCCGATTGCCGGGATTCCGGTGAATTACCACGAAGACAAGGTGGGGACGTACACGCTGGCCGATCCGCTGAAGCTGGAGGATGGCACGCCGGTGCGCGATGCGAGGGACTGGGCGAGACGGCGGGCGGAGATCCTGAAGATTATCGAGACGCAGCAGTACGGCGTGATGCCGGGACGGCCTGCGGACGAGAGTTTCGAGGTAACGGACAAGGGCACGCCGGCGCTGAACGGCAAGGCGGTTCGCAAGCAGGTGACGATTCATCTGTCGAAAGACCCGAGCTGGCCGGTGATTCATCTGCTGGAGTACATTCCGGCGAATGCCAAGAAACCGGTGCCGATGTATTTCGACATCAACTTTGGCGCGGTGCAGGCCGCTGTGGATGACCCTGGGATCACGCCGCAGAAGGTCCGCGATCCGAAAACGAATGAGCTGGTGCCCCCGCCCCCGCCTGGAGGCCGCGGCTTCGGAAAGATTAACGTCGAGGTATTTCTCGATGCGGGAATTGGTGTTGCCACGTTCAACTATGCTGAGCTCGATCCCGACACGCTGACCGGGTTCCCTCAGGGCATCCGCGCGAAGTATTTGAAGCCGGGGCAGACGGGCGAGGATGACCGCGCACCGGACGCGTGGGGATCAATCTCCGCGTGGGCGTGGGGGATGAGCCGGGTTGAGGACTATTTTGAGACGGACAAGCAGGTCGATGCCAAGCGGGTTGCGATCCATGGGGTTTCGCGGCTGGGCAAGACCGTCGCATGGGCGGGGGCGTATGACCAGCGGTTCGCAGCGGTGATTGCGAGCTGCGGTGGAGAAGGTGGAGCGGCGCTGAGCCACCGCGACTACGGCGAGACGATTGCGCACCTGACGGCGCCGTCGCGTTATCCGTACCAGTTTGCGGCGAACTACGCGAAGTACGGGGGTTTTCCTGACACGGCGCCCTTCGACGCGCACATGCTGCTGGCGCTGATTGCGCCGCGTCCGGTGCTGCTGCAGACGGGGAGCACGGACTACTGGTCCGATCCGAAGGGCGAGTTCCTGGCCGCCGTTGCCGCCGGGCCGGTCTACAAGCTGGTGGGCAAACAGGATCTGGGCACGGACGTGTGGCCAGCGGCGAAGGCGCCGCTGTTCTCGAATGGCCTGAACTACTACATGCACGATGGTCCGCACGGCATGGTCCCCACGGATTACGACATTTACGTCCAGTTCCTGAAAGCGCAGTTCCACCTGGAGTAGTAGGCCCGAGCCACGCTCCCGCAAAGTACTATGCGGCATTTCCCGCCGGAGAATGCAATGACACGCACGAGCAAAATTGCCCTGCTGACGATTCCAGCCACCGCGGTCCTGATCGCCGTGGGCGTGGCCCTTGCGCAAAGCGCGCCTGCCGGGCCGGCGCCGGAGATGCGAGGGCCGGACGCGCTGGCGAAGGGCTTCGTGACGCCGCCTGACTCGGCCAAGCCGCGCACATGGTGGCACTGGACGAATGGCAACGTCACAGAGACCGGCATCACCAAGGACATTGAGTGGATGAAGCGAGTGGGGATTGGCGGCTTCCAACTGGTAGATGTTGCGTCGGGCAATGGGCAGGTGGTGGAACCGAAGATCAACTTCGGCACGCCGGAGTGGTACCACGCGGTGCTGCACTCGGCGCAACTGGCGAAGGAAAATAACCTGGAGATGTCGATCTTCAGCTGCGCGGGATGGAGCGAGGCAGGCGGGCCGTGGGTGACGCAGCAGATGGCGATGAAGAAGCTGGTGTGGAGCGAAACGGATGTGGCCGGACCGGTAAAGTTTGGGGACAAGCTGGCGTCGCCACCTTCGAACGAGGGGTCGGTGCGGGATTTGGGAGCGGGTGGAACGGCCACCGATCCGCCTTTTTATAGGGATAGCGCAGTGATTGCGTATCGTACGCCGGCGGACGAGATGCCGATGGCGATGCTGCACCCGAAGGCGACGTCAAGCGGCGGCCCGGTGGATGACAAAGCTCTGCTGGACGACAGCCTGAATACGTCGGTGACGATTTCACCTGCGAAGGAAGGCGGGCCGGCGTGGCTGCAGTATGAGTTTGCGCAGCCGTACACGGCGCGGGCACTGTCGTTGGGAGCGCGGGGCAGGATCCCGGTGGGCAAGATTCTGGCGAGCGACGACGGCGTGAACTTCCGCACGATCGAGGATATGCCGGGGCCGCAGGGGTATCACGGCGCGCAGATAAGGACGTTTGCGTTTCCAGCGGTGACAGCGAAGTTTTTCCGCATTGAGTTCGATCGGCAGGGGCTTTCGCCAGCCGAGACCATTCACGGCGAGGACGACACGCCGCCGCCGGCGAGGGGTGGGGGTTTCGCGGGCGCGCCGACAGGCTATGGAATCAGTGAGGCGATCTTCTACTCCGATGCGCGCGTGAACCGCTGGGAGGACAAGGGCGCGTTCGGGAGCTTGATGGATGTGTACGACGTGGTGCCGACGCCCGGAGCGCCGAATGCGGCGGAGATCTCGCGCGGCGACATCGTCAACCTGACCGACAAGATGGATAAGGACGGCACGCTCGACTGGGATGTGCCGGAGGGTCATTGGACGATTCTGCGGATGGGCTACTCGCTGACCGGGGGGCGGAACCGGCCATCCGTTCCGGCGGGCAGCGGTCTCGAAGTCGACAAGCTGAGCTCGAAGTATGTGCAGCAGTATTTCGCGGGCTACATGAACCCGATGAAGAAATACCTCGGCGACCTGGTGGGCTCGACGGTGCAATACATGACCATGGATAGCTGGGAAGCGGGGATGCAGAACTGGACCGACGACATGATTCCGGAGTTCCAGAAGCGGCGCGGGTACGATCCGACGCCGTACCTGCCGGTGCTGGCGGGGCGCGTGGTGGAGAATGCCGACGTGAGCGACCGTTTTCTGTGGGACTTCCGGCGCACGCTGGCGGATTTGTACGCGGGCGGTTTCTACGGCACGATGGACAGCGAGTTGCACAAGCTGGGGATGAAGGCGTACTCGGAGGCTTCGGGCGTGGCGCTGGAGATTCCCGAGGACACGCTGCTGAACAAGAGCCACATCGATATTCCGATGGCGGAGTTCTGGGTGAGGGCGCTGCATCCCGACTCGATGTACTACGTGGATGTACGGGGCGCGGCGTCGGCTTCGCATATGTACGGCAAGCCGCTGGTGGCGACGGAGACATTCACGGGCGGCGGATATGAGGCGCCGTACACGCTGAAGAAGATTGCCGACTACTGGTTTACCCAGGGCGTGAACCGGATTGTGTTCCACACGTCGGCGGAGCAGCCGCTGGATACCAAGCCCGGCAACACCATGGTGGGGACGCACATCAACCGCAACATTACCTGGGCGGAGCTGGCGAAGCCGTTCATGACGTATGTGGCGCGGGTCGACTACATGTTGCAGCAGGGAAGTCCGGTGGCCGATCTGGCTTATCTGCTGCCGGAGGGTGCGCCTTCGACGATGCCGTTCTGGGGCGATGGACTGCAACCTGCGGTGCCGGCCGGATACGACTTCGACGCGATGAACACGGACGTGCTGCTGAATCGCACCAGCGTGACGGCGGATGGGCGCATTCACGTTGAGGGCAGTGCGGACATGCCGGACGGGATGAACTACCGCGTGCTGGTGCTGCCGCCAACGAAGCAGATGACGCCGGAGGTACTGCACAAGCTGCACGATCTGGTGGCCGCAGGGGCGACGATTGTGGGGCAGAGGCCGACGAGCTCGCCGAGCCTGCTGCATTACCCGGACGCCGACAGCGAGGTGCATACACTGGCGACCGACCTGTGGGGCGACATGGACGGCGTTACGCTGAACCAGCACTCCTTCGGGAAGGGAATAGTGTACTGGGGCATCACGCTGGACGAGGTGCTGCACCGCGTAGGGAGCGCGCCGGATTTCAAGGCGAGCGGTTCGCTGGACAATCCGGCGGCGTGGGTGCATCGGCATACGCCGGACGCCGACATTTATTTTGTTGTGAACCAGGCGGATGCGCCGGTGCATCTGAACGCGCGCTTCCGCGTGAGTGGAAAAGATGTCCAGGTCTGGCGGCCGATGGATGGGTCTATGACAACAACGGGGACCGACAACAAGCCGGGAGACACGGCTGGATATACGACACTGGTGAAGATGCCGGACCGCTCGGGGAATAAGCAGCCGGGGATCGGGCCTGCAGTTTACACGGCGCCGGCGGGGTTCACGGAGGTTCCGCTGGACCTGGCGGAGCGCGAGAGCGTGTTTGTGGTCTTCCGCAATGCGGCGGCTGCGCCCGTGCGTACGGCGTCGACGCCGGTGGAGACCAAGCTGACTACGCTGAGCGGGGCATGGACCCTGAGCTTCCCGCCGAACTGGGGCGCGCCGGCGAGCGTGCAGATGACGAAGCTGACGTCGTGGACGGATAGCGCCGTTGACGGGGTGAAGTATTTCTCCGGCACTGCGACTTATAGCAAGACGGTGATGGCGCCGGCGGCGTGGTTCAAGCCGGGGCGGCATATCTGGATTGATTTGGGCAAGGTGCGCGACCTCGCCGAGGTGAAGGTGAATGGCAAGTCTGCGGGGCTGGTGTGGGCCCCGCCGTACCGCGTGGACGCGACCGGTGCGCTGAAGCCGGGCGCAAACAAGCTGGAAGTCGAGGTGACGAACGAGTGGACGAATCGCATAGCCGGCGATCGTTTGCTGCCGGCGGACAAGCACATCCTGGCGACGCCGGCTGCTCCGGGACGCCCGGGCGGCGCAGGTGGTGGAGGAGGGGGAGGCTTCGGTCCGCCCCCGCAGGCGCCACCGGAGTCGGGACTGTTTGGCGATGTGACATTCGTCGCCACGCGAAATCCATAACGCTGCACCGCCCGGTGGAGGATTGAGCGAGCGCAGTCAAAGCGGTTGCGGCCCGGTCTTGCGCAGAAACAATTTCAAATGAGATAGTGGTGTGCGTTTCTAGCGAGGTCACTTGTGGTGCGCTCCGGTTCCATTGGTTTGTTGCTCTCGCTCGCGCTGGCGCTGCCGGCCGGTGCGCAGGCCCAAGACTCCGAGCAGACTCCTGCTGCAAACCCGGGACTGCGACAGGCAAGGCCGGGCGGTGGACAAGCGCCGGCCCGGGCAGAGGGCCGTTACCCGCGCAACTCCGGCGGGCGCCCCGTACACAATGAGGTCGAACGCGCCAGCTATTGGAAGACGGTGCGCGTGCCGTACAACCAGGCTGGGCTGACGCCCCGCGAGCGGCAGATGGTGGCGAAGCTGGCCGATGCGTGCCGCCTGCTGGACCAGGTCTACTGGCAGCAGAGCGACCTGGGCGGCTACTGGATGTATCACACCACCCAGAGCGCGGCGCTGGAGAAGCTGTTCTCGATCAATGGGAGCCGGTGGGACCTGATTGACAATAACTTCCCGGTGATCGGCGAAGAGCCGCTGGTGCCGGGGCGCGAGTTGTACCCGTTTGGACTGGCGCGCGCAGGAGTGGAGCAATATGTGGCGGCGCACCCGGACGAAAGGGCTGCGATCTATAACCCGTGGACGGTGGTCCGCTCGGCGCCGCTGGACCTGGACCCGAGGCTAAGCCAGCCGGTGGCGAGCGGCGTACCCGCGAAGCTTTACACGTACCCCTACCACGAGGCGTATGCGCAGTGGATCAAGCCGATGGCGGAGGACCTGCGCGCGGCGGCGAAGCTGAGTTCCGACGCGGCGTTCGCGCATTATCTGAATCTGCGCGCGGATGCGCTGCTCTCGGACGACTACTATGCGAGCGATGTTGCGTGGCTCGATCTGAAGGACCCGAAGGTCGACCTGATCTTCGCGCCGTATGAGGTGTACCTGGATGGCCTGCTGGGGGTGAAGACATCGTATGGCGCGGCCATCCTGATCCGCAACGATGCGGAGAGCCGGAAGCTGGCGATGTATCGGCAGCAGGAGGCGGCGATGCAGCAGGCGCTGCCGGTGCCGGCGGATTCCGGAGCCAAGCCGTCGAAGGAAGGCTTCGCGACGCCGATGGAGGTGGCCGACGCGCCGCTGCGCGGGGGCGATCTGCACTACGGCTACCAGGCGGTCGCGGACAATCTACCCAACGATGCGCGCATCCATGCGGAGAAGGGATCGAAGAAGATTTTCTTCAAGAATTTTATGGACCTGCGGGTGGAGAACGTGGTTCTGCCGATCGCAGGCAAGATGCTGGCGCCGGCGCAGGCGAAGGATGTGAGCGGCGAAGGCTACCTGACGGGCGTGATCCTGCACGAGATTTCGCATGGGCTGGGACCGGCCTACGCGCACGTTGGCGGCAAGCAGGTGAACATCAACGAAGCTATCGGCCCGGCGTACAGCGGGCTGGAAGAGGCCAAGGCGGACGTGACCGGCATCTACCTGGCGAAGTGGCTGATTGACCAGAAGCTGTTGCCGGCAAGCGAGCTGAACGGCATCTACGGATCGTACGTGGCCGGAATCCTGAGGACGCTGCGCTTCGGCACCGGCGAGTCACACGGGCGGGCGATGATGATGGAGTTCAACTATCTGCTGGAACACGGCGTGCTGCAGCAGGGCGGCGACGGGCGCTACACCGTCGATTACGCAGCCATGCCCGCGGCGATTGCGGGACTGGACGAGAAGTTGCTGCTGTTTGAGGCGAACGGCGACCGCGCGGGGGTTGAGGCGTGGTTCGCAAAGTACGACGTGATGCCTGCGGGGCTAACCCAGGCCCTGGACGCTACGAAGGGCATTCCGGTAGACGTTACGCCGGACTTTGAGCTCTCCCAAGGAGTGCGGCCATGAATATCCGACTGGCCCTTATTTTCGCGTGCACCACCGCCTTGGTAGCTGTTCAACTGCGAGCGCAGCAGAAGCTGACGTTGCACCATCACGATGCGGCGCACCAGGTTCCGGGCACAATCATCATTCCTGCGGCCGACTTCCTGACCGACATTCCCGCGGGCGACTCGAACGATGGCCGCTTTCCGGCGGGGACGTGGTTCTTCAACAACTCGACCGTGAACATGAGCGTCGCGGATGACCTGACGACGACCGAGCCGGTGAAGGAAGCGGGCGTCTATCACCTGTTTGTGCGCAGCGTCGGCACGGCGACCAGCTCGTTCAAAGTGAAGATCGACGGCAAGGAGGACGCGGGCACCTACGGCAAGGGAACGCTGGCATGGGTACGCGGGGGCGACTTTACGCTGAAGCCGGGAAACATCGAGGTGCGGCTGACGGCGATTACTCCGCGCCCCTCGATTAATGTTCTGGTGCTGACGAAGAATGCGGATTTCAAAGAGGACGACCTGAAGGCGCTGGAGCTGCCCCCCGAGGTGAAGCTGCTGCACGAGTATACGATTGCGGGCTCGAACATCGTGAAGTTTGGCGATGTGGACGGCAGCGGCAAGTACGCGATTGTCGATATCACCAACAACTACTCGACCATTGTGTACGCGAACGATGGGCATGAGCTGTGGCGCTGGACGGCCCCGCCGACTACCGCCGGCGATCCGCGCGGCAATGAGGCTGCGGGCATTCTGTGGGATTTCCACCACACCGGGCGCGACGAGCTGGCGCACTGGCGCGAGAGCAGCGACGGGAAAGAGTGGCTGGTGCTGGCGGACGGACGCACGGGGGCGGTGATCAAGCAGGTGCCGTGGCCCGCGCCTGCGCTGCCGCACGTGGACAACAACTACCGCATGGCGGTGGCGAAGTTCCACAAGGATTCCGACGGCCCGGACACGCTGCTGGTGCTGGCGGACACCGGCGGATGGATTGGGCTGACGGCGTACGACAAGGACCTGAATCTGCTGTGGCAGCACGCCGAGCGGCGGGAGAAGGACTACTTCGGCCACTACATCTATCCGTATGACGTGAACGGCGACGGCATCGATGAGGTGACGATCAGCCACCTTTGCCTGGACGCAAACGGCAAAACGGTGTGGGACAACTCGAAGTACTTTGAGGACGACCACGACCACATGGATGCGCTGGAGTTCTTCGACATCAACGGCGACGGGAAGCCGGAGCTGCTGGTAGGGCAGAGCGACGTGGGAACGCTGGCGTACAACGCGCAGACCGGCGCCATGCTGTGGCAGAACCTCTCCGACCATTCGCAGCAGATTACGGCGGGATACATTCTGGGCGACTCGAAGACGCCGCAGATCGTATCCAACGGGCGGGTCTACGGGCCTGCGCGGCCCGCAGGTGCGCAACCTGGCCTGCGACCGGCGGCTGCTGCGGGAGGAGCACAGGCAGGAGGGCCGGGCGCGCCGGGAGCGGGAGGGGCTGCGGCTGGCGGGCGTGGTGGCGGCGGCGGAGGTTTTCGGGGCGGTGCGGCGACGCCTCCGGGTGAGATCGGGGTGGGCGGCGGCGGACTCGGCGCATGGCTCTACTGGTTCGATAATCAGGGCCGCCTGCTGGAGACGTGGCCGGCGCATCCACTGAACGGCAACCCCAACTTTGTGCGCGGCGACTGGTACGGCAACGGCAAACGCACCTACTTCTGGTTTCACTACAAGCTGGAGCCGGATGGGAACGCGACCCTGTTCTTCGAGGGAGAGGCGTACCACATGTTCGACTTCGACCACACCGGCGCGGACCAGGTGATTACGCTGGAAGGCGGCGGGGGCGGTCCGGGTGGTGGCGGCGGGCAATTACTGCGCGTTTATGGCAATGCGAACGTCACGCCGCATGCGAAGCCATGCGACGCGGATTGCCGGAAGCTGATCGCCAACCACACGCATTATTGAGGCCGGAGAAGGATGAGGAGCTACCGGCCCGTCTCTGTCAAAGCACCGGAACAATCGTCAATGGTGCAAGCCCCAAAACTTTCACGAGGAACCATGTCCAATAAGAATCGCCTCTCCCGCCGTAATTTCATCGCTCTGACCGGCGCCACGGCTGCCTATGCGGCAGGCTCAACTTATCGGCTCTATGCAGCACCAACGCCCGCCATGACTCCGCAGCCTGGAGTTCAATCGCTCGCCGGCGAATGGCGCTTCGCGCTGGACCGCGACGATGTTGGCGTCAAGGAGACGTGGTTCTCCCATGACCTGGCTGCCACCACCCGTATCACGCTGCCGGGAATTCTCCAGACGCAAGGCTACGGCGACGACATTACCGCCGAGACCCAGTTCATCGCTGCCCTTCCGCGCGACATGGCGTGGTACAAGCTGCCGCAATACGCGGCGTACACCAAGCCGGGACACGTTCTGGTGCCGTACCTGTCGCAGCCGGTGAAGCACTACCTCGGCGTCGCCTGGTATCAGCGCGACATTGAGATTCCAGCGGCGTGGAAAGGGAAGCGCGTGGGCCTGACGCTGGAACGCACGCGCTGGGTGACGACTGTTTACGTCGACGATAAGGAGATGGGAAGCTGCCGCTCGCTGGTGGCACCGCACGATTGCGATCTCGGTATCCTGACGCCGGGGCGGCATAGACTCTCCATCTGCGTGGACAATAGGATGCAGCAACCGCCCTACCGCTATGACGCCCACTCGGTGTCGGACGCCGAAGGCAGTACTTGGAACGGCATCGTGGGCAGAATTGAACTGGCCGCGACAAGTCCGGTGTGGATTGACGACGCGCAGGTATTTCCGAACGTGGAGAACAAGTCGGCGCAGATCAAAGTGCGCATCGGGAATGTGACAGGGAACGCGGGCTCCGGGACGTTGTCAGTGGGTTTGACGAAGGTGCCGGTTACCTGGGACGCGAGCGGAGGGGATGCGACGATTGATGTTGCGCTGCCTGGTGCGACTCCCTGGAGCGAGTTCACGCCTGTGCTGCAGCACTTGACCGTGAAGCTGGCGGGGACATCGGCGGACGACCGCCGCGAGTCACGTTTGGCCTGCGCGAGATCAAATCCGAAGGCAAGCAGATCCGCCTGAACGGAGAGCTTTTCAGCCTGCGCGCCACCCACGACGGCGGCGGCTTCCCGCTGACCGGGTATCCTGCCACCGACGTCGCCACCTGGAGGCGGATTGTCTCCATCTGCAAGACCTGGGGCCTCAACGGAATCCGCTTCCACTCCTGGTGCCCGCCCGATGCGGCGTTCACTGCCGGCGACGAGCTCGGCTTCTACTTCCAGCCCGAGTGCGGCATGTGGAGCAACTTCGATAGTGAAGGGAAGATGCTCGCGATTCTGAACGACGAGACTGCGCGCCTGCTGAAGGCCTACGGCAACCACCCCTCGTTCGTCATGCTCGACGCAAGCAACGAACCCGCCGGCAGCTATCAACAACAGCTCCCCGGCTGGGACAAGCAATGGCACGACGCGGACCCCCGCCGCCTCTACGGCGACGGCACGGGCCGCCCTGCCGGCCCTGGATTCGCGCGGCCGGCCGCACCCGGACAGCCTGCACCGCCGCCTCCGCCGCCGTTTACCTACACCGCCGGCTACAACGTTACCGGAGGCCGCGGCGCCTCCGGCTGGTTCGGCGCCGACTACGAAAGGACACTGGCGCGCTTTCCCATCCCGGTTATTGGGCACGAGGTCGGACAGTGGTGCGCCTATCCCGATTTTGACGTCATCAAGAAGTTCAGCGGCCCGAACACCACCTTTGCGGGCGCGCCAGAACATGTGAAAGTGCCCTACATGATTCCCGGCAACTACGAGATCATGCGCGACTCCGCCAGAGAACATGGCTTGCTCTCAAAGAACAAGGAGTTCGCGCACGCTTCCGGCAGGTTTCAGGTTGCCTGCTACAAGGAAGAGATCGAGGCCAGCCTGCGCACACCCAGCTACAGCGGCTTCGAGATCCTCGACCTCCACGACTACCTCGGCCAGGGCGGGGCTCTGATCGGGATGCTGGACGCGTTCTGGGAGACCAAGGGCTACGCCGGTCCCAGCGAATTTCGCCAGTGGAACAACACTACCGTTCCGCTCGCGCGCTTCAAAGACCGCGTCTACACTACCGCCGATACCTTCACCTCGGACATCGAAGTAGCCCACTTCGGCGCTGTCCCATTCGCCAACGCTACTTCGAGCTGGAGCGTCATCACACCCGCGGGAAAAGCGATGGCCAGCGGTACTTTCCCTGCCCGCGCCATTCCCCGAGGCAAAGGCACTCCGCTCGGCAAGATCTCCGTGGAACTGGCGAAGCTGCCTGCACCGGCCCAATACAAGCTGGTCGTCGAACTCCACGGCGGCGCCGTCAGCTTCAAGAACGATTGGAACTTCTGGCTCTATCCCGCGAAGGTTGACGCGCCTGTGGCGGCGGACGTTTTGGTGACTTCGGGGTGGCCGGAGGCGGAGGCGCGCCTGGCTACGGGCGGCAAGGTACTTTTTCTGCCCAAGGGCGCGGACCTGGACTCCACCGATCCCAGGTTCACATCCCTGCCTATTTTCTGGAACCACCTGATGAACCCGAACGGCACGACGATGCTGGGCTCGTGGAACGATACGAAGCATCCGGCGCTTGCGGGCTTTCCAACGGAGTCCAACTGCGACTGGCAGTGGATCGACATTACTGCCAACACCCGCGCCCTCAACATCGACACCCTGCCCAAAGCTCTCCAGCCTATCGTTCAACCCATCGACGACTGGAACCGGAATCTGAAGCTCGCGCTCCTCTACGAGTGCGGCGTGGAGACCGGCAGGCTGATGGTTTGCGGTATTGACCTCGACGCGACGCGGCCTGGTACTCCATCGCTGCGGCGGTCCATCCTGGACTATATGGCGTCGGCGCAATTCAAACCGACAGTCCAGGCAAGTGTCGCGGATCTGCGTGCGCACTGGTTCTCACTCGACCCGAACCACGTTGATCCAGGAGCGACGAAGCCGGCCGCGCCTTCGTCGCCCGACCTGGTGGATCCGGGTCAGATTCGGCGGCCACCGAGCCAGTAGGAGGCGGTGGTGCGAAGGCCAACGCAGCGCGGCCCTGACGATGGCCAGGGCCGCACGTGCTACCGGTGATCGAAGGTGATGCGTTAGACCTTGGCCTCGACGATGGCCGGCTCGGAGGAATTTGCGGCTCCGCCCTTGGTGTCGCTGGGTTTGCGGATGTCGATGCCGCCCTTGAAGTAGGCGCCATCCTCGATGGAGATGCGGGCGGCAGCTACGTTTCCGGTGAGGGAGCCTTCGCTGCGGATGTCGACGCGGTCGCTGGCGGTCATGTCGCCGCGCACCTTGCCCAACACAACCACTTCGCGGGCGGTGATGTTGGCCGCGACCTGGCCGTTGCGGCCGACGGTGACGCGGTTGCCCGGCAGACTGATGGTGCCTTCGACCCTGCCGTCGATGTAGAGCGACTCCGATCCGGTGACCTCGCCCTTGACGAAGAGTGACTTGCCGATGGTGGCCTGTTCGCTGGTGGGAATGGGCACGGGGGCGTTGCCGGCGGCCGGTCTTGGGGTGGCGTCATAGGCGGTCGGGGTCGAGGCCGGGGGAGCCGGACGAGCGGGCTCAGGGGTTGAGGGGGAGTTTGGTCCAGCCTGATTCGGTTTCCACATGATTCGATTGTTTCCTTTCGTGATTGTTGAATGGTTCGTGCGGTTTCTGGGTTCGGTGACGCCCGGCTCTCGTCCGTGCCGGCGTCAGCCGCAATGTCCAGGCAGTTTCACAAATTACTGCAGCCCTGCGGAATATTGTGAACGCAATCTTCCGTCAGAAAAACCGCGCAAGCGTATTTTGCTACGGGTGTACCTACTATGAAACGTCTTGCGGACCGCCAGAATGTGCCCTGACACAACGATACTACCTTGCCGAGGTTGAAGGAAACGCGGGGCCTGATGAAAACTCAGCCGGCGAGAAGGCGCGAACCTGGCCGGGCTGGTGGCGCGCCGGGCTGCCGCGCGGCAAGCCCATGCGAAAAGAACTCTTGCTTCGGGGCTTCCCAGGCGCTAGTCTGGCGCGCATGCAGACCTTTCGCTCCGCTCCTGTGCGCCTGCTGCTGTGGACGCTTGCCGCTTTCTTCCTCACCCAACATTTTGGCTATGCCGCGGCCCCGGCCAAGGTCCATGTGGTGACCCTCGGGGCGGTGCGCAAGGTCCCGTATACGCCGCCGGAGGCCGCGTCCAGCGCGGGCAAGCCCGCGGACGCGCTGCTGCTGAAGGTGCGGCCGCTGATGGTCGATGGCCGGCAGAAGGAGTGGACCACCGGCGAGGCCCACGACGTCACGGATCGCAGCTTTACCATCCGGCGGGCGATGCGCCTGAATGACGCGCTGCCCGGCGATACGGAGGCCCGGTGGAGCTGGCAGCCGGGTCCGTGGCTGCTGGTGGATCGCAGCACCGGCCACATTACCGCGCTGCACCTGCCGGACTTCGACGCCGCGGTTTCGGACGCGGTGTGGTTCCGGGACTATGCGGCGTATTGCGGGACGGGGACGACGGCGAAGGGCGGTTTGTTCGCGATTGTCGCCCAGCTTGGCGCACGCCGCGCTGTGGTGCAGCAGCAGATTGGCAAGTGGCCCCAGGCCACGCCCGCGGAGCCTGTCTGCAAGGCGGCCGAGTGGCAGCGAACGCCGATGCGCGTCACGCTGCAGGCAGCCGGTGGGGAAGCAATGACCTTCGACGTGGTCGGCGCAGCATCGCTGATCGAAGAGGGGGATGCGGACGACGAGCCGTAGGGGTTTTTCCGCCGATGCGCGCGGCTTAGTGCGCGACCCCGGAGATGTAGGCGTGCAGGTGGCGGATCGTCTGTTCCTGTTCGGTAATGACGCAGTTCACCAGGTCGCCAATGGAGACGACGCCTACAACGGCCCCCTGATCCACGACAGCAAGATGCCGGAAGTGCTTGTCGGTAATGATGCGCAGGCACTCACCAACCGTGTGCTGCCGGGTTACGGTGAAGACGGGGCTGCTCATGATTGCCGAGACGGGAGTGTCTTTGGAGTTGTGGCCCTGGAGGACGATCTTGCGCGCGTAGTCACGCTCGGAGACGATGCCCAACAACTGGCCGTGCTCCATGACCAGCAGCGCGCCCACGCCTTTTTCCGCCATGATTTCGATGGCCTGATAGACGGAAGCGTCCGGTGCGACTGACAGCACGTCGCCGGCTTTCTGCTTCAGCACTGCACCTATGGTAGTGGTCAGTTCGCTCATGGATCACCTCGGAGATGGGATTATTACCTCCGCGACGCACCGCCGTCAAACGGGGTTTTCCGCGCGCGAGCGGTATTATCGCAGCATGGAATCGTTGGACAGCCTGCTGCGGGAAGCGGAGATTGCACACGGGCATCTGTGCGCCGGGCAAGTACTGGGGGTTCGGATGGCCATGCTGGGATGCAGGCTGCTCGGCATTGAGGACCCGCGCGGCCTGGTCACTCGCGCCGATCGCAAGCGGCTGGTTACGTTTGTGGAGATTGACCGGTGTGCGACCGATGCCATTGCGGTGGTTACGGGATGCCGGCTGGGAAAACGCGCGCTCAAGTTTCGCGACTGGGGCAAGATGGCGGCCAGCTTCCTCGATCTGGGCCGGCCAGCGGACGCGGCGCTCGGGCTGGAAGCGATTCCGGGAGGACGCGCGGTGCGGATTGCTGCGCTCGAATCGTCGAAGCAGCGCGCGCGCGAGCTTTATTCGCACATCGAGGGGAAGAACGCACAGCAGATGCTGGCCTACCGCGAACTGCCGGACGAGGAGCTGTTTTCGACGCAGTGGGTCTCGATCCCGCTGCACGCGCGGGAGATGCCGGGGTACAAATCCGCGCGCATTGTGTGCGAGGTATGCGGCGAGGGAATCAACTACGACCGCGAGGCGGTTCGCGAAGAAGCCGGCGGCGGAGCGGGTGCGGGCCGGATCCTATGCCAATCGTGCGCCTTCCCGGAAACGCGCTACTACCAGCCGATTTGAGATTGCGTCGTTCGAGCATCGAAGTAAGATTGTGGAGACGACGGGCCGGGGTTGCTCAACAGACAGGAGCATGAGGATTTGCAGAAGTATCTTTTCATCGCAATTGGGGGCGCGTTAGGGTCGCTGGCGCGCTTTCTGGTGGGCACCAGCGTCAGCAACCGCCTGGGAACGCGCTTTCCATTCGGCACACTGACGATCAACATCTCCGCGTGCCTGATCATCGGGCTGTCGCTGGAGATTCTCAATCGGCACAGCAACGTCAATCCGGCATTTCGCTACCTGATTCCGATCGGATTTATTGGCGCGTACTCGACGTTTTCCACGTTTGAGTGGGAGATCTTTTCGAATCTGAACAGCGGCGCCTTCTGGATTGCGATTCTGTACGTCACGACCAGCCTGGTGTTTGGACTGATCGCGGTGGCGCTGGGCGCGGCGCTGGGAAAGGCGCTTTCATGAGAGCGCGCAGCGGGCATATGCCGATGGGCCCGCCTGCACGGGGCTCGAGATGGAGGGTTTCATGTTGAAGGCTGGCAAGGCACTGAAGGTATCGATCTATCTCAGCGACGGCTCCCGACATCACGGCGTCGCGACCGAGTCCAGCATCCTGGATTTTCTGTTTTACCGGGGCGTTTGCGGCGCCACGGTTTTCAAGGGAGTGGCGGGATTTGGCGCGGACCACCACCTGCATTCGGCTTCCTTTGTGGAGTTGTCGGACCGGCTTCCGGTGAAGGTGGAGTTTATCGAGACCAGGGAGAAGGTGGATGAGCTTTTGGGCAAGCTGACCGAACTCGCGGGCACGGGAATGATTGAGATTCAGGAGACCCTGATCGCGAAACCGGCCAGCGCTACGAAAGTGGCCGCCGAGTCCGAACCTGTTCACCGGAAGATCCAAGGGAAGGCGAAGCTGCTGCGCATCTACGTCAACGAGGCCGACCGGTGGAACGATAAGCCGCTGCACGAAGCGTTGGTGGAGGCCCTGCGCGCCAATGAGATGGCCGGAGTGACGGTGTATCGAGGGATTTTGGGGTATGGGGTGGACCGTGAGCTGCATCAGCAGAAGAAGTTGTCCCACGATGCCTCTCTGATGCTCTCCGTGGTCGATTGCGAGGAGCGTATTGTGAGCTTCATGCCCATGCTCGAAAAGATGGTTAAGGAGGGGATGGCCGTGCTCTCCGATGTGGACATCATCACTTACCGCTACGGCAGCATGGTCCAGGTGGAAGCGGCAGAACAGGAAGGTTGATGTGGCGAAGAAAGAGTTTGCAGCCAAGATGGTGCGGATCCACCTGAGCGAATCGCACAAGTGGCACGACCAGCCGGTGCATGAAGCGATCCTTGCCAAGTGTGTGGAGTTGGGGATCGCCAGGGTGACGGTGTACCGGGGACTGGAAGGCTTTGGCAGCAGCGCCAGGGTGCATCATGCGCGGGGCTGGCCGTTTGCGAAAGACGCGCCGATCATGGTGAGCGTCATTGGAACGGAGACGCAAACTGAGGCACTGATGCCGCATCTCGACGAGATGGTTGCGGAGGGCATGGTAGCGATCTCGGATGTGCATGTGGTGCTGTATACGGCTGCGGATGCGGGCTAAGTTCCGCGTAGTTCTGGTAGCATGAGGCGATTTCGGCGGCAGAATTCAATTTTGAGGAGGTGGGTATGCGTTTGCGGAGGATGGCGGTGGGTTTGGTGTTGGGCGCGAGTTCGCTGGCGGCGACGGCGCAGATGGCGATGGGCGCGGGTTCCGGGCCGGCTGCGGGGACGATTGCAACTCCGTCCAGGGCCATCGATTCGCAGCTTAGCGCGATTGAAAGCGAGATGATGAGCGCGGTGAAAGCGATGCCGGCGGAGAAATTCGGGTTTGCGCCCAGCGCGGCGATCTTTGTGCCCGCGCAAACGACGCAGTTCGCGACGGTGCGGACGTTCGCCCAGCAGGCGACGCACGTTGCGGAGGCGAACTACTACTTCTTTATGACCGCCAGCGGGCTGAAGCCGGACGTGGATATGGCGGGGTTGACTAAGCTGACGAAGAAGGAAGATGTAGTCGCGGCGCTGGCAGGCTCATTCGCGTTTGGGCACAAGGCTATTGCGACGCTGACCCCGGCGAACGCCTTTGAGGTGGTTCAGATTTCGGAACCGCTTTTGATGACACGGGGAACGCTGGCGCAGTTCGCAGTGTCGCATGCCAACGACCACTATGGGCAGATGGTGGAGTATCTGCGGATGAATGGGATTGTTCCGCCGGCCAGCGCGAAGTAGGCAGCGATTATCGCCTGGCGGCCCGGAGGGCGGTGAGGCGCTGCTCCACCAGGGCGCGGATGCGGAGTTCGATGGCGTCGATGGAGTTGTCGCGGGCGCCGTTGGCGATGGTGACGACGCGGTGGGGTTCGCGGGCGGCGATCTTCCGGTAGGCGGCGTGAATGCGCGCATAGAAGGCGTCGGGCTCGCGCTCGAAGCGGTTCTCGTCGGCGCCCTGGCTTTGCGCGTGGTGGTCGTTGCGGCGGCGGGCGCGGGCGAGCGAGGCTTTGAGCGGCGGGAGCAGCAGCAGGGTGAGGTCGGGCTGCAGGTCGTTGCAGACGGCCGCGTGCATGGCGAGGATGCGCTGGCTGCCGAGCCGGCGTCCGGCGCCCTGATACGCCTCGGAGGAGTCGGTGAAGCGGTCGCAGAGGACGATGGAACCGGCGTCGAGTGCGGGCGTGATGACCCCGGCGATGGACTGGGCGCGGTCGGCGAACATGAGGGCCATCTCGGCGAGCGGTGTGATGGGGCCGAGCGCGGATTCGGAGCGGGAGTCGAGCAGGATGGAGCGGATGCGGTCGCCGAGCGGGGTGGAGCCGGGGTTGCGGAGAGTGACGACAGTGTGTCCGGAGGCAGTGAGCCAGGCGGCGAGACGGCGAAGCTGGGTGGTTTTGCCGGAGCCGTCGAGACCTTCGAAGGTGATGAAATAACCGCGCGGCATCGAGTCCAAGTCTATCGCAGGCGAGGCGTTCAGTTGGGGTTGCGATCGATCAACTGAAGGTTCCAGGCGGGGCTTGTGCTGGAATTGAAGGTGACGGTCAGCGTGCCTTCGTCTCCCTCGCGCAGGGTTGGGCCGGAGTTTTTTTGGTCGTGGTGGGCCGCGTCGGTCCAGAGGATGGTGGTTGCGCCGTTGCCGAGGACTTTGAAGCGGTAGTGGAAGTCCTGGCCGGGCGCAAGCGCCTGGGTGCCGAAGCTGGCTGACGGGTAGTCCACCTCGATGAGCGCCAACGGTTCGGGTGTGCGGTTGGAGATGGTGGCTGCGATGTAGGCGGAGTGGCAACCGGTGAGGGTGAGCAAGGCCGCAAGCGCGAGCAGAAGATTGAAAGAGCGCATCCGGGACTAGGGTAACAGGTGCGGTGGGGGGTGGGTGGAAGCGGCTCGCGCTGTTGGCGGCACGGAAGTGGTCTGACCAGCAAATGAAAAAATAATTATCCGAATCAGCGACAGGCTGATCGGAATTGGGCTAGACTCGGGACTCGTAATCCTTTCCCTTCTTGTTTTTGGGCCCCCGCAATCGCAGGCATTGCTGCAGCGTTGCGCCGAGATGTCCTGCGCAAAATTCAACTGACAAATATGACTCAGAAAGCCAAAGGAGCTTGAACAACATGAAAAAGATAGCTGGGCTGTGCGCAGGGACGTTTCTGCTTTTCAGCGGCGTTGGTGGTGGCGTAGGTGTTATGGCGGCACAGGGTGGGGCCGATATGTCGGGTCCGCCTAAAGTGCTGGTGATTGCCCGGGAATACACCATGCCGGGCAAGGACGGTGCTGCCCATGAGAAAACCGAGGGCGCGTTCGTGAGTGCGATGACGGCGGCGAAGTGGCCGACCCACTACTTTGCGGCGACGTCGCTGTCCGGCAGGCCGCGCGCGCTATTTTTCTTCGGGTATGACTCGTTCGCGGCGTGGGAGAAGGACAACCACGACATGCAGAAGAATGCGGCTCTCTCGGCAACGCTCGATCGCGCCAACCAGGCGGATGGAGAGTTGCTGGATGAGATCAGCACGAGCACCTTTGTGTACGACCCGGACCTGAGCCTGCATCCCGGGGGTATCGTCAACGATCGCTACTTCGAGATCCAGCAGTACCACGTGAAGCTAGGTCACAGGGCGGAGTTCCTGGAACTGGTGAAGCTGTATCAAGAGGGGTACGCGAAGATCCCCAGTGCAAATTGGGCCACGTTTGAGGGCTACTACGGCGAAGACAATGGCGGCTTGTATCTCGCCATTTCCAAGATGGCCTCGCTGGCGGAAGATGACGCAAGCATGAACGACGACAAGAAGTTTGCAGAGACGATGGGACCGGAGAAGATGAAGAAGGTCCGGGAACTGACGGCCTCAAGCGTCGAGTCGGAGCAGACCAACCTGTTCGAGTTCAACCCGAAGATGAGCTATCCGTCGGAAGACTGGATCAAGGCTGATCCGTTCTGGAAGCCGAAGGCGGCTGCGCCAGCGGCGGCGAAGAAGCCGGCTGCTCCAGCAGGGCAGTAAGGTCTCGATTGGTGCGAACCGGTCCCCGCTCTTTCGCAAATGCGAGGGGCGGGGATTTTTTTGGTTGAGAGTCAGGCGAAGAGGGTGGGAGTGCGCTCGAGGATGCGGGCGGTGAGGACGACGCCGGGGCGGCCGTCATGGAGGGCGATGGGGAAGGCGAGGACGCTCCAGGTGAGGACCTGGCCGGGAACGCCGGGCTCGAAGAAGAGGCCGCGGCGGGTGCGGTCGATGTAGGTCTCACGGGTCTCGGCGACGGAGCGGAGAATTTCAATCCAGTCGGCGGGGGCGGAAGGGAGTTCGGTGAAGAGATTGCGTCCCGGGAACCACTCGCGGGGATGGCCGAGATACTCGGCGGAGGTCTCGTTGCAGTAGACCCAGTTGCCGGCGGAGTCGAGGATCTGGAGGAGTACGTCGGAGCCGACGGCCAGCGAGATGCGGGAGTAGAAGAAGTCGCGAGCGTCGACGACGACCGGGGAGCCGCGGCGGCGGGCCTCGAAGGAGCGCAGGGCGGAGAGCAGGTCGTCGACGGAGCTGTGGCCCTTGAGCAGATGCATGTCTTCGACTCCGCCGAAGCGGCGTTCGAGGGTGGCGGACATGATGATGATGGGGACTTCGGGGCGGCGCTTGCGCAGCTTGGCGGCGACTTCGGTGCCAAACTTGCCCGCGCCGAGGTGATAGTCGAGGACGGCGATGTCGATTTGATCGAGGAGTTGGGTGGCCTCCTCGGTGGTGGTGGCGGTAACCGAGGCGTAGCCGTTCTGGCGGAGGATGGCGCCACGGAGATGCAGGTTGACGGGATCGTCGTCGAGCAGGAGGACGGTCACGCCCGGCGAGCGGACGAGTTCGAGGCCGGTCGAAGTGGGTGGCTCTGGTTGCACTGGCATATTAGATGCGCCGAGCAGTTTCTCAGTCACTGCGGCCGTGCGAAATTCACGCCGCGCCATATTACTCCTTGTTACGGGGCTGTGAATCCTTTTTTCGCAGGTCGCGGACTAGGTCGGGGAGGCGATTGAAGACGGCTACGGCACGGAGCCATTTGCGGTTATCAATCGCCGGGTAGCCGCTGACGGTGGCGCCAGGAGCTACGTTAGACGGAATTCCGGACTGCGCAGTGGCGATGGCGCCGTCGCCGATGGTGCAGTGGCCGGCGACGCCGACCTGGCCGGCCAGGATGACGTTCTTGCCGATGTGGGTCGAGCCGGCGAGGCCGACCTGGGAGCAAAGGAGGGTGTCTTCGCCGACCGAGGATCCGTGGCCGACCATGACGAGATTGTCGATTTTGGCGCCGGCGCGGATGCGGGTTTCGCCAATGGAGGCGCGGTCGACGGTGGAGTTGGCCTGAACTTCGACGTGGTCTTCGAGGACGGTGCGGCCGGTCTGGAGGATTTTGTACCAGGCAGGAGCGAAAGACGAAATGCGGGGGTCCCTCCGCTCCGCGCTGCGCGCTTCGGTCGGGATGACGGCGGAATCGGCGGGGGATTGGCGGGCGAAGCCGAAGCCGTCGGCGCCGATGATGACGCCGTTCTGGAGGATGACGTGGTCGCCGAGCCGGCAGCGCTCGCGGACGACGGCGTGGGCGTGGGCGAAGAAGTGGCTGCCGATTCGGGCGTGGGGATAGATGACGACGTGAGGCAGCAGCGTGGCGTGCGCGCCGAGGACGACATGGTCGCCGACGACAGCGTACGCGCCGATGTGGGCGCCGGGACCGATCTGCGCGGTGGCTGCAATGACGGCGGTGGGATGGATTCCGGGGGGGTACGCGGGGGCCTGGTAGAGCAGTTCCAGGGCGTGGGCGAAGGCGAGGTAGGGGTTGGCGATGCGCAGGGTGGCGGCAGCGATCGGTTCGAACGCGGGCTCGACCAGGACGGCAGTGGCCTGCGTGGTGCGGGCGAGCGGGGTGTACCTGGGGTTGGCGACGAAGGTGAGCTGGCCGGGGCCGGCGACGTCGAGGCCGGCGGCAGAGGTGATTTCCGCGTCGGGGTCGCCCTGGAGGGTTGCGCCTAGATGCGCGGCGAGGGTGGAGAGCTTCATGGGGAGAATTGTAGAAGAGTTGTCAGTTGCAGGTTGCAGGTTGTCAGTTGGACCGGAGACCTTCCAGAATCTCTCTTAGACGATTCAGGCCTTCGTCGCTGCAGTACTGTCGGCAAGCTCCGGGTGGGAACTTGTCGGGCAGTTCCGCGCACTCGGCGCGAATCGCATCCAGCCCTTGGTCCTGAATCCTGAAGGTAAGGAAGTCATCCCAGTCGTAGGCTCCCCCGGTCCCGTCCAAGAACTTCGTGATTTCTCGGATCACTTCCTCAAGTGTTCTCTTCATTTGTTTTCCTACACTGCATTACGTGGGGTCTTCAGCTAGCAACCTGCAACTGGCAACCTGCAACTGCTTCAATTCGGCCGGGAGTCGGGGTCGAGGGGAAGGTGGAAGAGCTCGTCCTGGAGGTTTTCCTTGGTGGGGCGATCGGCTGCAGCAGCGCGGCGGGAGGGGGTGGTGATGACGGCGAGGAGCTGGAGTTCGGTGATGGCTGCTCGAGGGACGTAGAGGCGCTGGGTGTTGGAGCGGGTGTCGGGCGGGGTGAGGAACAGGCCGGCGTCGTCGATGAGGGCATCCAGCAGGGTACGGTCGGTGGGGGCGAGGCCCTCCAGCAGGTCCCCGGTCCGGAAAGTCAGGCGGAGCCAGAGGCCTTCCGAGCGGGGGCGGGCGAGAAAGGTGCGGCGGGTGAGGCGCTCGGGATTTTGCGTGTCGGCGAGGTTGAAGTCGCGGACGTAGCACACGGTCTTGATGTCGTTGAGCGGCAGAGAGAGAATGCGACCGGTGAGGTCGAGGAGGTCGATGGCGTTGTTATGGGCGATGGAGGCGGGGGGCAGGTAGCCGGGGAGGGTGTCTCCGGAAAAGCGCCTGACGATGACCTTTTTGCGGGAATTTGACATGAGAGCGGGCCGCTGGGGCGATTGTCGCACGGCGCGACGGGTGCGTCACGAAAAAGGTGCAATTCCACTGGTCAGGGCGGCGATATCGTGCTAGAATGGACGCTTGTGCCGGGTTGTCGAGAGTGATGTAAGCAACTGATTTGGTTATGGTTGAGGGCGGTTGCAGAGGTCCGGCTGAGGCCGGATGGAGAAGACGCGTAGCGTATGGCCGATTATATCTACCTGCTCGAAAGCCGTCTTTCCCAGGCACAGCAGAGGGCATTACAAGCAGTACGGGAGATCGCCCGCAGCAAGGGGCTGACGATATTTCTGGCAGGTGGGGCAGTTCGCGATTTGACCAGCGGATCGCCGGTTCGCGACCTTGATGTGGTGGTTCAGGGAAACGCTCTCAAATTACATAAAAATCTGGAAAAATCCGGAGCCGTGATCGTTGGCGAGTCGGAGGCGATGCAGGCGCTATTTGTGCGTTTCCCGGGCCGCGTGCGGATGGAAGTCGGCAGCACGTTGACGGTGACCTACCCGAAGCCGGGCAAGCCGGTGGTGAAGGCGGCAAACATCCTGGACGATCTGCGGCGGCGTGACTTTACGGCCAACGCGATGGCGCTGTCGCTGAACGAGGGGTCGTATGGCTTGCTGATGGACCCACTGAACGGCGTGGCGGACATTGAGAACCGCGAGCTCCGGCTGGTGAGCAACTACGGTTTCATCGAAGACCCGGTGCGGATGATCCGGGCTGCGCGCCTGGCTGCGCGCCTGGGCTGGCAGATGGAGGAGAAGACGCGGGCCCGGTATGAGACGGGCAAGGGGGAAGGGTACATTTCGGCGATGTCGGCTTGGCAGCGCGGGTACGAGGCGGAAGAGATTGTGCATGAGGAAGACCCGTTGCGGGTGATGCGGGGGCTGGAGCACGAGGGCTGGATGAAGCAGCTTGCGTCGGGCTGGAGCTCGGCGAAGGCGAATGCGGCGGAGCTGGAGAAGCTGCGCGAGGGTCAGATGCAGTTGCAACTGCGGGGGATCAATGCGGACGCTTCGGCGGCGCACTTCCCGCTGCTGACGGCGAAGATGCAAGCCAAGGATGTGAAGGTCCTGAAGAAGAGTTTCCCGCGGCAGGGATTTGTAAAGGAAGTGGACGCGCTAGAAGGCGAGGCGAAGAAGTTTGCCGCGGAGCTGGGGGCCAGGCAGGCGGCGACTCCGTCGGTGGCCTGGAAGATGCTGATGAGGGCTCGGCCCGAGGTGGTGTTGTGGGTTGCGTACTCGACCAAGAACGCGGCGCTACAGGCGAAGTTCAAGAACTTCTACACGGAGTGGCCGCAGGCACGGCAGAAGATTCCATACACGCTGATGCAGGAGATGCGGATCGTTCCGGGCCTGGCGGGATTCGATGAGTTGGTGGAGAAGGTGTTCTTCGAGTTGATGGACGGAAAGCTTGGCACGGAGGAGGCGATGAAGGCGTATCTGGGGCCTTACTCGCCGCCGGCGCCGCCTCCTCCCGTGCATCTGCGGCGGGCACGGGCGACCAAGAAGGACGGCAAGGTGGCGAAAGCGCGCAAGAAGGCCGACGCGGGCGTGGGTCAGCCGGAGAATGGAGGGGGCCTCGAAGAGGTCGCCGCTGCAGCTCACGCGGCCGAGGGATTGCCGGCAGCAGTCGCTGCGAAACCCCGGGCAGAGAAGGGGAAGGCCGCCGAAGCGAAGCCAGTTGAGCCGAAGGCCGGCGCTCCGGCGAAGGTTGCGGTTCCGGTGAAGCAGGCTGCTCCGGCAAAAGCCGCGGCCGGCAAGCCGGTTGCGGCGAAGGTTGCAGCGAAAATTCCGGCCAAGCCGGTGGCAGTGAAGAAAGTGGCAGGGAAGAAGGCTCCTGCGGCGAAGAAGGCTGCTGCTGCTGCGAAGACCAAAGTTGCAGCGAAGCCGGCGAAGAAGCTTGCAGCGAAGAAGTCTCCGGCAAAGGCAGCGGTGAAAAAGGTCCCGGCGAAGACGCACGCAAAGGTGGTGGCGAAGCCGAAGGCCAAGCCTGGGGCTAAGGCTCCGGTAAAGAAGGCTGCCAAGGCTGCCAAGAAGCCGGCTGGCAAAGCTGCTGCAAAGAAGAAGAAGTAGCGACGAAGAAGACTGAATATCGAGCTGCGCTCGACAACCCGCACTTTGCGATGAGATTGCCAAGGATGGGCTGACCGGCGAAGGATTGGACTGATGCAGACCCACATTTCAAAGTGAGATGTGGGCATTCTTGTTTGCGGATTCGTCGCGTTGAGGACAGATAGGGTACTGCTGGCGCATCTCATGGGTGTGCGGTCGACGAGGAGGATGCCATGGTGGTTGCGGTATTGCTGGGGTCGGTGCGGAGCGAGCGGCTGGGCGATCGGGCGGCGAAATGGGTGATGGCGCAGCTTGCGGCGCGCGGACATGAAGCGGTGCTGGTGGACGCGCTGGCGCTGGAACTGCCGCTGCTGGACAAGATGTGGAAGGAGATCAAGCAGAACCCTCCGGCGAAGTACAAGGCGCTACATGCGAAACTGGCGCCGCTGGCCGAGCTGTACGCGCGGGCCGATGGTTTCTGCGTTGTGAGTGGAGAGTACAACCACAGCATTCCGCCGGGGCTAACCAACCTGATCGACTATTTTCTGGAGGAGTATTTTTGGAGGGCGTCGGCGATTGTTTGCTACTCGGACAAGAACTTTGGCGGAGTGAGGGCGGCGATGCAGTTGCGGGCGCTGCTGGCGGAGGTGGGCATGCCGTCGATTCCATCGGTGCAGCCGATTCCTTCGATTGGGACTGCGCTAAGTAAGGATGGGATTGCGCTGACGCAGGAGCTGGCGGAGGAATCAGGGACGTTTTTCAATGAGTTTGAGTGGTATATGCGGGCGATGAAGGCGGAGCGGGCGACGGGCGAGGTGCATTAGGCCAGGCGTCAGTTCGCGGGTGCGCGTGCAGGTTACAGGAAGAAGACGAGCAGGGCGAAGAGGATGAGCCAGAGAGCGCCCATGGTATGCCAGTACCAGGCGGCGCAGTCGACCAGGATCTGGCGGTTTTCGACGCTGCGGAAGGCGAAGAGGCCGATGACCGCGGCAATGAGGGCGGCGATGCCGGCGGTGAGATGAATGGCGTGGGCGTAGGTGATGATGTAGAAGGCGTGGGCGCCGCTGCCGCTGGAGTTGAAGAAGATTCGCTGCAGGGCGAGCTGATGCCACGCTACGATTTGTCCGGTGAGAAAGAGCGAGCCGAGGATGAGGGTCGCGATCAGCCAGGGCAGGGCACGGCGCGAGGTGGGCTTGCCGAGGCCGAACCACTCCTCCATGGCGTCGATCTGGTGGAACATGTGGCGGCGCGCGACCTCCATGGTGACGGCGCTGACAAGCAGGACGGCGGTGTTGAGCCAGAGGATGGGCGGAATGGTGGCAGGCAGCCAGTTGTTGATGATGCGGTTGTATGCGTCGATGTGGGTGTCGCTATCGCCGTGGAAGAAGACGCTGACAATGCCGACGAAGAACATGACGACGGCGCCGAGCGCGAAGAAGAGGCCGAGGCGGTAGGTGGTGAGGCGCTCGCCGGGGCGGCGAGGACGGCTTGGAGAGTCATTGCCGTTGTCGTTGTCGCCGCCGCCGCCGGTGCGCTTGAGGTCGCGGCCATTCGGCGGGCGCCGGCCGTGGCCGCCATCGTTCTCTTCGGAACGGCGGGGGCGGCGTTCAAGATCGGGAGGCGTGATGATGGCTGGCAAAGAGGCACCTCATGGCGCACGGGATTCGTAGAGCTTACTAGGAAAGCCGCCGAGTCGCCACTGAAGATCGAGAAGAGATTTGTAACGTGTTCGAATCGCAGGGGCGCGGAAGGCGGCGACCTGTGTGAGATTGGATGCAAATGTGCGGGACGTGAGAGCCGTGCTTGCCTCGATAGGTCGGACCTTCAGCCCTCTGACTTGCCAATGTCACCCGTACCTGGGGCGGTCTACCCCAGCCAGCGAGCTGGCCGGGGACCCCGATCCGCCCCAGGCTATGATGGCGACGCGCCGTTGGCGCTTGCATGCGTGTCAGGCGAGGGTGAGTTGGAGGGTGGTGACGCTGGCCGGGGGGAAGGTATGGGTGAGGCGGCCGGCGGTGGGTGAGGCGGTGGTGGCGGGGTTGGGGTGGACGGCATTGGGGTGGGCGAAGTCGTTGTGGGCGTGGACGTCGGGTTCGGCGAGGACAGTCCCAGTGGAACTGGCGATTCTCATGTTGCCGCTGGCGCCGGCGGCTCCGGCGATGGCAATCTCGGCGGTGACGGGCCGGTCGATGTGGGGATTGACGACGGTGAGGGTGAACAGCCTGGGGTTCGCCGGCGAGATGGAGGCGGAGCCGGAGAGGCCGGCGAGGAGTTTTACGGCCTCGAGCGAGCCGGTGTAGCTGTTGCCACCAACGGGGATGGGCGCGTTGGCGAGCGGGTTGCGAATGGCGGGGGCGGAGAACTCGGCGCGGACGGACTGAGCGCCGCGGTGCGGCAGGTACATGCGGAAGACGTGGAAGGTGGGCGTGACGGTGAACTTGTCTTCCTGCGCGAGCATGAGCGAGTGGATGCAGTTGATGGACTGGGCGACGGCGGCGACTGCGACCTTGTCGGCGTGGCGCTGGAAGATGTCCAGCGTGATGCCGGTGAGCAGAGCGTCGCGCATGGTGGATTGCTGCGAGAGGTTGTAGTTGGGGCCGAGAGCGGTGCCTTTGCCATACCAGGCGCCCCACTCGTCGACGACGAGCTTGACGCGCGGCTGGCCAGGTTCCTGTGTATTGCCGATGGCGGCCCAATGGTCGGTGACGACGCGTTCCATGATGCTGGCGCGGGTGAGCAGGTCGTAAAAGTCGTCGGTCGAGAAGGCGAGGGCGTCGCCGGCAGCGAACTCGGTGGGGCTGCCGGAGGTGTAGTAGTGGACGGAGAGGCCGAAGAGGTGGCGGCGTTCGGAGTTCGAGTAGAGCGACTTGAATAGCCGCCGGGTCCAGTCGACGTCGTCGCCGTTGGGGCCGACGGCGACGAAGCGGAGGGGGGTGCGGGAGTAACTGGGAGTCCAGGCGGTGAAGCGGCGGAACATGGCGGCGTATTCTTCGGGGACGAGGTTTCCGCCGCAGCCCCAGCTCTCGTTGCCGACGCCCCAGAGGTCGACGTTGAAGGGCTCGGGGTCGCCATTGGCGGCGCGCTGGGCGGCGAGGGCGTTGGGCACGGCGGGCGCGGCGGAGTTGGACGGGACGGGGCCGGCGGGGGCGTTGCAGTACTCGATCTCCTGGTAGAAGTCGCGGGCTGGCAGCGAGCGCATGTCGGCGGCGAGGTAGGGCTTGCAGCCGATGGCGCGGCAGGTGTGCATGAACTCGTGGAGGCCGAAGCGGTTGGGGTCCTGCTGGCCCCAGAAGGCGGTGCGGGCGGGGCGATTGGCGGGGGCGCCGAGGCCGTCGCGCCAGTCATAGGAGTCGGCGAAGCAGCCGCCGGGCCAGCGCAGCAGCGGGGCCTGGACGGCGCGCATGGTGTCGATGAAGGACTGGCGGATGCCATTGGTGTTGGGGATTCTGGAGTCGGGGCCGACCCAGACGCCGTCGTAGATAACGCCGCCGAGGTGCTCGATGAAGTGACCGTAGATCTCGGGCGAGATGGTGGCGATGGGCTCGCCGGGCAGGATATCGATGTGGGCGTCGACTCCGGCGGAGGCCTGCGAGAAGAGATGCGAGCCGCGAAGGGCGAGCGCAGTTGCAGCGAGGGCGGAGGACTTGAGGGCGGCGCGACGAGTGATTTTCATGGCTGGGCCAAGATAGCAGATAGGTTCGAGGTTCAAGGTTCGAGCGGTGGCGCTATTGTCTGCCCCCTTCCTAAAGTCCGGCCGGAAGTCTGGGCTGAGCGGGTTCGTGTTTCGGTTTGATGTATCCTCCCCCTTTGTATATACAAACCGATGATTTGTTGATGTGGTTGAGGTTACGGAGTTGTATATACAAATGGACGTTGATTCGGTTGAGGTTATAGTTGCGTATATACTCGACTATATATACTTTCCGCACGTTTTCAGGCTGAAATATGGCGGGGCTCCAGGTTCGGTTCGGATTGCATGGCCCACCCCACGCTCCGCGCCTGAGTCCTAGAGCCTGTTATGAAGTTTGCACCAAGATAGGTGCTTACGTTGGCGGCCAATCCTATCCAGTATGGAAGGATGGCAAGCAAGGAGAAAGTCGGTTATCCGAGCGACGTTTCGGATGAGGAGTGGG
>Ga0224555_1001525_pt1 | contig 31487 bp, 36 predicted proteins | sample 714S23034metaG_FD_180687 | JGI IMG/M metagenome (GOLD analysis project Ga0224555, IMG submission 180687) | Peat soil microbial communities from Stordalen Mire, Sweden - 717 S2 30-34 | ecosystem: Environmental > Terrestrial > Soil > Wetlands > Peat | place: Sweden: Norrbotten County, Stordalen...
TCGTCACGGGTTGGCCGGGGTGAGTGTCGTTTTTTGAAAAGCATTGCCGAAAACTTCCGTTCCTTGGCATCCCGCCACCGCCATTGTCACGCTCCATTCGTTCTTTGCGTCAAGCCCGACAGGCTGCCAGACCGTGCTTCCTTGCCAAGATTTGTTCCCCAGCCACAGCATGACAATAGCTGGGGGCAACGTACCTGAGCACAAATGGAATTTCGGTCGCATGTTCACCGAACAAGGCCGCCAGTTGGATCACAAGTCCAGTAAAGAACAAAATGATTGGAAACGCCTTCTTCACGGTTGCAACGGTCTTGTCAGATACGGATTCACGTTAGCTTTGCAATTTGGCTTTTATGTCTGCGAGCAATTCAATCATAAACGGGTTGGTTGATACTTTTCAGGTGCAATTGCATTTATAATATCTGAAAATCTGGTCGAGCATGACCTTGACGTAGTGGCTGGTGTGCCAGTCGCAGACGCGCTGTTGCTCGTCCTGGCTGACCGGCAGGTTAGCCCTACCGTTTTGAGCAGCAGCCTTTTTCGCCATGAGCGGAGTTTGCGCGGGAAATTTGGCAGCGTCAATTCATTCGCAATTCGGACGGCGGAGCGGTGTGAAGAGCCTGTGTGAAAAACACCGGTCTTCTGTAGGAGACGAGGTAAAGAGTCTCAACTGTCATCAGAAACCTCCGATGATAACCGATTTTGAACCGCTAATCCACGCTGATGGCAATAGTCCTGCCGTTCAAAGTCTTCGGGATGAGCGAAGATTAGCGGTTTCCATTTTGATGTGGCATCAATGTTCGTCCTTCCTGTCCTTTCCCTGCTTGTCGTCATGCCTTGGCTGGACGTGTCCATTGCGATCCGTCCGGTAACGGTCATTGCGAATGGCATGGTTCCGCCAGTCAGCATGGCCTCTTTCCCATCCATGGAAACGATCCAGCCGGAACGGTTCACAGAACAGCCAGATATTGCCGGGTCCTAGATAGTAATACTGGTCACCCACGAGGCCGACGTATTCGTAACCATCCCAGGCGTAACTGTCAGGAACCATCACCGGAGCCACTTCCACCGGTGGCGGAGCCACATACACCGGCGCCGGAGCCACAACCACAAATGGTTGAAACGCCAGCCGTCCGTTCGGCTCAACGACACAGCCTGACACAAATCCGCCTGCCGCCATTGACAGGATAAATACACGCAAACATTTTGTTTTCATTGGTAGATCATTTTTTGTCTTTTTGATTCTTCAATGATGGTAAGAAAGAGATGGCATTCACACAATGGGGTGAACACCCCATACATCCATCCGTGTCCACCCGCCGTGCTCACGCCCGTCGCGGCAGGTCCGTGGTTAAATTATTCGTGTCTTTGTTCCTTGGTTGTTCAATTCTGTGTCCATCCGTGGTTGATGCCTGTTGAAAGTTGAGGGTTGATCCGCCTTCATCCAATTTCGGCGCGGCAAGTCGGCCAACACCGGGCTGAATGATTCAATCCCTTTGGGATCTTTCACCGGTGACCGAACCCGTTGCCGGGCGCGTGGAAAATTCCGGGCCGATCGTTTGTTAGGGTAACACCCCATAGCAAACAGCCAGCCCACGGGCTACTGTGTCATGCGATAAAACCAAGAACAAAAGAATAAACATGATGACGCAGCAAAATGTTGTCGTGGCGATTTACAAATCGCATACCGAAGCCGAAGTTGCCGTCAAGGAACTGCAGCAATCGGGATTTGACATGAAGAAACTCTCGATTGTCGGACGCGACCAACACGCGGATGAACACGTGATGGGCTACTATAATGCCGTGGACCGCATGATTTGCTGGGGGAAAATGGGAATCTTTTTGGGAATGGTATTCGGCTCCGCGTTCAGTTTGGTTCCCGGCGCCGGGTTGTTGCTCGTGGCGGGTCCGCTCGCTGGTTGGCTCGTTGGGGCGGTGGGCGGCGCGGTGTTGGTAGGCGCTCTGAGTGCGATTGGCGCCGGACTCTACAGCCTGGGCATCCCCACGGACAGCATTCTGCAATACCGGAAAGAGCTGAAGACCGGCACGTCTGTCATGATTGCCCACAAAAGTGATAGCGGCCCGGTAAGCCGCCTCAAGCAGGCGTTGGCGACTAACAAATTTGTCATGATCGCCCATGGCAATGCGTGGGAAGCGACCCACGCCCGGGAGATCATCAACTACAGCAACCCGGAGGCGTTGGAAGAACATCAGCCTTCACTCATCAGCTTGGAGCCCCGCCTTGTGGGAGCATGACTTTCCGGCTGACTTCGTCCTGGCGTCGGCCTCGTTCTCGTAATCGCTTTTCTCCAAGCCGGTTTCGAGGACGAGAACGATCCGGCTTTGGCCTTTTGAAGCTTATGGGGTGTTCACCCCATTCGTTTCTCCGCGTCCAAATGATACAGTTTCCAGAGTAAATCAATTTATGAAAACAAATGCTTACGCAGTTCAAAGCGCCACGACGCCGCTCGCGCCGTTCAACCTTCAACGCCGTGATCCCGGCGAGCACGACGTGCAAATCGAGATTCTCTATTGCGGCGTCTGTCACTCGGACGTGCATACCGTCCGCAACGAATGGCAGGGCACCACTTATCCGTGTGTGCCCGGCCATGAAATCATCGGACGCGTCACGAAAACCGGCGCCCACGTCAGGAAGTTCAAGGCAGGCGACATCGCCGGCGTCGGTTGCCTGGTGGATTCCTGCCGCGTCTGTGAAAGTTGCAAGGAAGACCTCGAACAATTCTGCGACCAGGGCCCGATCTTTACCTTCAACAGCCTGGATAAACACAGCGGCGGCGTGACTTACGGCGGGTACTCCGGGAACGTGGTCGTGGATGAAGCCTTTGTGCTGCACGTCCCGAAGAATTTGAATCTCGCCGCCGCCGCTCCGCTCCTTTGCGCCGGCATCACGACTTATTCCCCGTTGCGACACAATAAAGTCAGCAAGGGCCAGAAAGTCGGCATCGTGGGACTCGGCGGACTTGGTCACATGGGCGTGAAACTCGCCAAGGCAATGGGCGCGCACGTCGTGGTCTTTACCCACACCTTGGCTAAAGTTAAGGATGCTTTCCGGCTGGGCGCGGATGAGGTCGTCAATTCCAATAATCCCGAAGAGATGCAGAAACATCTCAAAAGTTTTCATTTCATACTCGACGCAGTCGCCGCGCAACACGACATCAATGCGTATCTCATGCTCTTGAAACGCGATGGCACCCTCACACAAGTCGGTTTGCCCCCCAAGCCGTTGGCCGTTCAGGTCAGCAACCTCATCCATGTCCGGCGCAATTTCAACGGCTCGCTCATCGGCGGCATCAAGGAAACCCAGGAGATGCTGGATTTCTGCGGCAAGCATAATATCACCGCCGACATCGAACTCATCCCCATCCAGAAAATCAACGAAGCCTACGACCGCGTGGTGAAGGACGACGTGAAATACCGCTTCGTCATTGATATGGCATCATTAAAAAAGGCGTTATGAACGGCATCAGGCTTCACAAACAGATGCAAAACAAAATTCACCGGCAATCCACAAAGAAAGAATCAATATATGAAAACATCCATCACCAAACTCGCGGAAGCACCCAAAATGTATGAAACCGAAAACGACATCTCGCTCAAGCGGCGGTCGGAACTGAACGCGCTGATGAACCAGCGGCTGGCGTCCGCCGTGGATCTGCAGACGCAGATGAAGCAGGCGCATTGGAACGTAAAAGGTCCGAACTTTATCGGGTTGCACGAACTCTTTGACAAGGTGGACGAAGCCGTGGAGTCGTACGTGGACATGATTGCCGAACGCATCGTGCAACTGGGCGGCATCGCCGAGGGTACGGCGCGCGTGGCCGCGGCGCGCTCGCAACTCGAAGAGTATCCGCTCGCCATCGCGGACGGCATGGCTCACGTCGAAGCCGTTGCCCGTGCACTTTCCACCTTCGGAAACGAAGCCCGCAACACGATCAATGAAGCGGATGAACTGGATGATGCCGACACGGCGGATCTGTTCACCGAAATCTCGCGCGGAATAGACAAGTGGCTGTGGTTTGTGGAAGCCCATTCCCAAGCCACGAAATAATAAACACAACTTCCACCATACAAACCAAATAACCAAAACAAACACCGTGAGCAAAATCGCCATCATATATCATTCCACCTACGGTCACACGAAGCTTCAGGCCGAGGCCGTCTTTCGCGGCGCGCAGGGCGTGCCCTCCATCAACGCCCAGATCTACACTGCGGAGGAGGCTGCCGCGCGCTTGGACGAGTTGGACGCCGCGGATGCCATCATTTTGGGTTGCCCGACGTATATGGGCAGCATGTCCGCTGGCATGAAGGTCTTCATCGAGGCCGCCGCCAAGAAATGGTTCACGCTTGCCTGGAAGAACAAAATCGCTGGAGCCTTCACCAACTCTTCCTCATTTTCTGGCGACAAGCTCAATACGCTGCTCGGGCTCGTCATCAATGCCATGCAACACGGAATGATTTTTGTTGGTCTTGGGATGATGCCGTCTTCCAACAAGCCTGAAGCTATGAATCAAATTACCGGTCCGGGGCCGGACGCCCACAATCGCGTTGGCTCGTTCATCGGACCGATGGCCGCGAGTTTCCAAGTCAACCCACCTGACGCACCAGGCAAAGGCGACCTTGAGACGGCGGAGATGTATGGCCGTCGTGTCGCGGAAATCACACTTCAATTCGTCCGTGGAAGAAAGGCAACTTCCACCCCACAAACCAAACCGGAAAAATAATAAAATTATGACCAACCACATCATTGACCGGCCAAACCGGACTATTTCCAAGTCAAAAATTGCGAGCCGGGAGATTCGGGCCGCCTACCAAAGTGTCAACCCCTATAACGGCAAAATCCTGAAGACGTTCAAGGAACTCACCGACCAGCAGCTTAAGCAGGCGCTTAAAACCGCCGCCACCGGCTTCGAGACTTGGCGGTGCACGACGTTCGCCAAGCGTGCAGCCGTAGCCGCAAAAGCCGCCGCCATCCTGCGCGCGCGCGTGGACGAGTTCGCCCGCCCGGTGACGCTCGAGATGGGCAAGCTCATCGCCGAGGCCCGTGGCGAAGTGGCGCTCAGCGCGGACATCATTGATTACTACGCCAGGAACGCCGAGCACTTTCTCGCCCCCCAACACCTCAAGCCGAGGTCGGGCAAAGCCGAGATCGTCAGCAGCCCGTTCGGCGTGCTCTTCGGCGTCCAGCCCTGGAACTTTCCCTATTACCAGCTCGCGCGCTTTGCCGCCCCCAACCTGATGGCGGGCAATGTCGTGATGGTGAAACACGCGGGGTGCGTTCCGCAATGCGCCATCGCCTTTGAGAAGCTGTGGCGGGAGGCGGGTGCGCCAGCGGGCGCCTATACCAACCTGCTGATCTCGCATGACCAGGTGAACCAGGTAATTGACGATCCCCGGATCAAGGGTGTCGCGTTGACCGGCAGCGTTGAAGCCGGAAAAATCGTTGCCGGGAGAGCTGGACAAAATCTTAAGAAGTCCACGATGGAGTTGGGCGGCAGCGACGCATTCATTGTGCTCAAGGACGCCGACCTCGACCAGACGGTCAAGTGGGCGGTCTGGGGCAAAATGAACAACATGGGCCAGTGCTGCGTTGCCGCGAAGCGTCTCATCGTCGTCGAAGAACTGGCCGACCGCTTTCTCGACCAGTTCCAGACCGCGCTGGCGGCACTCAAGCCAGGAGATCCGATGGACAAGGCGACGACGCTCGGACCCCTGTCCACCGAAGCGGCCCTGGTAAAACTGCTGCACCAGATCAAACAAGCCGTCGCCAAGGGCGCCACCGTGGTGATGGGCGGCAAACGCATTGACCGCCCAGGCTCTTTCATGCAGCCGACGATCCTGACGAATATCAAACCCGGCAATCCCGCCTTCCGGGAGGAATTCTTCGGGCCGGTCGCGCTTTTCTTCCGGGTCAAAAATGAGGACGAGGCGGTGGCACTCGCCAATGACTCGGATTTCGGGTTGGGGGGATCGGTCTTCACCAGGGATGTTGCGCGCGGCAAACGCGTGGCGAGCCGCATTGACACGGGCATGGTGTTCGTCAACCACCCGACCTGGACGACCGCAGACCTGCCGTTCGGCGGCATCAAGAACTCCGGCTATGGACGCGAACTTTCAAGTTTGGGCATCCAGGAGTTTGTGAACAAAAAACTGGTGCGCGTGAGTTCCATTGACGCACCAGCATGACAGCGACACCCAGGATTTATTTTGAAGATTTTACCACCATGAACACAAAAAACAAAAAAACAGCGAACACAGAAAAACCCGTTTGGTTCATCACCGGCTGCTCGACCGGCTTCGGACGCGAGCTGGCCACTCAGGCGCTGGAGCGCGGCTTTCGCACGGTGGTGACGGCACGCAAACCGGATGAGGTGGAAGCTTTGGCGGTCAGGGGCGAGGCTTTGGTGCTCAAGCTTGATGTCACGAATCAAGGCCAGATTGACGCGGCCATCAAAGCCGCCGAGAAAAAGTTCGGCGGCATTGATGTGCTCGTGAACAACGCGGGCATTGGCTATTTCGCCGCCGTCGAAGAAAGTGAAGAAAAAGAGGTGCGCCGAATGTTCGAGATCAATGTGTTCGGCATGAGCCGGATGATTCAAGCGGCGCTGCCGGGGATGCGTCAGCGGCGCAAAGGATTCATCATCAATATATCTTCCCTGGCTGGGCTGCGTTCCGCTCCGGCGCTCGGATTTTACAACGCGACCAAGTTTGCCGTCGAAGGTTTGTCCGGGGCGCTCCGGCAGGAGGCGGAACCGCTGGGCATCAAAGTAATGGTCGTTGAACCGAGCGGCTTCCGCACCGATTGGGCCGGGCGTTCGGCGAATGAAAGTAAAAAGCAAATTGCCGACTACGCGAAAACGGCGGGCAAGTGGCGCCGTGAACTTCGCACCGACTCGGGCAAGCAACCGGGCGATCCGGTTCGCGCCGCGCAAGCCATCATCCACGCGGTGGAGTCGCCGAAACCGCCGCGCCATCTGCTGCTGGGCAACGATTCTTACGAAGGTGCCATGGCCATGCTCGAAGAGTTGCGCAAGGATTTCTCGGCGGTGGAAAAGGTTGCGCGCGGGGCCGATTTTCCAAAGAAAAAACAATAAGAGAAAAATGAATCAAACCGCAAACAGAATTTTACATCAAAAAAATATGAAAAATTCCCTTCTCGCCCTTGTCATAACCGGCCTCGCGTTCAGCTCGCTGGCGTCCGTCCAAGCGTCCGTCGAAACCTACGACATTGACCCCGTGCATACCTGGGTCGGCTTCACCGTCTCGCACTTTTTCACCAAGGTGCCCGGCTATTTCAGCAAGGTGAAAGGGACCGTCATCGCGGATCGCGACCACCTCACCAACAGCACCGTCGAGGCCGTCATTGAAGTGGCCAGCATCACCACGAATACGAAGATGCGCGACGACGACTTGCGCTCCACCAATTTCTTTGCCGCCGCCAAATTCCCGGCCATGACCTTCAAGAGCCAGACGTGGAAAAGCACCGGCGGCGATACCTACGCCGTCACGGGCGTTCTCACGATGAAGAACGTGGCGAAGGAAGTCGTGCTCAAAGTTACGTCGCTGGGCTTTGGCCCGGGCATGAAGGGGGCCGCGATCTCCGGCTGGGAGGCCTCGGTCACGCTGGATCGGCGCGATTTCGACATCGCGGCGGACCAGGGCATGATCGGCAACAGCGTGGATGTCGTCATCCACGTTGAAGCCGACCTGAGAAAGCCCGCGCCGGCGACACCGTGAGCGCCACGCTGCCACCGCCGGTTTCCGACGGGGCAACACTCGTTTTCAATTATGATTGCTCAACAACTCTTTCAGCCATTCCGGTTGAAGTCGCTGGAACTTAAGAACCGGATTGTCATGGCTCCCATGACGCGCTCGTTTTCTCCCGACGGCGTGCCCGCTTTGAATGTGGCGGATTATTATGCGCGCCGCGCGGAAGGGGAAGTTGGCCTGATTGTGTCAGAAGGCACGGTGGTCAATCGCCCCGCGTCTTCCAATGATCCGAACATCCCCCGTTTTTATGGCGAGCAGCCGCTCCGTGGATGGAAGGCCGTGATTGACAAGGTGCATGCAGCCGGTGGCGTCATGGCCCCGCAACTCTGGCATATGGGCGTGGTGGCTCCCAAGGATTCCGGCTGGCGGCCGGCGGCCCCGTTTGAAGGCCCGTCGGGCTGCGTCGCACCCGGAAAAATCGGCGGCATTGCGATGACGGAACACGATATTGCCGAAACGATCGGGGCGTTCGCGCAAGCGGCGGCGGATGCCAAAGCGCTGGGATTTGACGCGGTCGAGATACATGGAGCGCATGGGTATCTGATTGACCAGTTCTTCTGGCATCCCACCAATCAACGCACCGACCGTTACGGCGGCCAGAGTTTGGCGGAGCGCTCCCGATTCGCCGCGGAACTGGTTCGCGCCGTCCGCACCGCCGTCGGCCCGGACTTTCCGATCTGTTTGCGCATCTCGCAATGGAAACTTCAGGATTACGCCGCCAAGCTTGCGACGACGGCGCAAGCGATGGAAGCCTGGCTGGTTCCATTGGCGGAAGCGGGGGTTGACATCTTTCACTGTTCACAGCGCCGCTTCTGGGAGACCGAGTTCACCGGCTCGGATTTGAACTTTGCCGGGTGGGCTAAAAAGCTGACCGGCAAACCGGCCATCACGGTGGGTTCAGTCGGACTTTCCGGAGATTTTCTGGCCGCCTTCAAGGGAGAAGCCTCGACGCCCAGCTCTTTGGATGAACTGCTTCGACGTTTCGATCGGGGAGATTTTGATTTGGTGGCAGTAGGCCGCGCCCTGCTCGCCGACGCGGGGTGGACTCGGAAAATCCGCGAAGGGCGTTCCTCCGAACTGATCGGTTTTAGCAAAGAAGCTCTCGCCACGCTCTCATAATCCTAATGCCATGAGCGATATTGTTCTTGAAATCAAAAACCTGACCCGCCGCTTCGGCACGTTTACGGCGGTAGATACGCTGACGCTTTCGGTCAACGCGGGTGAGGTCTTCGGCTTGCTCGGCTCCAACGGGGCGGGCAAGACCACCACCATCAAGATGCTCACCACGCTGTTGCCGCCTACGTCGGGCGAGGCGCGCGTGGCCGGTTTCTCCATCACCACCCAGTCGGTCAGCGTTCGCCGCGCCATCGGTTATGTGCCGCAGGCGGTCTCCGTGGACGGATCGCTCACCGGTTACGAGAACCTGCTCATCTTCGCCAAACTTTACGATCTGCCACACCGCGAGCAGCAGGCGCGCATCAAGGAGGCATTGGAGTTCATGAACCTCACCGCCGATGCGGGCCGCATGGTGGGCGAATACTCCGGCGGCATGGTCCGCCGCCTGGAAATTGCCCAGTCCACGCTGCATCGCCCCAAAGTGCTTTTCCTCGATGAACCGACCGTCGGGCTGGACCCGATTGCGCGCGACGCAGTTTGGAAGCATCTCGTGGATATGCGGGCCAATTACGGCACGACGCTGTTCTTCACCACGCATTATCTGGAGGAGGCGGAAAGCCATTGTGATCGCATGGCCATCATGCACCTGGGCAAGATGGCTGCGCTTGGCACCTGCAAAGAACTCGAAGCTTCGCTTGGCGCGGGCCACACGCTGAATGACGTCTTCGTCCACTATGCCGGCAGCGCCATTGATTCCGGCAACAACTTCCGCGCCGTCTCCGCCGAACGCGCCACGGCCCAGCGGCTTGGCTAACCTATGACCGCTACTTTCATTCACCCTTTGACCGGCTTCATCGAGAAGACGTTCGTCATCGCCGAATTTGAGTTGCGCAAGCTGCGCCACGATTTCACGGAACTCGTCACCCGCGCCCTCCAACCCGCGCTTTGGCTGCTGATCTTCGGACAGGTGTTCGCTCGCAGCGGCGCGATGCACACGGGCAACATTCCCTATCTGGATTTCATTGCTCCCGGCATCCTGGCGCAAAGCGTTCTCTTCGTGGCCATTTTTTACGGCATCAACGTCATCTGGGAGCGCGATCTCGGCATCGTGCAGAAATTCCTCGCCAGCCCGACTCCGCGCTCGGCGCTGGTGCTCGGCAAGGGCTTCTCCGCCGGTTTTCGCACGCTCTCGCAGGCAGCCATCGTTTACATGCTCTCGCTGCTGCTCGGGGTGAAGCTGAATTGGAGCCCGCTCGCGCTCCTCAACGTGCTGATCATCGTGGTTCTGGCCTCGACGCTGTTCTCGACGTTTTCGCTCATCATCGCCTGCATTGTGAAGACGCGCGAACGCTTCATGGGCGTCGGCCAGGTGCTCACCATGCCGTTGTTCTTTGCCAGCAACGCGATTTACCCCACCGACATCATGCCCGGCTGGCTGAAGACCATTTCGCATTTAAACCCGTTGACCTACGTCGTGGATGCCCTGCGCACGTTCATGCTGGCCGGCAGCACGAGCACCTTCGGTCTGGGTCTCGACTATGCGGTCATTCTCCTGACCACGACCATCCTGGTCATCATCGGCGCTCGATTGTATCCCCGTCTGGCAACGTAAAACTCAACTTAATCCTGGTAGGGTTACACCCCATAGCGAAAAACCACCCGGTAACGTAACTTCGCCGAATTAGCAGGTGCAACAGCAAACCAAATACACAACGAAAATCATAATTATGAAAAATAAAACACTGGTCATCACCCTCCTTTCCATTGCCGCTTTTGCCGTGGGATGCGAGAAGAAGCAAACCACCTCGCAGCAGATCGATAAGGTCCAAACCGAAACCAAAGCAGCTGCGCAGGATATGAAGGATTACACCTTCGCGCAAAAAGCTGAATTCGTTAAAACCATGCAGGGCCAGTTGGACGCTCTTAACAAGGATTTGGACGAACTCTCTGCAAAAATCGACAGCTCCAGCGACGCGGTCAAGGCCGAAGCCAAACCCAAACTCCAGGCGTTGCGCGACCAGACGGCCCAGTTGAACAAGCAACTGGATGACGCCAAAAACGCCACCGAGTCCACTTGGGACAGCGTCAAAAGCGACTTCCAGAAAGCCTACGACGCGACGAAGGATGGGTTCAACCAGGCGCGCCAGTGGGTGAGCGACAAAATCGCGCCTTAAGGTGTGCGGGAATATTTTATGAATAGAACCAAGTCCGTGGGCGGCAAAATCGGATTCATGTTATATACTGCGCTCTTACCCCATAGTGAAAAACCGCCCGGCAACGTAAGATTTGCCAAATCAGCAGACGAACGTTGAACAATTTACAAAACTACAAAACAAAAAATATGATATGAAAACAACTCAAGTCCTAGCGTGTTCCTTGGCTGTCGGCGCGATGATTTTTGCTGCCTGCAAAGCCTCTGCAGATGTAATTCAGAAATTGAATATCAGTGGCATTGCCACTTATAGGGTCGCGGTTGGAACCAACACAACCGACGGCGGATATTACTATGGTGCAACCAACAAAAGCACCGTTACCTATAAAACCAGGACGGGATCGTTTAATGACAAGACAATCATCGCCGCTCTGAATGCTTCGGAGGCGTTCACAAATAAAGCCGGCGCGAAGTTAACGATCCCGCGCGGATCGTACCTTGCTATTGATAACGACACCAACGGTAACTCTTATATTATCGCTACTAACAGGGCTGATAATCTAACCATCAATCTGACCACGAATGGTTTCGCCAATATGTGGGTTGGTGATGTGGATATTGTATCAGGAAAACTAAATACCTCTACCAAGCAATACAGTGCGAGTGATATTGGCTTGGGAGGTATTGAGATTAATAATAGGGCAGGCACCAGCTTTAAGATTTGTGGTTTGATGAAGATCAGTGAGAGTGGTTTCAAACCCAAGGCTACTACTCACCTTCAAACAGTGACTCGGTCGGACAGTATTACTGGCTCGGGTGAGGGAACATACGCTGTCACTGCTGCTGATATCGAGGATACCATTGTGCGGGGCAAAGCCACCGCCAGCGGCAAAGGCGTCCTGATCCCGACTCCACTCATTGTCATTGTCACCAACCCTACGAATAATGCCATGGGTGTGCCGATCAACAGTCAGATCGCTGTCACCTTCAGTGAGGCGATGAACCCTGCTACGCTCAACGACACAACTTTTATCTTGAAGCAAGGGACCACTCCGGTTACCGGCACGGTGAGTTATGTGAAAGGCACGGCGATTTTTACGCCAGCAACCGCTCTCACTCCCAATACCTTCTATACGGCCACGATTACCACCGGGGCAAAGACCACCGAGGCAACGGACCTGGACGAGAATGCACTGGCAGCTAACTTTGTCTGGAGCTTCATGACGAGTGCGTCAACAGACGCCACCAGACCCACCGTCATTGCCACCATCCCTGCGGATAATGTCACGGGCGTGCCGATCAACAGCAAACTCGCCGCCACCTTCAGTAAGGCGATGAACCCTGCTACGATCACCAACACAACCTTTACGTTGCAGCAAGGGAGCACTCCGGTTGCCGGCACGGTGAGCTATATAAGCGGCACGGCGACTTTTGCGCCCGCAACCAATCTCAATACCAATACCCTCTATACGGCCACGATAACCACCGGGGCAACGGACCTGGCCGGCAATGCACTGGCAACCAACTTTGCCTGGAGCTTCACGACGGGCGCGTCAACAGACACCAATGCACCCACCGTGAGTTCCACCATCCCGACGGATACTGTCACGGGTGTGCCGATCAACCAGACAGTCAACGCCACTTTCAGCAAGGCGATGGACCCCGCAACAATCATCACGGCAAACTTCACGGTGACCGGATCTGGCGGAACGGTGACAGGAACAGTTGCCTATGTTGCAGCGAGCCAGATTGCAACGTTTACACCAGCGACCAATCTTGCACCCAGCACCACGTATACGAACACGATTACAACCGGGGCAACGGACCTGGCCGGGAATGCACTGGTAAGTGACTTTGTCTGGAGCTTTACGACAGGAGCGCAGATAGAGACAAACCTGATGTCAATCAACCTTGGAAGCGCCTCTACCTTCGCAATTATGGCGACCGCCGCGATCAGTGGCGGTGGCGACCAGATCAATGGAGACGTCGGGTTGTATCCAGGTTCTGCACAGGGAATCCCGCCATCAGAAATCAACGGGGTGATCCACGTGGATGATCTGGCCATAAAGGATGCTCAAGCCGCCTTGTTGATCGCGTATAACGAGGCCGTGAGTCGATCAGTCAACGCTCAAACGTTGGAAGGAAATCTGGGCGGGCTTACCAAGACCCCTGGCCTCTACGTAAACTCGAGCTCGGTTGAAATATCAGGAACGGGAGCAAATGCGATTTTAACTCTCGACGCCCAAGGTGACGCGAATGCGGTCTTCATCTTCAAGATGGCGTCCACGCTCACCATAGGTACCGGTACCAGTATTGTCCTGAGCGGTGGCGCCCAGGCAAAAAACGTCTACTGGCAGGTCGGCAGTTCAGCGACTCTTGGTACGACCAGCATCTTCAAGGGAAACATACTGGCTGCTGTTACCATCACGGTGAATAACGGCGCCGCGGTGGAAGGCAGATTGTTTGCCGGGTCGGGCGGCGGGGGGGGCTCGGTGACTGTACAGTCCAGCACCATTACAGTGCCTGCCCCGTAGGGCATGCGGTATTTCAGTGGAAAATATCTGATGGATGAAAGGAAGTGATTGCATATGGCAAAGAAAAGCAGAGGCGGTCGAATGACTGCCGCTAAAAAACGGGCCGCCAAAGGGCCTGGTGGGAAAGGGATGGTTAAAAACCGTCCGGCAGGTCGAAGGATCATGAGCACGTAACAGCGCGCCCTAACCAGCGCGCCAGCAAAAGCGCCGGGGGACATTTCCCCCGGCGCTTTGGAAACGACAGCAGACAAAATCAAAAACGAAAGGAACGATATGAAAAAACCATCTGTAAACACGGGCAAAACCTTGAAAGTATTGGGATTGGTCATCGGCCTCGGTGCGATGCCATTGCTCTTGGGCGTGACCGGTTGCACCACCGGCAGCCGCTACGAGCAAAGCACGGGCGAACGAATTGACGACCATGGCACTTCTTCCCGCGTCAAGGCCGCGCTGGCAGACGACTCGCAATATAAGTATGACGGAGTCAACGTAGAAACGTTCAAGGGCGTGGTTCAGTTGAGCGGCTTTGTCAATACGAAGGACCAGAAAAACCGGGCCGGAGATCTTGCCAGGAAAGTCAAGGGCGCGACCGATGTCGAAAACAACATCACCGTCAAAGAGTGATCGAATTGAGAAAGGTGCACTCGCCACACGCCGGCGGTGGAAGCCACCCTTCGACATCCTGCGAACCTTGATGGACGCCGCCACGATAACCCGGCCCATTGCGGCCAAGGATGACTCGATGGCCGCAGCGGCACCACGTGTAGATCCGTTCAGCGTCGAACCGCCGCCCGCTGAACGGATCGCCGCCGTGGCGACCAAAACGACACCCGTGCAAATCGTCTTGATTGTGCTCGGCACGATTGCCTTCCTTTACTTTGCCCGTCCCCTGGTCCTGCCCGTTGTCCTGGCTTGTGTGGCGGGAGTGACCCTGAAACCGCTCATTCGATGGTCGTCCTGCTGCCACATTCCACCGGCACTCTCCGCCGCGGTCGTGCTTTGTTTCCTGGTGGCCGCCGTCGGGGTTGGTTTCTTTCAATTGGGCCGCCCGGCGTTGACGTGGATGAATGAAGCGCCGCAACACATGACCGAGTTGAGGCAGCGGGTGTTGAAACTTTTCCCACGTGCCGCGCGGTTCAGCGCGGCGGCAGCGGCGGTCAATAACCTGGGCGCGACGGACGCAGAAAAAGCGGCCGAACAAGAGAAAACACCCACGCTGGAGGTCAAAGAAAACCGTGGCACCAGTTCAATCCTTAACTGGACCGGAACCCTCCTGGTGGGCCTGGGCGAGACGCTGGTGTTGGTTTACCTGTTGCTGGCCTCCGGCGACCTGTTTTTGCAAAAACTCGTCCGCGTGATGCCGACCTTGAGCGACAAGAAGCGCGCGGTCGAGATCAGCCACGAAATTCAGCAAAACATTTCCAATTATCTGTTCTCTGTTTCGCTGATCAATATTGGCCTGGGTATCGTCGTGAGCGGGGGACTCTACTTCATGGGCATGCCCAACGCCGCGATGTGGGGAATGCTCGTGGCGGTGCTGAACTTCGTTCCCTACTTTGGCCCCGTTGCCGGAGTCATGGTGCTGGCCACGGTCGGTCTGCTTACTTTCGACACACTGTGGCAGGGACTCCTGCCGCCCGCCTGGTACCTGCTGCTCCATTTGCTGGAAACGAACCTCATTACGCCGGTGTTGCTTGGGCGCCGATTCACGCTCAATCCCGTGGTCATTTTTGTTTCCTTGATCTTTTGGATGTGGCTCTGGGGGGTGCCCGGCGCGTTATTATCGGTGCCGATCCTGGTTTCAATCAAAGTCATTAGCGACCGCGTCCCGGCGATGTCGCCCGTCAGCGAACTTCTCTCCCGATGAGCCAGCAACATTTTATCAGCGGGTTCAAATGAATCATTCTCGCATAATGGTGATCCAGGCTGGCGCGCGAATCGGTTTAAGACGAGTTGTCCTGAATAATGCAGGTAGGGTAACACCCCATAGCGCACGCGCAGCTTCTTGAATTACTGTCAGTTGATCAGGCAACCAAACAGGCAACCAAACACGCCTGCCTAATATAAAGGAAATACATGAAAACCAAACTCACCCTGTTCGCCATCAGCAGTTCACTGGTGCTGGCCGCGCCAGCATTGCTGGCGCAAGATATCACCACCAACACCAATACCCTCCCCCTCACCCAAACCGTGAAATACCAAAAAGCGTTTGAAAATGACCGGTCTTTGGGCGAATTCTCTCTCCTTCCACCCGGTCTCAAGGAAAAGTTGAAGCTTACCGACGAGCAGCGAGGTGAGTTGAGGCCAATCGAGGATGACTTTGCCAAAACCTGCCAAGAATACCAGACAGCCAACCAACCCCGTATTGATGCCGCTCAAGAGGCGAATCGGCAGGCGCGTGAATCGAAGGACACGGCAAAAATTGAGGCAGCGCGCAAACAGTTGCAACAGGTCTGGGCCGGTCTCCGGCCTTACAGAGAGACAGCCGCCAATCAAATAAAGCCCCTGCTGACGCCGGATCAACTTGCGATTTTGGAGGATCCGAAGAACCAATGGCGCGAAAATCATGGTTCTGAAGCAAATGATCCGTCGGCGAATTGAATCATCCCGACAATGATTTTATTGGACGGCGAAAAAATTTCAGACACCAGCAAACAACGGACTTTTAGGCCAACTTTGTCCATGATTCCCAAACCATTTTTCTGAATCCCAATGTCGCCATGCCTTCAGAAACATTTCAGGCAAGCCGGTTGACGCGCGGCAATTTTCTTTTCCCCACGATTATCGAGGTGACGGACAAGGCCGTCATCCGGCATAAACGGTCGTGGTTTGGCCGCGACGAGATCAGCATCAGCATCACGAAGGTTGCGTCCGTTCACATCAAGACGGGAATCATTTGGGCGGACATTTTGATTGAATCGTCCGGCGGCAGCGACCCGTTGGCAAGCCACGGCCACAGGAAGGCAGATGCGCGCCGCATCCGTGAAATGGTCGAAACCGCGCAGGGAGGTTTTACGGGCAGAATCGGTCAGGAGAGCCAGTCATGAAGGCGTGTGGCATGCTCATGTTGTTTTTGGCGGGTTCGCTGGTTGCGCGGGCGGATGACGACACGGTCACATTGCCGGAACTGGTTCAAGGCGCGCAACAGTGGGCGCAGGAAAATCTCGACACGAACGTTCTCAACGCGCTGCCCGAGGTGGACGAGCGCGCGGTGCGGCAATTTTTTCGCGAAATGCAGCAGCGCTTTCAAGGCGACTACGTGGTGGATATTGCGGCGCTGCGGCAAACCGCCCAAACCATCCTGCCGTTGCTGGAAAGCCGTGAGGAAACCCAGCCCTACGCCGCGTGGCTCAAGGCGCAAATGGATTACCTGGATGTCGCGGACGAAATCCGGCTCACGATTCCGCCGCCAACAGTTGAAACCAACCAGCCGCCCCAACCGGTTCCCAATCCCCCGCCGCAAAAAGAACGCGAGCTTTGGGTGAAAAAAGTTTCCGGCGGTCCCTGGCCGGCCCTGGCAAAAGAATATGTGCCGGAGTTAAAACCGATTTTCGCCGCCCAAAAGGTGCCGCCGGAACTGGTCTGGGTGGCGGAAGTGGAATCGTCATTTGACCGTCGCGCACGGAGTCCGGCGGGAGCGGCGGGATTATTTCAATTGATGCCGGCCACGGCCAAACGGTTCGGCCTTTCCTTGTGGCCGCGCGATCAACGTTTTCAACCGGAACCGAGCGCGACCGCCTCCGCCCAGTATCTGAAATATCTTTACGACCGTTTCAAGGATTGGCGGCTCGCCCTGGCCGCTTACAACGCCGGTGAAGGCACGGTGCAAAAACTTTTGGATCGCTATAAAACGGGCAGTTACGACGCCATCGCCGAACATCTGCCCGCGGAAACGCAAATGTATGTGCCCCGCGTCGAAGCCATCCTCCTGCAGCGTGAAGGCGCGAACCTCGAACAACTTTCCGCGCCGCAAGGCTCGCCGATCAGCTCCCAAATGCATGGTAGGGTTATACCCCATAGCGAAGGGACAGTTCTCAGCATAGCATGCTTCTCGTTGTTACAACAAAACCAAAACGCAACAATCGAAAGTAAAAGCAAATGAAAATGAAATCAACTTACCCGCTCGCACTCATCATGGCTGCGGGCGCCATATTAGTCACCAGCACATCCCTGCGCGCCTCCGATACGGACAGCCGCATCGAGTCATCCGCCGCAAAGTCGTATGTGTTCAAAACCTACCTCAAGAACGATTCAATCAAGACTGATTCCAAAGATGGCGTCGTCACCCTGACCGGAACGGTCGCCGAAGCGTCCCATAAATCCCTGGCCCAGGACACCGTGGAGAGTCTGCCCGGCGTCATAAGCGTGAACAATCAACTGCTGGTCACCGGCGAACAACCCGCTGAACATTCAGACACGTGGATCGGCCTGAAGGTGAAATCCGCACTCTTGTTCCATCGCAATGTGAGCGCCACCGGAACGAAGGTATATGTGAAAAATGGAATCGTCACCTTGCAAGGTGAAGCCTCCAGCCTGGCCGAAAAGGAACTCACCACCGAATACGCCAAGGACGTTGACAACGTCAAATCGGTCAAGAACAACATGACGATTGCCAAGACCCCGGCCGTTCCAAGCGAAACGATGGGCGACAAGATTGATGACGCCTCCATCACCGCCCAGGTCAAATCGTCATTGCTGTCGCACCACTCGACCAGCGCCTTGCATACCACGGTTTCAACGGCGGACGGCGTCGTCACCTTGACCGGCATTGCCAAAAACGATGCCGAAAAGAGCCTGGTCACCAAGCTCGTCACCGATATCAACGGTGTGACCAGCGTGATCAACAACATGACCATCGCCGTGCCGGCCAACAACTAAATCGCAGATCACTGTTGGCTGGTGCGAAAGCGCGCCGGCCCTCAGTGACAATACAAACTAAAAGGAAAATCTTATGTTATACACGATTGCGGTGGTGCTGCTCATTCTGTGGCTGCTCGGTCTAGTAAGCGGTTACGCGCTGGGGGGGTTCATCCATATCCTCCTTGTCATCGCCATTGTGGTGGTTTTGGTCAGAGTCATATCCGGCCGAAAACCATTGTGACGAATGCGAGTGAACCTTGCTTCCGGGCGCAAACGACTGTTTTGAGAAACTGTCAGCCAAAGAAATTAAGTTATAGATTCAATATGAACACAAAAACCATTGTTGCAGTCCTCCTGATCACTCTAGGCATCGTGGTGCTCGCTTACTCGGGCATCACCTTCACGACTCCGGGAAAGCCTGTCGAGTTCCTCGGAATGCACATTGAAACCACAGTCAACCACTTTATCCCGCCCGTCGTCGGAGCGTTTGCACTCGTCGGCGGAATCGTGTTGCTGGTTGTGAACCCCAAGCGGGTTTGATGATCGGAGTTGAAGCTGGTGCCGGCATGAAAGGCCGTCTGGATGCTCATTGGAGGCATGGCCGCCGCTGGTGTTGGCTTGACAATACTGACCTTTCGCACCGCGAAATAATATGCGCTTTGACCTGCAACAGAACGTCCTGTGTCTGGCCTATGAGCACCCGCTCCTTTGGGAGCGTTCCAGAGGTTGGACGCAGAAAAATCATTTCCTGGCCGTTGAGAATCCGCAGCGCCCGCCTTCTGAAAATGGCGGGGCGGTAATGACGGTTGAACTGGAGGATACCATTCCATGCACGCAGTGAAACTCATTTGCCTGACCATCCTCCAACTGGTCAAACAGGCCTGCTTGCTTCCCCAAACTATCGCGAATGCCGCAAGCCAAAGACGGCGGCAGGTCGTTCTGAACGAACTTGAAGCCGAGCGGCTCGACCGGATACGCAACCCGTCGAAGTATCTTGGGAAGTGATTTCAACCTTCGTTGCTTTGTTTCTTTATTGTTCAGCAAAATCAGGCGGGGAGGTCAGCCACACTCGCCCGGTCAAGGCGAGTTGGAAGTTTTGCGGTGCCGCCCCGGGTTTTCAACGACAGCGCCGGTGAAAGGATCGCGCGGCCTATCGGAAAAGCGAAAAGCCCGCGCGGAATTGATCCGATTTTTTGTCGTAGCCCAACAGGCTTTCGCCATAGCCGGTGAAGTATTGCACGTCCAGATATAAACTGAAGCTGCCGAAAAGTCTCATCGTTGGATAAGTCAGGTCGAGTTGCAGGCTCCCATGATTTCCGTCCCTGCCCATCCGGCCCAGCGCCGACAATTGCAACCCGCGCTTCCAGCCCGTGATGACCCGCAAGTCCGCGTAACCGCGGTAATCGGCAATGTCGGGGTTGTTGCTTAAATCACCGAGATAAACCCACGTGCGCGGCTGCAAGGTGAGTTGCAAGCCGTCGTCGCGCCCCCAAACCAGCGTTGGCCGGAAATACGCAATGTTCAGGCTGCGCGAATCCGCGCCGCCTTTGCCGTTGGACTCGTGCTTCAACCCGCCTTGCAAATCGAGTTGGATCCAATTGGTCGGTTGCCCGCTCACGACGCGTTCCCATGAATAAAAAAGTTCCGGTTTGTAGCTCGTGTCGTAAAATGGAGCCGACGGCGCGTTCCAATCCCACAACGAAGACTGCGTGTAGGCGATGTGGAAACCTTTGAGCGCGGGCGCGTTGGTCGCGAGCCAGCTTTCGTTGTTCAAAAGTTGATACGCAAAACTGATCTGGAATTTGGCGTTGGGCGATTTCGTTCCCGCGATGAAATAGAACGGTTCATAGCCGGAGATGTGCTCCTTGAAAAACCGGCCGGGATCAAAGCCTTTGCCCGCCTCCACCGGCTCGACTTCCTTGATGAACCGGGTGAAAACCGAATTCGTTTCTTTCTCCGGCACGATCGCGACCGGAGCCGGAGCTTCCACGTCCAGCACCACGCGGTTTGCCTTCAGTCCGGGGAATTCAATCACGACCCGTCCCGTGACTGAATCCGGCATGGGGGAAAGATATTCCCGGCGAACAAAAGCGCCGGACACAATCGTGACTTCATTGGATTCAGCGGAACGCAATTCCATCGAACCGTCGAATGTGCCTTGCGGAGAAATGATTTTTCTTTCGATCTGCTGCGGAAAAGTCCACGCAACTTCATTGCTCGAAGTATTCAGCGCGTTCAACCAAACGCTCACCGAACTGCCGGCCGTTGCCAGCTCCGATGCAATTGTGAAAGTGAACGTCCCATCCTGCCCGCGGGCGAATGACGCGAGACCCAGCAAAAAAATCACCCAGGCCCACAGGTGAAATTCTTGATGGCGTCGGATTTTCACGATCATAATTGTCAGGCGACAGCGGGAGACACCGGCGTTTCGACGGCCAACCAATATTGCAAGCCGTGTGAATTCAGTCAACCCTGGAAGCAACTGAAGCAGACCGCAAATTTAGCATGCGCCACGCTGGCCTTGCCGCCGGTTGGCCGCCATCCGGCAAATCGCCGGCGACTTAATGTTTGACCTGCGTGAAGTCTGACGCGTAAACGAGCACAGATTTTTGGCCGGAGCGGGCCCGCGTTTTTCGGGAAACCCTTTTTGCGTTTGTCAAGGGCACCCCGGGAAATTTACTGAAAAAAAATTCTTGTGAAACTGCCTGCTTGGGGCGATGTAATGGCCAGAAAGCGTGAGTGAAAAACCGCGCGTTGTTCTTTGGAAAACTTGATGCGATTTACCCTGCCCTGTTCGTGATTCGCAGCAAATCCTTGAACCGTAGTAAAACGATCAATGGAGCCAATCTGTGACTGTGGCCGACACGCCTTCACTGGAAGTCGAAAGCAGCCCGGCGGGTTCCGCATGTTGTAAAACATGTTCAAAGGATCATGTCGCACACGGCAAGGGTGGGGTTTTATTTTTATGTGGAATGACGAATGCAGAATGAAGGCCCGCCGGTCGGCGGGCTTTTTTGTTTTGGGCAAATCTTCCGCCAACTGCTAATTTTAATTCATGGCGCGCGACGATTTGTTTGCAACTCCGGCTGAATCAGAGCCGCGCGCTTCGGCCACGCCGGAATCTTCCCGCCATCAGCCGCTGGCCGCGCGAATGCGGCCACGCCATCTCGACGAGTTCGCCGGACAGACGCACATCCTCGGCCCCGGCCAGTTGCTGCGCCGCGCCATCGAGGCCGACCGCATCCAATCGCTGATTTTCTTCGGGCCGCCCGGCACGGGCAAAACGTCGCTCGCCCAAATCATCGCGCGCCAGACCAAAAGTAAATTCGAGCGGCTCAGCGGCGTCGAATCCAACGTGGCCGACATGCGCCGCGTGCTCGCCGCCGCCGCCAACCGCCTCGAAAACACCGGCCAGCCGACGATTCTGTTCATTGACGAAATTCATCGTTTCAACAAAGCGCAGCAGGACGTGCTGCTGCCGGATGTTGAGAGCGGCGTTGTGCGGCTCATCGGCGCCACCACGCACAACCCGTTTTTCTTCGTCAACTCGCCGCTCGTCTCGCGCTCGCAGATTTTTGAACTGCGCCCGCTGACCGAAGACGAACTTTTTTCACTTCTGCAACGCGCGCTGGCCGACGCTGAACGCGGCCTGGGTTACCTGAAGATCAAGGCGGAAGAAGATGCGTTGCGTCATCTCGCCAAAATTGCCGACGGCGACGCGCGCAAGGCTTTGAACGCGCTCGAAATTGCCGCGCTCACAACGGCGCCGGACAAAAAGGGAGTCGTTCACATTGACCTGGCCGCCGCCGAGCAAAGCATCCAGAAAAAAGCCGTGGTGTATGACGACGAAGACGCGCATTACGACACGATCTCCGCGTTCATCAAATCCATGCGTGGCAGCGACCCGGACGCGGCGCTGTACTGGCTGGCAAAGATGATTCACGCCGGCGAAGATCCGCGTTTCATTGCGCGGCGGATTGTGATTTGCGCGGCGGAAGACGTGGGCCTGGCGGACCCGATGGCGCTGGTGCTGGCCAACACGGCGTTGCAAGTCTCGGAATTTGTGGGCTGGCCCGAGGCGCGGATTCCGCTGGCGGAGGCGACGGTCTATATTGCCACCGCCAACAAGAGCAACAGCGCGTACAAGGCGATTGACGCCGCGCTGGAGGACGTCCGCTCCGGCCGCACGCTGCCGGTGCCGGAACATTTGCGGGATGCAAATTACAAGGGCGCCGAACGGCTGGGTCATGGCCAGGGTTACGAATACGCGCACGACCATCCCGGACATTTCGTCGCGCAGGATTATCTCGGCGCGGACAAGCATTATTACGAACCGACCGAACAGGGCGTGGAAAAGAAAATCAAGGAGCGGGTTGAAAAATGGCGCGCGGAATTTACCAAGATCAAAAAAAAGGAGCCTTGACCACGGATGAACACAGATAAACACAGATGGGGAAACCGGAATTCTACAAATGGCTGCAAAACCGGACGCTTGAAATTTATCGGCTTGAAACCTTTGAAAAACAGATGTAGCGGCTTTCGGCAGAAAGCCGAACCGTTCAATTTTCCGGAGAAATGCGGCGGTCTGCCGACACGCCGCTACGACGAGCCAAGGTTTTTCAGCGGCCTCGGCTTGTTTTTTTATCCGTGTCCATCCGCGTATGGCGGCGTGGCCGCCACGCGGCTTTACGCCGTGTGCATCCGTGGTTATTTTGGATTTTTTGTTTCCTAAAATGCAACCTGACATTCAAGCGGCCAAGGCCTCGCTGCGAAAACAAATCCGCGGCGCGCTGGAAAAGATTTCCCCGGCGGCGCGCACCGCGTTGTCGGCGCAAATTCGCGACCGGCTCAGGGAATCGGCCGTTTGGAAGAACGCCGGAGCAGTTTTGTTCTTCGCGCCGCGGCCGGACGAATTGGATTTATGGCCGTTGTTGGAGGATGCGCTGGCCGGGGGAAAAATCGCCGCCCTGCCCCGCTACCATCCGGCCGACAAAAATTATGTCGCCTGCCGGGTGCAAAATGTGCGAAGTGACATCGTAACCGGCCAGTTTGGCATCCGCGAACCGGCAGCCCCGTGCCCTGAAATCCCCTTAAACCGGCTTGACTTGATTCTCGTGCCCGGCGTCGCGTTTGACTGGCACGGGGGCCGGCTGGGCCGCGGCAAAGGATTTTACGACCGTTTGCTGGCAGGCACGCGCGGGGTGAAATGCGGAATCGCCTTTGACGGGCAGATGGTGAACGATGTCCCGGTCGGGCCGTCGGACGTTCGCATGAATTTTATAATGACGCCGACGCGCGGTGCGGAAATTGCAGGTTGAAGGGCAGCGGGATGATGATTATTGGTGCTGCTGGTTCAGCATGGGCATGGTGCCTTCCCAGTCTTGCGGCGTGTTCCACGGGCGGACCGAATCGTTTTCGGGTTCGTTGGTTTCGCAACCACTGACACCAACGAGCATACCGCCAAGCAAAAGGAGCAGAAACCATCTCACAGCGCGGCATTTCATGTCAGGAGGCCGGATGCGCGGGGCTGACCTCATCGCCTTCAATCACTTCGCCGAGTTTCCATCCCGGCACGACATTGGCGATGCAGCGGTTTTTTTCGACGCTGCGCACGACAACTTTGGCAACCAGCTTGCCTTCCCGGCTGACTAAAAGCTCACCGTTTTCGAGAACCCCCTGATCCTGGCCGATGTTCAACACGACAAAATCCCATTTCGGATCAACCACCAGAATTTTGCCCCTGAGGTCGGCGCGCAATCGGATGGTTGGATCCGGACCTTCGTATTTGGCGAGGCGGGCTTGCGACCGGGTCAGGGCGCGTTGCAATACCAGTTTTTCTTCGTTAACGATTTCAACCGCCTCTTTTGCGTCTTTCAGTTCACGGCTGAGTTTGCCGACTTGATCCGCAGTGATGCCGGTGGCCTTGTAGGCGCCCAGCTGGTTTAGCGAGTCGTCACGCTCCTGTGTGGTCTTGGTGAGTTTGTCGGACAATTCATCAGCACGCTTGATCTGCAACGCGGCGGTGACGACCGCTTTTTCGCGCTCGGTCTTCGCATCAGCCAAATCCTGGGTGGTCTGCTTGAGCGCGGTTTGTGACTTCGTCAGCTCGGTCTTCGCTTTGGAGAGATTGGACAGGGCTTCTACCTTTTTGCCGCGTTCATCGTCCCGCTGAGAAATCAGCGTGGTGATTTTTTCTCGCACTTTAACAATATTCCACCCGCTCACGAACAATGCCGCAGCGATGGCCACAATCAAACTGATGCGAATAAACATGGCTTGGTTTTCAGTTTCACCGGCAACTTATACGTTTGCGCCCAATGTGTCAACGTCAGTTTGTGCCTTGCCAAACCTTGATTTCGCTTCATCTTTTGCCGCATGGATGCAGAACAAATCAAACATTTGCGCCAGTCCGGCCCCAAACCGCGGCCGCTGCGCGCGCTGTTGGTTTTGAGTCGCGTGTCGCATCTGCCCACGGTCTGGTCGAATTGTCTGGCCGGCTGGTGGCTGGGCGGTGGCGGAAATTTTGCGAAATTGCCGCTGCTGTTTCTGGGCGTAAGCGCGCTTTACACCGGCGGAATGTTTTTGAACGACGCGTTTGACGCGGATTTCGACCGCCAGCGGCGCGCGGAACGGCCGATACCGTCCGGGGCGATTTCGTTGCCGGCCGTCTGGCGCTGGGGATCGGCGTGGCTCGGTCTGGGCGCGCTGTGTTTGATTGCCGTGAGCAAAACGACCGGGGCACTCACGCTGGCGCTGCTCCTGTGCATCATCATTTACGATGCGACGCATAAAGCCGTCACCGCATCGCCGTGGCTCATGGGCTTGTGCCGGTTCTGGGTGTATGTCATCGCCGGTTCAGCGGGCGCGGCGGGCGTCAATGGCGGGCCGGTTTGGTGCGGCGTCGCGCTGGCTTGGTATGTGGCCGGACGGGGTTACCTGGCGCAGCACGAAAGTTCCCGCGGACGGGTTTCTTATTGGCCGTTGGCCATGCTGGCGGCGCCAATCTTTTTCGCCATGCTGATAAACTCGGCGGAATATCGCATTCCCGCCATGTGGTTGTCGCTCATGCTCGCGCTGTGGATCGCACTTTGCGTGCGGACAATTTTTCAGGCGGGCGAAGCCAATGTCGGGCACATTGTGTCGGGCCTGCTGGCGGGAATCGTTTTCGTGGACTGGCTGGCGGTCGCGCCGTTAATGGCTGAACATCAATGTCCGCAATGGTTGAACATTGCGTTTTTGATTTTATTTGGCGCGACGTGGTTGCTTCAACGATTTGTGCCGGCCGCCTGAAATTTGCCTCCTGGGAGCGCTGGCGTCTCGCCGGCGTGTTTCACGGTGCAGCCTTTCTCCATCTTCTCGCCGCCGGGACGGCAGCGCTCCCAGGATAGCAACCGTCAAAAGGTGGCTCTTTGATTGGTTGTCAAAAACGTAATCCCGATCCTTCACAAGCTTGACTTGAAAAAAAGAAAGTTTCCTGCTAATATGTAGTTTCGCTTATGAGCACTGAAGCGCCAGTTAAATTAACGCACAACGAAGTCATCAAGGACGCGATCCCGACGCTCGCCGGCACCATCGCCGCGACGTTGAACGACGCGGGCGCCGATCATTTTTCCGAGGACGACAACCAATTCCTGAAGTTTCACGGCTCCTACCAGCAGGATGACCGCGACCGGCGCAAGACCGGCAAGAAATACATCATGATGGTCCGCAGCCGCATCCCCGGCGGCGTGATGACGGCCCATCAATGGCGCGTGTTCGACGATTTGTCGGCCCGTTACGGCAATAACACGATGCGCGTCACCACGCGCCAGACCATCCAGTTCCACGGCATCCTCAAGTCCAACCTGCGCGCGGTCATCAAAGCCATCAACGAGTCGCTGCTCTCCACGCTCGCCGCGTGCGGCGACGTGAACCGCAATGTGCTCGCTCCGCCCACGCCCGCCTACACCCGGGCGCGCGAGCAGGTCGTTCAAGATTGCCGCCGCGTCGCCCTGGCGCTTGCGCCGCAAACCGGGGCTTATCACTCCATCTGGATTGACGGCGAACAAGTTGATCTCGAAGCGCCGGAGAATAAAAATTTCGTGGACCCGCTTTACGGCAAAACATATCTGCCACGAAAATTTAAGATCGCGTTCGCCATTCCGCCGGTGAATGACCTCGACATTTTCACGAATTGCCTCGGCCTTATCGCCATCGTCGAAAATGACCGGCTCACCGGCTACAACCTCGCCGTCGGCGGCGGCATGGGCCGCAGCCACGGCAATGAAGCCACCTATCCGCGCCTGGCAGATGTCATTGGCTTTTTCAAACCGGAAAAACTTGTCGAAATTGCGAAGGCCGTGCTCACGATTCACCGCGATTTCGGCGACCGCACCGACCGCAAACACGCCCGCCTGAAATACATCGTGGCTGAACGAGGCGCGGACTGGACGCGCACCGAAATCGAGAAGCGCGCCAACGTCAAACTCGAACCCGCCCGGCCTTTCAAATTCACCACCACCAGCGACCTTTACGGCTGGCACCAGGCCGTGGACGGAAAATGGTTTCTCACGCTCTTTGTCGAAACCGGTCGCGTGAAGGACGCGGGCGAGCGCCGCTTGAAAACCGCGTTGCGCCAAATCGTGGAAAAATTTCCGAGCCTCGAATTCCGTTTATCGGCAAATCAAAACGTTATCCTGGCGAACATTGCTGAATCCGACAAAGCGGGCATCAATGCGCTGCTTGCCGAACACGGCGTGAAGACGGAAAATCAGGCAACCGCGCTGCACGCGGCTTCCATGGCCTGCCCCGCCCTGCCCACCTGCGGCCTCGCGCTGGCCGAATCCGAACGCATGCTGCCCGGCTTGATTGACCGTATTGAAAAACTCTGCGGCGACCTCGGCCTCGGCGGCGAAGAAATCATCATCCGCTCCACCGGCTGCCCGAACGGCTGCTCGCGGCCGTACCTGGCGGAGATCGCGTTTGTGGGCAAAGCTCCGGGACGCTATCAGGTCTGGCTTGGCGGCGACACCGCCGGCACGCGCCTCAACCGCATCTGGAAGGACATGATCAAGGAGGAGGACATCGAAACCGAACTGCGCCCCTTGCTCGCCCGCTTTGCGAAAGAACGTAATTCCGGCGAACGTTTCGGTGACTGGTGCCAGCGGATTTTCCTGAAGGAGCAAACGAATTAAAAACAACAAAGACACGAGGACGCGAAGAACTTAGTGTCTTTGCAACTTTGTTGTTCAATAAAATGACTCCTGATCAAATTTCCAAAGCCAACGCCGAACTGCGAAACCAATCGCCGCTCGAAATTGTCCGCTGGGCCATCGTGCAGGCGAATGGTCGCGCCATCGTCTCCACGAATTTTCGTCCTTACGAAGCGGCCATTTTGCACCTCTGCACGCAGGTGCAACCGGACATTCCGGTGTTATGGGTGGACCACGGCTACAATCGCCCCGCAACCTACCGGCATGCGGAGGATTTGAAAAAGCGGCTCAAGCTGAATCTGAAACCGTATTTGCCGAAAATTTCCGCCGCGCACCGCGACGCCGTTTACGGCCCGATTCCGACCATGGACGACGAGGAGGGCCTGAAACAGTTCAGCGCGGTGATGAAACTCGAGCCGTTTCAGCGCGGCATGAAGGAACTGGCGCCGGCCGTCTGGCTCACTGCTTTGCGCAAGGTGCAGAACCCGAATCGCGCCGGACTTGACATCGTTTCCGAGGACAAATATTTCGGTGCGCTCAAGGTCAGCCCGGTTTTTTATTTGAGCGACGCCGACATGGAAAATTATTTGAAGCGGCACAACCTGCCAAACGAGTGGGATTATTTCGATCCGGTCAAGGCCGACGACAAACGCGAGTGCGGCCTGCATGCGAACTGGGGTTCGCAGGTTCTGGGATCTGGCGTCTAGGGTCTGGGGTCTGGCGTTTGGGCGCTGGTATCGGTAAACTGGATTAATTTTATGGGAGAACCTTTTGAAAATTCGGAAGCGTGGAAGTCGGCGCGGGTACTGGTGAATGAGGTCTATTCACTTTGCCGGCGTGAGCCGTTATGCCGCGATTTTGGATTGCGCTACCAGCTTCAGCGGGCGGCGATCTCCGTGATGAACAACATCGCGGAAGGTTGGGAAAGTCTGCATGTGGCGGAAAAGCGCCAGGCCTATAACATAGCCCGCAGGTCATGCGGTGAAGTCCGCTCCATGAGTTATCCGTTGCTTGATAACAAATTTATATCTACAACTGAACAAACCAATCTCCAGAAACTTTGCATCCTATCGGGCAAACTCATCAGTGGCCTGATCCGCTCATTAAATGACCGATGAAAAACCCCAGAACCCAGACGCCAGACGCCATCCCCTTTTCATGAGTTCGTACCATCTCGACCATTTGCAGTATCTGGAAACCGAGGCGATTCACATCATGCGTGAGGTCGCCGCTGAATTCGAGCGCCCCACCCTGCTCTTCTCCGGCGGCAAGGATTCCATCTGCCTGCTGCGCCTCGCGGAGAAGGCGTTCCGCCCGTCGGACATTCCGATGCCGTTTCTTAACATCGAAACCGGCCACGAATTTCCGGAGTTGATTGAATTCCGCGACCGGCGCGCGAAGGAACTCGGCGCGAAATTGATCGTCCGCACCGTCGAAGAGGCCATCGCCAAAGGACTGGCCCATCCCGCACCCGGCGAAATCAGCCGCAACAAACTGCAAATTCCCGCCCTGCTGGCTGCGATTGAGGAGTTTCAATTCGATTGCGCCATCGGCGGTGCGCGGCGCGACGAGGAAAAAGCCCGGTCCAAGGAGCGGTTCTTCAGTTTCCGCGACAGCTTCGGCCAGTGGGATCCGAAAAGTCAGCGGCCGGAAATCTGGAATCTTTACAACCCCCGCGTGAATCCCGGCGAAAACATGCGCGTCTTCCCGCTCTCCAACTGGACGGAGATGGACGTGTGGGAATACATCAAGCGCGAAAAACTGGAGGTGCCGGCCATATATTTCAGCCACAAGCGCAAATGCGTCCGCCGCAACAACCAGTGGCTGGCCGTCACCGATTTGCTGCCGCCCAGGGAAAAAGAGCAGGTGCGGGAACTGGTCGTCCGTGTTCGCACCATCGGCGACATCATCAGCACCGGTATGGTTGAATCGCCGGCGGATTCCGTGGACGACATCATCGCCGAAATCGCTGCTGCACGCGTGACCGAACGTGGTTCCCGTGCCGACGACAAGGCCGGCGAAGCCGCGATGGAAGACCGTAAAAAAGCCGGATATTTTTGAAAGCAGTAACTGGCAACTGGTTAAATGAGTTAAATTGGCAAAATGAAATCCAGCGCTAACGTGCAATCACCATTTAACCAGTCACCTGTTTAACTCATTTAACAAACCAATGCCACATACGCAACATCCAATCGAAATTCTGCGGCTCAACACCTGCGGCTCGGTGGACGACGGCAAGTCCACGCTCATCGGGCGGCTGCTGTACGATTCCAAGAATCTCATGGAGGACCAGCTCGAGGCGCTCGAACGTTCCGCCGACATCACCGGCGGCGGGCAGATCAATCTGGCCAACCTCACCGACGGCCTCCGCGCCGAACGCGAACAGGGCATCACGATTGACGTCGCGTATCGCTACTTCGCCACGCCCAAGCGCAAGTTCATCGTCGCCGACACGCCGGGGCACGTGCAGTACACCCGCAACATGGTCACCGGCGCCTCGACCGCGAATCTGGCCATCGTGCTTGTGGACGCGCGGCAGGGCGTGATCGAGCAAAGCCGCCGCCACACTTACATCGCCGCGCTCCTCGGCATTCCGCACCTCATCATTGCCGTCAACAAGATGGATTTGGTGGATTGGAACAAGGAACGGTTTTTGGAAATCCGCGATGAGTTTGAGGATTTCATCCCCAAACTCGACGTGTTCCGCGATGTGAAATTCATCCCCATCAGCGCGCTCAACGGCGACAACGTCGTTACGGCATCACCGCACACGCCGTGGTATGAAGGCCCGCCCCTGCTCGCGCATCTCGAGACCGTCCACATCGCCAGCGACTGGAACCTCAGCGCGCTGCGTTTTCCCGTCCAATGGGTGAACCGCCCGAACAACCCAACCGACCCGCAACTGCATGATTTCCGCGGCCTGAGCGGACAAATCGCCAGCGGCATCGTGCGCAAAGGCCAGTCGGTGGCCGTGCTGCCCGCCGGCATCAAGACCACGGTGAAGGACATCTGGACTTACAACGGCTCGCTCGAAGAAGCATTTTGCCCGCAATCGGTGACGCTTTGCCTCGAACACGACATTGACGTCAGCCGTGGCGACATGATTGTGGGTCTGGAAAACCTGCCGGGACAAAGCTCCGATTTGCACGCGCACGTCTGCTGGATGCACAAGCGCAAGTTGCAGGCGGGCAAAAAATATTTTCTCAAGCACGCCACGCAAACCGTCCAGGCCGTTGTCACCCAGTTGGAAAGTCGCATCAACATGGCCACCTTTGAACCGGAGGCCGCGCCCACCGCCCTGGCGGTGAACGACGTGGGCATCGTCCGCCTGAAAACCGCCAAACCGATTGTCTATGACGGCTACAACACCAACCGGCTCACCGGCTCGTTCATTTTGATTGAGCAGGGAACGAACGCCACTGTCGGCGCCGGAATGCTGTTGCCGCCCACCGAAGCCGTAAAGCCCGAATATACCGACTTCGCGATTTGAACTCCGCCCACACCGGCAAGACAAAAAACAGTTTTAAGAAAAAAGGCTGTTCGACGAATATCCTTTTCACCGCCTGTCGCGTTCTACGCGAACCGCTCACGCCAAGCCGCGCCCATTTGGGCGCGCTCGGTCGGATGTGTAACGGGCTTGGAAAATTCGCGGTTTTCGATGCAGCCCGTAGCCGTAGCTACGCAAAATTGTTTTGGTTAAATAATAATCGTCGTTTTAATTTCTCTAGAGCATATTAAATAATACTGTAGCCACACGAGACAAACCAACCCTTGGCATCTGCCGGGGTGACCGAAGCCATGGCGCGGGCGATTGCATCATCCAAGGCTGCTTGTGTGCGCGCCTTGGCA
>Ga0224555_1001527_pt1 | contig 31454 bp, 26 predicted proteins | sample 714S23034metaG_FD_180687 | JGI IMG/M metagenome (GOLD analysis project Ga0224555, IMG submission 180687) | Peat soil microbial communities from Stordalen Mire, Sweden - 717 S2 30-34 | ecosystem: Environmental > Terrestrial > Soil > Wetlands > Peat | place: Sweden: Norrbotten County, Stordalen...
GCGGTTTCTTGTGGTTGCTCGGAACAGGATGACAAGCGCTTCAGGTTTCACCTGGGTCGCCCGCGAGCCGCGGCTCATAGTTGGGGCAAAGGGGCGCGCATCTGCACAGAGATCAATAGATTACCACCTCGTGGCCCTCTCTGCCAAGCCAAAATTCAGGGCATCGCGAGGGGCTATTTCCGACGATCTCGCAGGCGAGCCGGGCGGTTTTGCCTTCCATCTGCTCCACTCCCTATCTATTTGACGCTGGAATTGGCGATTCGACGCAGGAATTGGTGCCTACTGCTCAGGCGGCCTGTGGTTATGCAACTGTCGCAGCGCCCGGTCGAGATCGAGCTTTTGCTGGGTCAAAACTGCCAGCTCGGCTTGGTCGCCGCGCCGTTCGGCCTCGGCGATCTGCGCGCGCATGTCACGCAGCCGACGCTCGATGGCCCGCTCGTGAATCTCCTGAATGGCGCTCTGCACCTCGCTTTCCTCGGGTGGTTTGGTCTCGGCCAGCAGCGTCTCGGCCAGCAAGGCCCGCTGCGTCTCGTCCTCGATCACGTCCATGGGGTCGCGAGCCTGGCGCCCGGAAAGCGCCTGCAAGGCCGCGAACGCGCCAAGATGTTCAAACCATGTCGGCTCTTCGGCCAACGCTTGGACAGCAAGTCTCCGCGACCGCTCGAAATCGGGATCGTCGATGGCCAAGGCCCTTAACAGGATTTTTTCAACCCCGGACAGATTGTTTTTTCCTGGATGTTGTGCGTCACGTACACCTTCTCGGATCGCGGCTGAGGCTGAAACTGATAGCGATCGAGCTTTTTCACGATCATTGCCGTATATCGAAGAAATCCAGCTTGATGGAATCGAAACCCTTTCTGAAGGATTTGTCGGATGTATCTCAGTGCGGTCCCTTTTTTTCAGTGCGATTTGGTACAGTTCATCCCGAAGCACGGCAGAATCAATGTCCAGCTTTTGCGCAGCTTCACGAGCAAACTGGACGCGCGTCTGCATTTCCGGCATCCGCGATATGTGAGGCTTCAGGTAATCCAACGCCTGAACTTTCTGCTCCGAGCTGGCCCCTGGAAACATCATTCGTGCCCGCTCGATCAGGAAATCGGTTTGGCTCCGTGCTCCTTTCACCGCCTGGATATACGCCTCCACGCCTCGCTCGCGAATATAGCGGTCAGGGTCAAGCCCGCCGTCGAGGGTGACGATCTTGATGTTGAAGCCCTCCTCTGTGAGCAGGGCAATCGTCTTTGCGGCAGCGCTGTTGCCAGCCTCATCTGGATCGAAGTTAGCGACTATTTGAGGTCTGCGGCCAGGCTTTGCGGTGTGCCGCTTGAGAATCGCAACCTGCTGCTCGGTAAAGGCCGTTCCGCTGGTGGCAATCACATTCTGAATTCCGCGCAGGTAAACCGAGATGCAGTCCATCTGGCCCTCGACCAGCAGCGCAAACTCGTGCTGGCGAATCGAGGCGCGGGCTTTATCGAGATTGAAGAGGACGAGACTCTTGGAATAGAGCGGCGTCTCCGGCGAGTTGATATATTTTGCGCCCGCTTTCTCGCTCGTCTCCAGTGTGCGCGCCGTGAAGGCGATTACCCGCCCGCTCTCGTTGGAAATCGGAAACATGACCCGCTTGCGGAAGCGGTCATAGATCGGCCCCTGGCTGCCGTCGCCCTGCTCCTTGGATGCAAACAGGCCGCTGGCGCGCAGCGTTTCGTTGTCAGCCATGCCGCTCAGGCGGTCGCGTAGGGCGTTGAAGCTGTCGGGCGCGTAGCCGATGCGGAATGTCTTTATTCCTTCGGGGGTCAGCCCGCGACCGGCAAGATACTCGCGCGCCACAGCGCCTTCCGGCCCGCGCAACTGCTCCTCAAACCACGCGGTTGCCGTCTCGTGCAACTCAAGCAGTTTCCCCCGCAGCCGCGCTCCGGCAGCCTCTTCCGGCGAGGAAAACTCCCGTTTGGGCAACGGAATGCCGCACTTGCCCGCCACAATCCGCACCGCCTCGGGAAAGCCCACATTCTCTATCTTGGCCACGAAGCTGAACACGTCTCCCGAAGCCTGGCAGCCGAAACAGTGGTAAAACTGGCGCACCGCATGAACGGAAAACGACGGCGATTTTTCCTTGTGAAACGGGCAAAGCCCCTGGTAGTTTTGCGCGCCGGATTTGCGCAGGCGGATGTAGCCCTCGATCACCTTGACGATGTCGGCCTGCTGCTTCACGGTCTGGGCAAAATCGCTCATGGGAGTTCCTTCTTGAGAATAAGCCTTCAGCATCCGCCAGCACCTTTGGAAAACGCGCCTGAATCTCTCCGCCGTGACAACCATAGAGGCAGTCGACTAAAATTCCACGCAACCAAATTAGCGGCCAATGGGATGCAGTGAAGCGGAGTGTCCCGTGCGGGGCAAGGAGGATTCCTGCCGGTCTCAGCCGTCCGGCGTGCTTTGCTTCGCAGAAAGCAGGAGAACGTATATGCGAATTATTGCTGTGATCTTGGCGGGGGTTTTGGCCTCCGCTACCGCGCTGGCGCAACAGAGCGTGCCGCCTCCGCCTCAACCTGCTGTTGATGCACCGGCAAACGCCGAGGTTATGAAGTTGTTGCGGTCAGGAATGTCGGAGAGAGTGATCCTGCATCTCATTTCCGCAACCCCCGGCAAGTTCGATACCTCTCCCGATGCGCTGACCGCGCTCAAACAGTCCGGCGCCAGCGAAGCCGAACTCAGCGCAATACTGGCCCAGGGCGCGGCGCCCACCTATCCGCCTGCTGCCGGCGCGCCAACCACCAACGGCCCGACGCTCGAAGTCACCATGAAGTTCATTCAGGACAAGCTCGGCGAGGTGGGCACGGTGAACTTCGCCGGATACGTCCATGACTCGGCCGACAACACAGATGGGGTGCAAAAGTTCCGTTCCACGACCAGCGACATCGTCGCCAATCCGGGCGCTTGCTCCCTCAGCTACCATCGCCTCGTCTTCAATAACGGCAGAAAAGAACACAACGAGAATGTCCTCATCAACCTGCGAGACGTGCAAAGCGTCGCTGTGCTGCCCGATGAGCAGGACTGGCAGATGTACCTGGTGAAAACCGGGGACACCACCAAAACAGTCAAGGACGTTCCGGATATTTATGTCTTGAACATCAAGCTGCCCAGGGGCGTTGACTACTCCATTCGCTTCTATGAGCAGGGGATGGCCGACCGCGTAGCCAAGGCGTTGGTTCATGCGGTGGAGTTATGCGGAGGCGGCAGCAGCAGCCAGCAAGAACCCTTTTGAAATCAAGCGATTCTAAGCACCACCAGATGACCAAATGGACAGGAAATCTTTCAAAAGCTGGACCTGTCGAAAAATACCTGTTGCAACGAATATCTCCCTCGTGCATCCAATCTACTGTAAGGCACAAGGAGGTTCCCTATGTCGCTTCGCCCCGTGAAGCAGATTCTTTCCACCAAACCCACCCTCGAAGGAGCGGGTGTGCGCTTGCAGCGCGCCTTCGGCTTTGGAAAAACCGCGGAGTTCGATCCTTTCCTGTTGCTGGACGATTTCCGCAGCGACAATCCGGCCGATTACTTGGCCGGTTTTCCCTGGCATCCCCACCGGGGAATTGAAACTATCACTTACGTGCTGGCCGGCGAGGTATCCCATGGCGACAGCCTGGGCAACAAGGGCCGCATGACCGCCGGCGATGTGCAATGGATGACCGCCGGCAGCGGGATATTACATCAGGAGATGCCCGCAGGTGACGCGCAGGGCCGCATGCACGGCTTTCAGCTCTGGGCGAATCTGCCCGCCTCGCTGAAGATGACCGACCCGCGCTACCAGGACATTCCGTCGAGCGCCATTCCGGAAGTGACCGAAGATGACGGGAGCAAAGCGCGCGTCATTTGCGGCGAATTCTGGGGCAAGCGAGGGCCGGTAGATGGCGTTGCGGCCGAGCCTCGCTATGTAGACATTTCTGTTCCGCCCGGCAAGCGCAAGCGCATCAATGTGGAGACCACGCGCAACGCCTTCGCATACGTCTTCGCGGGCGCGGGCACGTTCAGCGACGCGTCAGAGCCGCGCGCGGTGCTGACCGAGTCGGCTGTTGATCCCAATGCGCCGCCAGCCTACGACGCAAAGAACCACTCGCTCGTACTTTTCGATCGCGGCGACGAGATCGTGGTCCAGGCCGGGCCGGAAGGCATTCGCTTTCTGCTGGTCTCCGGTCAGCCGCTGGAAGAGCCGGTGGCATGGCAGGGGCCGATTGTGATGAACACGGAGGCCGAACTGCGTCAGGCGCGGAGTGAGTTGCAGAGGGGCACATTTATCCGCCACAGGTAAGCTGAGCGCGCGGCCAGAAGCTGGAAGGTTCCATCACTCTGCAGGCAACTCAGCCGCAAGAACCTGCTGCGGTGTAACTCCGCGCTCGCGCAGAACGCGCAGGCTGAGCGCGTCGTGGCGCTTGGCCAGGCGGCGGCCATGCGCATCTACCACCATGCGGCAGTGAAACCAATCGGGAATTTCGAGCCCCAGGGCGCGGTAGAGCAGAATCTGCCGCGCCGTGGACTTGAGCAGGTCTTCGCCGCGCACCACTTCAGTGATTTTCATGGCCGCGTCGTCGGCTACGCAGGCAAGCTGGTAACTCGGGCCGCCGTCGCGCCGCCACACCACAAAGTCGCCAAAATCCACACCGGCCACAAAGCGCTGTGGACCGAGGTTTCCATCCACAAACTCAACTGCGTCGCCGTCGGGAACGCGGAAGCGCCAGTTGAAATTACCCGGATCCTCAATCTCGCTCGCCAAGGAATCGAGCGCCAGCGGAATGTTGCTCTGAGATGGTCGACAAGTTCCTGGATAGACAGGCTCATCGTCCAGCGGCTCTTGTTGCTCTCCATTACTTTGAGAATCGCTCTCGTGGGGTGCGCTGAGCGCAGCGGCCAGATCTTTGCGCGAGCAGCGACAGGGGAAAAGAAGTCCGCCGCGCAGCAGCTTGCGCCACGCTTCGAGATAAAAATCCCGGCGGCCGCTCTGCGCGTATGGCGCATAAGGCCCTCCCATCTCTGGGCCTTCCTTCCAGCGAATTCCCAGCCAGAGCAGGTCTTCAATGGCAGCCGCGGCGTACTCGGCGCGGCTGCGTTCGGCGTCCAGGTCTTCCATGCGCATGACGAGCGCGCCGCCCGCGTCGCGCGCCCTCTCGAAAGCCATCCAGAAAGTGCGCGCGTGACCCACATGCAGATAGCCCGTGGGCGACGGCGCAAGACGCCCGCGATAACTCGACGGTGGTGATGGGTGCAAGCTGGACATACTGTCCATTAGTGTAGCCATCTGCGCTGGGGCAGCCGCGCTCGCGCGCATGAGGTTCGTGGTCTCTCAGGTCCGAGAATCCGGACCTCCACCCCATGGACGAAGACCTGTCCATGGGGCCCCCGGACCTGGGGCACCCATATCAAGACAATTTGGTTCCCGCAGGATTCAGTAGACGAAAATTCCTAATTCGCATCGTTTCCATCGCCATCAGCGTGAGGATTGTGATGCTCATAATTTCCGATCTGGTCGTTCAGATGCCGGGGATCGACCGAGACTTGCACTACATCCATCTCGCTTCCGTCCAGATCCACCACAAACATTCCCATCCGCTCGCCTTCGGGATGGACGAAGATCAACGTCTGTTCTTTACCCTTACGGCTGGTCTCGCGGATCATCCGCTCCCATCCCGCCCCCAGCTTCTCCTCGACCATGCGGTTCAGTTCGTCGCCATCCACCGGCGCTGAGAAGTTCTCAATCTCGGCCACATGCACGTCGCTAACGCCTTCATGCGAGGCCCTCTGCGCAACCATGCTGACGAGTCCCATGAATGGAATACGCGTGGCGCGCACATGATAGCGGCTCTCGATCGAGCTCACCACACCGTCAAAGCCACTGCCACCGCCGGCCAGCACAGCCACCGGAATCAGCAGGGCGACAAACACAACAGGAACAACCCAGAAACGTCTCATGGCTTGGCTCCCTTCTTGTCCTTCTCCATGTCCTTCTCCATCTTCTCTTTGGCCTTCGCGTCCTTCTCCACGTCGCCCAGCACGCTGAGTCCGCCAAGGCCTTTCAGCTTGCCCAGGTCTTCCATGCGCACCGGCCCCAGAATCAGTACGATGGTCAGCTCTTTGGGCTCGGCCGTGAGAACGAAAAGGCCGTGAGCTTCACCGTTCACCAGCTTTACCATTACGTCGGTGGTCTCGCCGCTTTTGCGTTCTCGCTCGCGCACCATCGGCGACCACTCGCTTGTCTCAAAATACTTGCGCAGTTGCTCGACCTCGTCCATCGAGTACTGCCCTTCCTTGTCGAACTCGTAACTGCGAACGTAGATGCCGTCGAGCCCTTCGATCAGTTGGCGCGTCGCCGCGTCGTCCTTGTCCTTGCCGTTCATGAATTTGGCCGCAAAGGCCAGCATGTTCTTGCCCAGCGTGACCTCGGTGACGTCAGACGCGCGCGCGGCCAGTTCCTTTTCAACCGCTGGAGACAAGGGCAGCGGCGTACTCTGCGCAAGAACTGGTGAGGCCAGCGCAACCGCTCCCAGCACGATTGTCATGATTCTGTTTTTCATCGTCGAATCTCCTTACCTTTGCGCGCGCCCGTGGGCCGCGAGTTGCGTATTCATCTGGTTGAGTGCGTGATTGGTAATGCGCAGTGCGGTCAGCACCTGTTGGCGAACGGCCTCGCCCCTGCGCTGTTCATCTCGCTGACGCAGTGCGACTCCGCCGCCCAGCACGGCTGTGAGAAGAATGGCAGCGGCCAGCCGTTGCCAGTGGAAGGCATGGCTTTGCGGCTGACGCACGCGCCTGCTCTCCATCAGCCTGCGTTTCAGGCTGGGCGGCGCAGGCCGTCGCTCGAACGCCTGCCGCAACTCCTGCTCAAACTCTTCCATTGGTTCAAACTCCACGCGCGTACTCCTTTCCGCGGACGTACTCCTTCAAATGGTTTGCGGCTTTGGCCCTGAGCAGCTTCAGTCCCCGCTGCAAATTGCTCTTCACCGTGGCCACGGGCGCCTGGAGAGTCGCGGCAATTTCTTCCGGCGTCAGGTCCTCCTGGTAGCGGAGAATCAGGACAGCGCGCTGCGACTCCGGCAAGGTGGCCAGCAGTTGTTCGAGCCGCGCCCCCAACGGCGATGCGCGCTCCACAACGCTTATGCCGTGATGCTCTTCCATCTCCACCCACAGGTCCAGGCCGCGCACCACACGTCGCCGGAGCGCATCCGCCGACCGGCTCATCGCCACACGGCGCAACCAGAAGCAGGCGTGTGCGGCGGACTCTATCTTGCCCAGATGCCTGTCCAACTCTAGAAAAACATCCTGCGCAATCTCTTCGGCCAGCCCTCGGTCGCCGGTCATGCGCCATGCCAGCGAGAAGACCATCGACTGGTGCTCATCCACGAGTTGTTCAAAATCCGGCTGCCAGTCGTGGGCCATGGGTTTCGCTTCTACTCTCTAATCCGCAGAAATTGCCGCGCGCGGATGCAGAGAGTTACGCGTTTGGGCGAAAAAAGTTCAGGTCGTGGATCAGTGCGGATCAGACGCAGCTCGTAAAGACGGCTGATTCTCTGCCGGGAGAGTGCTCGGCTGCGCCATCTGTGGTTCCCGGGGAAAATTGATCTTCTTCACCAACGCTTTGTACTTTGGCTCATCCCTCAGCGTGCGTAGGTCCGGTTGCGACAAGCACGAGAGGACATTCGATTCATGGCGGTTATAAGCCTCTTCCAGCAGTTGCAGTGCTTCCTGCTTCTTTCCCATCAGGATGCAGGTTTTCGCCAGAGCGGTTCCCCATAGTTTACCCGCCTGGTAATACTCCTTTTGCCTAGCGTACAGATCGTTCAACAGTCCGCGCTCACCATCCCGCTCGTATCCCGCCCGTGCCGATGCGACGATGTCCTTCAGCACTGGATCATTCTCAGCCTCCGCTGTCTTCTTACCTTCCTCCAGGTAGGACGGATAGTCCCTAAGCTCCAGGCTGATGATCATGAGGTAGTAGTGGGGCGAGAGAAACTCCTGGGCGGAGCGCTCCACTTGCTTGAGAAGTGCGATTGCCTCCTCCTTTCTCCCCGCATTGAACAGCATCAAGCCTCTGTCGGCAAGGATCGAATGCGAAGTAGGATCGAGTTCCTGAGCCTTGTTGTTCTCCTCCAGGCCTTCGGGAAATCGCCCTTGTACCGCAAGCACATTGGCATACCATTTGCGGGCTATCGGGTCTTTTGGATTCAACTCGATGGCGCGACGAAACTCCTTTTCGCCGTCCACAAAATCCCATTTGCCCCACCATTCGGCAAAGGCCAGGGCGCGATGCGCTTCGGCAAGCGAATCGTCCAGTTCGACGGCCTTCCTTGCCGCGGCAATCGCGCGCGTAGGCCTCGCTGTCCGGCATGGTCGAGTATTCCCGAAGCAGGTCGTAAGTGTCCGCCATGCCCACATAGGCCTGGGCATAGCCCGGATCATGCAAGATCGCCTGCGTGAAGTAATCCAAGGCGCGATTCAAGCTATCTGGAGTCCTCTGGTTCCACTCGTAGCGGCCTTTCAGGTAAAGGTCGCGCGCCTGTCTCTTTTCAGAATCGGAAACGGCGATCGAAGTCCCCGGTTCCGACTCCGCATGGATATTGGCGAACAGGCCCTGGAGCGCCTGGGATAATCGCTGGCCGGTTGCCCGAATACCCGCGGAATAGACGGCTGCGCCGCCGACGCCGGCAAGCAGCAGTCCACAAGACGCCAGCAACCAGTTCCGTCTCAGGACCGATCGCGGGGCGGATGCTTGCGGGACGCGGGAGTTTGCCATCGCAGATCCGTCTGGCGCGCCGAACGTCGTAACGGAAGACTGGCCTCGTGCGGCATCTTCGCGGGTTGCAACCAGGGCAGCTTCCGACTCCTGGGTCTTGGTCAACTTCACCCATTCATCCAACTCATGCGTGTAGGCGTAAACCGACGCACGCCCCCCGCCAGGTACGCGATGGATGGGCAGACCACGATCCACATCCCAGCGCTTGACGGTTCTTTCCACCTTGCCAAGATAAGCCGCAATTTCCTTCCAGGAGTCCAGACGCGTGCCCAGGCTGGCATTTTCCGCATTTGACCGGTATGTCGAGGGCGACGCCATGAAGTGGCCTCAATTCCAGGGGTGGGTGTCACGAACTGTCCCCATCAGTCCCGATCTGTCACTTGCTTCTGGCCCGGTGTGGGCTGATTATCGCATCTACCCCAACCGGTGGCAACGCCTTTGTGAGGCTCAAAGCCATCGATTTCAATGTGTTCACTTTCTGCCTGCGCAACCCCCAGCGCTTCGCTCTGTCACCGGTCAGCGATTAGGCATTGTAGAGAAAGATTGATGAGGTCTTTCGCTGGCTGGCAGGAACTGCACAACACGAGGTCATGATGAATATCAGGAAAGCACTGTCCGTCATCGCTGCTCTCAGCTTTGGTTCAGCTAGTCTTGCCATATTTGGCCAGACGAGTTCAGCCACTGTGCCTTCGCCCGCGAAGGCTGCTCCGTCAACCCAGGCAATGATCCACTACGGCCAACTGCCGTTGAGCTTTGAAGCAAATCGCGGCCAGACATCCAGCAACGTGCAGTGGCTGGCGCGGGGGCCGGAGTATACGCTTTTCCTCACCGGCAACGATGCCGTGCTACAGATGAACCGGATCGTCGCTGGCAAGCGGGGAGCGGCCAACCCCGAAGAGTTGAAGCCCAGCATCAGCTCGTCCGTGGTGCGGATGAGCCTGCTCGGAGCCGGGACTTCACTGCAAACGACTGGCGAAGATCTCCAGTCTGGCAAGGCGAACTACTTCACCGGAAACGATCCTGCCAAGTGGCAGCGCGACGTCCCGATGTACGGCAAGGTGCAGATGCAGGGGGTTTATCCGGGCGTGGCCCTGGCGTATTACGGACATCGCGGAGAGCTGGAGTACGACTTTGTGGTGGCGCCGGGCGCGGACGCATCGGCGATCAAGCTCAGCTTCGACGGCGCCAAGCCGACCCTGGCAGCCAATGGCGATCTGGTGCTGCCGGTCGAAGGTGGTCCGGAGGTTCGCTTCAACAAGCCGGTGGTCTACCAGATGAAGGATGGCGCGCGGCAGCCGGTGGAAGGCAGCTTCGTAATTGCCGACAACAAGGCTGGCGTGCAGATCAGCTTCCACCTGGGAGCCTACGACCACAGCCGCGAGCTGGTCATCGACCCTAAGCTGCTCTTTGTCGGCACGCTGGGCACCGGCAACTACGAGACGCAGGCCAACGGTATGGCAGTGGATGCGGCGGGAGAGATTTTCCTGACCGGCGTGACGGCGGACCTGGCTTTCCCGACAACTTCCGGAGCCCTTCAGCCGACGTGCCCGGCCATGTCCCCAGTATCGGCTCAAAACGGTTATGCTCGCTGCGGAGGCGGATATCTCAGTTCCGGCTTTGTTACCAAGATCAGCGCGGACGGCACATCGCTGTTGTACTCGACGTATTTGCATGGATTGAGCGGGGGTGAGTCTGGGCAGTCAATTGCGGCGGACGCTGCGGGAGACGCCTACGTTCTGGGCGCCACGTCTTCGAACGACTTTCCGGTTACGCCAAATGCGTACGAGGCCTACTGCCTGCCCCACTATGAGATGAACGGCTGCTGTAGTCTTGCGTCTCCTTTAACGGCGGTTTCCGGGTGCGACGCATACAATTCTAGCGGCGAGTACGGGGTTGGCGGTCCCTCACTTTTCATTTCCAAGCTGAATCCCAGCGGCTCGGCGCTGCTGTACAGCACCTTCTTTGACGGCTCTAATGCGAGCTACCCCGTTGGCATCGCGCTCGATAGCTCGAACAACATCTACTTTAGCGGCTATGAATCCTCTGCGCAGTCGGCCAATAATGTCTACCCGTTCAACGCAACCATCCAGTTTCCGGTGACCGCAAACGCCTATCAGCAGGTCGGCGTAGGCATGCCGGCTGCAACGCTCTCCGAGTTGAGCGCCAACGGGCAGACGCTGCTCTACTCCACCTTCCTGGGAACGCTGGGCACTACTTCGTATTTTGCGAGTACCCAGCCATTAGCTATGACAATAGGGCCGAACGGGATGGCCTACGTCGGCGGAATTACCTACGCTTCGGGCTTTCCTACAACTCCGGGATCCGTAAAACCGGCTTGCGTCGTAAGTTCGGGCAACTCGGAAAACTGCCAGGGATTTACCGGCTTCGTAAGCGCATTTGATACCACCAAGGCGGGGGCGGCTTCGCTGGCCTATTCGACGTTCATCGGCGGCGACGAGACTCCGGGTTCGAATATTCCAATGAACCAGGTGAATGCGCTGGCGGCGGACAGCTCCAACAACCTGTACGTTGCAGGCAACACATACGCCTATGATTATCCCACGACCCCAGGCGTCTATCAGCCGGCGTGCGGACACACCAACAGCGCGAATGAGTGCAGTACCGCCTTTGTCAGCAAGATCGACCCGACTGGAAGCGCCTATGTCTGGTCGACCTTTTATGGTGGTACCAGTGCCAATCCTCCGAACGAGTCTGCAAGCGGTGTCCAGGTCGATGCGGCAGGACGTGTCTACCTGTATGGCCTCTCCAACGGTGGCGACCTTCCGCAGGTCAATCCTGTGGAGCCGTGGTATGGCAATAACGAGATCTTTATAGCAACGCTCTCAGCCGATGCCACGCAGCTTCTCTTTGGAACTTACTTTGGCAACCCCACGTTCGGGGGGGCACAGCCAATTCCAAGCAACGGAATCGTACTGGACGCCGCGGGTAACATTTACTTCGCTGGGTCTGATAATCCCGGTTCCGGCTGGACTTCCTCGACACCAGGCACCTATTCAGACCCTATCACCGGCGGCTGGAACATTACCTTCTTCGGTAAGATTTCGCCGGTGTTTGCACCGTCCGCGACGACCTTGATTATCGCTCCGACAACCGCCGCTACCGGCCAGATCGTGACCTTTACCGCGACCGTGGCCGGAACCACACAGTCCACACCCGCGCCCACTGGAACCGTGACTCTGACCAACACCAGTACAAATCCGGCGACCACACTGGGTACCATCACGCTGGCCAATGGGACAGGCCAGTTCACCACGTCCTCGCTTACGGCAGGCTCCTACAGCGTGATTGCGACCTACTCCGGCGATGGCGACTACGAAACCAGCACCTCGACCGCGCAGAGCCTGACCATCAACACTTCCGCCGTCGCAACAGTGACGCTGGGCAGTCTGGCGCGGATCTATGCCGGTGTGCCGCTAGCTGCAACAGCAACCACCTCCTCTCCTTCGGGCCTGACGGTAACCTTCACCTATACCGGTACGAGCGGCACAACGTATGGCCCATCGTCTACCCCGCCGAAGGCAGTCGGGAACTACACGGTTGTGGGCACCATCAGCAGTTCCACCTATTCGGGATCGGCGACCGGCACGCTGGTAATTGCGCGGGCCCTGCTGACGGCGACAACGAATAACGGCACCATGGTGGTTGGGTCGGCGGTTCCGGCTCTTACCGCCAGTTACAACGGGTTCGTTCCCGGAGACAGCGCGGCCGTCCTGAGCGGATCGCCTGTGCTGTCCACAACGGCAACTAGCTCCAGCCCAGCTGCCCTCTATCCCATCACGATCGCGCAAGGCACGCTCTCGGCGGCCAATTACGCGTTCGCATTTATCAATGGGACGATGCTGGTAAGCCCCGCTGCCACGGCGTCGATTGCGATCTCGGCGAAGCTGACAGGGTCAGCTGGCGCCGGTTATAAAGCGACCGTCACGGCGACCAACAGCGGCGCGGGGGCCGCAGCAAATGCAGAATTAACCACGGCTTCCCTCGGCTCCGCCACTGGATCTCCGCTGCCAATATCGTTTGGGACGATAGCTGCGGGGGGCGGAACAAGCACCGTCGTCGTCAACATCCCGGGGAGCGCGGGCAGCGACGGCGCTGCGGTCGTTCAGAGACTCGCAGGGAGCTACACGGGGGGAAGTTTCTCGGCCAGCAGCAAGGTGACGTTGCCCTAATTTGGGGAAGGATTTTAACGTTGAAAAATACGATCGGAGAGCAGCATGAAAAGTCTACTAGCATTCTCGTTGGCACTTATGGGCCTCTTGCTGAGCGGCGCGTCCGCAAAGGCAGACGACCTTTCGTTTACTATCACCCCGCTAACTCAATCCGTGGTCGCGGGGGATACAACTCCGCTTCTCTTCTATGCGACCGTGACGGACACCGATGCGCTCAATTCAGCATCGCTAAACCTGAACGGCGACAACATCAACATAGTTAGTGAGCCCTCTCCGTTGCCAGCGGATGATTTGGAGGATGATACCGGATTCTGGCTCAACTTTAATGGAACGATCGATCCTCAAACGAGCATTTCGGATCAGCTGTTGCTTGCTGTGACTATCTCCGACCCGAGTACAGCACCCGGTCTCTACGAGCAAACATTCCAGATATTGGATGAAAACAGCAACGAACTGGGAACCGCGGACTTCGCCTTCACTGTCACCAGCGCCACCAGCGTCATTCCGGAGCCATCCAGCTTCTTGCTGCTTGGCGCCGGACTGTTGGCGTTGGCCGGCATGGTGCGGCGCAAGGCCGTTCAGCGCGGCTAACGAATCCAGGTTAAGCAAACAATGTGTTTCTCAGGCCCAGGGAGCAAACCCTGGGCCTCTCTTATGCGCTCGCAGGTTCTCAAAAAGGGTGAAAGCCACTGTCCTGGCCGGTATGCGATACCCGAAAAAGCATTCATAAACGCATTGTCTCGATCTCAACGCCAACGTCCGGCCGGTTCGTTCCCTGCCCGGGGTCGTATCGCGTTTCAGCGACGTCAGGATCGACATGGGGATCTTCTTGGAAGGGCGCCGTGGTAAAAACGCGGAGGATTTCAGAACATATCCGGAATGGTGTGGAAGGCGATCCGCGTGGGCGCGGCCTTGAAGGCGGTCAGCATGGTGGCCGGCGCCAGCGTGCTCAGGCCGTACTTGTTGTTCAGCGCATCCATAGCAGCCACGAGGCGCGTGCGGCTCTGCTCGTCTTCCGTTCCTTCAAACAGGTTGAGCGTATGCAGCCGGTCGGGCACCAGGCCGTTCAAATGCACGCCGATGAAATAGGGGTGCTCGAAGTCCCGGCCAGCCGGGCGGGATTCCCATAGACGACGCAGCGCCGCGATGAGCGTCTGGTTGTCCTGGCATTCGCTCAGCCGCAACTCGCTCTTCCAGCCCCGCGTGGGCGCGCCAAAGCGACTGACCGGCATCTTCTCGCCGCGCGGCACGGCAAACCCGATGGCCAGCCCAATGCTGCCGGCCCACAACCCCTCCGAGCGCAGCCGCATTGCCGCCTTGTGCAGCAGCTTGTGCGCCACCGCCCAGGCCTTTTCCGGATTGCGCATCTCCGGCGCCAGCACGTGTTGGTGGCTCATCGACTTCAGGTGCTCCGTCTCCGACATATCGAAATCTTCGCCCTGTAGCCAGTGCCAGAGCCGCTCACCCCAAACTGAGCCCCACAGTTCGCCGGCCTGCTCACAGTTGAGCGCCAGCAGCTCGTCCGTGGTGCGAATGCCCTCCTCATTCAGCCGCTTTTCAGTGCGCGCGCCAATGCCCGGCAGTGCGCGCAGCGTGAGCTGATGCAGAGCTTCGGGCAGGATATCCAGCGGAAGCGCCACCAGCCCATCGGGCTTTTCCATGTCACTCGCAACTTTGGCCAGGTAACGGTTGGTGGCCAAACCAACCGAGCTGCGGATCAAGGGGCCGACCCGTTCGAGAATGCGCGCCTTCACCTGGCGGCCCAGCGCCATGGCGGCCAGTAGCGGCCGTTCCCGGCCCATCAGCCGACAGGCCATCTCGTCGATCGACAGCACCGCTGTCACCGGCAGACAGCTTTCCACAGCCTCGACGATGCGGTGATGGTACTGTACGTAAAGCTCGTGCCGCGCCTCCACCAGCACCAGTTCCGGGCACATCCGCTTGGCGTCGGCCACGATGGTTCCAGTTTTGACTCCGCAGGCCTTGGCCTCGTAACTGGCGGCAAGGCAGCAGGTTGTGTCGGCCATCATGGGCACAATGCCCACCGGCCGACCGCGCAGCTCGGGGCGCGCGTCCTGCTCCACCGAGGCAAAATAAGAGTTCATATCGACGAACAGCCAGTTCAGATGCGGGCCGCTGGCGGGGTCATCTTTAGGCTCTAGCGGAGCGCGCGCAACCTCAGGCTCCAGGGTCTGAAGCTCTTCCGGCCACTCCGCGGAGTCGAGGACCGGCGGCGGATTGGGATCAGATTCCATGCTAAAACTATTTTCGCTTTTTCTTCCCTATAAGACAAGAAATATCGGAGAAAGATTTTCCTAAAGAACAGTTAACACAACGGGCCAGCGCCCCTTAAAATGCGTCTAAGCACGTGAGCCGTAGTGTCCATTCAGCGGCCAAATCCGTGGAGTATATTGTTTCTGGGTGCCAGCAATGCATAGCCTGATTCACTGGTTAGGGATATACGAAAACGTCATCGCCATTCTGGTCACAGTGGCCGTGGCCCTGCTTGTGGTCTGCTGCTTGGAGTGCTCGGAGTGCCCCAGCCGCGACAAGGACGACGTTTTCCGCCACCACTCGCTCTAGAGTCCTCGCGCCACCGGCTTGCCCCGCTCGTCCAGTTCTATATAGCAAAAGGGGGTGTGGTGGTCGTGGGGAAAAAAGACCAGCCACTTCTCTTGAATGGCGCGCCCATAAAACCGCTTGCGCTGCTCGATCAATGTCAGCGGGTCAAGGTCGTAGGCCATGCCCCAGGCCAGATCCAGATGCGCCGTGGTGGGAATCAGGTCGGAGATGAAGCAGCCTCGTCGCCCTCCCGAGTCGAAATAAACCGCCATCATCTGCGCCGTGTGCCCAGGGTAAAGGTCCACCGAGATGCCCGGCACAATCGGGCCCGGCCCATCCAGCAGCGTCATCTGCCCGCTCGCGATTAGCGGCTCATAGTTGGCCGCCAGGTAAACTGACCGGTCGCGCTCCAATTGCAGCCGCCCGTGCTCCACTTCGCCGCGGTGAGTATAGTAGCGCGCGTTGGGAAACGCGGGCTTGAGCGTCCCATCCTCGCTCAGCGTGGTATTCCAGCCGCAGTGATCAAAGTGCAGGTGAGAGTTGATCACCACGTCCACCTCTTCCATGCGGATGCCGGCCGCGGCAAAGGAGGAGGGCAGCATCTCCCGCGCGCCATAGATCGCCCGCATCTTGGCGTCCAGCTTGTTGCCCAGTCCGGTCTCGATCACCACGGTCCGCTTGCCGTCGCGAACCACCACGGTATTCGACCCCATCAGAATGCGGTTCTCCGCGTCGGGCGTGGCGCGCTTCAACCACAGCGGCCTAGGCACCACGCCGAACATCGCACCGCCGTCCAGCAGGAAGTAGCCGTCAGTGAGCACGGTAATCTCGAAATCTCCCAGCGTCACCCGCCCGCGAATCAATTCATGCGTGTTCGCGCGCTCGGCGGGATGGGGGATGGCCGTGCTCATTGTGCATCTCCGCTCGCAACCGGCGGCTTCAAGTACGTCTCAAACTGCGCCAGAATGCGATTGAAAAGATGCGTGCGCACATCCGAGCCGGAAATCGCATGTGTCTTGCGCGGATAGATCTGCAGATCGTAGGGTATCCCTGCCTCGATCAGCTTCTGCACATATTGCACCATGTTCTCCATGTGCACATTGTCGTCGCCGGTGCCATGCGCCAGCAGTAGCCGCCCCTTCAAGTTGGCTGCGGAATTCACTACCGAAAATTCTCTGTAACCCGAGGCAAAATCCGCCGGCTCGCTCATGTAACGCTCGGTATAAATCGAATCGTAGTTGCGCCAGTCGGTCACCGGCGCCACCGCAACTCCGGCGCGGAAGCGGTCCGAGTGCGACATGGCGTAAAGAGTGAAAGTGCCGCCCCAGCTCCAGCCCCACCAGCCCAACCGCTTCGGGTCCAGTTGCGGATACTGTGCCAGCGCCGCGTCCACCACGGTCAGTTGATCCTCTAGCTGCACCGGGCCGAAGTTGTGATAAGCGGCCTGCGCAAAGGCGCGCCCGCGTCCGCCCATGCCGCGATTGTCGGCGTGCAGCACCGCAAAACCGTGCTGTGCCAGCAACTCGTCGAAGAGCAGGCTGTCGTGCCATTTGTTGATCACTGTGGGCGCGCCTGGTCCGCCATAGGGATTCACAATCAGCGGGACGCTCGCCGCGCCTGTTGCGCCTTCGGGCAGCAGCAGAGTGGCATAGAGTGTTGTCCCGTCGCGGGCCTTCACCGTCATCTGCTGCGGCGTGCGCAAGCAATATGGCTCGACTGCGCGCGTTGACCAAAAGACGCTGCACTTCGACGCCTCCGCGCACAGCTTGAGCGTGGTCGGCTCCATGCGCGCCGATTGCTTGTCCACAAAAGCGCCGCCCTTGGGCGCGAAGTTGCCTTCATGCGTGCCCGCGCCCGCGCTCAACTGCTTTTTCTCTCCCGCGAAGTTCACCTGCCACAACTGCTGATCGAATTCGCTGCCCTCGTTCGAAGCAAAGTCAACGAGCTTGCCCGCTGCATCCATGCGGTAAACCTCGCTCACCTCAAAATCGCCCGTGGTCAGTTGCTTCTCCAGCCGCGCTGTGGCGTGAGACGGGTCGCCTGAATCGTAGTTATAGAGATAAAGATGATCGTGCCCGTCGCCCCAATGGGGCAGCACAATGCTTCCGTCGCCCACTAAAACATCGTACTTATCGTTGAAGAACTTATCGTCGCTCAATTGCAGCGCCGCGTGCGCCTGGCCCGTCTTCGCGTCGGCAAAATAGATGCCGCGATGCTTCTGGTCGCGAGTCAGCGTCTCAATCCACAGCGTCTTCGCGTCCACCCAGCCGAAGCGCGGAATGTAATCCTGCCCCGCGCGAATCGGCAGACTCATCCACACTGTTTTGCCGCCTTTGGCGCTCACCACGCCCACGCGAACCGCGGGGTTGGGATCGCCGGGCTGCGGATAGCGCTGCATCTCGACCGTTGCGTGCGTCGGAATCCAGTCGGTGACGGGATACTCCGGCACGGCGGATTCGTCCATCTGCAAATAGGCAAGATGCTGCGAGTCCGGCGACCAGAAATAATTGCTGCGCGTCTCCAACTCCTCCAGATAAATCCAATCCACCTCGCCGTTCAGTGTGGCCTTGCTGGGCGCGGGCGCCACGGCCGTCATCGGCGTGCCAGGCTTCTTCAGGCGCACTACCGCCAGTCCGTGGTCGCGGATGAACGAGATCGATTCGCCGTCGGGCGAAAACTTAGGATCGTCGCCCGAAGCCTCGCCGGTAAATCCGGCCTCCACACCCGTGCTTTTGTTCAGGTCATAGAGCCACAGGTGGCCATTCGCGTTGAAGAGCAGATGCGTCGCGTCCGGCGCCCACAGCTGATTGGCCATCTTATAGCGTTCGCGATGGTCGCGGTCCGTCTCCGATGCCTTGGCCCCGGTAAGCGAAGCCAGTTTGTCCCGGCTCACCAGCACCTCCGGCTTGCCTGTCGCGAAATTCACCTCCATCAGTTCGCCGTCGTTCAGATAAGTCAGGCGCTTGCCGTCCGGCGACCAGGCGAACTCGTCGGGCGGATTCCCAATCAGCGGCCCATGTCCGAAGATCGCCTCCACGGTCAGGGGTTTCGCGGGCGCTTGGCCGGCCAGCAGAAGAGCCGTAAAAGGAACGGCAACTAGGCCGCAAAGCAAGAGAGCAGTTCTACGGGTCAAAATGAATTCCTCCGGGAGCGGAGCACGGTATGGCGTCGAAACCGCGCCTTATCGGGGTGCAGTGCCGTCCCACCGCAGTGTAAACCACCGCTGCATTTCAGTGCATCAAAGTCAACAGGTTATGTGAGTATAGACTGAAAGTCAGTTACGGAGATGGAAGAGTCATGAAACAGCTTGCGCGGACGGTCGTGTTCATCGGAATCGTAATTTCAGGAAATTTCGCGTTGGCGCAGAGCGATGCATGTGCGAATCCAAGCGCAACCAGGATTGGGTTGCTGATTCAGAACAGGCCAATTACGAGCGATTCTACAACTTCCCCGCAGATGGTTGACTTCTCGAAGCGGTTGGTGTCCGCTGATACAAAATTCCGGGATCTGCTCGCACAGCGCCTGTCCGCGGACATTTGCATTGTCACAAATCGGGAGGTATTCACCGATCCCAAAAACTTTCCTCAACTCAAAGGCAGCACAATTATAGAGATTGGCGCGGATGCTTCATCCAAAGATCCGAACATACTTGCGCTTGCTGTTTCTGTCGGTTCCATTCAGGGAGTTTATCTGCAGGATCAACTACGGATGTTTTCGATTCCGGTGCTGATCGAGTCAGACTCCGACTATGCGCGCGGGGTAGATATCGTCATGAAATTCTGGCAGTTCTGGGTTGAAGCAGCCTCGCGCGATCAGAAAAAGTAGCTACGCGTAACATCACTGTAACAATCATCGCGGGCTGGCCGTGGCAGGTTCATTCGCGCCGGGCAGCAACATGGGCGGCATAATTTCCAAAAATGCATTAAAATTGAACATGGCTAACGAGCATCGAAAACATTTTCTTTTTGCCAGCGATTTCGACAAGACATTGACGTTCAACGACACGGGCTACGTGTTGAGCGAGATGCTGGGCATCTCCGTGTCGGAGTTCGAGCACAAGGCCAGGGGCATGGCGAACCTGAACCTGGTCCAGCAGGGCGCCGAGCTTTCCTATCTGCTCCTGCACGATCCGGCCTTCCATTCGCAAGTGCGGCGCGAGCATTTGTATGACGCGGGCAAGCGCATTCGTCTCAAGGAAAACATCAAGCAGGTCTACGAAATCCTCGATCGGCGGATCGACGGCTTCCACTTCGATTTTTATGTGCTCTCCGCCGCGCCGGTGGAAGTGATTCAGTCGGCGCTCGAAGGCATCGTGCCCCAGGACCACATCTTTGGCACAGAGTTCAAGTACAAGGCCTCGGGCGAGATCGAAAGCCTGGTGCGCGCCACGGCCGGCTACGGAAAAGTCGCGCGTCTCGAACAACTGATAGAAGAGCTCGGCGTTCCAGCCGACCATGTGGTTTATGTCGGTGACGGCAGCTCCGATATTCATGTGATGCTGCATGTGAACCGGCGCGATGGCTTCACCATTGCCGTCTCGGAATCAAAACTGGTGGCGCAGATCGCCAAGCGGACGGTACTCAGTGACAACGCCCTGCCCACGTTGGTGCCGATATTGGAGGAGATTGCCGGCTGGCATCGGCCTCAGATCCGTCATCTCTTCGAGTCTTATGGCTTCCTGATTCAGGGATGGGACCGCGTGCAGACCGACTGGGTCACGCTTCGCCCAAGCGGCGTCGTAGTGGAGAAGGCGGCTTTGGCTGAAGCGAAGTAATACTTCCGCGAAATGCAAAGCTTCGACAGACAGGATTGCACCTGACCAATTTCGGAATGTTCCACGTGGAGCATTTAGAGAAGCCATGCAGTGGATCAGTTTGAAAAAACTTTCCTTCACGAGCTAAAGCTCACGTTTATTTTGCACATTTTATGTACGAGCTAAGGTTCCAGCCTTTCAATATGATTTATATGCAACTGAAGCCCGTACCCATACATCAGCTTGCGTCGCGCAGGCCAAGGGTGTATCTTCCGGCTCATGCAATGGGCAACTCCCAAAGAACGACGCAACCTGGGTCAGGCGCGGCGCAAGCAGGTAGGCCGCCAGGAACACAACGACTTCAAACCCAAGGCGCGGAAGACGCCCGCACTGGAACTGCTTGCCCGCTCGATGCATGGCCGCGTCCCCGCGCTCATCCAGCTCAAGTACAAGCTCATGGCCGAGTCGCCCTTTGGCTACCTCCGCGGCGCAGTGCCAGTGATGGCTGCCGATCTGGCGGTGCTGCCCTCGACCTGCATTGTCTGTCAGCTTTGCGGCGACGCCCATGTGCGCAACCTGGGCGCCTATGCCGCGCCCGACGGCCGGCTGGTCTTCGACATCAACGACTTTGACGAGACCATCCGCGGCCCATTCGAATGGGACTTGAAGCGCATGGCCGCATCCCTGGTTGTGGCCGGGCGCGGCTCAGGCCACAAGGAAGCCTCCGCGCGCCAGGCCGTTGAAAAATTTGTTACCCGCTACGCCTCGCAAATGCGCGCCTTCGCCCAGATGCCCTCGCTCGAGGTGGGCCGCTTTCAGGTCCACCGTCTGAACCAGGTCGAGCCCGTCCTCGATGCCCTTCTCAAAGCCGAGCGCTCCACTGCCTTGCACACCCTCGACCAGCTCACCGAGCCTGCACCCGGCAAGCCCGGCGCGCCTCGCCGTTTCAAGGAAAACAAGCCAACCCTCACCCCCGTCACCGGCCAGCAGACGGCGAACGTTTTGGCGGCGCTCGGCCCCTATCGCCAAACGCTGGAGCCGCAACGCCAGCACCTCTTGTCGCTCTACCGTCCGGTGGACGTGGCCTTCAAGGTTGTCGGAACCGGTTCGGTGGGCCTGCGCGACTACTGTATTTACTTCGAAGGCAATGGCCCCGACGACCCTTTGTTCTTGCAGATCAAAGAGGAACCTGCCTCCGGCTACGCGCCCTATTTGCCCGACGCCGATCCACCCCGCCACAACGGCCAGCGCACCGCCGAGGGCCAAAAGGCGATGCAGGTGCAGTCCGACCCGTTCCTCGGCTGGACGCATTTTGGCGGGCGCGACTACCTGGTCCGCCAGCTCAACGATCACAAGGGTTCCATTGATTTAGAAGACCTGGCCGGCGGCGGCCTGGAGGCTTACGCCGAGGTCTGCGGCGAGCTGCTGGCCCGCGGCCACGCCCGCTCCGGCGACCCGCTCATTCTTGCCGGCTACATCGGCTCCGGTGACGGTTTCTCTGAGGCTCTGGCCAAATTCGGCTCCGCCTACGCCGACCAGACCGAGAAGGACTGGCAGGCGCTTTGCCGCTCGGGAAAAGCTGGCAAAACGCAGTAGAGCCTTCGCAAATAGCGTGAAATACTCGCTTTTTACTTGCTTATCCTTCAATTCGACGGTACGATTTCCGCAACTTTCCACTGAAGTGGAGAGCCGGAGGTTTCCCCCATGACTTCAATGAACTGGACCGGGCTTCCCCGCCCGTCCTCTGCCCACGCCTTTCCGCTTTGTTGCGCGGTAGCTGCCTTGTTTGCTTGCCTCACAACAACCTCAATCGTCCAAGCCCAGACCGCGGATGATCCCACCTTCCGGCGGGACGCTACCGTAAAAGTGCACACGGCCGACGAAACAACCGTTCCCAAAACAACCCGCCCGCTCACGCCTTCCGACAAGCTCCGCGCACCCTTCCCGCCCGAGAAGACCGGCTGTGCTCATCTGGTCAACAATGTATGGGAATCGGTGCCTTGCGCCACGGAAGAGTACAAGAAGGCGCATTACATGCCGCCTCCGGTGCTGGCCAACAGCATCCAATCCACCGCGCACCGGGGCCTGATGTTCATTATCGAAAAGCCGTGTTGCCATGTTGAGTCAACCACCATTACCTCGCCGTTTGACTGGGGGTCCGTCTCTGTTAATCAGACCTCCGACCCGGCAACGGCAACGGAGGAAAGTGGAGGCGTGTCCAGCGCCTTCAGCATCCAGACCAACACCAACACCTTTGCCTGCGCGCCCTGCAAGAGCGGCTCCCCGTTCGCCGCCACGGCTGGAGTTCCCAACTCAGCCAGTGAGAAGGGAGATTCTGGATGGGTGCAGTTCGTCTATCAGCAATTCAAGACGGGATCGTCAGCGGGGAAGGGAAACACGCGCCTCTGCGTGTGGAATGTGGATGTTACGATCGCGCAGAATACAAGCAACAGCGGGCCCGGCTACGCGTCCACCTGTGTCTATCCCTCCGCAAGCGAAGCGGTTGCTCCGCTGGATGGCAGCGGCTCGGCCATTGGAGGCGCCGAGGTCATTGGATATGTGCAGTGCCCGACTGCCGGCTCGTACAGCGGATGCACCCTCTGGGTTGTCGCCCAGTTGCCCTGGTCACCGGGTTCGGGATGGTGGGCCATCTCGGCGCCTGACACCATGGGCCTGGCCGGCAACTGGTTTAACGTGGGTGGCACAATCCTCGGCTCCGGCGGCGGCAATGAAGCAATCTTCACAGGGTCGCAGTTCCAGCAAGAGGTGCGCGCTTACTCCTGCTATTCCTCACCTACATCGGCAACCGGGTATGCGCCAACGGCTTGCCCGAACCCATCGCCCTACAACTTTTTCGCGCACTACTTTGAGCTCACCGCTTCTCCGGCCAGCTACGATCCCACAGGCGAATCGAACAATCTGACCAATGACCCGGTGACCATCTCTTGCGGCGACTACGATTGCTGGATGTCGTATAACTCGACGAATTAGAGCGGGTCGCACTGTTGCTGTAATATAGGCGCCCCATCCTATTCTCATAAGACGCGAAAGGGTGGGGCATTCAGAATTCCGAGAATTGGTTGACCTGGCAGTCCCTCAGGCTCTCCCCGCGAACTCCCGCGTCTCGGTGTAGACCTTCACCTTTTCGCCCACTTGAATGTAGAGCGGAGCCTTGATTTCGAGGCCGGTCTGGAGCCGGGCCAGCTTGGTCACGTTGCCGCTTGTATCGCCGCGCGCGCCGGACTCGGTGTATTCCACTTCCAGCTCGACCTTTTCCGGCAACTGCAAACCAATGGGGTTGCCGTTGAACTTGTGCAGTTGAATGATCACGCCCTCCACCAGAAGCTCCAGCGCGTTGCCGATCATATCTCCGGAAAGCGTGAGTGTCTCGAAGGTCTCCTGGTCCATGAAGTGCGAGCCTTCGCCGTCTGAGTAGAGATAGGTGGCCTCGACAAGCTCCAGGTCCGGCTCCTTGAATCGCTCGCCGGCCTTGAAGGTCTTGTCGAAGACCGCACGGGTGAGCAGGTTGCGCATTTTCAGGCGAACCAGCGTTTGGCCGCCGCGGGCCGTGGGCGTGGAAACCTCGGCATCCATGCAGTAGTACGGAGTGTTTTCAAACTCGAAGTACATCTTGCGCTTGACGGTAATCGCTTCAATCAGTGCGGCCATGGAATCCTCTATAAAGACAAGCTTGCGCGCCTAAAATGCCAAAGGCTATTCATTCAGCGCCCTGTCAATTATAGGGTGAAGCGCCGCCTCTGGGCTTGCCACTACCCTCTCGGCTGGCGATACTGGCTATAGTTCGCTCTGCGGGCTATATCTTTCCCCATGAGGTTTATCGTGGCTCGTGAACTTCTTACAGCACGCCTTGCACGCAAAGAGTGCATCAGCGAAGTTGCCCAGTGCTATCACTTTGACTTCGTTCTCGACGAGCTGGAGAGCTTTCCCTTCGTCTCCGGCCAATTTGTTTCCGGCGTGGCGCCGGACGATAAAGGCAAACAGCAGACCCGCGCCTACTCGATGGCCTCGGCGGCCAACGGCAATCGCTTTGAGCTGTGCGTGAACCGGGTCGAGGAGGGCTTCTTTTCCAACCACCTGGCCGACCTGCCCGATCTGCCCATCGGCAGCACCATCCAGATTCATGGGCCGCATGGGCACTTTGTCCTCCAGCAACCTATCACCGACTCCATCCTGGTGGCTACGGGCACCGGCGTTGCGCCCATGCGCAGCTATCTGCAGTGGCTTTTTCCGGCAGACGGTTCAGACCGCAGCGACGGCAAACAGATATGGCTGGTCTACGGCACGCGCCATGAGAGCGACATCTATTACCGCGCCGAGTTCGAGGCGCTCGCCGCCCGCAAGCCCAACTTCCACTATCTGCCCACGCTGAGCCGCGCCGAAGCGAGCTGGACCGGCCTGCGCGGTCACGTCCAGGAGCCGCTGGTCCGCATCGTTGAGGAGCGCGCCGCCCGGCTCGGCCAACCGTTGCCCGCGCCCCCGGTCGATCCAACTCTGCTCAATTCCGAGCTGAACTTCGACATCTACACCTACATCTGCGGCCTCAACGAGATGGTCTCCGGCGTCCGCGAAAGCCTGACCGCCTTCGGCTGGCATAAGAAGCAGATTGTCTTTGAGCGCTACGACTGAGACTGGAAAATCAGGATAGGTCCTCTACAGATTAAACAGCTCCCGGAGCCGCTTGGTTTGCGCGCGGCTGACCGGAATCTCCGTCTGGCGCTTGTCGTTCATGCGCAACTGGTAGCTGGATTTGAACCATGGCACCACCTCGCGGATGTGGTTGATGTTCACCACAAAGCCGCGATGAGCGCGCCAGAAGACGGCGGGGTCGAGCAGGTCGAGCAGTTCCTCCAGCGTGCGGCACTTGGACAGGCCCTCGAAGCTCTGCGTGGCCACGCGAATCACACCCTCGTCGATAGCCGCAAAGCAGATCTCCGCCTGGTCGATCAGCAGTAGCCGGTTCTGCGCCTGCACGATGAGCTTGGCCGGCTGAGGGGTGCGCGAGGCGCCCTGCGGGCGTTTCAGCAAGCGCAACAGAGACTCGATTTGAGACTCGGGCAGCGAGCCGTTCGTGCTTCCGGCCAAACGGCCTCGCACACGCTCCACGGCCTGCTCCACGCGTGTGCGGTCAAAGGGCTTGAGCAGGTAATCCACGGCGTTCACGTCGAATGCGCGCACCGCGTATTGATCGTATGCCGTGGCAAAGACAATCTGCGGCAGCGGCTCGGCCACCTGCGGTGGGGCCAACTGCGCCTGCGGCGCGGCATTCCCGTTCGCCTTGGCTCTGCGCTCCATTAGCTTCTGAATCACCGCAAAGCCGTCCAGTCCCGGCATCTGCACATCGAGAAAGACCATGTCAGGATGGTGCTCCTCGATCAGCTCCACGGCCTCGATGCCGTTGGCTCCCTGCGCCACCACCTCCACGCCGCCCACCTGGGCAAGCAAGTAGGCAAGCTCCTCGCGAGCCAGTTGTTCGTCGTCGATGATAAGCGCGGAAATGGTCATGCGGGCCAGAAGAAGAATGCAGCTTGATTGTAGGAACACAGACCCGCCGGGTCAATTGCGAGAGCCTGTTAAGCTGGGCGCATGGGCAGGCAGGAGTGGGACGCGGAGATGATCGCGAGAGTGCGCGGGCGGTTGCTGGAGTGGTACGAGCGTAGCCGACGCGATCTTCCGTGGAGGCGCAGCCGGGACCCCTACGCCATCTGGGTTTCGGAGATTATGCTGCAACAAACTCGCGTGGCGGTGGTGGTGGAGCGATACTTGGCTTTCATGGCGAGGTTTCCCACGCTGCTTTCGCTGGCTCAGGCGCCGGAGCAGGAGGTGCTGGCCTTGTGGAGTGGCCTGGGCTACTACCGGCGGGCGCGGATGCTGCACAAGGCGGCGCAGTTTGTGGCTGAGCATTACGGCGGCAACCTGCCGAAGACGGCGGAGGAGCTGCGCTCGTTGCCCGGCATCGGCGCATATACGGCGGCAGCCATCGCCAGCATCGCCTATGGCGAGCGGGTGGCAGTGGTGGACGGCAATGTGGAGCGGGTGCTGTGCCGGCTGGAGGGTTGGAAGGCCGGCAGCCGCGCGGGCGGCGGCGCGCAGGTCCGGCGCAAGATCGAGAAGTTGGCCGCAGAGCTGGTCTCTCCCGAGCGGCCGGGGGACTCGAACCAGGCGCTGATGGAACTAGGCGCAACTCTCTGCTCGCCGCGCAATCCGCAGTGCCTGGTCTGCCCGGTCGCCACCGACTGCAAGATCCAGGGGGAGCACCAGACCGCGCCTCGGCCGCCGATGATCTGCCGCGAGGCGGCGCACGCGCTCTCGGTGCGCAGCAGAAAGAAGGCCGGCCAGGTGCGCAGCGAGGTGCTTCTGGAGCAGCGGCCGGCTTCGCTAACCGTGATGCCGGGCTTGTGGGAGCTGCCCATGCTTCGGGAAGCTGTCGTTCCCGAGAAGGATATGTGTCTGACGGTGCGCCATGCCATCATGCAGGTGAATTACCGCGTGCGCATCCGCGCGGTTTCTGAAGGCGATATCGATGCAGTGACCATCCCCGGCGGCGAGCGGCGCTGGGTTCCGCTGGGCGAGGCGGCGGGAATGGCGCTGACCGGACTGACGCGCAAGGTGCTCGGTCGCTTACATCTGATGACCGCCGAGCCGCCGGACGCCTCATCCTTTTCGTAGTTTTCTTATGAATAGTGTGGGAGACAACGCATCCTGACAAGCCTCTGGCGCATCGAATTCACGTTGAGCATTGTGCCGCGACGACGGGTTTTTCTCCGGACTGCGGCGCATCGGGCCACGCAATTCGTACAAATTCAAAAAACCCCAAGGAGGCACAATGGCAAGCAAGGCAAGCGCGGTTTGGACAGGTTCACTGAAGGAAGGCAAGGGCACGATCTCGACGGCGACGGGCGTGCTCAAAGATGCGAACTACTCATTCGCCACGCGGTTTGAGGGCGCCAGCTCGGGCACCACGCCCGAGGAACTGATTGCGGCGGCTCACGCCAGTTGCTTCTCCATGGCGCTGGGCGCGCAGTTGGGCGGCGCTGGGCTGACTCCCGAAAAGATTGAAACCCATGCGGCGGTCACACTGGCCAAGGTCGAAGGCGGCTTCGCCATCACACGCATTGCGCTCACCACCACGGCCAGCGTTCCGGGCGCGTCGAAGGAGGTTTTCGACAAGGCCGCAGCCGACGCCAAGGCCGGCTGCCCCATTTCGAAGCTCTTCGCCAACAACACCGAAATCGTGCTCGACGCCAAGCTGGTGTAACGGCACGCGAACGCCGTGGCCGGAGCAGAAAACTCCGGCCATTTCGGCCCGTTCTCACGCGCCAGAATTTGACACAAAGTCCCGCATTTGCGAGACTCAAAGTTGCTGCCGGTTCAGTGGAGAACGCTGGACCTGTGTACTGTGCCGAAGTGGCGGAATTGGCAGACGCGCGTGGTTCAGGTCCACGTACTCGCAAGGGTGTGGGGGTTCGAGTCCCTTCTTCGGCACCATCTTACAACGCATCTCGTTGAAGATCTTCGTATTTAGCTAATAATACACAGCTTAATGTACAAGTAAGGGCATGCGCCCTGTGCGTGCAGTGCGTCTCGATACGCCCTGTCCCTCCTGTTTACCTTACAAAATCGACCGAACCTTACAAAGCGAGGAAGAGCATCTAAGCCTCCCGCTTTGAGCATTGCGATCCCCACTCGTTTTCATTGCGGCTTCGTTCCTTCATCGATGAATCAAGCGAGAGGCTGGCATGTGAAACGCGTGGGCTACAGATGGCTTTGGCTGGAGGCCGTGATGAGCGAACACTCATAACAGCACGTAATTCGGGCAGGCCTGAAACCCAGGCTGCCTTACAGGAGTAATGCACATATGAGTGATTTGTATCCATCATCCTCCCGCGATCCCCGCGCCACTTCCTTGCGCCGCAAGGCATCCGGTCATGTCTTTGGCGAGCTGGTCCGGAAGTCCCGCGTAGCGGACGGTAGTCCCCTTGAGGAGATCGCACGATTGGCCGGATTGACGGTCCCCGAGTGGGCGGAGATCGAAGCCGGTCGGGTTCCGGACACTTGGGAGCATGTCTGCTTGCTCGCTAACGCCCTCGGTCTCAACCGATCTTGGATGGCTTCGGTCGCGCACCTCTGCTTAGAAGCCTGGGGAAACTAGAAAAAAGGGTTTAGGTTGCTTTGCCTGCAGCCGGAGCCGAACACCGGATTTGCGCAGCTCTCCTGACCCGGAGTCAGCCTCAAAAAGGCCGAAGCGATACCGTGCTGCCGTCTTTTCCTGATGCTCCGCTGAGGCCGACATAGGAGGGAAACTATATTAGAGTTCGTATCGTACCCCCTCAGAGACGTTCAGTTCAATGCCCTTCTGTATCGGTTTCCCGGATGAAAGTTCTATGTATGTTACTGAAAGCCAATAGCTTTTCAGATGACCAACATTTGAAACAAAAAAGTCTTGCTGTGCATTGCCGGTTATGGTCGCAAGCGCGTGTAGTTCCCGCAGGTCCGGCAATGTGAAAACAGCAATCAGCCGTCGGCCAGAAGGATTTTGGGAGGGACATATGAGCATGAGGAATCGAGGTATCAGAGCCGGACGGAGGACAGTATGGACTGTTCTCGTGGGCGGAGCGCTGCTGTGCGGCGCCGGCCGTGCGCAGGCTGCTTGCTCAGCCGACAACAACGTGGAGTGGAACTACCTGTTCTCGGACCAGGGACCGCTGTTCGACAGCAATCCGGAGCCCACCGCAACGACTTCGGTAACTGTCACACTGCGCACCTGCAAGTCAGACATCACCAGCGCGAACGTCAAGTACTACGATACGGGGAACAGCTCCTACCATTGGGTATCGATGGTCTGGGTATCCAACGATCCTACAGGCACGTTCGATTACTGGCAGGGAACCATTCCCGCCAGCAGCTCCGAGAAGCACTACCGCTTCCAGATCAACGACGGCTCGGCCACCGCATGGCTCAACGCCGCCGGCATCACATCGAGCGAGCCCTCCTCGGGCGACTTCTTCGTCATCCCGGGCTTCAAGACGCCGGATTGGATGAAGAACGGGGTGGTGTACCAGATTTTCCCCGATCGCTTCTATAATGCAAACACGTCCAACGACGTAACCAACGGCGAGTACAAGTACGGCGGTTGCGCGACCGAGCAACACGCGTGGGGCACGAGCGTCTTATCCACCGTCGACCCCACCAACTGCAACCACGAGGTATTCTTCGGCGGTGATCTGGCAGGCATCGACCAGAAGCTGAGCTACATCAAGCATACGTTGGGCGCGGACATCATTTACCTCAATCCCATCTTCAACTCCCCCACCGTCCACAAGTACGACACACAGAACTACTACGAGATCGATCCCGCCTTCGGCACCAGCTCGACCCTGGAGCAGCTGATCGGCGACATTCACAGCAGCACCAACGGTCCGAAGGGCTACATCATCCTCGACGGCGTGTTCAACCACAGCGGCGACAGTAACTGCTGGTTCCAAAAGCAGCTCTACGACAACATCACCTGCTCCTACCAGGGCGCCTACCAGTCGCAGTCGAGCCCCTATTACGGTTACTACACCTTCCAGACGTGGCCCAACTCGTACTCCGACTTCTTAGGCTTCGGCGGCATGCCGAAGCTCGATTACGGCGCGAGCGGCTCGGCGGTGCGCAACCAGATCTACGGCAGCTCCTCTTCGGTCATGAAGACCTACCTCTCTTCTCCCTACAACATCGATGGCTGGCGGCTGGATTTTGCGCAGGCGCTCGATTCGGGCGGCAACGGCGGCAGCGACGCCACCAACCACAAGATCACGCAGGAGATGCGCTCGGCGGTGAAATCCGTCAACTCCAATGCCGACATCCTCGGCGAGTACTGGAGTGACGCCTCACCCTGGCTCGATGACGGCACGGAGTGGGACAACGTCATGAACTACAACGGCTTCACCCAGCCGGTGTCGGAATGGATCTGCGGCGTGGACTACCACGGTAAAAGCGCCTCGATCAACGAGAGCTCGCTCGATAGCTGGCTGCTCGGCACCCGCGCGGACGTTCCGGTCAACGTGCAGGAGACCTGGACCAATGAGCTCGGCTCGCACGACACGGAGCGGTTTGCGACGCGCTGTGGCGGCAATATATGGGATACCTACCTCGGGCTCATCTTCCAGTTCACCTACATCGGCACGCCCACCATTTACTATGGGGACGAGTACGGCGAGCAGGGCGGCAACGACCCGGACAGCCGCCGCACCTTCGACTGGACACAGGCGAATACCGGCAATACGGCCGTGGCGCTGACGCAGAAGCTGGTCTCGATCCGCAACCAGTATCCCCAGCTGCGGACGGGCTCAATCAAGACTCTGTTGGTTGACACGACCAACCAGATCTACGCGTTCGGACGATGGGACGCCAATCACCGGATCGCGGTGGTGCTCAATAACACCTCCAAGACGGAAACCGTGACGATCCCCGCGTGGCAGTTGAGCATGACCAATGGATCGTCGGTGACGGACCTACTCACGACCACTACCTATCAGGTCATCAACGGCAACCTCACCGTGACCGTCGAAGGACACTACGGCGCGATTCTCGAGCAGTAGGGATTGCGGAAGGCATACACGTTCCGCTGCGGCCGCCTCGACACAGTAGTCGGGGCGACTGCGGCCACTCCAACCTATGCGGCCATAGGGGTTTATTACACCTCTTCCGCCGATTTGGCAATTGCGGGCCGCCACCGGTTCGAGGAAGCGCAAGGAATCCGCATCCTCCTTGTACTCAGTCAGCAACCTATCGCGGAGCCGGCCCACTCTTCCCGGCCCACCTGACACTCGAAGATAGATTTCTGCGCCCTGACGCCGTAGTCCTTGCAAGCCCGAGCCACGCGAAAAAACCTTCGCCTGCCTGCAGCTTCCACGGTTGACACATCGTAAGCGACCAGAACCGTCATGGATGCGCGATGAGTCTGGCCTGCCGTACGCCACAAAAAGTACCGGCCGAATCACCCACGCACTCTCAACCAGCGATCAGGCTGACGCGGTGTTACGTCAGACTTACAAATATTGCAGTCGTAAGCGGAGGAATCACAACTGTACCAGATACTCGGTCGAATCTTGCTTTCCGAGCAACAGGGTCAAAAGAAGTCCTTAGGACAGGATGCAATCGCAGATGCAACTTA